>Ga0115006_10001537_pt1 | contig 14466 bp, 19 predicted proteins | sample ArcOceMetagenome_3_FD_88943 | JGI IMG/M metagenome (GOLD analysis project Ga0115006, IMG submission 88943) | Marine eukaryotic phytoplankton communities from Arctic Ocean - Arctic Ocean- Svalbard ARC20M Metagenome | ecosystem: Environmental > Aquatic > Marine > Oceanic | place: Arctic Ocean...
CCTACTGCCCCCCTCGTCTCAGCCTACGCCTACGTTTACACCTGCATCGGGGAGTACTTTGCCGTTGTTGCAGCTGCATGTCTGACCCTCGAGTATATGATATCCGGCGCCGCCGTCGCCCGGAGCTGGGGGGACAAGGTCCTGGAGTGGCTCAAGGTGGAGATGGAGGCAGGGAGTTGGGCTGAGGCTACCTTGGAACCATTCGGATCAGAGAGCTTCAACCCTCTCGCAGGACTACTTTCAGCACTCACTACATACCTACTGTACACAGGAGTAAGGGAATCGAAGCGCGTCACGAATGTTGTTACCGTGGCGAAGGTGCTAGTGGTAATTTTCATTACCTTGGGGGGATTCTTCCTTTACAACGTCGACAACGTCAAGGTAAGAAGGGGATAACGTGCACCCGTGCATTCTAACGTCGGCGGGTCATTAATATTTACTAACCGACCCCCCCTTTTTTGCGCTCACTCTCCGGCTCCTTGCAGCCCTTCGTGCCCCCGCACTCCATCAACCCAGAAACGAAGGAGGAGGTGAGAATGGATTAGGAGCGAAGGACGGGAGGAGCGAAGATACATCTTATACAACACAACGCAATGACTGACAACATACTGCTCGTCGCTTCGCTCCTCACCGTTGCTTCGCTCATCACAGTTCATTGGGGGTTTCGCCGGTGTTCTTAGAGGCGCCACGTCTTCCTTCTTTGGTTACCTCGGTTACGACGAGGTCTGCTGTGTCGCGGGGGAGGCCATAAACCCTTCCGTTAATGTGCCCCGCGCTGTAATGTTAACAATATTAGGTGCTGCGACTTTGTACGTCTTTGCGACCACTGCGCTTACGGGCATGCAGCCCTACCCCGAGATAAGCGAATCCAGCGGCTTCCCCGACGCCTTTCACTACAATGGGGTGACCTGGGCCGCCCAAATCGCCGCGGTCGGGGAAGGTGAGGGGGAGCTAGGAGCGAAGCGACGAGCTCACAGCAGTGACATTGACGACGAGTGCGTGCAAGACGCGCTCCCCTCTCTAATCGCTGTGATATGTCTCGTCCCTAATCCTACCCCCTTTTCGCGCTTCGCTTCTCTCATCGCAGTTTTGACGTTGCCACTCGTTGTCCTTGTTAGCTTACTCGCTCAGCCTCGAGTGTACTTCATGATGAGCGTCGACGGACTTCTGCCAAAAGTTTTCAGGGAAATCGATTACATTGGTGGTGGGGAGGAGGGAAATCTTACCAAGGGAATTCTCATTTGTGGCGTGGCAATGACTGCCATCGCGGCCTTCGTTCCCTTCAGCTTATTGAACGACATGATATCGGCCGGCGTGCTGGTTTCGTTCAGCCTGACGGACACTAGTCTCCTGCTCTTTAGGAAATCGAGCGCGTCGGGGAAGGAAAATCAGGCAAGGCGCGCACGAGAGCCTCACAAGGTTGTTCTGAACAAATTTAGGCTTACTCTTCGCTCGTCGCTTCGCCCCTAACAGATAGAGAAATTGACCGCAGGAATCAACGGGGTTAGCTTTATTGGCAGCCTTATCTTCGTTAGAGCCAACAACTGGTTCGGATGGGTGACTTTCGTATTTACTGTCACGTGGGTTTCCTGGGCAGCCTACACAATTAACAAGGAATGTCCCGAGAGGAAGAACAAGAGCGGGGAGGAGAACCTGTTCAGAACGCCATTTGTTCCTTTCCTCCCAGTCGTGGCGATCTTCATCAACTGGTACCTGATTGCCCAGCTCGAGATGTTAGGTCTGGGGCTGCTCGCTGTGTATATGGGACTGACAACGTTACTGTACTTCGGGTACAGCATTGGGCATTCAGTGGGGAACAACGAGGGCTGGAGGAAGGGAAAGGCGGGAAGGGAGAGGGGGAACGAGGTCGAGGAAGGAGATGTTGAGTTGACGGAGAAGGACAATGTCAGTTTGTTGGAGAGGCACGGGTGAAAAATAGAAATTTTGGGGTTTTAGAGAGCGAAAATCACACTTTTTTCCTTTTCCACGTTGGAGAATTCCCGCTGCTTGTCGTTGCGTTGGCAGGGCCACCCCAAGGCTCCATGTCCTTGAACGCTTTGTCAAACACCTCGCTAACACAGTCTCGAGACTTTAGGGGATACATATTTGAAGTTGCGTAATAAGCGGCTTGCCTCGTACAGTCCTTGAGCCTGTCCGTGCACCAGTTGTGGTAAACGTCGGAGAACTTGGCTGAGAGACTTGAGGTCAGTGAGGAGGAGGACTTCAAACTTGTGGAGGAAGTTGCGGCAGCGACGCCGGTGGAATCAGTGGCGGCGGCTGCAGCAGCCATTCTGAAATATGTCGACAAGAGGGGAGTGGTAGTTTTAGCCTTAGGCGAAGGGGAAGTTGTTATCGTCGCTGATTTCATTTTATTTTCGCTCAATTTATTTCTCACCTATCACGACTGCCCTGGCAGAAATTTGACAAGTAATTAAACTTTCCAATTTTACACTCACTCTCCCGATTCGCCCGTACCTCGCTGTAAGCCAGCTGGTTGCAGGAGGTAAAATCCAGCTGAGAGGGGTGGGTGTCAGAAAGGTGTTAACAACTCTGTATACTTGCTGTTGCGCGCGCGCGTGCGTTTCGCTTCAGCATCGTCTTACCTTCTTTACCCTCAAATCATAAAGGTGAATCAACTCATGAAGTAGCAACTCCTCAATCTCAGCTTCGTTATCAAGTCTGTTACTGCAAAGCACCACGGAAAGAGGAGGAGCCTGTACAAAACCACGAGCATGCTCCTCAGCACCACGATCCGCACATTTTCGACACGTCACCATCACATCACCAAACAACTTAGTTGTGTGCGGAGGTTCCTGTTGAGGTCTTGATGGCAAGTGATCGGAGGTTGGCTTGATCACATGAAGTCCCCCTTCCTTCGAGTCCATCTCCTCTGCCGAAGTGGCATCCAACTCTCTAATTAACCTTGATATCCGCGGAGACTCCACCATCACGCGTTTTAGAGCCTTGAAGGCTCCACCATCGAGCATGGTTTGATCAAGCCAGAGCGTCAGGAGACTTTTAATTGGTTATGATCAATATTGGGGATTCAAAATTCGTTACGAGAGACTAAAGATAAGATCTATGAAGATTTTAGGATGCAAGCTTTATTTGACCACAGTGACGGCAAGAAAATGGGAATAGGAAATATGGCACTTGAAAGTCTAAAATCATCTATTACACCGCTCCGAACACCACATTGAGAACATGATTGGAACCAAGTATTTAACTATGGTATCAATTATTCTTGCGTTCATCCCAAAAATAGATTCTTTCGTGAATTATCAGGCACCGACTCGGGTGCTTAGGGTTGCTGCACCATTTGCTGTGCCTTCAGTTGAACAGATGATAGTTCCGTATCTACCTCCCAAAGAAGAAGGTGATGGTCCAACTAGATGGACAAAACCAAGCTCTAGGGTATCTATTTACACCCCCAGCAATGCCGCCAACCCAGGCAAGAGCATTGTCTTCCTTGGTGGCTACGTTGTGTCGACGTTTCCGACTTACTTCTACAAGGATTTTGTGGAGAACATAGCAGAGAGGACGGGTCGCACTGCCGCTTGTGTACAGTACGATTCATTCTCCGACGGGGCATCAGGTTTTGGGAACCATCGCCGCAGCGCTGAGGTTGCGATGGAGGTTTGCGGGGAGTTGGAGTTTGGGGGGGAGGTAGACATCGTAGCCCACTCCCTCGGGTGCAAGATTGCGTCAATAATGATCGATGAGGGGCTTGAAAGTTTCAAGGATGGTTGTCGGTGTGTCTTTGTTTCTCCAAACAATCAGGAACTGGATGGGAGTTTGGACTACGTGCTCGGGGTGCTGCGAAAATTGGGGGGGGCTGGCGGGGAGGCAAGGCTAGAGCAAACATTTGGGACCCTTAAGACGCTATTGAGGGGGGTCGGTGGCTTTCTAAAGTTCAACCCGGACAGGCAGAGCTTTTGGTCCATATTGAGGCGTGCCTTCCAGGAAAGAAAAGGGAGCCTCAAGATGATTTCTCTAGAAGGCGAAGGGGAGGAGGGTTTAGACGAAGCCTTTGAGTGGGTATGTGAGATTGGGAAAGAGGAAGGGGTTGACGAGGCAAAGGGAACGAGCGAAAACCTCCTCGAGGGGGTAGTCGACTTGCACGCTTACGAGACAAGTGACGGGACCATCGTCGCATCACCAGGTGTTGATGGAGGGGGAGGAGGAGGAGGAGGAGGAAGAGGAGTAGGAGGAGGAGAAACTATCAGCGTTGATATTTTCGACGTCCCTCACCTTTCCCCCTGTTTCTTTGACCTCACATCGCAGTTCAATCGCGCCACGGCAACGACCTTTGACAACTTTGGGAAGGTAGGAACCTTGGAGACCGTTGAAGAAATAGCCGAATGTGTTGCGAACTTTATCAAGGACAACGACGAGAAAAAATAATGACTATGTTGTGTTGTGATCATGTGTGTGCGGTGCTAATTATTTTATATATGTGTATTTCTATTCTATATCACCCTACTCGTCCGGCTCTCCCGACTCTAGCTTACCAACAATCCCTAGGACGACACCGAAAGTCGCGACAATCCCCACGAATATCAGTGCCCTCCTTTCTGCCAAGTTAGTTTGTACTAAGAATGATGGGAATGCCTTGACAACAACGTCCCGTCGTAAAGGTTGAGGTGGGGGGCTTGTAGTGGAGCCGTACATGGTGTGTGAGGCCTCAATATCAGCCTTTGGGCTCTTGATTAAGCCTCTGCCCCCCCCGACCAAACCAAGCGCCGTTATGCTCACGAGGACAGGGAGCATGAAACCCACGAGACCATTTAAGCAGAGGCCGGACCATGTGAAAACCTCGAGGATCCCGTGTCCCTGATAGACCATCCAGCTCAACCCCCAAGGCAAGACGGACGTCATAAGAACACCGACTCGGGGGCTAACGACCTCCGAGTGCACGAGGTTGTATCGCATCACGACCTGGAACAGCGGAATCCCGAGGCCAATGATGAAGAAGCTGAAAAGATTGGCAGTGACCTGTGACATCAAGCCCAAGTGTCCGGCAGAAAGGTAAGCCAGAAAATTATCAGGCACATCGTGAATACCGACCCCACCTCCCAAACCGCATATCGTGTAAAGCACGACGACGAGGATGCTCGAGGACCAGATCACGGATGGCACTGAAGTGTCCTCGGACTGGGAGGAGCGAAGCGACGAGCAGTATGTTGTTATTTATAGGACGAGCGGACGAGCGAAGCAAGTCCTAAAGAAGTTCGAGAGGAGCATATCTCTAACCACAAGTCACTAACAACCTTCTGCTCATGGCTTCGCTCCTCGCACCCACAACCACAAGCATTTTCGCAATTCGCTTCACTCATCGCAGCCGTCGCTCCTCCTTCCCCCACCTTCTCGTGCAGCCAGGCTGGGATGGTTGCCGTTAGCCCAAAGTTAAACATCACTACTCCCAGGAGCGATGTATAGGAGGAACCAAACAGTGGCACGTTGGAAATATCAACCGAGTCAGACGTCAGAAAAGTGATGGTGAAAGAGACAAGAAAGACCAAAAGGAGGACAAAGGAAAGAAGCTGCGTAGAGACATTTTCTTTCATGTCCATAAGCCCCAAGGGCCCCAGAAGGAGGGCTGTAACAACGTATCCGAGGGTGATGATTATGGGGCCAAACAACAAAGTCTGGAAAGGGAGACAATCATCACCAGCATCACAGTCACCAGGAGACCAACTATCGATCCAGATGGAGGCACCAGAGGGAACAGAAGGATGGTTTTCCCGACCACCAAACTGAACAGCATGTGTCGACCCGAAAAGAGAAGCGATAGAAGCGTCTACGACTTGAGCAGTCGAAACTATCGACGCAACGCATTGACTCAAAACGCAAAAGTAGAAGAGGACCTGGGTGATCCCAAAAGCCATGGACCCGTAGTAATATCGAAAGACATCAGAGTACTCAAAGTGGTGGGAAAAGTTACGATTCGAGGAGCCCATCACCTTGACCTTGCCGATAGAATTGGCTAGGCTCAGGCTGATGGAAGCTGATAAAGCAGAGACCAAGATCGTGGTCAGGATGGTAGGGATAAAGCCAGACTTTTGAAAGGTCGACGGAAGATCGAGCATACCAGGACCAGTAATATTGTTCACACAAATAGCCAAGGAACCGATGAACCCTATTCCAGCAACAGGAGGCAGTGTCGCAGGATCTGTCGACCCTTTTGTGGTGGGTTTTCCACCATCTGAATAAGGAGTAGATCCATTACCAAGAGGAGAGGGCGACGAAAGTAAAGTTGCTTGCTCACTATAAGACGATCGGAACAAGAACGATTGCATCGGTTTTGAATATGGTATTTTGATTTTTGAGGCAAACTGGGCCAACTCCAAGTCCCATTTACTTTCCACGATGGCCCGCCCAACTGAATCATCCTCAATTGTGGCAACTGCGGTATATTTTCTGATTGCTATCCAACTTATGATGCTCCTGATTCCCTGTGATACCTTCAAATTGGGTTGTGCTCGTGCTCTTCATCGATCATCACTCTCCAACTATCGTCCTCTTTATTGTCGTCCCCAAGAGGTTCGCCGTAAGTTGCTGTTGGCCCCATTACTGATACCTCTGTCGGTACCCACAACTTCGATAGCTGCGCCCCCTGCTGCTTCTCCTGCTGGTTCCCCTCCTCCCCTTGATCTGGATAAGATGCTGCTTTCCGTTCCAACGTTTGCCATCACCGACTCAACTGGGACGCCTTACATGGTGGTTGACGAGTCCGCAAAGGTCGTGGCCTACTTCTTTACGTCGTCTCTGGAGGCCGAGAGGATCATAGCTGAGGGGAAGGACTCGGCAAGGAAGGAATGGGGGGACGGAAAGGGCAAGGATAAGGATATGGACCCCCGTGAGATATGGCATTCAGCGACTGTTTCGACGCTACCCCTCTCCTCTGTTCTCTCACTCTCGCTACAAGGGAGGACGAAGAGTGGAGTCTATTTCAAATTTGCCCCCACCGAGGTGAGGAGGGCGGCGAGGGAAGGGCGGCGAGAGAAGGAACTAACCCACCTGAACCCCTCTTCGATACTCACAGGCGGATTTGCAGGACGCCCTCAACTATACAAGTATCAAGGGCGGACTTCCGGACGGCAAGGTCCCCTTATTTTTCAGCGACGACCTCTCCGTGCCGTTGGACTTTTACGAAGTAAGGGAGAAGGGCTGGAAGGGGGGAAGTGCCCAGGATGGCAAAACCTTCAAACCAATTTATTTCTCACGCAAGGAGCTCGAGGAAGCTTGGGGCAAGTTCGGCGGTAATGGGGAGTTGAAGGTTGAGGTTACAGAACTCACGGGGGTGGTTAAAGAAATTGTGAACGGGAAGGATCCCGAACTCGGGAGGTTGGGAATTGTGCCTTACAGGGGAAGCAAGGAGAGAGAGAAGAAGATCAGGGGGAAAGGGAGGGACTACAAAATGGGCGAACGAATCCTAATTTTGTAGCTACAGCTGTACAAAATCGTTTTCAATTACTCATATAATCTCTTTTCAGAGTTGAGTACCAATCCACGTTCCATGCCCCATCACCATCAATCCCTTCACTTTGCTACCCCATCACTTTGCCATGCTGCTAGCCTCCTCTTGACGTTCTCCATATGGTTGAAGAACCAGAACTGCACATCGATCGCGTGCAAGTTACCATGGAGCTTCCTCGTTGCCGCCCACCATTCTTCAGGATCGACCATAACCGAGTATTTGTTGGTGACAGTTTTGCTTCCCCATCCCGCCGGCGCCGTTTGAGGTTTCGCCCTTCACAGCACCCTTCGGAGGCTTGGCCATAGATCTCGTCAAGTTCGCCCAAAGATACTCGCCTCCACCCTCCGTTGTCCAGTTTCCAGGATTGATTTGAAGCCGGGCCTGCGATGAGCAGAAGTTTGTTAGCTCTATTGGTAGGTAGTATGTTGCTACCGCTTCGCCCCCCCTCACCTTGCCAACATCGTCCATGCCCGTGGGACGCTCGCAGTAGCGGTCAAGAAGAAGCCAGTGGAGGTGGTGCGCCCATAAACCAAAGCTCCCAGCAATATGGTTCATAGATTCCGGCTTGAACTCAGGTGTGCGGGTGTCGTAAGCTACCACGAATTTGGTGTCCGTGGGACCGGTACATGCCTTGATGGAGGTGAACACGCTCCCAAAAAGGTCAGTTGGAATGTAGCCTCCGCACAGATACGCCACAACCAACTTATACTGTGATGAGCGAAGCGAGGGCGAGCATTTGTTAGTTCGACGCGGTACGCGCCATCCTTCGCTCTTCGCCAGATCTCACCTCGTGCTCCGTTCCTTGCAGCCAAGTCGCTAGCACCCTACTCATAAGAATGGCACCCTGAGAGTGCGCCACCACGATAATTGGGCGGGATTTATCAGGATGGTTCTCAAAGAAGTGCTTGAATGCCCGTTCCAGGTCGCCCACTGCCATGTCTAATGACTCCTTCACAACGTCCAGGTGCTCGTCCGTTGTCTCCAAGTCCTGCGATGAGGGCGAGGAGCGAAGAGAAGAGAGGGACGTCGTTAGTTGAGTGTGTGGGCAGTACATAACTTTGCTGTCGCTTCGCCTCAGCCTTCCGTCCTTCGCTCCTTGCTCCCTCTCACCTTTCCTTGAGCCATGAATCCCATTTATCAGTATTTAGGGGCGTAGACGTTGGCCTCTTCGCTCCAAGCCGAGGCCTGGCTGACAATAAGGTCGGGGTCCCCAGCAACTGGGCCAGTGCACTTGTCACCCATGTCCTCCCAGGACATATTCCAACGCTTCAGACCAGCATGAGTCGTTGGGTGCGCATAAAACAAGTCAGCACGCTGAGTGAGAGTGGTGATGGGGGGGGGCGAATAGACGTTGAATTAGAGGGGCGCTCACGCAATTTTTCACTCTCAACTTCCCTAGCTTTTGCGCCCATCACTGCTCACCTTGTTGCCACCCTTCTCGTACGCAAACCAAGTGGCTGGACTATCATAATCTGCGGCCGTCGAAATGGGGGGAGGGGACTTCAGGGTTAAAAACAGTGATCACACGCGGATCACTCCATTTGCTGAATCTTGTACCCAGGTAACCTTCAGATACTCACCTGGTTTCCTAGTTTCTTTCCCGCAAAGGTAAAGGTAGAGCGATATCGCCACCATCCCGGCAGCGAAGAGCGAGACAGCCAAAATCTGCGTCTTGCTGCCACCAACCGGAGACAAAGATAACTTCTCCTCATCCATTGTCGGGATGATAGCCCAAATACCCAAGCAAAATGTACCACAACCAAGGTAAACTTCAGGGCGGAAGACTTTCCAAGCTGCTTGGACCACCCGGCGAATCTGCAGGAATAAGCGGAGATTTGCGTGGCATGATTGCGAGTTGGGAATGAATCACGCAAATGGAAATGAGGAAAGGGGAGGCAGATTTTTGTGAGGAAGATTTTTGTGAGGATGTGGTTCTCATCATCTGGCGTGTGTGGACTAATATTGATTACCGTATGGTCAGTTTCATCCTTCAATATATCTCCAACAATACTTCATTCTGCTTTAAAACCTTCTATTAGGCAAATACCAACTCTTAGCTCGTCGAGCCCTCGGCATTCAACATTGTTAAAACAGACTTTGGATGGTATTGAGGAGGAAACTGATGGGGAATTGCTTAATGGGTGGAAATATGGGAGGCCATTGAAGGTTGCTATCGCAGGTGGAGGAGTTGGAGGGTTGACTACAGCTCTTGCAATGCTCAAGAGGGGTTTTGATGTCACTGTGTATGAGAGGACTGAGGCTTTCGCCCGTTTTGGTGGCCCAATCCAGTTTGCTTCTAACGCGTTGTCTGTAATAAAGTCCATAGATGACGTTCTCTTTGATAGGATTATGGAAAGGTTCACCTTCACTGGAACAAGGACCTGTGGAATTAAGGTGAGGCGGGGGGTTGGGTGAGCGGGAAGGTTAGGGATATTCCGTCCAAGACCCGAAATTCCTGCTAAACCAAATCGCGTCGCTTCCCTCTTCGCCCCCCTCTTTGCTCCTTTCCGCAGGATGGACTCAGGGCCGAAGGCTTCAAAATGACAGGGGATTCGCTCAGCTACCTTTGGGACGAGACCTCTCCCGCCGACTGGTTCGTCAAGTTCCCATTGAAGCAGTGTGCCGACATCTACGGCCTCCCCTTCACCGGCGTCATTGATAGGCCAGACCTGCAGGAGGTGAGGGGCTGGAGCGAAGCGACAGCATACTGCCTATCAGAAACATTCAGCATGTCGCACATACCACACACCATTATAACTAACAACCCTTTCCGCGCTCGCTTCGCTCGCCCCCCCCCCCTCCTTGTTGCAGATTCTTATTGACGAGTGTAAGAAGATCAAGCCGGACTTCATCCAGAACGGTAATGCAGTGGTGGGCTACGAAAGCCTGGGGAAGGGGAAGGGGGTTAAGGTCAAGCTCGCAAAGGGGGAGACCCCCCATGCCGATCTTCTGGTGGGTTCTGACGGCATCTGGTCCTCTGTCAGAGCACAGATGTACGGAGAGATTGTTAAGGGATCCACCCGAAATGGCAAGATGAAACAGGGCTGCACATACTCCGGATACACCGTGTTTGCAGGCGAGACAACCTTGAAGACCGACGATTACTATGATACCGGTTATAAGGTTTACATTGGCCCCCAGAGGTACTTTGTCACATCGGACGTAGGGGGAGGGAGGATTCAGTGGTACGCCTTCTTCGCCCTCCCGCCCGGGTCGAAGAAAGCCCCCAGCGGCTGGGGTGGGAGTGAGAGGGACGAGCAGGCGAACCCCGAGGAGGTGAGATTTGAAGATGGCGGGGGGCTGGAGCGAAGTACGGGTAAAGGGAGAGAGGAGGGCTAAGGACGAGAGGATCAAAGCGACGACCGTAACACTGCACAAAATACCATAACTAACAGTGTATTGCTTGTCGCTTCGCTCCTTGCTTTGCTCCTCGCTCCTCACTCCTCGCTCCTCGCAGGACCTTGTCAGGTACATCAAGTCTCTCCACGAGGGATGGAGTGACGAGGTTCACTACGTCCTTGACAACACCCCGAGAGAAAGCGTTGAACAGAGGGACCTCTATGATAGGAGTCCCGAGCTCCTTAGGAGCTGGGCCGATGGGAACGTCGTTCTTTGCGGTGACGCCGTTCACCCGATGATGCCGAACCTCGGTCAGGGGGGATGCCAAGCAATTGAGGACGCTTACGTCCTCACCGAAATGCTCGCCAACACGAAGAAAACTACCGACTTGCAGGCCACTCTCCAGGATTTCTACAAGAAGAGGATCCTAAGGGTCTCGATTGTCCAATTTCTTTCTCGACTCGCTTCGGACCTGATTATCAACGCATTCGATACCCCCTGGAGCCCCCACGACGACAAGGGAAGGAGCTGGAAATCCTACCTCACCTTCTTCTGGAAACCTGTCCTGCAATTTGCCATCTTCCCAGCCCAATTCGCGTACCTCTACTCCTTCTTCCCCACTGGAAGCATGGGAGCGCTCCCGAATCAGCTCGAAGAAGCGTGGAGGAAAAAACACAAGCCTGCAAGCGAGACAGCATTCAGTGAGGCTGACAGGGAAAGGAAGGAGGGAGGACCCAAGGTTGCCAAGCCCAGCTTTTTCCAATCCGCGGCGGACATTGCTGAGAGCGTGGTATAATAAGAACGTCCACATTTTCATTTGCGGAATTTGCTTTTATTTATTCATTAAACACACGAGTTTCTTCTTCCCTCAACTTTGCTTATTTTTTGTTGAATTTCTTGGGTGGCATTTCAACTCCGATTTCGTAAGTAAGCCGTGGCAGTTAACCCGCCAGGTCGTCAAAGAGAGAAAATGGGACGCTTCGACTTAACCCTCTTCCTCATTACTCTATTTGCCATTACCCTTACCAAAGCCGCCGAGGCAAAAAATGTAAAAGAGGTGGCTATTGAAGTAGACGGAGAGGAAAGAAAAGTAGAGTGGGACTATACCTACGAAGATGTCGACGCCGTGGCGCGAACCTACGTGCGTCAGAACTCTCTAATCACACAAAGAGATGAGACAGGGGAAGAGGCAGCTTCTGCGATATCTGAAGCACTTAGATCACAGATCAACCTGGAACAGCAACCAGTAGCACTAGCACCAGTGTTGCGCCTCGCGTCTCTTGAAAGGCCAGGTCCCTCGCAGCTCCAACGGGCGGAGACCGTGATCAGTTTGTACCCAGGTGAGACTAAGCGAGGAGCGAAGCGACGAGCTAGCAACGCCATCTCTAGTAATAAATATCGCGTGCCTTCGTACATTCATACAAGATGCGCCTCCTTCGTAAATACTGCAATTATTCTCATCCCTTATCCTAACCCTTTTCGCGATTCGCTTCACTCATCGCAGGACATGATGCTGGTATCGCTATTGCTGTGGGTGGTGTAGTTCAATGTGCGCTCGAGCTCGAGCGCTTGTTCGACGTCCGGTATTACATCCCCCCCCTCAACAACTCAAGCGAATTTCACAACGCGTGGACGACTGCATTGAGGGTCGTCAAGAAGGATTGCCCTGGAGAAGTCCCCTCCCGCTTCGACTACGGCGTGATTGTCAAGGTTGGGATTGATATGGACGCAAGGACCACACTCCACCACCAACTACCGTGGATCGTCGAGGAGCTCTTTCATGTCGAGAGGTGGACGTGGGTCGACCACCACGAGGCTCATGCCCGTGCCGGATTCTTCCAGTCACCCTTTCGATCGGCGTTGATTGTTTCTTACGATGGAGGCGGAAATGACGGCGCTTTCAATATTTATCGCGGACGATTTGACAAGGTCACCCGTCTTGCTCGGCTCGACCTGAACATGGGCCAGATGTATAACTTTGCCGCATCGCTGGTAGAGGAGGTTTCGAAGAGGCCTCCTCCCTGCGGAGGAATCCAGCAGAACGTCACCGACAACTCCCAAGACCTCGACTTTGCTGGGAAGCTGATGGGCTACGCAGCTCTCGGTACTCCAAGAGAAGAACTCCAGCTGGCAATGAGAGAGCTATACTTGAAGAGCAGGGCTGTGTACGGGCCAAAGGCGAACGACCAGAGCGGGACAATTGCAAGCTTCAGTCCGTCAATGACAGTACCAGACGTTATCGGAAAGGCAATTTGTGGAGAGAACGCTCTTCAGGGACAGCGGGACTTCGCAGCGAGCGCTCAGGAAGAATTTACCAACATAATCCTTGATATTGTTCGCGAGTTCAGCGCCCTGCATAAGAACGAGGGAGATGGTAACAGTAGAAAATCAGAGGACGTTCTCGGGGAAGGCCTCGTCGTTGCAGGGGGATGCGCATTGAACGTCCCCGCTAACCAGAGACTGCACGACGAGCTGCTCAAGAGCGGAATGAGCATTTCTGTCGACCCCGCTCCAAACGACGGTGGGCTCATCATCGGAGGAGGTGAGGATGGGGGGGTTTAGGGGAGCGATAAGGAGTGAAGCAGGAGCGGGTATAGAACCAGGAAGCAATCCGACGCTAGTGATCACTAACCCTGTTATTTCATTCTTCATCGCAGTCTTCGCAGTGACCCCGCCTCCAGTGAGACCAAAAGGTATGCAATATGCCGGGTTCAATCTTTGGGACGGAGATATGCTTGACGGGGAGGCTAGAGCTCGTGGAGCCATTAGGCTTTCTGAGGTGGGAGGCGTTGACTATCTCGCAGCTCTTCTCTGCAGGGAGGACAGGCCGATTGTCGCGGTCGTGAAGGGGAGGCAAGAATTTGGACCAAGAGCGCTCGGGCATAGATCGCTCATCGCCGTACCAGATTCAGACCAGATTAAGGAGAGAATGAATAGGTTGAAGTTTAGACAGTTTTATCGCCCTGTCGCCCCGATGATCGCCGACGAGCATCTGGAAAAGGTATTTGGAAGGTTTGTATCGAGCCCATACATGAGCATGGCGCCCGAAATCTTGCCGGAAATTGCAGCTGAATTCCCAGGTCTTACGCACCTAGACAAAACAGCCCGCCATCAGAGCGTTGGAAGAGATGACGAGCCTTGGGTGCACGAACTATTGCACAAAGTTGGAGACAGAACGGGCTTAGCAGCCCTCATCAACACTTCGTTCAACACCCGCGGCAAACCCATTTGCAACACAGTGATGGATGCGTTAGCGATGCTCGACGAGCTTCAAGATCTAGACTTCGTTTTGATCGAGGATTGGTTGTTTGGAAAAGGGAAAACATAAATGCGAATATCGTATAATAGAAACATCTGTTTATGGTTATTTAAATAACAGAATTTAGATTAAAAGGCCGAAACCGGCATGTGTTGCAATTGTGTTAGGGTTATTTAACTAACATAATTTAGATTAAAAGGCTGGAACCGGCATGTGTTGCAATAGTGTCGGGAAAACCATCCTGGGGGAGGGGTGGAAGTGAGGGAAAGAAGGAAGGATACATCGGGGCGTTGGTGTTAGGGTTATTCTGTTAGGGTTAGGGTTAGGGTTATTTAAATAATATAATTTAGATTAAAAGGCTGGAACCGGCATGTGTTGGGATTTTGTC
>Ga0115006_10001538_pt1 | contig 14466 bp, 8 predicted proteins | sample ArcOceMetagenome_3_FD_88943 | JGI IMG/M metagenome (GOLD analysis project Ga0115006, IMG submission 88943) | Marine eukaryotic phytoplankton communities from Arctic Ocean - Arctic Ocean- Svalbard ARC20M Metagenome | ecosystem: Environmental > Aquatic > Marine > Oceanic | place: Arctic Ocean...
GTTTTGAATAGTGTATCCATTTATACTTGTGGCTGCTTTTCCTGTTGTAGCGTATATTCCATACCTGTCTGATGCCCAGCCATGTTGTAGAGTGAGAGTATTAATGACGGCATCTATTACATATGACTTCCCACAACCACCCGCACCAAGCAGTATTTGTAGGCGCCCAATTTGTTCACCTCCATCTGTGGATGATTCTCCAGGCCCAAGTAAACATGCTGTCACAATCATATCATGTGCTAGAAGTTGGCGTTCGTTGAGTGTGTCCTTTGAGACTACTCTTCTATGACTAGTTGTTGTCTCATTTTTCGCAACTGCTAAGCGAGTTTTTAGAGCATTTGCATCTGACACAGAAAGCTGTGATGACTCTACAAAGTTGTGTTCTTGGTTCCAATCAATGTCAGCTGTATCAATGTCGTCATTGAGTCTATCTGTCATGACTGCACTAATGCAGCTATCATCAAGTATTAGCAGATCATCCTCTGCGTTAGGAACTGCGTCATCGGATACATAGGATCCTTGAGGGTTGTTTGTGTAATCATGCTCTTCATTGGTCTGTCCTGAATGGTGTGTTCTTGAAGTTGTCTGTCGTAATGATCTCTGTGCCATGTCTATCTCACGCAGCAAGCGATCAGGTGCATCTTCACCCAATCTTGCAACAAAGTCATCCCAAACTCTCTTGACGTCTTCACTTGTGGCATCGGTTCCACCCCAGACTTGAGTGTGGTCATCTTTCCATGGTTTATACTTCAAGAGTGATATTTTGCAGTAATCAATGTACGACGGACCCTGTGGATCGCACGAATATACTGGATAAAAGTTGATAACAACGTTGTTTCCTGCTCTGGCGGCAATTGTATTGTCTCTGTTGACGTAGTATTGTAGACAGAAGTTTAGCAACGGTAAGGCATCTGGGTCTGTGAGGTTTCGATAGAGTCTTTCATTGCTCCATATTTGGATGTCATGACGTTTTGCATATGCATCAATCATAGTCAATTTTTTAATGCCTATGCCAATCTCTGGGTTGTTTATCTCTTGAGCCTGTTGTCTTGTTGTCACTTGTGCGTTATCATGTGGCATCGTTTGTGCCACTCTATGTGTTGAGGCAGTTTCACTGTATTGTATTACTTGTTGCTGATCAGGTGATGTGCTATGTCGTTGAAATTGTAATGTACAATTCATGTTCTGAAGGTCTACATTCACCAATCGATGTGATGCAGAAACTATTGGAAGACTCATCACTAGGTGAGCCTTTTCCTGTTTTGACATTGTTCTCTCACCAAGCATCTTGCTCATCATCCTCCGTAGAAATGTTTGTGTGGATTTGCCTTGTTCCATGGTTTCATGGAAAATTGTTTTCATCAATCGGTTTATAGTACTTGATTTTGACAACTCAGACTTTGTAACGTATTTTGTCATGTAACCAATTACCATGCCTGGATCTAAAATCAGTTGTACGTCTATGTTTGCCCCCCATACTTCTGATATGGGCCGAATTGTGCTGTTGAGCCAAACATCGTTGCGTTTCTGTGCTATGCTTGCACGATGTACCACATTTCCTTCATCATAATGCAATTCCTCCACCACAACATGCGTTTTATTCCGGAGTGGTTTCGGAAAGCTGAACCTACAATCAACTGGTATGTCTTGAGCCTTTTGTTGCCTGGAGCCAAGTGTGCCATTCTCTTCAGCATTCTTAGCTAATTCACGACGATCAAAGTTTCTGTCGCAATATCGTTGATGCACATGGCGATACTGCACATCTAATGAGTTGGAGTACAAAGACTGCAATTGACCAGGGTTGTCAAGTATCGGTTTCACACGGATTGCGGACGGATGTCTTGTTGTGGTTGTTTGAGGTTTGTAGAATGTTGTCGGACACCGTTCTGGTTGTTTTGCATCAGTAGGAGGCTGTACATGATTTGCCGACAACAAGAAATCATGAAAGGAAACTATCTGTTTATGAGCTTCAATGCCTTCGGTAATTTTGGAACGAAGTGTTTCTTCATCGGCAGGGGATATAGTCGGTAATTCTATGTCTTCACGGCTCAGCCAAGAATCAAGTGATTTGTTGTATGCATCAACCGCATTGACCTGCAGAAGCCCACGTCTGATCAGCATTTGTTCTGAAACACGGCCATCTATAACTTGTTTAGCAAGCTTTGTCAAGTTAGGATCATGATTCAATTTGCAACAGCCATGGATATGAGGTGCTCCACGATTTTGGTACTCCACACGATACCACTGCCATTCTGTACTTAAACCTGACTTTCCAAACATTGTACGGAACAAATTTCTGACTCGTGTTTGGAAATAAGCGTCTACAATATGTGGGTTCTCTCGTACAACTTTTCGTTTCCAACTAGCCTCAGCTTGCACGCTTTGTCGGAAGTCAGGAGGTTGTGTTGGTCTCCCTGTGTTATCGCGTTGGAGGAGCTCATGTAAGTCTGCCCAATGATTGTCTGCCATTGAGAATGTAAACCATATTGTTGGCATTCCCAGCTGATCTATCATAGCCTCGAGAAGTTTTCGTTTCTGAAACAGATACTGTGGACATCCATTGATATTTGCATTGAAGCTCTGCATACTTCCAAGGAGCTCATTGTATCGCACTCCACGTTCGTTGATTATTTCAAGGAGGTTTTCATTAGATAAGTTGGCAAACCTATCATTTTTACCAATCCAAAAGCTTCGTTGTCCACTTGCACGGTGGCGCTCTACCAAGTTCTGGATCCAATGTACAAAACGTTCATGCTGTACGAATGGATATATCCAAGGAGAAGGGTTATCCCTCTCATTGTATACGTGAGGAAGACGATTTTGTTGATTGGTATTAGCATCTTCCAAATGTGTCCTTGCATTCTTGATGTTAACACAGTACTTCATGTAATGTTGTGCACCAATAGTGTTGGTCACAAATTTCCTGCGATCGCGGGTTGTTATGTCACCTTTGCCATAGGGGAAAAGGCAAGGAAATGCCTGTGATAGTATTCCTGGTGTGTTGTAGTCATTAATGGCATTACGAACTGATGGATATGGAACATGTGTTGGTGGAGTGCCGTTGGTGTGATTCTGTGTGAATCTATTGAGCTCATATGATGATCTATCCACTTCGGTGTCACCTCGAGGTATTGGGGCATTGATGATATCTACCTGTATTTCGGCCACTTCATTACTTCCAGAGGCTCCTCCTGTAAAGGGTCCAAGTTCTTGTTCAGTAGAAATTCTATGCGTGTTTATGTCGCGTCTTCCATCCTCATCTCCTGTTTCTGTTTTTAGAACCCAGTGAGTTTTATTTTGTATTAATGATCTAAATATAGAATGCATGTGAATAGTATCATACCTTCTTGCAGTACTCGCAATGAGTTAATTATGGAACCATCTTCTGGAATGCTTGAGTTTGTTCTTGTCCTGGCCACAGTAAGATCTATGTCGGCATAGAAACGATTATTTTCTTTAAGGAAGTGCAACCAAGCCATAATGTTATCACGATTTACTTTAAAGTCATGATGACCAGATGGTGTGTTGATGTTTGGTTTGCGAATGATAAAGCAGGGTAAATCAGAAGGTAGGTGTGGTAGGATTCTAGCGAAGGAGAAAGTGTCCTGTTCCAAATTTGCAACACTGCCTTTGTAACCTAGTTGACCGCCTTCCAGCCTGTACACTCTCATGAAGGGATGTACAAGGGCGATAAGCATTTCTTCGATTGAGTTCAGTTTGGGAAGTAAAAGATGATCTAGTCTTGGCCAAGGATCCATATCATTTTCACCAGAAAGCAATCGTAGTGGAAGATGATCGTTATCTGGTCCTACGTAGGTGTTATTGTCAGTAGATTTTTTACATTCCATACACTGCTTGGTTCTATTTGGGCCGCGGATTTGTGAAAGTCTTGTGTCAATCCATCGTTCCTTACATTGTGGACAGTGTGCCATTCCAACAATGCCATTGCGAATGTGAGAAGAGTTGGAGTCTAAGAAATTCCCTTGTAATGTCTTCATGTTTTTATTCTCAGTTAAAGTATGATGAAGGGGAGAACCACTCTTTAGCATTTTTATGCAGTCTGGCACAGTTAATTGTTGTGATTCAACAGGAGTGTCTGCATTGTATGTATAATTTTGCATAAACCTACTTCTTCTTATCCGCTGCATTGGAGGGCTGTCACTGTCAGAACTCAATACAGAGATGAGAGGTGGTATGATAGCAGAATCTCTACAATGAAATGGCTCTGATTCTGTGTCTGATGTTTCGTCAGTACATTGTGAAGTATTGGAAGAGGAATTTGTTGAATGTGATTCTGTTGGAGTATTTCGATGTTCATGACGATAATCAGCCCTATAGGAAGACTGTTGACGATTGGATGACTGTCGTGTGGGGTTTCTTGCAGTTGCATAGATGCTGCGAGGAGGTGTTACAGTTGTAGGCGCAGAGATACCTTGGAGACGGTTGCTGCGGCGTCTGGTTTGCATGGTTGGTGTTATCAATTCAATGTTAATGTCACTTGTGGAGTTTGTTCAAATGCTGTGTCTGTTTGTGGCATTTAAATTGTTACGTTGACTTTCAGATTTTGCTCTAAAATTGAAATGTGTGCCATAATTGTTTGGCTGAATTTCAATAGTAGGCCTAATTTTATGTTTTGTTATTTTCCGTCTTCCTTACACTGACTTCTTGTAACTTCTGTTTGCTGTATTTCTCAACTCTGCTACAGTAATGAAATCATATACAATCACATACACACGACTGCTCATCTTTTTAATACTTTATATTTAACTTGACATCAATGTTTTGTTATCATTTTTTTTTTGGAGTAATGTCCTTCATGAAGACTGCCACAATTGTATAGTCATCTAACCTCCGTAGTATTCCGTTGTTATCATACTCCTGAATATATTCGTCATCATCAAAGTGTCTCCATACTACTTGTCTTTTCTCTTGGTGACGTACGAAACACTCAAAGTGACCATTACCAGTATCTTGTTCTCCAATGGGTCGCACTATTAGTCCATAAACCGTATAATGTCTGATTTTTTTCTTTGATTGGCTCTCTGCTTCTGTTCTGGTGTTCGGATATTCATATATGTATCCAGGTTGACATATTTTGTCTCTGATGCCATATCTTACTGGCCTGTTTTCATGATACATACGTGTTTCGCCATGTTTATAGCCTTTTCCAAGTCGAGTTTTTTTGGTCTGTTCATCCTCTTTGCTGTCCACTGTACGGAAATGATCCAAATCTAACGGCGTTGTCATCGTAATTGCTATGTAATCTGAAAATGTTTTGATTTTGTTGATTGTATAGGTCTTTCCATCCTCTGACTTCGTCACTTTATTATATGACTTGTCCAGCACTTCTTGAATAGTCAATTTAATCTGAAATGCTTCTTGATATTCTTGCATCTTTATCCCTTCGTCATTAGTCATATTGATGCATTTTTTGCCTCCAAACGTCTCATCTTCCACGTCTGCAATTTCTTTGTTATATGTTGCAAACCAGTGAGCAACTGTAGGCCGATCAAGTATACTTAGAACACCATCCGGTCCATCGAAGCTGAAATTGACGTTTTCTGCGTAATTTTTTATTTCTGTTTTGTTGCTGACCCTGCTGATCTCTACCACTTCCATTTCTGGCAACAAAAAATGTTTGTTGCACGGATCCAACCGATTTAACCACTTGAGGATGCCGTTGTTTCTTATCATCATTTCCATAACATCAATATGTGTGTCAGTGGTAACCCAGCTTGAACATCCGTCACCTCTACCCTCAGTACTGTTGACATCGTTTCTGATTATTTCTGCCATCCGTGAGGGATATGGCTTGGTTATACCATTTCCATTCAACGCTAGTCTGTATTTTGGTTGCACTTGTATCATCTGCCGGACAATGTCATATGCAAAGCCAACAAATTCGTTCTCAGTAGTGCTGTATTTCATTTCCGTCCAAGATGGAAACTTCATACGAGTCAGAGAAGAAATCACATGCTTTGGCAGGAGATGGAGCACTATCATGAGTATGGAATTCATCCAGCACAACACATTTTCACCATCTTCATTGTTGAAGCCGTATGGTGGCACACATTTCTGCATGTTTTGTGGTGATTTGCGTTTCTGTCCTTCTCTTTTGAAGTAAACTTGTGCAACTTCTTTGAATTTAACTAGCGTCTTGTCACCTGAGAATTCATCATTTGCCCTATCTGGAAGTTGTGCTACACCTGTTGCATGTTTTTCTGCTGAAGCCATATCCACTGCTGCCAGTTTCAAGGCAATTGTTGGTTGTTCTGCTGGTTCACTTGTTTTTTGTCGTGTCGTACTATTATGTTTTGTTGTTGTTTGTCCCTGAAGTATGTGTTCTTTCTGTGTTGCGGGATCACTTTCTTTCATGTTATTGTCCACAACTGTAGGTGTTTCCACCGCTGTAGGATTTTCTATCACCATCGCTTCGTCTGCTGTTTTTTCGTCTTTTCTTGCAGTCATGGTTTCTTCATCAGTATTTGTTTTAGCGGCCGCAGTATTTTTAGTCAACACAGTGTCATCCACTGCTGCAGTTTCAATCACTGCATCAGGTGCATATGTTGTTTTTAGTTGTTCCTCCACCGTGTCTTTATTCATGTTTTTGCTTTGTGTTGTCTCAGCATATTCCTTTGTCCTTATAGGTTGTTCTTGTACTTTAATGTCTTGTTTCTGTGTCATCGAACTTGTGCATGTTGGTTCTTCCACCACTGTAGCTCGTTTCATTGCCTTTGGTTCTGTTCCAGGAGCCATTTCATCGTTTTGTTTTTGAAAGTATCCGACTGCTGTGCAATCGTTCAAAGTCTGAATGAAATCATCAATTTTTTGTTGCTCTTCGTTTTCTTGCGTTTCGGACTTTTGTCTTTTTGGTGTTACTCCTCTCACTTTGTGGTCGCGTTTGTGGCAGTTCTCTGAGTATAGCTTGATCATTTGTTTTGAGATATTGCAAGTCTTGTCCTTCACGTCCATAGACAATCCCTCTATGGTCCTCTGAAAGTTTTTTTTTTGTCAACTTTGAATATCTGGTCAAAGATTTCTTCGTACGCAGTTACTGTCCTTGTCCTATGCGTTTTATTTGCTGTAGCATGGCAAAGTTTTCCACCTTTCACAGTCCATTTTTTCATGAGAGAATGTTTCTTTCCACAGCTTGGCAACGTTTTGTCGTGCGTGAGCATGTGTATAATTTTTTGAATTTTCGCTTTCATTGGAAACTTTGCTCTTGCGTTCTCTGGTATGTACTTATCGCTGTTGTTTTCCAATGCTCTGTAGAAGTTTTTTTTGCTCTGTTTGAAGTCTTCATCTTCATTATCCTCTTCCATTGCTTCATTCTTCTGTTCACATTTCTGTTTTTTTTTCTGTTGGATCGAAGTCTTGTTGTGTCTTGGACTAGATCTCTTTTGTATCTCTTCTTTGTTATGTATGTTGGTGGTTAAACTTGTTTCTTCGACTGATCGTTCAGTATCCGTACTACCGTACGCGTAGATTTGTTCCATCGTTGATCTGAAGTGTTGTGTGTTGGCCGCTTGTGTTGTTGTGTGTATTTTTAATACCGCCGCAGAGACCCCACCAGCAGCAGGTAGGCTGCTGAGCTAGCTGTGTGCTGTGTGTACACAGATGAGGATTCATCAAACTATTATTGCCTATGTTTTTGAATCACGCATAAGTTAAAAATTAGATGATAGTTGGTATTTGTTTATTGAGGTAATATCAATATTTGGCCTAATTTGGAACAATGTTCACTATAATCTTCCACTAGTTGAGACTTTTACGTTTTGCCCTAATTTCAGTATTTGACTTAATTTCAATACGTTACTAATCAATTTATCAAAGTTGTATGCGTTTACTTCTCTTCCTGTTCATCGAACGGAATCCTGTTGTCATTCAAACCCAAAACTCTCGACTTGAAGTAGAATGATGTACAATACACATCACGATTCATATACGCATCAGTATTGCTCGAGATGCAGTGTTCTATGAGAGGATTGAACAATAGTATATCCCCGCTTCGTAATCCAACAGATACTCCCGTCGAGAAGGTGAAATACTTCAGTATCTCCGTATCTTTCCTGATTGATGATAGTTTGTGCAGCTGGGGTTTTCTCCGATTTTTCTTTTTCTTTTTAACACACTGTTGATACTCAATGTCATCTTCACAGTAGACAACTACCACTGAGTAGAAACAATCCTCATCGGCATGTATCTCCAAACACGTGTTTCTCCCCGTAGCCATGGACGGAAAGTAATTTGTGAGCTTGGTTTTCCTTGTGATATCTTCATTTTTCCGTTCTTCGTCTCTTTCTGGCATATTGTCATCGGAAACTTTTTGTTTTTGGAGGGTTTGAACATCATCAGTATCTAACCGAAACCTCTGCAAAACTGATCGCAATGCTTTTTTGATTTTTTTATGAATGTAAGGTTCAGTCTTATGCCTAATGAAACTGGTCATTTTCTTGATTTCCTTCTCTGTTATTTCATCTTTTAGATCCTTGGTGTACAATCCATGTCCTGCCCTCTTTGGTGCAACACCTGTGGCAACATAATTAGCTCTCGATGTACCAGCTTCGTACATCACCTGTTTTCCTGCTCCCCTCACTGTGCTGTTCTCTTTCTTCATTGCTTCCACTTTTTTTAACGCATCAACAAACAAGTGAGGCTTAGAACACTTCAAACTGTCTGCTCTATTGAGAAGAACAAATACTGGATCATTCTCGTTCTTATCATAGTGAATCAACCCTTCCTTGGTGTCAAGCACGGTAATTGAATTTGATGTTTCAAGGAGGCTTACCCAAACACCGTCATCACCAAGGTCAATGTTGTTTGTTTTGTCCGTTTTGGCAGAGAAGAAAATCTTTTTACCATTGTTCTTTCCTCCTATCACATTGTTTGCAAACAATTTCTTCTTTGCTTCGTCTACAAAGAGCACATTCTTAATTTTGTTCCTCATACGATCCTTTTGAGGATGCGTGTTTCTCTTAACTTTTTCGTTGATGACTTTCTCAGCATATTCAGTCCTTTTGCTTGAATTAGATGTACTCTTGAAGGAATGAACAATACCTCTATATTTCTTCGGTTCTTGTACCGGTGTCGCTTTCCTTTTTTTCACCATTGTTTTGTATGTATGTATTTCTTGTGGTGTGTGATGCTACAACCAGCATTGTTTCAAGTGCATATGAAATTTTCGAAAATCAAATTCTTGAATTAGTCCTAATTTCAAAATTCGGGCTAAAAAATTTTATCGCCAAGCTATTGTTCAAAAAATGCTATAGCTAAAAACATAGTTGAATTAGCCCTAATTTCCTAATTCTAGCTAAAAAAATAAATTGAGCGCCATGTCTTTTTTCAAAATATGTGATTGCTACAAAATTATTATTATGTTTGAAAAATTTAGTAGTCTTCAACTGGGTGAGCATTCAAACACATGCATAATTTTACAAACGGAAAAAACGACAACCTCACTCCTCTCTGAACATGACTGTACCCGTCAGGCACCCCAACTTGTTTCAATAGGTACAAGAGAAATACTATAATATGACATGATAGATAAAGGTGCAAAGGGCTTCCGTTCCCAGTTTACGTAGCATTGAGGAATGCAACATACTGAAGCGAGCACCTGTCCTTTGGAGCGATTCGGATGGTAGTACCTGGGTTGCCCTGACCTTGCAACCCATCCCAAAATCGTTTTCCGGCATCTCTTGACTGTCATATTGGTATCTATCTTGTCTCTATTGAACTCTTGGTTGGTTTGTACTGAAGACCGACGAAGTTCAGTCTGACAATTTTTCTTGTGGTAGGGATTGGTTGTGGAATTTAAGTCGTTGCAAAAGGTGAGAGAGATATTCTTTAGATAATTGTTACTGGTGGTGCCATCATTGGCATCCCAACATTCATGGAGATGGCGGTCGTGTGTATATCGAAGTCGTAGATACCATGAAGGGTCTAGTGACAGTATCTATTTTCAGTCACTATCATTTTCGTTGTTTTCCAAAACTCATTAACATTCGTGTTTGTTTGTTGTTTTTTATTCTTACACATCTCATTTATACAGATATATTGGAACAGAAGCTTCAACAAGAAACTCACACATGAACTGAAAGGATGACCCAGAGCTACTCAAACAAAGTGTTACGCTCAATTGATGAGATGGAGACCAAGAAACAAACGGGAGCTGCGGCACCAGTTGATATGCCGCTACGTTGAGGTACTTCATCAATACTTGTAAGGCAGTAACTAAATCTGCGTTGCAAAGGTGAGTTTTCAAAAATAAGTTTTTCTTATCTGTATACGTGGACGTCAACATCCTGACTTTTATACCTTTTTTGTTCAAGAGTTTTATTTCTTCAACAAGTATCTTTGCTATGACGCAAGTTCCAGGTCAGCCACGACAAACTATGTCTAGTTGGCGACTTTGGCACTTCTCCGGTCTTCGTTCTCCTCCCTTGCACCCGCGTTTTTTCCATCTACTTCGTTCGGATCCTGTGCATTTCCTTGTATCTCTTTCATATCTTCTTATCCAGATCGGGTGACTTTGATGCCTCCTTCCTTAGTGTGCCTCCGTCGCCTCTTCCTGCCCCTGAATGAGCAGAGCTTCTCCTGTTAGCGCCGTTTCCGGGGGGCTCCGCTCCATTGGCTTTTGCATTGGCCATGTTTTGATTTCGAGTAATAGAATTCTCCGCAGGCTTGCTCTCTAAATCGCTGTCTTGTTTGCTCATTTTATTTCTTTCTTCATCGCTATTCTTTGCTTTGTTCTTTTTTTCTTTGTTGTTCTTTACAATGCTACAACTAACATTATTGGTGTTATGTTGTGTTTAGTTTAGTTAGGTGTTTTAGCTTTCCGCCAGTGCTGTGTAGGCTGTCTCATCCGTGGACTGCGGATGATGAACTCTGAAGTGCATGCTCTATGTGTGCTGCATAATTAGGCCTAATTTTGAAATTCAGCCAAATGTGAAATAACATAAACAAAGATTATGTGGGAAGAGGAAGGAAGAGTTACGTCCAAAGAGAAAGCGAGAGTAAATGCCAAAGAGGAACCAAGACTGGAGATTGAAGTATGAAGAGAAAGCTAGTCTCAAAGCTGAAGATGAGTTGAGACAACGTCATCTTTTTGCAGCACATACGTAAAAGTTTTTGCAGCACATTTGTGTTTTCTTCACTTACCAATGTGGTTGGTTTTGCGGAGAAAAAGCTGTCTCTGATAGTCAACAAGGAGACTGATTTGGATATCATGATTTTGCAGTATGTACATACAAGTTTTTGCAGCACATATGTTCTTGTAGCACTCACCAACGTGGATCCTTGTGTGGAGAAAAAGCCATTTGATGGTTAACAAGGAGACGGACTTGTACGTCATGTTTTTGCAGCACATACATACCATCTTTTGCAGCACTTCTTTTTGCAGCACATACCAACGTTGATGCTTGTATTGAGAAAAAGCCGTTTCTGACGGTTAACAAGGAGACTGATTTGGACGTTATGTTTTTGCAGCACATGTATACAAATTTTTGCAGCACATACCTTTTTTGCAGCACATACGTTTTTGCAGCACATACCAACATGTATGCTTGTGTGGAGAAAAAGCCTTTCTGATAGTAAACAACGAGACCTACTTGGACGTCATGTTTTTGCAGCACATATGTTTTTGCAGCACTTGTTACTCATCATCACGCACTAAAACAACAAACAAAAATTGCAAATCGTCAAATCACGTTGAATGAGTTCCCAACACATTTCTCCCAGCAAAGGTGTCACTTCCGCCTCTGAACATAACTTTGTTTTGAATCTCTTGGAAGCTTCTGTTGTTGAGAGCATTCGTCCTAATGATTCAAGTGGAGTACAGCGTCTCTCACCGCCCATCCATCGCACTTCTGTAGTTAAGAATGATGCCTGTTTGAACCTCTGGGATGCTTCTGTTGTTACGAGTATTCGTCCCAGAGACGCAAGTGGAGGAAAGCGTCTCCCACCACCCACATATCGCACGTCTGAATCTAAGGTTGTTGAATGGTATGAATTATCTAAGGAAGATCAAAATCTCCATTGTACTGATTGGCATGCCATGTCCAATATAGAAAAGAAACGAGCTCACAAGAGTATCCAGGGTGATCGATGCCACATTGTTCAGGGTGTAAAAAAGATTCGGAGGATACAGGTGTGGAGAGACCGATCGAGGCCAAAAGGAAGTCCTGCATCATTTGGCATCAAATCAAAGAGCAATCAAAATGAAATGGACCATAGCCATCAAGAAAGTTATGATGATGGTCCTTTGAGTGTGACGATGGAAAGCAATCATTTCATTGTTCCTCAAGCAAAGAATGATTTGGAAATTTCCCCACCGAGTGAGGTGCAATCACCGAAATCGGTGGAAGGCGCAAGAATGCAACAACAAGCGGCTTTAGAAATGGGCAATCAGTTGAATGATGCTTCTCATCTAGAGCAAGAGGTGGCAGAAGGCTTGATGGATCTCAAGAACATCGACGTACATGCTGCAATGGACAAATGCAAGAGTGAAGTCACAAAGACAAACAACTCGTTCAATGCCATTTCCACTACCAGAAGTCATCATATCACCGCCATACACTCGAGGTCTAGTGTAAAGAGTTCCCAAATTATTTCTGTTTCCAAACGCAACCCTTCTCCTCCAAAGGATGATGCCTGTTTGAACCTCTGGGATTCTTCTGCTGTTGAGAGTATTCGTCCTAGTGACGCAAGTGGAGGAAAGCGTCTTCCACCACCCACATATCGCACGTCGGAATCTAAGGTTGCTGAATGGTATGAATTATCTAAGGAAGACCAAAATCTCCATTGTACTGAATGGCATGTCAAGTCCAATATAGAAAAGAAACGAGCTCACAAGAGTATCCAGGGTGATCGATGCCTCATTGTTCAGGGTGTAAAAAAGATTCGAAGGATACAGGTGTGGAGAGACCGATCGAGGCCAAAAGGAAGTCCTGCATCACTCGGCAACATATCAAAGAGCAATCAAGATGAAAAGGACAATATGCATCAAGAGAGTCGTAAGGATGGTCTTTTGACTATGACGGTGCACACCATGGAAAGCAATCATTCCATCCTATCTTGTGCTGATAATAAGGTGGAAATTCCCCCACTGACTCAGGTGCAATCACCGAAGTTGGTGGATGCAACAGGACTGCATCAACAAACAGCTTTACAAACGGGCAATCAATTGAATGTAGTTTCTCGTCCACAGATGGCAAGGAGAGCTGTGGACAATTTTATTACTTCGCATTCAATTCAATGTCCTTTCCAAGAGAACAATGCCGCATACGCTCTGACTCAACTTCCTCCTCCACTGTCAACCGAAGAGAATACAATTGTTTTGAATTGCGTGCATGGGAGTGGGTTGGAGGATGAAAAAATTTCTACATGCAACGGGTGTACTGTATTTCTTTCATCTATGCGCACTCTGAGCGACACATCATGGTTGAATGATGAAATCATTTCTTATTTTTTCCTTATGCTTTCAAAGAGAGATGAATTATTGTTCGATAAAGGGTTTCGCAGGAAAAGAAGTTGGTTTTGTGGCCCTTTCTTTGTCTCCAAGATGCTCCCAACTTGCAAAGAAACGGGGAGAAGATTGTATAACTTTGAAAATGTGAAGAGGTGGCAATCTAAGCTTTGTCCAGGGGGTGATGTTTTTGACCTTGACAAAATACTAGTTCCTTGCAATGTCAATGGTGTTCATTGGTCGTGCATGGTAGCTTTTATGACTGAGAAGAGGATACAGTATTTTGATTCCATCGGTGGCAATGGAAATATATTCACCGAAGGTTTACTTAGTTACCTGAAAGATGTGTGGCAATTGAAACATGAATGTGATTTTCCAAATGGAGACGCCTGGGAAATTATTGGGTATAGAGATGGTGAGGTTCCGCAGCAACATAATTCATATGACTGCGGTGTCTATGCATGTATGTTTGCTGACTTGTTGTCAACAGATCGGTTACATCATTCTTTTGGTCAGCATGATGCAACTTTGTACCGCAAGAGGATTGCCCTGTCAATCATAAAATCAATTCCAGTTCCTGACCCAAGAATTGATGTGATTTTCCCAACCTATGCAACGAAACCTGAAGATTCAAACGCTGAAAGTTCAGATGATGAAATAGAATGTTGGGGGTCGTAAATGAAAGTGTTTAATTAGATAAATACTATTGGAGATTATGTATTTGTAGTGGCTTTGTTTTGCATACCGCATCCGTTTGCCATTTCTGTGTCTTAGACAATATTTGCAACAGAAGAGCCTATGTTGTTTCCGCTATCTCCTAGGGACAATACAACTTTTCCTGGCATTGTTTGCCCCTGTGCTTTCCACACTGTCCATGCGTTGCATAGTCGTATGGGGAACATTGTTCTTGTATTTTGCACGAAATCACCATTATGTGGTGTTGCCCAATTTGTTGTTTCTGGAAAACATGGAACCCATTTTGACTTGTCATCATCCTCTGGAAA
>Ga0115006_10001539_pt1 | contig 14463 bp, 6 predicted proteins | sample ArcOceMetagenome_3_FD_88943 | JGI IMG/M metagenome (GOLD analysis project Ga0115006, IMG submission 88943) | Marine eukaryotic phytoplankton communities from Arctic Ocean - Arctic Ocean- Svalbard ARC20M Metagenome | ecosystem: Environmental > Aquatic > Marine > Oceanic | place: Arctic Ocean...
CACAACCTCACCGTGAACAAAGTGGGCCGCTACGTGCTGAGCTTTCGTCATGAAGAAATAATGCCTGGGGATGGGCGGCGGGTGGTGTACACCCACCAGGACTCTGTCTCGTTCCAGATTATACCCGGGCGCGCAGAATCATTGGCAGTTGTGGATCAACCGTCCACGGTCTTTCTCGGCAATATCACTGGCGATGAAGCAGCACTGCTGAGCCCCCAACTGAGCTGCGCGTACAGTGACAATCAGCGCAATGCCATCCCGATTGGCGACACAGGTAAGCACTCCCTGTGCAGCAAGACACACGCACGCAATGCATGCGCGCACACCTCTTTGCTGCTGCGCGCACACCTCTTTGCTGCTGCGCACTCACCCTGCATAGAGAAACATGCGATCCATGTGCAAACTGATGTGCGATGCCGTGGCGTGCCATACTGGGGATGACTGTCTGGTGTACGAGGGCAGAAGGATATTGCTTTTTAACTGTTGAGATCAATGTTGCAGGCTACGCCGTCGCGGTCCCATGCATCGATTTCAACGATCCCATCATCGCAAACATTCCGCCACAGTACCTGGAACCCCCAGACATTTGCGCTTGCAATGACGAGGCCTGCATTTTGGCCCCGCCTACCATCTCAGCGGCGAAGAAGTGGGGAGAAAATCTATTCGGAGGCAACCTTTTGGTTGGTTTCAACGAGGAAGGAATAGCGCGATTCACTGATCTGAACACTAAATTAGCGCGGAGCGATCTGCGATTGGCATGTCGATTTGCAAGCTTGGACGAAGAATTGGCCGACTCTCCGGCGGCGCAAAATGATATCTTGCTGGCTTTTGTGCTAACTAACGTGTACACGACAACAGAGGCCTTCAGCGTCATTCCTGGACGTTTAGCCACACTCATCCCGCTGTCTAGTCCTGCAGATGTCCCAAGCCCGAACTGCACCCGATGCCCAGTTGGAATTCATTTTCCCACTCGACCTCTGACGGCAGTGGTTCAGCTGCTGGATTCGAATCACAATGAGCTTGCTCTGTGCACCTCAGCATCGTACTTCTGCGCTGGGGCTCCCGACGCCCTGTTGTACGTGGCTTTGTACGTTGGCGCAACAAAAGTGAGTGACATTCCTCTCGGAAATCTGCACGGCTCGACTGAGATGAATGCTGAGCTCGGAAAGGCTTTTTTTGACGACATCAGAATCGCCAAAAGCAATGCAGGATATCGTTTACAGTTTCTGGCGCAGGCGTATGACTTTCAGAGGTATGGCAGTGATCTCGCATCCAAACGGATCATACGTGCAGAATCTGAAGAGTTTATCATCGTCAACGGTGCGCCGTCCACAATCGAGCTTCGGGTGAGAAATCAAAACTATACCTTAAAGCACATACACTGGCGCTCGTCTGACAGAGCGCAAAACTGATACTGACGATACACCGCGAGCACGCAGCAGGCGCTGGTGCCGTTGGCAGAGTACTGACACACATACACGTCACAGGTCGGGCCGGGCATCGCCTCGGACGGGGAGCCCTTTGCTGCTCAGCCTGTGTTTGCCATTCTCGACAGTGAAGGAAACGACTTGAAGAGTGACTGCTATTCTGACTGCAACCGTCGTCTTACCAGCACATGTGGCGAGGAATCTACTTCAGAATTGGCAGAGTGTCTACCGTATGTTGAAGTTTCTCTTGTTGCAGCACAGCTGCCCACACGAGTGTTTGGCACGCGGAGAACCGCTGCTAAGAAAGGTCTCGCGACATTTACAGACCTTGGCATCGACTCTGGTGTCGATTCGACGAGCAGCTGCATGTGTGGCGAGGAATCTCACTACCGATCGTGCACAATGTGCCACTGCGATGCCTACAGGCAGTGCCAGCCTGGTCGCTGCTTGCCCCCGGCACCATTTCCCAATTATTTGTTGAGGGCTAGCCTGCAAGGCTCTGGCAATCTGCCTCTTGATGTACCTGTTACCCTTGAACGACGAGTCTTCGCGTTGGAAATAGCACAGCAGCCCATAGATTCTGTTGCCAAAGAGGTTTTTGCAGGAGAAATAGAGGTGAAAGCAAGTAGCTGCAGCGGGGAAATCATTTCTTCTGTTGGTGCCATGATTTCTGTATCTCTTGACAGCAGCTATCCCCCGGGACTTCTATCTGGCACCTTTCCTGTACGTCTTGATGCGGGCAGCGCCTTGTTCACTGACTTGAGAATAAGCAAGGGCGGTGCAGACTATAAGCTCATTCTTTCCTGGCTGGGCATCAATGCGATTGACGACAAGCAGACGGCATCGTTCTACGTGGCGCCTGCGTTACACAGTATCCTCTTGACGTCTTCTCCATCAAACGTCATCGAAACTGCTGGACAGGCATTCAGATTTCAACCAAAGGTAAAATCGTCTGTGTATGCCTGAGAAATCTGGTTTCTGTCACTCTTCTTGAGCATCAAGAAAATTGACTGACATCCATACGCCATTCAAAACCACACTCCAGGTTGCACTGCTAGATTCTGCAGGGGAGTCCGTGATTGAGTCAATTGAAATAGTTACCGCAGCCATAGGCGACAATCCCGGGTCGGCGCAAGTGTGGGATCCTGGCAACTCAGACCTCGTCGGAACCCGGCTTGTGCAGTCACGGCGGGGAATGGCAACATTTACCGATCTCGCGCTGCCCAAGGCAAGCCTGGGCCAAGGGTACACAAATGAGGGCTATACAATCGTTTTCATTGTAGGATCATTGAGGACCCAGACTTCCGTCTTCTGGATTCAACCTAGTGAATGGGCCGGCTTGCTAATCCTTCCCAACTCTCAGCCGGTCACTGCTACGGCTGGCCGTCCGTTTGACGTGCAGGTTCGGGTGATGCTGATTGATGCATACGAGAACAAGTTGCTTCCAAATTCAGCACCAGTTGGAACCAGGATTGATGCGCAGCTTCTCGCTCAGTCGAGTACCCCTCCTGCGCTGCAACGGCATGCTTGCCAAGAGGTCTGCGTTGGGTTGGAGCCGACTGTCTGCACAACCTGCTCAGACAAGAGCTTGGACGCTAAGGATGGGGAGGTCTTGTTCACTGACCTACGAATTGATGCTTCTGCGCAAGGCTACCGCCTTCGATTTACTTCCTCTTTCTTCGAGGAAACGAGCCAAGCATTTGATGTCGTGAATTCTGCACCTTCGTACTTGCACATGGAGCAGCAGCCATCCGTGGCAAACCGCGCTGATCGTGAGCTGGGGGTGCAGCCTATTGTTTCGATGCATGATCTGTTTGGGAACCTTATCTTGCAAGACTCTGTGACTGCCCATACGATTGAGGCTCAAATTTTGACATTAGGAGGCCTACCGAGTGCTGCAGGCTTTTCCGATGTGCCAGGGCAGAAGCCGAATACAATCTGCACAGTGTCAGATGTACCGCTGGCAGGCAGGCGATTCATGAACGCCACCAATGCCATTGCCGCTTTCACTGATTTAGCCGTGCGGCCGTCAATGTCAGGCTTTCGACTGATCTTCTTCGGAACAACCCGAACTGGTCTTATTACAGCCACATCTAATGAGTTTGCAGTGGAACCCGGGGAAGCAGTTGGTCTGTGCAACATGACGCTTCCAGGTCGGTGCAGCACCTTGTCACCCTGTCTCGATGCGGCTATCATCGCATGCGTTGATGCTTTTGGTAACGTACAGCCCACATGCGAGACCTGCCTGGGGTCGACATGCGAAATCAGGCCATACGGGAGATTGCCTACCGGTATGGATATTCCGTGCTTTGGAAAGGTCTGCGTCTCGGTAATTGAGCCGGAGGGTGCGTCGCTGCACATTGGGTCTGGAGGGACGGATGGTTTGAATTGTGCGGTTGATACTTGCGGTGTTGATATAGATACAGTGAGCGGCTTTGCCACTTTCACGCAGCTGGTACCCTCGGTCCCATCACCGAAGTACATTTTCAAATTTACAGCATACATGGTGCATGCGCAGTCGCGGATGGTCTATGAGTGGACGTATATTTCGTCACGCGTCAACAACATGCCGCCGCAGCCAGTTCTGTCCAAAGCCACATTTTCCATTTCACTTTCATCAATTTTGCTAGTGTTTGACAAGCCGACCAACATGAATCGTGATCCCGGACGCGAAAGGGCAGATTCATGCGACGCTGTGCTCGAGCGCACATTCGTGATGAGCCTTGGTCTTGGTCCTGATTGTACATGGTTGGATCCCTCTTCATATTTAGTTATACCTGGCCCGGGAGCTAGTGCGGGACCAACTTCACAGGTCACCCTCAATAATGCATCTTATATCGTATATAGCAGTGTGTTTTCGGGCGCATACATGACATCACTTCCTGCATCAACAACGGAGGGGAGGGTCGTCGCTGGTGTGCCCCTTGTGGCTGTGATGATATCATTACCGAACACGATCCCCACGCCTATCCCCATTCCACTTGGGCCAGAACAGATGAGTTCATGCGATCTGTTATCGCTGGACGCAAGCCTCTCTCAAGGTTCGGCCTCGCGTCCTTTCACGAGCATTGCCTGGAGCATCGACTATGATCGCTCTTTCTTGTATCAGGGTCTCTTAACTAGTGACGGGTCGACGCTTGAATTTATGAAGCGTCGAATCCACTTTTCGACGCGACTGCCGAATCACATTGCGACAGTCACGATTACCCTGCGTCCTTCTGCACCAGTCGAAGCGAATTCCACTATTTCAATCTCAGGAATTCCTGAGTACCGTATGAGTTCGTCGGGGTGCCCAGCCAAGCCATTTCACCTCGGGCGGCCTTGTCTCAAGACCACAGACGAATGCATGGCCGTGGACCTTACAGGACCGTCGGCATTCAAGTTCGCAAGCCAACTGACAGAAGACCCGCTGGAACGTCGTGGCGTACCAGTGTCCTGGTGGCAAGTTGGTGGCGTCGAGCATCTCTTTGCCAAGATTGATTTAGATGGGTCATATTACATAAGCCAGGTCGAGTTTACTAATGTTCTCAAGCAGACAGGCGACTTTGTGAGCAATGACCGTTCTCGGCAGCGCTTTGAGACTGTCGATTCAAATGGCGACGACCTGCTTTCAGAGGAGGAGTTTGTTTCCACGCGCCCAATCACCGGCGTTTCCTTCGCTTTTCTAGACCTCGATGAATCATTCACGCTCAACATGACAGAGCTGGGAGTTTTTTTCTCTGGAGCGGGTGCGCAGGATTATGTCAGCAACGAGCAGGTGCTTGCGCGATTCAACAGTCTCGACGCGGATGAGAACGGCGAGGTATCTAGCTTTGAATTTGCCACTGCGCCGGCTCTGGCCATGAACTCACGCCACTTGCAGCACCTCCCTGCCGCCTTTCTTGGACTTGGTGGTGGCCTGCAGCTGCAGGTTCACCCTTCGCACTATCTTGCTGCCGGGGAAGATACTGTGATTCAATTTCAAATGCAGAATCCTTCGCTGCCGTATTCGGTGAGACCGATCGGGGTTTCAAGCTTGTGTGTTGCGTGTACATGCTCAGACAGGCTCTGTCTGCAAAAGACGACGCAAACGTTTCCAGACGCTCAGATGAAAATGAACTGCCCCGACCAACTTTGTGAAGATGATGCAGTCTTTAGATTGGATGATGAGACATTGAGCATTTCCGGATCCGTATCCGAGACCTCGATGGTCTTTGGTGCCCATAACCGTATCACTCTCACTTTTACAACTTCACACCTCTTGCCTTCTGGCAGCGGACTTCTTCTCAAAGGGCTGCCGCTGCTTTCTCGGCTACCCGAGGGCGCAGCAGGTCAGCTGAATGGTGAACAACGCGTGGATTTATGTCTAACAGGGCGGAGCTCTTTGGAGTTGGAATGCCGCGCTTGCGTGGACGCGGCTCCGGGGGCCAAGTCCGGGGATGCCTTCGGGTCCTGGCTGCCGGAGGCTGGAGAAATTCACATGCGAGTGAACAATGGCTCTAGCCTGACAGCAGGTCAGCACGAGGTATCCTTTAGGTTTTATAATCCGACTACAACGCTACGCGCAGCCTGTCATTCGAGTGCAAGCGGTGCAAACATGGTTGGACAAGACTGCCCTTCGACTGTGCTGCTGACACTTCAGGCCTCGTATGAGTACGAAAGGATGCGTCAGGCGAGTCCAGTTGTCCTTGCGACCGGAGGTATGCACCCGTTCCCGTCAGAAGATGACAGATAAGCTAGCGTAACGCAAGAGATGCTAGTGCAACATATAGCGCTCCGTACATGCATATTGCATAATTAAAATTTGAATGCTTGTGCCATAAGGGAGCGTATGGGGTCGGCACAGAAGCCATTCATATGCATGTTTTGGGCACGCAATATGCGCACATTGTATGCTCAACTCAGACAAAGCACAGTGCATGCTCAGCGCAGACACCACAACCACAGCGCTGCTGCGCGCAAAACAGATTTGCCAACGTGTTGCACAATTTTAAACCTTTGTCCTGACTACGTATGTGCTGTGGTACACGCGTATATGTGTTGTGTGTGTTTGCCTATGCGTGGTACCAGTGCGAGGAGTGCTGGGTGCTGGAAAGCTGCCCTCTTGGACTATGACGCAGGTGTCTGAGTCCAACCAGTTCGCCGACTTCCATTCACACCTCTTCCTTGAACTTTCTGCTGACGTCGATTTCGCGCACTTGACCCATTTTACGGTTGGGGGGTTTCCATCACGCATGGACGGATCAGCATGGAGCAAGGAGCCTCAACAGATCCTGGCTCTTGGCGGTGTCGTGGCGGAAGATGGTGTGTACATCTTGCCACGCTGTCATACGCAGCCATTCACTTTGTCGTTCTTGACTCTGTTGTTCTCCTACTCTCTCCCTCTCTCGTGTATGAAGATGAATTCTCACTGTTGTTCTCGTTGTATGTCTTGAATCATGTGACAAACAACGTGTGCGCGCGATGTGCGAATGTGTGTCCGGTGGAATGGACAGGGGACGTGTCAGCCTGTTTCGACCCTGCCCAAGTTTTATGGAACGCAGCGGGTACAGAGCTTTCGTTTCAAATCAAGCACACTAGTGCATCACAGACGTGTGCTGTGGCCGCTGGAGCAGTTTTAGTGGTGGCCATTCCAATTGCAAATTCAAATGCGATATCGATGCATGAAAATGTCGATCTCCGGTATTGCTCGTCTCAAAATCTGTTGAACATGCGAGCATGCTGTGCAACAGGCGACTTGCGCTGAGCTCTTGCCAATGCATGCATGGATATGATGTGGCTGCAATGCCTGATGCCGCATGATGTGAGGCAGAATTCACGCACATCACAATGGATGCCGGAGATGCGTGCTGGATCCATGTGGTTGTGGCAGTAGAGCTCGGGGCGTGATACATCCCTGGTCCTTGCCCTCCGACAGACTTTTGGGTATGAGCATGTGATGAACCATCAGGGGGGGCGGTCCTGCACACTTGTGCGAGATATTGCTTTCTCATCGTTGGGTGTATTCATGTTTTCATACGTGAATGCGCACACAGGTTTCAGGAACACAGCTGCTGATGGCACCATCACATACTCACGAGTGCTGACCTCGAACAAGCAAATGGCTCTGATCCGGCCACGCGTCTCGGAGAGCAACGCGGTTGCTTTGCAGTTGGCTTCTATCACAATGTCGTTTCAGGTCTTGCCCATGCACTTTGCCTGCTCAGTAATCTCGAAGTGCTCAGGAACGACCATTTGATGCTGCTGTCGTCCGTGGCTGACTTGATGCACACGCCTTGACACCCCCCACCCTCCCTTTCTTCTTCAGCCTACATTCACTCTGTTGACAGGTTCAAACCTGACAATTTCAGGCCTTCATCCAACTTCAACGCCGAGTTCGACTGAATTCCGGATCCAAAACGAGAGAGGCATTGTGCGCACTGGAGTTTTCGATGCGCAGAAAGGCACGCTCTCATTCTCGCTGGAGCAAGATGCAGTAGCCAACCAAGCTTTCTCTGTGAATTTCATGCTGGCTCACGTTGCTGAAGTGCTGACACAGCCGATGCGCATCCTCAGCGGCGAGGCACATACCCCTGTATGTATACGGGAGAACAATCCACTCTGTGTCCAGCTGCCCGGGGCATCGCTCGGTAGGATTGAGCTGAATGCTAATCTATCTGGCAGCATTCTGGGTGTTGCTGAGGGCAGAAAACTGCGCATCCACGCCATTTCTGAAGTATCTGAGGTTTTTGGAGCATTGTCCATCATAACAATAGACTTGCAGGCGAATTTTGAAATGCTGGCTGGCTACAGGGTGAGCATGAGCGGTCTTGATGGGATGAGCTTGAGCGGCGAGAGTGCAAGTGTTCTCACTGCCGTGCAGGACCGTATCAACTTGCTTCCCAACTGCAGTTGTACAACATTTGAAGGCGACTTATGTGACTGTACGTCGGGCCGGAGATCGACCATACAAAGTCAATTCCGCATCTGGCAGCCTGATGGCTTCTTCGGTGATGAGGTCATGGACGGGGACGTACCTGTGACTGAAACTGTTCAAGGAACATGGACGCAAGATGCGATGAGAAGTACACTGGATGTAACGCTAAAAGCAGGCACAACAATTGCTGCAGAGGTTGCCTGGAAGTTTTCTTTCGTGGTGGAATGTTCTCAGAGTGCGTCGGTTTCTGCGGCTCGGGTTGTTTCTGTGATGGATCAAGGAGGCAAGCTCGTGGTTGATCACATGCTGAACGGAACCATGTGTAGAGGTCTCAAATCCCCAGACTTCACCGGGGTGTGGATCGAAGAAGACTCAAGCGTGCTTTCAGGGCAGAGCAACATCACACTTTCTGTGAGTTTGACTTCTCCGCTAGTCTCTCTTGAGGGGGTGGGAGCGACGATGACAATTTCAGGACTCAACGGCTTTCAAACACCATCAGGTTTGCGTCTGCGTGAGCACGTGCCCGCGATTACTCATGTTTGGTGGAGTTAGTGTCGTTGTTTTACATGTGCGACTGCTAGTGATTCTGCTGTGGCGCATGGACAGGATATATCAAGCTCCTGGACGAACATGCCTACATGTTCGGCAAGAGTGCTGTGGCAAAGTGGGACCGAGAACTAGGTCGGCTCGTGTTTGAGGGGGTTTCTTTACCAGCAAATTGTGTGCAGCTCTCCGATAGTTGCTGGCTACCAGACCGATGGAGCGTCAGATTTTGGCTGCAAAACCGCGCAACACCTGCAGTCGGGCAGGCTTTGCCTTTCATCGAAGCTACGTCCGGCATTGTCGGTGCTGATGAATCAGGCTTTGGTTTCCGCGCAATCGGAGGAATCCCGCTGGGTCGTGCAGCACAAATTCCTGAAATTAGAGCCGCCAGCATCACCCAAAACACAGACATTCAAAATGCGCAAAACAACTTGACCCTGTCCTTGACTTTCAGCATAGATCTCCCGGGTTACGCAACATCGGAATATTCATCCTCGATTTTCGTGAGTGGGCTCGTTGGGACTCTCACTCCAGACAACGATGTCCTTCCCTTATATGGTGATGATGCTGCTTTGTTTGCGGGAAGGAGCGCCCACTGGCGTCAGGCAGAGGGCAAACTAAGCTTTGCTGTGGCTCCGGGATCTTCTATTGTTGCAGGCCACAATGTCCAGATAAGTATTCTCATCAAGAACCCTGCCAATACTCAACCCGCTGTGTCGCCAAAAGCTCGGGCTGAAGTACGCCATCCCCCTCGAGACGCTGCGCTCGTCTCAATCTCGCCTCTTCCGCTTCCAGAAATTCCGGTCTCGTGCAGGGGTCTGCTGGCAAGTGGTACCGAGAGCCTGTTCACCACAAAAACAGTGCAGGAAAGCACGCAAGTGAATCAAGCCTCGAACAGGATCTCTGTCACATTGGTTTGCAACATTGCGCTGCCAGCAGGGGCGACAATTGAGGTGGACGGCTTTACCTCCTCTACAGACTACACGGCCGGGGTGATGCCCATATCCGGGCCCAGCGCGGCAATCCTCGGCGAAATGGCGGAATTCAAAGTAAGTGTCGTCACTGAGAAGATCTCACTCAAGATGGTGCTCACATCTTTGGTCAACGCTGGTGAAATCATTTCATTCTACTTTGTCCTGCAGAATCCTTTTTGCACGGGCCAATGCCCAGGAACCACAGTCACGGTCAGTGCGCAGGGCGGCGTAGGGCATCCAAATATTGATATACCTGCAGCTGCTCTGCATAGCCAGACGAACGGGGTGCTGGGAGCAGGGGTGGCCTTATCGTGGATTGTGAAAGACGTTCTTGAGACAACCAACATGCGTCAGGCAGCCAACACCATCGCCATCAATTTGCAACTCAACGCCAATCTTTACGAGGGCACGCAAATTGTCATCAAAGGCCTCGTGAGTGACGTATTTGAAACATGCCTCAACTGCTACACGGGAGGTACCACTTGGGCCTTGGGATCCGGATGCTCGGTGCTCTGTGGAGCCTGTCCTGAAACTGAAGACGGGCCTGTCGCTGCGTGTGTGCCGATTCTTCAGGACAAGTATTCAACCCCTCACAATTTCTTCGAAAATTCTCTCGCAATTTTCAATGCGGATGGAGACTTGACAATGACAATGAAAGAGGGTCACAAAATTGATTCTGAGAGTCCATTTCGTGTCATCCTCAAAATGCGCAATCGGGTGTTTCCGGAGAGACGGAAAGAGTGCTGGCGCCTTGGGAATCAACAGTCATGCTTGAAGGTGTCTATATCTAATGGAAAGCTGTGCTCCCAAGTAAGACCGATTCCTAGTACATGGCACAGAGGCGAAATGTGTGATAAAGGGAGTCAGGAGGTCATTGGCACACTCTTGTCGATTCAGGACGGCAACTCTCCTATGGACCGTTACGGCAGGATGATGCTCGACACATGTGCGACTTGTCTTCGCCTTGCAGATATTGTAGCGGTGGACCGGGTTCTGCAGATGCAGAATTCACTCATCATTTCAAACGCCCACGTGTCGGCGCCGTCCATCGCCGGCTTGCCTCTTCTCGTTTCTGGGGGCTTGGTGCCTGGAAACTACACCGTCAAACTTGCACTCAGAAATTGGCTCGATCAACAAGGTGTGGCAGAGATTGAGTTTTCCAAAGATCTAGGAAACAGAGGGCAACTGCACAGCGAAAATCTGAAGCCCACCCTTTACATGCAAGAATACGCCATGATCTCTGGAGAACGAGCAGAGGCCGACAAGCAACTCTCTCTCCTTGCTCTCGCTCAGCCCGCATCCTGCTTGCCAAACGCACCTCGCCAGGTGCTCAGATATGAGTGGACTTCCGCATGTCTCACGGGGTCTTGTGCGCTTGTGCCTCCGCTACAGGCATTTGCCAAGTCACGCAGCACCAGATCCTTGGATCTTGCGGCAAACAGTCTTGTAGCGGGAACCACCTATCGTTTCACGATTGGCGCAGTGCAGGAAGCCTTTATTGAAATGTCTAAGGCGAGCGTGACTGTCAAGGTCCCGGTTCGCAATCTTGTCGTGGATATCCTGGGAGTGAGTGATGGTGGGACGATGGGAAGCGGAGGGGGAGAACCAATTCCGCTCATGCTTGCAATTTCTGACCCGGAGGTCAGGACATCAGGGTTCAGCAAGCACACGCAGTTTCAAGTGTCCTGGGGTTGCGCGGTTCAGCAGGAGAGCAGCGTGTGTCCCCCGTTTCCGGCGGTTTGCAGTCCGGCCCCGTACGCTCCCTGTCCAAGCGGGACCTTGATTACCCCAAGTTGCCAAGCCGCTGCGGATTCTCTGTGTGAGCACCAGGCTTCCTTGACCAAGCTGGTCGTGGGTAAGCAGTACAAGATTGATGTGAATGTGACGCGCGATATGTTTCAGCTCCCGTCGGCGATCTATGATTACCGGGTGCCAGGCGCTCCTATGCCTGTCGCCTGGATATCCAGAGTGCACAAGACAAAAGCGTTTCAAGTGGTGTCAGACCATCGCCATGTTGCAGCATCCATCATCGTGTGCTCCGCCATGGAGCTGGGCACGCCGGAATTGTGCACCCAGCCAGCACATAACAAAGTAAATGCCAATGAAAAGCTAGTGTTGAAAGTGACCCTCCAGACAACCCCTACTAACATTGCAATTTTGGAGCAGCAGTGGACCGTTGTCAGCCCTGCAGCCCAAGGGCAGGGCCAGGGCATTCTAGCAGGCGACAATATCCTCGCAAACGTTCGAACGGCGTTTTCAGGCCTTCTGATTCTACGGCAGGGGGTGCTAACCTCAGGCCGCGGCCTGACTCTGCGCCTTGACGCTACCAGCACGCTCCGCGATGATGCCTCTGCTCTGATTCGCATTCAGGTCAGATTGCCCCCAGCTGGAGGTGCGCTAGTTGTCTCCCCAAGCTCGGGCGTGGGGATGCAAACGACATTCACGCTGGAGGCAAGTAGCTGGAGCACTGACCCGGAAAATTTGCCCCTGACCTACCACTTTTCGTGTCATGATGAAGGAGGCGACAGCGTCCTGCAGATGCCCCTGCGAAGTGGCGTTGTTTTTCTTGTGCAGTCCCATCTTCCGACCTCTCACACGAGCAACCACAAGCTAGTGGTGTCAGTGAAGGTGTCGGACATGCATTATGCCTCATCTGTCGCCTCAGCCACAGTTGTGGTCCGGGACCCGCTAGACCAATCTGATATCACGCTAGAACAATCTGATATCATCCCGTTGTTCGACTCTATGCTCCGCACCCATGTCGATGCTTTTTTCCGTGTCGGCGACATCCTGAATGCGCAGGTGCAAATCTGTCTCATGGCCCATGCCCTCAACGCCGACGAGCCTTGTGCGCCAGGTCACGATCCCGGGGCATGCAAGTATGGAGACGTGGCAAGTCGCCAGGTTTTACGCGCGCGTCTGATGCTGACATTGCAGGCAGGCAACTATTCACTGGTGCCCAGCTCTGAGGCGTTGACATCTCAAGCAATGGCTTTTCAGAAAATTTTGGATCGTCCCGCTGAGATCAGCTTTGAGACAGCTGCTCTGGCAGTGCGCCTGCTAGCCAATAACATCAGGGCCATCAAATCCCAGGTGGGGAAGATGCAGATCGACACTCAGACCCTTGCCTTTGCTCACGGCATCGCAGCTACGCGTCTCCTGGAGTCCCTTCGAAGCAATTCCAAGCTGCTCTTCCTCCGTGGCGCGAGTGCTCAGCATGAACACCCATCACACGTATATGACTCCTCGGACGTGCGAAATCTTGACAACAAACGCGCGGAGAAAGCAGGCGGGAGCGAGCAATCTCATCGTGATACCTTGGAGCGCTTGAGACATGCGTACGAGTCAGCCGCAACCGGGCGCAGCAGTACTCAACCCCCGTTTCCATGGGAGCACAATGTGATGGACTTCTCTTTGACTTGGTCCTCGCGCTCTGCTCGCCTCTTTCCTTCAGTCCCCTCTGCCGACCAGTCTGGCGCATCCTCCTCTTCCGTGCATTCCGGGTCGACAAGCCGCGATGCCTTGACGATACCGAGTCTGCGAAAGTTGGAGTACACCATCATGAACGACATGCTGGCCATGATTTCGTCTCTCTCACTGTCTCAAGTTGCTGCGGACGCCAAACCCACAGTGGTGCACCTGCCTGGATGCACAATCAACAGCAGCCATGTGAGCATGGCGGCGCTGGCTCAATCGGGCTGGAAGGCTCAAGGCAACGGCTCAGCCGTCGTAGCAACTTTCCCGCCCGCCATGCTGACGCAACAGGTGATCGGCCCGGCGCTCACAAGTCTTGAGATTATGCATGTCTTCTGGCAGGACTCATTCGACGAGACGCTCAACTTGCCACACGCCTTTGGCCCTTTCTCTATCTTTCAGCTGCGTCGTCGGGGCTCTGACACGCCCATCCAATTCGTCGAGCCCTTGAAAATCTATTGGCAGCTCCAAATGCCCTTGACAAAAGCCGTGCCGGAAGAACCCGACGATTTTGTCGGGTCAAGGCAAATTCCTTTCGGCGCATGGTTCGACACTGACGGCTACAATTGGCACTGGAACACCGAGCTGCTGGGCCTGAGGACTCGTCCCAGTGCCAATAACATGAACCTCATCGTCATGCAGGTCTTCACAGTGGCCCGCTCGTTGTATTCCATCTTCTATGTCGAAGAGGGATGCGATGGTCTGGAGCAGAGCCGCGTCTATAAGGACCACTGCGCGGTGTGCGGTGGTGACAACTCGACGTGCAGCGGCTGCGACGGGATTCCAAATACTGGGCGGGATAAGGGCTGCAGTGACCATGGCCAGTGCAAAGAGATTGTAGAGCTGGATGAAATCAAGTGTGCCTGCATGGACAATTGGTATGATATCATGTGCTCCACCTACTGCGACGACAACATCCATTGCTCAGGCCACGGCTTGTGCCACCCCGACGATGGCCTTTCTTGCATCTGCAAGCAGGGGTGGCTTGCTGGCGATGCCGCTTATCCGGGGCCGTTCTGCGCTGAAAAGGATCCCAATGTGATCTTCGTCGGGGGAGGCGCAGCTGCTGTTCAGGATCTAGAGAGCATTGCCAAGCAGGAGGCAGCGACGACGAGATTCATTTTAACCGTCTTGTTGCCCGCTGTGTTCG
>Ga0115006_10001540_pt1 | contig 14461 bp, 6 predicted proteins | sample ArcOceMetagenome_3_FD_88943 | JGI IMG/M metagenome (GOLD analysis project Ga0115006, IMG submission 88943) | Marine eukaryotic phytoplankton communities from Arctic Ocean - Arctic Ocean- Svalbard ARC20M Metagenome | ecosystem: Environmental > Aquatic > Marine > Oceanic | place: Arctic Ocean...
AGTACCCCAGCCCGTTCTGTCCGTTCTTGAAGACATAACCCGGCTTGCTGCCTTGAAAAGCAGCAGCTGCCACGAAGTCGCCTGTCTGCGCGTTGGCTACCTGCTCCCCGCCTGACGACGGCGCTCGTGGGATGGGTGCAGCATAGGCAGAGCGGGCTGCAGAGCAAGAATGCGGCGTCGCCAGAGAGTCTGCGATCTCTTCGCGCTCTCGCTCGGCGTCGGGATCGTAGTCAAGTGCCTTGACGCCTGTCAAAATGGTGCGAACTTTGTTGGTCTCGCGGATCTTCTTCATTTCGTCGCCACGCTGGCGCCTGTTGACCCCGCCCCCACTGCTGCTGCCACTGCCGGCACCGTCGCTTCTAGCACTACCCTCTCCTGCATCCTCGTGTGCACCGGCCTGGCCCTCATGCACCTCTTCTCGGGCCCCAGTCAGTCCACTGTCGCCGGCACTGCCACCATCACCGTCGGGTTCTCGAGCGAGCCTTTCCATCATCTGCTCAACTGTACCGCGCGCAATGAACTTCTCGACGGTTATGGACCGTTTGGCGCCCAGCCTGTGCGCGCGGCTGATTACCTGATCCTCGAGGCTCTTGTCCCAGATCGGGTCCAGCAAGAATATGTGCGATACAAAGGAGAGGTCGAGGCCGACTGCACCGACGCCATCAAGCAGCAAGATGGATATTTTCGGGTCATCGCGGAAAATCTTCAGGGCTGCAATGCGCTCTTGCGTTCCGCCCTTCATGTTCGCTGTGAAGCGCATGAAGATACCGGTCTCTCGCAACGCCTCCGACAGTGAGTTGGCAACACTATCAATGGCCTCGATGAAATTCGAAAAGACGATGCACTTGCCCTGCGCGCCCATGCGCGATGCTGCCACCGCAGCTGCCGCCGACGATCCCGTTGAGTGAAGCATTTGTGGCGTGCTCCGTTCGACACGACGCTTCACATACTTGGACCACCACATCTCGTCTACAGGAAGCTTGTGGAAGAACCCGTACGTACGCAGCCTCGTGAGCAGCAGCGCCACTTTGGTGCTGACCGCGTCAATCCAGTCGGCATTCCACTCCATCTTCGGGTTCTCAACAGACGGCTGGAAGTGCGCAAAACGTCCGTGCGAGTACGTCTGCTGGCACATCGGGCATTTGCTCGTGGCCTGCCACGCACATACACTAAATTAGTCAGCGACATGACAAGAGTCAGCCTGCGCCACACTTAAAACTGGCGCCGATTTTGAAACAAGAGCAATTGGCGAACAGTAGTACTGCGGGACCTGTTGGGCGTCTTTGTCCACGCAGTCCATGCAGATCATGTGGCCGCAGGGCGTGATGAAGGGGAAGACCGACAGACGCTCACAGGCATCGCAGCGAATATGTCTGTCATGCGAGCTGACCACGGCAAGAGTGCCCTGACTGCCGCCTAGGCCCGCGAATGCTTGCTCTACAGCGCGTACGCGCGTCTCAAGCACCACGCGCGACTGATCTTGCAACAGGTTGCAATCCCCAGTGCGTGTGAGCACGGACATTTGTTTCAAGGTTGGCACATCGAAATACGTGCCATTACACTGGCACCCGGCCTCGTGCAACGAGTGCCCGCGCCGCATGTCGCGGATGCACTCGTCGAGATGCGCACGCACGATCTGGAGATCGAATTGCCCAGTGATGCAGCAGGCTTTGCGCGCATTGTTGATCGCTTCTAGCGCGTATTTGCGGTTTTTCTGGTGCAGAAGCGAATCAACGCGGCTGCCTCCGCACTCTGACAGCACAAGGTTGCGCTTGATAATGGTCATCAGTCCATTGTAAGCCCTCTTCTCGTCCAGAGACAATTCTAGCTCGGTCGTAATTACGGTGCACGTGGGAATCTCACCGAGCCGCTCCATGTCGGCTTTCACAGAGCGGATCATAATCCTGGACAGCAAAGCGTGCAGCCGCATCCACGCGCTCAGGTCATGCATTTCAAACGGTGCGTGAATGAGAGAACGCCACGCCTCGGTTTGTTCGTAGGGCTGTATACCCAACGCTGAAATGAGGCCGTACATGTGCTGCAGCTCTGCGGCGGGCGTGCTGGGCGCAGGGGTGCCAGTACAAATCCACTTCGCTCCGGCGGTAATTGATGCCAGCATCAGAGCTCGATTCGTCTCAGAAGATGCGCCCATCACATGCCCTTCATCCAGTACCACGCGCACCCAGCGCACCCGCTGGAATTCGCTCGATTCGGCTGCCGCGGGAGACGACAGAAAGCCCTCTCGCCTTTGAGTCGCCGCGGCGACGCCCTTGTACTCGCCGGGTGAAAAGCGCCAGCTCTGCGAGCCCTGGCCAATTGTGCCATGAAGTTTGTACCAACGGTCTGACCCTGGTGTCGGGCTTCCAACCGCCCATTGCTTGCTGAGTACATCAAAGGTCGTGAGAACGACGTCATACTCTGCCATCTGCGCAGCCGGCTGGATCTCAGAGGAATTGGTGACTGCCAACACACGCAGCACACCCTCACGGGTGTGCGCTGTGATTTGGAACTTCCAGTGGTCGACCAGCGTCGCTGGAGCAACAATCAGTGTCGCCGATGATGCGTATACGGCCGATTGCAACCAAGCACGCGAGCGGCGCAAAAGCGGTGTCACAAGGCTGCCGACACGCCCGGACGTGCGCCTTTCTGTCGACATACCCACGCTTGATTTAGCTGAGGAGACTCGTGCAGATGGTGAGCCCATGGGACTTACTGCAGCACCTGTCACGGCGGAGACAATTGGTGTGGGAGGCTGCCATGTAAAGCTGTGCGCCGGCGTGCCGCCGTCAGGCGCAGCAAGAAAAAAGCGGAATCTCTTCCCGACCAGGCTGCGTGGCAGCTCGACAAGTTCATGAGCGCCCGCATCCTCGACCGTTGCCCGCCGTTTTCCTGACGCCTCGCCAGTCCATGCTGGCCCAGACTGCTCGTCGTGTATCTGCCCCGAGAACGGAGAAGCCAGTCGTCGGCGAGTTTTCAAGATGAGCGCGAGGACCGTGATAGTCTTTCCCATGCCCGGCTCGTCACACAACAGCCCGCCACGGGTATCCTGTGTCTCACGCGCAATTCCGTTGCCCCAGGTAAGCTCTATGCCGCCGCCTCTGTGCGCCACAAAGTACTCCGTGGCGCCCGTCGTACAGGTGAAACGAGTCACAGCAGGGTTCCACACTGTGCAAGGCGACTTTTCCCTTGCCATCATGATTTCCATTGCCCTGCGCTGATGTTTGTACAGCTGTAGCCTCAGTCCGGGCACGCAGATGCGCGCTGCAGCGTGCATGGATTTGCAGGCCAACGAAATGGCATCGAGCTGTCGCGGCTCCAGGAGCTCCAGCATCTGCACGAGTGCATCCGCTGGCAGGCTGAGCACAGACAGGCCCCGACGGGACGTGCTCGGCTGGCAATCAGGCGACATTGCGCGCTTCCCCTTGGGGTCGGAGCGGTCCTCCGTCTTGATTCGCGGCGCCGGCGCCCAGCAAGCATTACCCTCACCGGAGCCCCGAGGCCCCGCCGCCGGGTTTTCAGCGGATGGCTCCGCGTGCGGGTCCCGAGCACCCACGTCTGCAGCTGTGCCGCATGGCGGCGCGCTGCTGCTTGGTTGCACGATGCTCTGCAGCACCTGCTCAAGGCGGAATTTGCCGCGGAGGCCGCTCGCCTCGCTCGGGCTGAGGGGCATGTCCAGGAAGGCGTGCATCGCGTTCGCCGGCGGCGCGAGCCCGAGACACTGCGCGGCTCTGCGCATCGCCTCGACCTCGCGCGACTCGGCCGCACCCCGCGAGTGCGCTGCAGCCTCCCCCGAGAATCGGCCAAGCACGCGCCGGAGGCAGCGCCCGGCCTCCGCGTCCCGGGCCAACGCCCGGCTGCCAAAGAGGCTGTGCGCAAAGTGCACCGTGAACACGACGACGTGGCGGCACGGCTCGCCCGGCTCGGCGCGCCCCGGCGTGCTGCAGGCGCCGGCTGCTGCTGCTGCTGCCAGTGCTGCACCCGTCCCCGCGCCTGCCGGCGCGCCGGGCGCTGCCAGCAGGCGCGCCGAGTACAACACGCCCCGCGCGGCGTGCTCGAGCTCGCGCAGGGCGTCGAGCACCGCGTCGCACTCGCAGCCCAGACGGGCGCGTGGCACCGACGCGCGGAGCTCCCAGCCCCCCGCACCGGCGGACCAGAAGGCCAGCGCGCCGCCGTCGGCCGAGAGCGTCGCGTGCACCTTCGCCGGGGCCGCGTCGGCGCCGGGCGCGAGCAGCGCGCAGCACGCGCACGGGGCGCCTGGCCCGCGCGGCACGGCCAGCTGCACCCGCACCTCGCCTGCCCCCGCGAGGAACCCCTGCGGCACGCTGTCCGCGCATACCGGCGCCGCCGCGCCCGCCGCGCCCGCCGCTCCCACAACGTCCATCTCTACAGCATGGACGCTGCAAGCTTCGGTCTGATTTGAGGTGCCCATGTCACAACCTGTAACCCGAGGTCACGGTCAGGTGCCAACCGTTAGGCAGGGAGCCCTCGCAACGTTGCGAGCATTGCTTGAGCGTGTGCTGGAGGGAAAGAGGGGGCGGCCGGGCGCCCCGACAAAGGGCGGGCGCATGGACGCGCCGGCGCCGCCCCCAGACGGGCGCCAGATGTCGAAGACCGAGGGCGCCACGGGCCCGGTCGCCCAGCACACGCCGGCCCACGGGGCGGGAGCGGACGCGGGCGCGCAGGACAGGACCCGGCGAAGGAAGCTGTTTGTGTCTGACAAGGTGAAGTCGGGGTGCCACATCAAGGTCAGCGCAGACTCGGAGAATTTGCGGGATCAGAAGCTCCTGCGCATGCGCTCGGCGCTCGGCAGCTACGTGATGATGCAGCAGACGGCGCTCTCGACGCCGCGCCGGGGCGGCGTGCTGCGCGTGCACACGCCGCCGAGCATCGGGACGCGGCAGAAGGACCGTCCCCTGAGCTCCTACCTGAGCGGCGGTTCCAGCGCTCGCATCAACCCCGCGCCGCACCAGCTCGAGCCCCTGCCACTGCTCACTGGCAAGGAGAACTTCAAGGCGCGATACGAGGGCAGCAAGACGGAACGTCGGGAGGGCGGAGGCATGCTGTTTCACAATGGGCCACGTGGCTTCTTTCCGCTGGCCCTAACCCTGGGCATGCGGCCCAAGTCGCCGCTGGTCGGCGTTGGGGGCGAAATCGGCAAGATCCTCGACGACTCGCCGAGCGAGCAAATTTTGCCCGGCAAGAAGTGGTCCGCGCCAAAGGCACTCCCAAGTCAGGCCCGGCAGCTGAGCCTGACCTCTCCGCTCGTCGCGGTCGGTGCGCCGAGTCTGGCGCATGCACTAGAGTTAGAGAACGGCTCGGATGAAAAGGACTGGTGGCGCTCTCCTGGAGACCTACTCGCCGTCAGCGCAGACACAGTGCGCATGCTGCCCAAGCACTTCATCTTCAACGGTGCATGGGAGCGGGCGGTTGTGACCTTGTGCAACCTGCACTTTTTGGCTGAAAAGATAGCACTATTTGGAATGGAAGACGTGATGGGGGACCTGAATAAAGCATGTGCGGGACTGGATATTGAGTGTAACAAGTTTCCGGATCTTAAATCTTGGCAGGACATCTACGGCACGTGGCGGTCTCAGTGCCACGAATATAGAAAGTATTTCGTCGTGAATGCAGCTGCAATGACTGCGGATATCTCTGTTGTTTTCACTGCCGCCGTCAAAGACGATTGGGGAACCTGCACTCAGGATGCCACGTATGCGTTGGAGCAGGCGCAGTCGTCAGCAAAGAAGCTCAAGAGCATCGTTGAAGCTGCCGAGGCATCATCTGACATGGACGGTGTCTTGAAGACCGCCAGGCTCGTCGATCATGTTCGCATTGCCTGCAAGCATGGACTGCACAAGTGCGATGAGTCAGGCGAGGAGTGGAACGCGCTTTTGAAGACCGCGCTGAAGACAGTCACAGATCCGGCGTGGGTTCCGACAGCCGACAGTAAGCAGGGCAAAGGCAGGTCCAGCGATGACGAGCAAAAATCACCCCTGGACGCTGAAAGGTTGCACGGATCTCTCACAACTTGCTTGCGGAACGGCATGAAAATCACAGAGAGTCTCGCTACCACTGCAATAACGGGCAGGTTGGAACCGCGGTGGTATTCCACGCACATCAACGACGGCTATGTGGTTAACGATCTGACTCGCCTCATCATGGCCATTGATGCAGTAAGAGGAGGGGCTCGTCGGAACGTTGGTCTGCCAGTGCAGAAGGTGCGTCTGTACCTGTCTACCATGGGCAGTATGACAATTGAGCGAAAGATGCTCACGTCGCTCGTGCTGCCGGCCACGGCAAAGTATCTGATGCGGGCTGGTGTGCAACTGTCGTGGACCGACCTCCGGAGCGCTGGCCCAGAGAAGGAATTTACGAAGAATTGTGTAGTCGATGCTATTCGCGGCATGAATTCATGTCTCGTTGGAGAAAAGCTTTTTGTGCTGATCCTCACAGCAGACCCCAGTATGCTGTCGGAGGCTGAGGTGTACAAGAGGGAAAAGCCAAAGGTTAAACGCCTTGCCGCCCAAAAGCAGACAGAACTAGACAAGTCTGTTCAGTTCATGGTGAAGCTGCAGACTCATCTGAGGGCACGCTTTGATTCCATCTTCGAGGCCTGGACGTACTTTGATATCAATGGTGACTGGAATGTCACGACGGCTGAATTTCTGCTCGAGTACAAGAAGCTCCGGATGCCCATCCCCGCCAAAGACATCCTGAAAATAATAGATAAAGACGGATATGGCGATATCGATGTACACGAGTTCGTTGGGACGTTGGCGTGGCACGATCTGCCTGGTGGTGGTCCCAATGGCACTAAGGAAGCCATCGACAAGACAGTTATGCACTTTGCTTTGCGACGAAAGTCGATCTTGAAAGACGTCCACGCCAGGCTTACCCAATTTCACGAGACCCACCACGATGACGACCTGCTGATACAGGCATTAGAAGGGAAACAGAGAGACGAAGTCACCTCAACGAGGAAAAATCGTGTCACATCCATGATGTCGCAAAAATCTGTAGAGTCAAATAAGTCGGCCGCCTCTCAAATATCGCAGGAGATTGTGCAAGATTCTGTTTTAGGTCCAGAGATTCTGCAGGAAGCAGCGACAGAAGAAGGGTTGGATTGGGTGTCTGGACCCGAGTTTGTCAACAGCAGGCTTCAGCGCCTAGAACTTGAGCATGCTATGGTGCGCAACGCAGACAGATGCCAAACGATTGTCTTTCAGCGCACGCCCCCTGCAGCCACTCGTCCCAGTACGGTCGAGCAAGGTCAACGACCTTCTCGTGACGATGCACCAGCAGGGCCACTGCAGTGCCTCGGTGATGAGGCACTGCAAGAGCTGGTGCAAAGTAACCACTTCTTCAAATACAGTCTGCGCAACTCTGGTTCTGACATGGGTCAATTTGCGCTCAGAGTCGCCTTCGCGGTGGTCGACGCTCTTGCAGCAAATATCCCTGATGCTTTCCCTAGCACGGGGGGGGGAGAGCCAGCTGATAAGCATCGCGAGTCAGGGGAAGCAGGAATAAGGACAGATGATTCGCAAGGTTCAGCTGATGCTTCTTTGTGGCAGCAAGAGCAACAATTCCAAAGTAGTACGCTGGCGGCGATGCTGCACAGCGTCTCTACCGTCGAATCCAAGCTCGAGACTGTGGATGCGATTTGGAAGGAAGAGCTGGCTGGCGAAAGCATTCGCGATGTGACGCTGGGCGAATTTACACGTCAAGAATGCATATCACAGCTGGGAACATGGGCAAGGAGCGAAGATGGAACTGATGAAAGCTCTCGCAGCGCACTCGAGGTGGCTATCATGAGGGGCGAGCCAGGCTGTGGTTTAAGCACAGTGTGTGCCATGCTTGTTCGGCATTTGGACGAGCTGCAACGGTCTGCAGGAGCGAATTTGGGCGCCGGACACAAGAGGAATGCTAACTTGTCCGTATTCCATTACTTCAGACGGTCAGAGCACAATCATTTGGGCCCGGATAGCTATCTTCTGTCTGAAATTAGGGGGCAGCCGCCTTTTGGTTCGCAGCAAGAGAGCCAAGTCGGATTGTTTCGTCTTGCAGGAACACTGCTGCATGAGGCGAAAGCGGCAAGCAAGGACTATGTGGTCTTGATTGATGGGCTCAGCCTACCCGATGTGGCACTTGTCGTTTCTGGATGCAGCAGCCTCACGCAGACGCAGAGAGGCGCCACGGAGTCAGGAAGCTTGCGGCTGCTTGTCACTCTGTCCGACCCGCAAGCCAAGGATCCTCACGGTAGCAAACCTTTGCCGCGATTACTGCGGGACGTATTGCCCTCCATTAGCACTGACAAGTTGCGGTTTGTCCGTTGTTTCAGCGGGTTAAGCGAGAGGGAACGGTGTGCGTTACTTCACAGTCGTTTAGGTTCGCTTGCAAGCAAACTCAGCGCTGACAGGGCCCTCACGATCTGTCGCCTGCAAGGGGCCGCGCTTCCCGAATTTATCTGCGTTGCGGCCGCATTCGTCAAAGAAATATCCTCGTATATTCCTCCGGATGAGGCTGTCATGGCAATTGAAAGGACGCTGGAGGACCTGTACGAGTTCAACATATTTCCCTGGATCGAGCTCATACATGGACCCAAGTTGGTAGCCAGTGCTGTTGAGGTGCTACTGCAGTCGCGTGTGTACGGGGTGAGCATAATGCAGCTGAGGGCGATGCTCGCAAAGCACAAGAACCCCCGACTGCTAGATGCCGAGACGGTGCAGAATTTTGCAGATAGGCTTGAAAGGTACTCGACATTCGACGAGTACTCGTCGACTGTCGACGATGCCGGTCTGATACTCAAATCCAGCACTCTGCGAACGGTCCTGGCTCGGAAGTACAAGATGACGGCGTGTCTCGATGACTATGAATTACATCCAGCTAGCGACAAGAAAGACAACGATGAGCCGAACAGCAGCGCCTCGAAGTCCACCTCGCGGAGCACAGATTTCACACTGGCAGAATCGGAAGAGGACGGAGCCAAAGACGTTGACATGGATGCTGTTCGCACCGCCATGCAGGCGCTCATTGAAAAAAAGGTGCACCAACAAATAAAGACGAGAATTGCAAGCAAGCCGGTGCCGTTACCAATGCCGGAAGAAGACCCTCATGCGGACGACACCCTCGTGCAGTTTGACGACAAAGGCTCGGAAAAGAATGAGGCAGAAGGGGGGGCTGAATCGCCTCTACAATCGGTTTTGCTGTCGCCTGTCTCAGCGTCAGAAGCAGAGGAAGAGACAAAGGATCTAGCCACCCTACTGGCATTGCGGCCCCGCAAGGGTCTCATTGAAACTCCCATTGACGCACGTCCGCGGACTCCGGTACCAGCAGCGCACACAAGCGAGATGCAGGCGATTCGGGCAACGATGCAGAACGAGCCCACGCTTGAGGGCAGGCTTCAGCTGAATGATGACAGTGAGGAGGAGGTCGCGAGGTTGCTGGGGGTGCGACAAAAGGCTGCTCAACAAGAGGCTACGGAAGAGAGAATATCATCCCTCACGCATGGAACCTGTCTGGACCAGGCACATATGTGGGAGGCACTGCAAGTGTCGAAGCTGTTGCCGGCGTTGGATGCACAGATCCTGGCCGCCGAAACCGTGGATGAGGACAACCCGATCCCCGACATGATGCTCATCAAGCACCGGAATGAGATCGCCGCGATGAAAGTCAAAAGACGCGAGTTGGCCAAGCTGTGGGAGGGTGCGAAGATGGATGTCCTGTGGAGAGCACTCTCAGTCTGCAACCTAGACGTATCGTGTCGCCTCGAGGCCGTGCCGCCTGGTGTCTACACCGCCTGCTGGCACCTGAAGCTGAGTGCTGGCATTTCGGATTTTCCGGACATCAATTGCACGTTGTGCGCAGAAGACCCAGCGGCGCCTGCCGGCCCGCCAACCCTTGCACTGTTGACAGCGGCGCAGCAAGACGCGGTAAAGACAGACAAGTGGTGTTTTGTGGTCGTGGCCAAGCACTTTTATGTTGCCGAGGCGTGTCATGTCACCGCAGCGCTCCACTGCCAAGGAAAATGGCTGTCGGGCTTGGCAATAGATTTCTTTGCGCTGGTGCCCGTACCCAAAGACGAGGTGCCGCCGTCGCCGGATTCGAGTTCGTCGTAGCCGCCGAGTAGCGAAAAAGACGCCAGTGTAGATGTCGTTTTCATTGTATTGTTTGGAATGAAATGTAGTTATTCAGGAACAAGGGTGTGGTGTTCAAGGCACGCGCCACTCCATTCTATCTCACTCTACTCTAGCTCTCGCAGCGGCCGCACACAGCCAGCAAAGCAGTCGCGCGTGTGCCGAGCGGAGTGTGAGCATGCGCTTTCCTGTCCCCGTCCACGGCGTCCTCAAGAGGCGCTGTTATCGCGGCCACGCAGACCACGGCAGCACGCGATCAAAGACGCCTCACTTGGCGTCGGAGACGACGGGGGCGTCGGGAGACGGGTCCCCTGGTTTCCACCCAGCGGGCTTGGCGTTGCCAGGGCGTCTGCGCACACGAAGCGCCTTTCGCGCCAGGCTGCGTTGCACCGCTGCCAGGTTGACGCCGTGACGAGCGCATGCTGCAAATGCAAAGTAGACCACGTCTGCCGTCTCAAAGGCCACCTCCCGATCGTCCTTTGCCGCCATGAGCTCCTCACACTCTTCCAAGAGTTTTGACTTGAGCAGAGCCTCGTCGTCAAAGAGGCGCTTGGTGTAAGAGCCCGCGGGCGCGTTATTGCGCCTATCGATGAGCGTGCGCATGAGCGCGCCAAGCGACCCGTGATCCTCGCCGAAGCACGACGCGATTTCCATGTGGCAGAAGCCGGAGCCCGCCTGTCGCACAACAAAGCGCATCGAGTCACGATCACAGTCGAGGTCGATGCGAATCAGCTCTTGCGTGGCTCCTGAGGTCAGCCCCTTGATCCACAGCCCCCTCGTGCGGCTCCAGTACACACCCACGCAGCGCTTGAATGCCTCTGACAGACTCTCCAGATTCGAGTAGCACAGCCCGAGGGAGACAAGGTCTTCGTCCACCACGACCGTGGGGATCAGGCCGTCAGGGCGGTCGGACACCAGTACGGCACCCAGTGCCGTTGCAACAGTGAGCGACCCATCCCGCAGCGGCTTGTTGAGAATGCTCTCGATGCCCTTGGCGTCGAGGAAGGCGATGTCATCGGCAGCGGGCGGGTCCTCGACGTTTAGCATCAAGCCCTTCACCTCGGCGACCAAGCCCTGGGCGCTCTCCACCGCAGCACGATCAAACGCAGTGCCCTGGAAGCGGAGTAGCAACCGCGTAGCATAGTAGGATATCTCTCCCATCGCCGCCTTGAGGTCCCCCGCGCCACCGCCCGCGATGAGCACCTTGTCGTCGGCAGTCCCTGTCACCGTTACGGCAACGGTGATTCGCTCCTGCCCGCAGCCACGCCGAACATTAGCACAGCCGAGCGCTGCCGGCAGCACTGGCCGGCGGCGGCACGGGCTCGACGCATCGCCGCGCAAACAGACAGAAGCCCGCGTCGTCGCTCACCTTCGGGACGCCATCCAGGAACCCCAGGTTGCTGGCGGCGTACTCCACGATGACCTGCGATGCCCCCTTGTCCAGCCAGTCGTACACGCGCTCGTTTGTCGTGAACCCCCCTGCTAACCGGCACGGCAGCGTGTCGAGGAGCAAGTCCATCATCTTGTCGTTTTCCTTGCTGTCCACGCCCGCTGCGGCGTCGTCGTTGACGACGACGACCTGCGCGGTCGCGCGCACGCGATGTCAGCCCGGAAGGAGCGCGGGGCACAACAAGCGCAGGCGCCGCGACGGAACGACACGCGATCGACACGCGGCCTCGGGCGCCTGACCTCCCCGACAATGCCAAACGACTTGACGAGCTCCAGCGGGTCCGCCGCCAGCCCGCCGCCCTCGCCTGCGCCAACGATCTTGCCGCCGCTGATGCTGAAGGCCGGCAGTACTACCTTGGTGTTCATCGCGCTGTGCGTGCGCTTGTACTTGGCCGCCATGGCGACAGCACGTGGGCAGGTGGGGTGTTGCTTGAAAGCAACACCCCACCGTTGGCCGCTCAACAAATTCTGAAAAACTTAATTTCCACACCCGCTGCGGTGTGGAGGGCCGTCGGCGGTTCCCCGAGCCCGGGCCGCCGCCCCGCCCAGCCGCCGACACCGGCCGGCGGGCATGGCCACGCTGGACCTGGTGCAGATGCCCGCCGCGGACGCGCACGAGCACCAGGTGCGTCCCTCCATCCCTGCCGGCATGCCGGGCCCGCAGCTCTTTGCCTTTGCCGCGGGCAGGGCGCTGAGAGCAGCGGGCGCTGATCGCGCGCGCGTGCAGATGGTCCCGTACGGCGGCGGGGACGACGGGGTCCCCGCAGCGACGGACCCGCTGGCGGCGGTGGGCGAAAGCTTCTGGTACGATGTAATAGGCGTGCTCTTTCCGTGGGAGGTGGAGCGCAAGAAGCCCGCGGCGTCGGGCGCCATCTCCAGCGTCGGCATCACATTCCGGCGGGACCTCAGCGGGGCACTGATGATTCACCAGATACTCCCGGTGCTGCTGCTGGCCGCGCGAGTGCACGCACGCACGCACGCACGCGCACGCACGCACGCACGCACGCACGCTCGCTCGCTCGCACGCACACACACACACACATCGGCGCACTCGCTTCGCACCCACGCCTACACGCTCACGGTCGTGCAGGGCGGGGCCGCGTCGCGCACGGGGATGTTCTTGGTGAACGACGAGCTGCTCGAGGTGGACGGGAAGGATGTCTACAAGATGCCGCTGGGCGAGGTATCGGGTCTCATTCTTGGCCAGACGGGCACCGAGGTGACGCTCACGGTGCACCGCAGGGCAACTGGTAAGCGGCTGGAGGTGATCGTGGTGCGCGCTGAAAACCCAGTGCAGACGCAGCGCGTCGTGCAGGACGACGTGGTGCGCATGCCGAATCGGGCTGTGCACGTGGCGGTGCCCAGCGTGGGTCAACTGACGGCCTTGCACACAGTCGTCATGCTCGCCTCGCGCAGCGGCGAAGAAGCGCTCGAGGAGGTGGCGGGGCTTCTGGTCGCCGGACACGATGTCAATGCGCGCGACGCAGATGGCTGCACGCCCATCTTTTACGCCGCAGGGGCGGTCCGGACCATGCAGCTGCTGCTCAACAAGCGCGCAGAGGTCAACATCACGAATCGCCTCGGAAACAGTCCGCTGCATTACGCAGCGGCAGCCAACTCGGTCGTGTGCGTGGAGATGCTGGTGCGACACGGCGCAGACAGGGGCCTGCGAAGCACAATTGGCCTTACGCCGTCCCAGCTAGCGTCCTCGCTGCGCAAGGACCAGGCTGCAAAATACCTGCACGCTTTGGATGTGAGGGCAGAGCGCACTTTTGCGTTTCAACCCCTGTCGGAGAAGAAAATGCCTCTCAACCAGCAGTTGCTTTTTGCTATTTCAGAGGAGGGCCCGGTGACGGACGGGATCCCCGTGGCCACCCTGCTGCAGGCAGGGGCGGACTCCAACGTGAAGGAGGACCAAACGGGCATGTACGCGCTGCACCTGGCCATCTTTCAGCAGTCGCCAGCGGCGGTCAGAGCCTTGCTGCTTGGGGGTGCAGAGCCAGGATTCATCCAAGACGGCGGTGACTGTATGTCGCCGGTCGCGTGTGCCTTGATTGATCGCCAGATCGCCATGACAGACACGCTCGATCAGCGCATGTTTCCGGCCCTCGTGCTCCGCGAATTGCTTGAGGGTGACTGCGACATTAATTCCGAGATATTCATATTGGACAATGTGCTGTCACCGCTCCACATGGCCATCATGAACAACGACTTGGCTGCAGCCCAACTTTTGATTGAGCAAGGTGCGGACCTCAACTACATGGACAAGCACGGGCAGACTCCGGAGGAGTTGGCATGCGGTGGCTTCCTCATCTCACAGCCGCCGGCACAGAATATCCACGCCTTGTTTGCAAGGTGTGTCCTTGTCCACCTGCTTCGCAGAGAATGCGTCGTCCGCTTGCGCCCGCAGACTGACCTCGGAACGTCTGTGCTACTCGCTGTTACTTCGCGGGGCAACTTGTGCGTTTGCTTATTGACACATGAGGCTACAGGCGCCAGGGGGAGGTCTGGCCGTTCCGTTCAGACCCGAAGCTAGTCAATCAGCGACGCGAGTTCTGCAGACCGCTGAGGCCCTTGCCGAAGCCACTCCCCACCTCGCAACAGGCACTAGATCTGATGTTGGCGCAGGCAGCGTGTGAAGGCGACCGATACAACGTCATCATGGTGCGAGTCCGCTCGAATCCTCCAAAATATCAAATCATGCGGATTGTCAATGCCGCGCTTCCACGAGCGAATCCTCCAAAAGCGAATCTTCCAAACAACACGCTGCGAGAGGCCCGGCGGCAAGCCCCGGCGGCGACGCCGGCCCCGCCGGTGGCGCCGCCGGGGGGCTTGCCGCGAATCCCCCAACACCTTCTCGCGTCACTTGTGACGCGTCA
>Ga0115006_10001542_pt1 | contig 14459 bp, 19 predicted proteins | sample ArcOceMetagenome_3_FD_88943 | JGI IMG/M metagenome (GOLD analysis project Ga0115006, IMG submission 88943) | Marine eukaryotic phytoplankton communities from Arctic Ocean - Arctic Ocean- Svalbard ARC20M Metagenome | ecosystem: Environmental > Aquatic > Marine > Oceanic | place: Arctic Ocean...
GGTCGGCCACGGATGGGCGGACGGCAGCTTGTGAGAGGGGGGGGGGGGGGCCGAGGCCGAGATTGAACCCAGTGAAATTGTCGTGAATTCGCTTGGATACAACATTGGAGGGCCCGGAGTTCTTGCGAACAAGAACGAGAGGTCTTTGAGCAAGGAGGCGACGGGACTGAGGGGCGAGGTTGTCAGCAAGCGCAAGAAGAAAGAACAGAAGGTCATGAAATCGCACATCGCAAGAGCGGAGAACTTCAAGAAGGCGGGTTTTGGGTCTACTAAGCCTAAGCCAAAGAGCAAGGCGGTGGGGAAGGCAACACCTGTCGCTTCGCCTGTAGCGCCCTCTGCTCAGCTTGTCAACCTCAATGAGTTCCTTGCGAATATCGGACAGTCAGACGTCGAGAAGATGCTCACCGATGAGGGCCTAGACCTGATATCGCTCAAGGACTGTACGTCAGATGACCTCAAGGAAATTGGACTCAAAATGGGACAGAGGAAAACGATCCTCAGGGAGGTTGCCAAGCTTAAATGAAAGAAGAGGGGGGCGGGAGGGGGTTGACGGGCCGGGATGATAAGAATAAAGAAAAAAGGTGAGGAAAGGGGCAGAGATTGGAATCGAACACGAACACAATAAAAAAGAAAAACCGGAAACATTACGGAGAGGGTAAAGGGATGATTAGTTCGGGGCATTAGTTCGGATTAGAAATAGAATTGGGGGGATTTAGGATTAGGTTAAGATTAGTTCGTAAAAGGGGGATGATTATGATAATAAGAAACGAGCAGTAAAAAAAGGTTGATGTTCGTATTATGTATAAATGCATGCTAACGTATCTTACTTTCCTTTAATCGGGCGCTTGAGGAGCAAGGTTGACCTCGAATGTATCCCCGCATATCTTTCCGTCCATGTACCTCTTGACTGTGATGAGCGAAGTGAGTAGGCGGTATGTTGCTTTTGCTGTCGCTTCCCTTCATTCTTCTTTCGCTCCTCGTCTAATCTCACCCCTTAATCCTCCCTTTAACAACTCGTCGCCCACGTATATCTCTGGGTTGAAACCTAGCTCTTGCCCCTCCAAGGAGGATGAGGAAGGAGGGACCGCAAGTAAGGGGGTGAGTTCGACGAGGTTCCTTACTACGTTCATCTCTGTGTTTCCGGGTGCCGTGAAGAGGGAAAGTTTATGGCTTTGTCGTAGCTTGAGTACCAAATTCTTAGCATGTGAATAAATAGTACCCTTATGCGAAGATGATGACGATACTAACACCTCAGGATCCTCACTGTCCTCTCTTGAAGCTATTTTGCCAACGAACCAAAACATTCCGATCTCCTTAACGTCCCCATTCTCCCCCTTGCCAGGAGCAGCAGCAGTGTCGAGTACATAAACGTCTTTAATTTTCTCCTTTGATGTTATTTTTATAATTGAGTCATATAATAGAGCCAATTTGCGAAGATCACTACCAGATGATGACTTAGATTTGTTCAAATTGCCCTTATTCTTCCCTTTTGATCCTCCAAAACCCGATGAGGTCGGGGATTTTGATCCAAACCCAGCCTTTAACTCACTATGACGTTTTAGAGATGGAGATTTGGGGACACTGAAGGATATTGATGTTGATATCAGAAGGAGAGCGATAAAAAGGAGAGAGGAAAACATGGATGGTGGTCTGACTTTTGCTCAGTGTTTTCTTCAGCTGGTGGGGAAATTAGCACATGTCGGAGAGGTGGGGTCAGCTGTCTGGTGCGATCGTAAAGCGTGCACTTCGTAAAGTATAAAAAGCCGATACACACTCTAGTATGGTGTTCAGTATGGCGTTCAGTAAGGCGTTCTAAAATCAATGTCCAAACACTTTTCTCCTTGTTGGATATTTCTATTCAGTCCGCGCCCCCCAACATCCTCAAATTCCCGTATGATTTCTTGGTGATATCCACGAGTTTGCTCATGGCCGCGGCGGTGCTGAAGCCTTCCTTGGACAGTTGGAATTCACTGTGGAAGTAATTCGCAAGTACCTTCACGGCAATATCCGGTCTCTCCTTCTTCAACAGTCTCTCGACGTGTAAGCTGGGGACGTAGCTGTCGAGCTCGCTCAGGATAACGGCGCTGGAGGCTGGGAGAAGCTGGGGGTCAAGGTCGTTTATCTTCCACTGGAAGTGACGGTGGAGGGCGTTGTTTACTCCGATTTCGCGGGCTACAAAATAATCAACGAGCTCGTCCAGGAAGTTCGATGGCGGGCGGTAGCAGAAGTGCTGCGCTACAGACGGTGATATCAGCAGGAAGCACACTGGGTCTACCATCGTTACGGAGCTCGCGATCGGCGTGGAACCAGTGTTCAGTCGGAGCAGCCACTGGATTACAACGCAACCGAACGAGTGTGCCACGGCGTGTGCGCCCTTCTCACCCTTCGTGCAACCACTGACTATCTCGGCGAGGGTCTCTGCGGTCTGCAGAGGCGTGTTGTGCCTGTGTTGAAGGTAAGGGGTCCAACGGAGACTGATCTCGGGGAGGTCGAGGAGGACTATATCGCGGTTATCCTTCGTGAGGGCTTTGATGAAGGCCTCGTAGCTGACAAGTCCGATCCCAATGCCCGAGATGAAGACGAGTGGCTTTTCGCACTTCGTCCTGCGATGAGTGAAGCGAATATCGAAAAGGGTTGGAATGATGAGTGAGCATTTTCGCGATGGTTTAGGAGAGGGTGCGTCTTGTACGGAGGTACGAGCGTGTGCAGTTTTCGCTGCTTGCAATTGCGTTGTCAGCTCATCGCTTTGCTCCTCGCTCTGCCTCACCTCTCCTTCTCTCTGCATTTCCTTATGAAGTACTCCTGCCCGTTCAGTGCCTTCCTCTCGAACCCTCGCGCCCTGAACAAGATCCAACCGACCGTGTAGGCGGCCAGGTGGGTGACGACGTAGTGGAGGATCGGCCTGTGCTGCGCTCGCAGGGGGTCGAGGTTTAAAATTATAGGCTTGACGTCCGCGACGTCTTCCCCTGATTGGAATTTCTTCTCCACCCAATTCTCAAGCTCGTTGATTAGTGGGTCTATAAGCGGCTGCAATGTCAACTGTAGGGAAGGGTTGTTAAGGAGCTCAGTGTCCCAGAAGAGCCACGCCATCCACCTGGAGACGTGCAGACGGTGAATCTCGCGGTACTTGGCGGTACGACGACTGTTGCCGTGGCCGAATGTGAACCATCCTGAAATGTCCTGCGAGGAGCGAAGCGACGAGCCGAAAGGGGTGTTAGATTGATAGACGGTCAATGTGTTGCTGTCGCTTCGCCTCCCTCTGCCCTCACCTTCTGTTTCATTATTGATCGCTCAGCCGCGTTACCCTCGGGTAGAGCAGCCTCGAACTGCGCCAGCTGCCTAACGAGTGTCTCCAGCGGTGGGAGGTGAGGCTGTTTGTCTATCTCTGGGTAAACGTATGTGGAGCTCTTGGGAGGGTTGGTTATCAGCATGTGTTTCTTTACGCGGTAGTGGAGGTAGAAGGCGAACTCGAAGATACAGGCGGCGTCCTCGATCCAAGGGAGGGGGGATTTTAGGGAGGGGAAGAACGTCTTGGCGAGAGCGAAACGGGCGAGGGAGAGGGGGAGGATTGCCTTGATTGGCCACACCATGAAGACCCTGAGAGAGGCGAGGGACGGTTAGATATAGTGGTCGTCGGTATGCTGATGTCGCTTTCTCAATCCCATCCTCACCTTGCCGCAACAGCGAAGCATCTATGGGTCTTGCTCGGAAGCAGTGAGTACAGCGTCTTAGGATCGGATACAATATGCGGTTGACTATCTTCTACCTTATCCTTCTCCGGGGCTCTAGTGATGTGGTCTGGAACATCATCAAGCCCACCATCTTTCTTGCCCGAAGATGGAATTGACTTCCTAAAGTATGTGCGGGATTTGACGAGGATCGCGGAGCAACTGGAGGTCGCTAGGAAGCAGACTAAACCGCTGTGCTCGGCAATATCCATGATGAACTACTGATATTACTTTCCTTTCCCTTGATTGTCTCCTTTGGGTTCTGGGCTTAGCTTGGTATCAATGGATTGTGAACGTTGCGTTACTTGGGTGCGTGGAGAGGGTTGGGGGGGTGGGGAATTGATTTATGGAAGGTGTGATTCGGAGGGTGTTTCCAACAACTGCTGTTATAGAGGCGTCAAAATGGAAGACGCTGCTTTGCCTTGATTTCGAGAAAGTTGGTCGGTCTTCAGTCTTTAATCGGTGACAAGGTCACCTGTTTTTCTATTTTCCTAGATTGAGGAGGCGAAGTGATAAGGAAAAAAAATTTGCAAGAAAGACCGAAGAGCGCTCTGACACCCTGCGAGAGACGAGGGGCGAAAGTATGTAGTGGAGTTGTCACACTCTGCCACATTTGCCCAATTGAAAATAGCGTTGTGAAGGTTGCTATGTTCGGGACAAGGTGTTTAATATCGTATCTACCGATTAATTTAAAAATATTACGTAAAACGTTCTCAATATGGTGGAAAAAAGACCTCACAAAATAATCCTTGCTTCGTTTGCATTATCATTTTGGTTTGGTCATCACTCATTTCTCCATATAATCGTATTATAGTGATAAAACCCTATTTATCTATTCCTTACACATATACACGTCCCCCAAATAGCCTATGGCTCTTACAAAGTTGTTAATACTGACAATGGCCACCATCGTCGGCCTCACCTCTGTGCGGGCTTTCAATTTTCTCACTATAAAGCCATCTAGGGCGTTTTTAAAAAGTATGAGTGGTAGGGTGGATACATCAAAAATTCTTCAGGGACAAAGATTCTCAACAGATGGACATGGTACAGGAAGAACTCCGGGTAAGGCAAAGAGGCGGCTAGTGCAAGATGTAATTGATGATAATTGAGGGGAAAGGAGAAAAACCAGCAAGCGTAGCGACAGCACATCGCCTGTCAGGAATATTCAGCTCACCGCTGCGCTCGCAATATCCTTGATTCTCGCTTCACTCTTACCTTACAGACAGGGTAGAAATCTCAGACTATAGTATAGGAGGTGGAATCGTAAAATCCTCGTCCTCCGACCCCAACGCAAAGTACAAGGTCCCTGATGTGCGCTCATCCTTCACCTCCAACCCCAAGCTCGTAACCTTTGATGCGACCGGTACCCTCATGGAGCTAACCAGCGGTGTGGGTACCTTCTACAGGGAGGTGCTGATGGAGGCTACGGACTACAACGCGAGGCTCCCGAGGCCGAGCGTTTTCGCGGACAGCTTCTTCAGGGTTTATAAGGACATGGCCGACAAGGATAGGTGCTTCGGGAAGGAGACGGGGATGGGGGAAGAGGAGTGGTGGAGGCAGGTTGTCCTCGGCACCTACTCCGGTGTGTCCGAGCTCGATAACGAGGAGGGTCTCCGCTCCGAGCTCTCCTCCGGCCTCGAGGAGGTGTGTTTCAACAAGCTCTACGGGGAGGTATTCGCGGGGGGGGAAGGGTGGAAGGTTAAGGAAGGGGCTGACGAGTTCCTGGAGGAGGTCAAGGCTTGGAGGAGGGAAGGCCTCAAGGTCGGCGTTCTTTCCAACTTTGACAGCAGGCTCTCCGGGATCCTTAGCGATTTGGGAATTAGCGGTTACTTCGACTTCGTCCTCACCTCCGGGGAGGCCGGCCACAGCAAGCCCAGCCCCGAGATTTTCGCACTCGCAATGTCCGAGGCTGGAGTATCCGATCCCTCCGAATGCGTCCACGTCGGCGACAGCCTATCCAGGGACGTCGAGGGCGCCAAGGGAGCAGGGTGGCACCCCATCTTCATACCCAACGACGTCTCAGCCACCGTTAGCAGCCCGGACTCAAACTTTGGGGAGGCTGGGGAGGGGGAGGGTTTCACTCAGGTTGGAGACCTTGGGGGGGTCCTGGGGGTCTTTGAGAGGGAGAAGAGCGGGAGGGTTATCACCACCACGAGACCCGTCATGGAGGAGGGAAACGACGCGTTCGCGGAGTGGGAGTGGGAGAAGTAGGCAGAAAAAGAGGGCCAAGGGGGGGGGATTGGGAATTGATGGAGCGGGGCGGGGCTAAGGTTTGTTATCATGGTATAAAAAAATAACTAAAGGGTTTATTATTAGTCACTGTCAGAATTCTGATCATGCGCGTATTTGCCCTCGCTGCTGTCTCCGGGGAAAATCCTCCCCATGCTCTGTTTCAAGCCAGAGCTGCGATGAGCGAAGCGAATCGCGGAAAGGGTTAGGCGAGGAGCGAAGCGACGAGTATGGGAGGTTTGCTTATCGCCTAGAGAACCATTAGGCGGCGAGCGGCGGCGAGAGAAGCGAGTTGCCTAGGGCAATGAATATACTCGTCTTGCCCTTGTCCCGACAGCTTTTGCGATCGCTTCGCTCCTCGTCCAATCTCACCTAGCTGAGGACCTCCTCCTCTGTTTAACCTGCTGGTGGTTCGCAATGTCGTCCAGTGCAATCTCTTTCTGTACCAGCTCCTTGAAGCCGCCACTAGTTTTGATCCTCTTTATCCTTTTGACGATGTTCTGCATGCTACCTTTCTCTCGTGTTCCCGTACCGCCCCACGTGCTCTTATCAATTTCAACCCCAGAAGCGCGCGCAATGTCAAGAAGGAGCTTCTCCTGCTTCCTCATGTGCATATCTTGGACTTCGAGCTTCTTCTTCAGTAGCGATATCTCCAAGGAGGAGTGTCCATTGATTCTCTTGACAATGTCGAGGACTTTCCCGGTCCAATCAGTTCCTTCTTCGTCCACGGAAAAATCTATGTCTAGGCGTCTGTCCTCGCCATCCTCGAGCTTAATGATGTTGTCCATCGTCTGCAGGAAGGACTGTATGGGGTAGAGAATTATGCTGTAAATCGCGTACAGGACGGTCAAGAGAATAAAAAAAGGTACTCCTAGCACCCTCCACCACTTGATGGCCCCTCGTTTCTCGTCTAATCCCCATAGACTTATCAAGTGAGCTCCTTCCGCGTGCGCCTCCATGGCGCTTTGTAACTTGCTGTGAGTGGCATGGAAGTTGCGCTTGTAAATTTAGGGAACCCGACCCGAAGGGGACGGTAGACCATGCTGCAATGAGTGAAGCGGCAAGGAGCGAAGCGACGAGCAGAAGGTTGTTAGATATGTGGGTAGGCAGAGCGTTACCTTTGCTGTAGCTTTGCTCCAGCTGTCCTCACCTTATCTCCGCAATCAATTCTAGCCGTGCCTTCCAGAAGATCTCACTGCTGTTCACCAGTACCATGTCGTAGGAGTCCGAAACAATTGCGATGAGTACGTTCAGGAAGATGATGATTATCAAGAACGAGAAGACAACGAAAAAGCCTCGACTGTAGAAGTCTGGGAATGCGTCGGTATCGAAGTCACCCAGCAATCCGTAAAAATATAAAGTCCAAAAAACCTCCCCATAATCTTCAAAGGGGTGTGGAGCGTCGTCGTCGTGGAAACTTAATTCTTTTGACGACAGAAGAATGAAGAAAATGTGACCAAACATAAAAAAGAACACGACCAGCACCATTGTAAAACTGTGATGAGCGAAGCGAAAAGTGGGGCGAGGAGCGAAGCGACGAGTTTAGGGGGTTGGCTTGTCGTATATAGCAGCATTGGGCAGCTCGCTACGCTCACTGCCTTCGCTCACCTTCGCAAGTCAGCGATGATGTAAGTTATCATGAGCGTGAACGTACTGATCATTTGTGACATGGATTTAAGGAAGCCCAGGACTTTTAGCCACATAAATACGGCAACCACGCTGGCCACAAGATTATAAGAATCGCCTGGGCCGTTGGAGAAGAAGTAGGCTGGGACAACGATCCCTCCCCCGGTCGATGCCAGAATGTCTATCCAGTTCCAAGGGTCCCAAAACCACGTTTTATGGAGCTTCAGCTGCAATGAGCGAAGCAAATCGCGAAAGGGATTGGGCGAGGAGCAAAGCGGCGAGTAAGGGGGGTTAGTTTTTTGTATAGAGCAGCACTAGGCAGCTCGCTTCGCTTCTCGTCTGATCTCACCTGGTACGCCGCGTGAAGCTGAAGAAGATCTCGAATGATGAAGATCGTGCCCAAGACCACAGTCCCAATCGTTCTCCTGAAAGTCTCCGTGCCCGGCTCGAAAATTTGCCCGACGCTCTCTGCTTGTTGATACTCGATCGAGATGCTGAAGAAGCAGAAAAGGAAAAGGAAGTAGAAAGCGAACTCAAAATAGTACAGTGCCATCAATCCTGCGGACAATTGGGACTTTAACAGTTCCTTGAATATCGAAGTGTTGGCAATTTTTCTCAACTCGGACGATGGTTGGACGTGAAGGATAAGCTGGGGCAGGAGACTTGGCCTGTATCGAGCATTTTCGTCTATGAAGATGCCAATTCTCTTCTCGATCAGCCTCTTGTACGCTCCAGATGTTTCGTTTTTTCTTAGTGTCATCTCCGTTATCACGTCAAATGTTGAGTCCAAAAGTAGGCAAAAGTATGGAGCGAATTTGAAGCTACCGGTCGTCTCCAAGAACTGTTGCCAAGCAAATAGGTCGAACGTCGATTTATCGCAGTCAATATCGTACGTCACAAAGCTCTCGATCAAGGCCTGCAGCAACGCAGAATTCCCGCTCTCGAAGGCGCTCAACATGTTTTCAAAGTCCTGCCATGTGCCACCCAAAGATCCTCCAAAGAAAGCACCCAACATTTGAATGTCCCAGTTCCTATTTTTGTCGTCCTTCGTTTCGTCGATGTTCTCGCACAGGTATACGAGGGGGCTTAGCTTGTGGAATTCTTGTCGTACTTCCTCTTCGTGGATGTCCTCCGTTATCGATTTGGAAATCGATTTGGAAAAGGCTGCGATGAGCGAAGCGAATCGCCAAAAGGGTTAGGATGATGGAAGGGAATTCAGGTACAAGTGCGTGGTTTCCTCACATTCACCCAAATTCCCCAGCATACCCGGAGACTTAAAGTTGCGTTTGGGTGTTAGAGCCTTAGGTGTAGAAGACTTAGGTTTAGAAGACTTAGGTTTAGAAGACTTAGGCGTAGATGGAGCGTCCTCGCTTTGTCCAAGTGGTTGCGTTCTGTACTCGACTTTGAAGTCGAATAGTTCAATGTTGGTGTTCATCTTGACCCTTGCCGCTTTGGGGAATTGTTGATAAAGGAACTTGATTGTTTCGGGATCTGAACCAAACTGACAGTAGTAGGAAAACGGGTACCGGGTGCTCTTGGAGGCCCTGACTGAGTATAGGTTCTCGCTCGCAGTCAACATCTCGTGGACCTTCTTTAATCGCGTCTCTTCTTCCTGGAGCTTCTGCTCCAACGCCGAAATCCACCAAATTCCCAGCGCATAGTCAGCAGCGGGCTTGGCCACACTTTCGTCGACCCTCTTTTCTAAATCGACAGCAAAGAGATTCTCCTTAAGACGCGCCAGTCTTCTTCCCTCCCCCCATGCACGTTCCTTGAGGTTCTCATCGATATCCTTCAACCTATCAGAGGCTGCACTTCTTGCCTTCTTCAATTTGCTGATTTCTTCGCTCGTGCGGCTATTCAAGTCATTGTTGAGCTTCTTAAGGTCGGCATGCGCTTTCTGTAAAGTCTCTTTAAGCTTGCGCTTGTGTTTCAACTCTTTTGCATCAAAGTGGTCAATGACAAAGTCCTCAATTTCCTTGTGGCTTGCGTTCATAGTGCACAGGACGTGGAGGGAATAAGGTGAACATCCGTCTCTGCATGTCTTAATGACGTTGCTAAATAACGACGCAATCTTCGGGTCGCGGTGTAAGTATTTTGCGACAAGATCCGCCTGAATCTTTTTCTGACTTTTATGACGTTCACCATCACTCTCGTTGATAACTGTAACCACAGAGGCTCTGTCGAGCTCGCTGGAGGTTTGGTTGATGATGTATCTCAGCACCTCAACGTCTGAACCCCACTGAGCGTAATAGCTGACAACACTTCTTGCGTTGGCATCCTTGGAAGACCTTTGAGCCAGGGGGTGGTCTTCGTGGTGTTCTGATTTATTTAGAAGCTTATTTTTAATATCAGTGAATCCATCCTTGACATCAGCCAGCCCTTCAGCGATGCCGTGCTCGACCTGTGCGAAAAATTTGCTGCCACGTTGACTGATACTTATCGAAGCGTTGCGTTTTCCTCCTGTTTCTAGTATGTCCTTAAACGTTTCGAGTCTCTCGTCCATTATTGCAGCAATGCGAATCGAGTCAGGGTCAATGCCGTCCTCGACAGCTTCAAGGATGGCACAAATCACTTTGTAGTTTGGCCGCTCGTCAGTCCCCTCCATTTCTTGGACGATTTGGAGGGGCGTCTTCTTCCTGACGTTGAAAAGGAAGCTCTGCTTTAGACACTTCTCGTCGTCAACAGCCTTATCCAAATCCTGCTGCTTTTTTGTTTGAAATCCAAAGTTATTGAACGTTGACAGCAGGAGCTTCAGGGTGCGAACGGAATTCCCGTGGCTTGCAAAGATGTGAAGAGGGGTGTCACCTTGGTTATTGTTCTTCGCCAACAGCGGGTTCTTGTCTCTGCGGGGCTCGGAGATCTCGATGATCTTTGCCACAAGCTGCGGGGAGGAGCAAAGCGACGGCCGAAAGGGTTTAGAATTGCGTATCGAAGGTACTGTATCCATTCTTGTCGTTTCTTACCTCTTCGAGTCCAATCTCTCGTTGCCAAGGTACTTTCAAGATCGCGTGCAGCGCTGTATCTCCTTCCTCGCGTTGCTCGTAGATATCATTGAGTGCTTGTTTCGGGTCTTTCTCCAACATTTTCTTTGCATCCACCCAAGCTCCGGCCTTGATGAGATCGTGAATCTCAAAGTCTCCATAGTCCGATGTGAATTTGTCGTTGAGCTGGTCGCGCACATATTTAATATCATAAATTCCGCCAGCGAATTGATTTTTTTCGAGCGCAATCTCCTTGAGCTGCTTTAACTCTTTCAGGTTTGGAATTTCTCCGACGAACTCGTTCTCGGAGAGTTTCAGGATCTCAAGCTTGACCATATTTTCGATTTCCTTCGGTACCACACCCGATAAGTCGTTGCAGGATAAGTCTAGGACTTTGAGGGCGGTCAGCCTGCCGATGACAGAGGGGATGGAAGCAGATTTCCTGGTTTTGAGGAGAGGCTTCTTTCCCCAATTGAGGGATGTGACGCGGGTCCGTCCGACCTCCCCAGACACTACGACTCCGAACCACATGTTGATGGAATCCCCTGCTCCATTCTTTAGGTTGTCCTCAGACCCTCCCATCTCGATCCAGGCCTTGCGGACAGCGGCCTTGTCGTTTTCCAGCTCCTGCTCGACCTTGATGTCGGGGTCGATCTTAAAGTTAAACCCAAGATTCTCCTTCATCTTTATTAATGCCTGGTTTGGGGGGAAATACGCACCCTTCGTCTCGTTGCCCGTGAGGTTTATCGCTTGAAGCTTGTCAAGTTGAGCTAAATCCACAGGAATGTCAACGGTGAGCCGATTGTCGTTGAGGTAGAGGTTCTGCAGGTTACGCAGGTTTGCGAGTTTCTTCGGAATCGGCCCGTTCAGCTCGTTACCGCTTAGGTCGAGGTACCGGAGAGATGTCAGATGCTGGAACTTGTCCGATATGTTTCCTTTCAATTTTGGAATCCCACCATCGTGACGATTTTTCTGGTTCCCGAGCGTGAACCCGCTCCAGTTAATGTATATAACCCTTCCGTAGTCCACGGAGCTCTCATCCCTGCAGAATCCTATTCTCCTTGACCCCCACTTTTGGTCGGAAGGATACTGCTGTCCGCCCCAAGTTTCATGGTCCTCCTCATCCACCTGCCTCCCACCGTCGGGATTTACGAGGTCGATTTTCTCCCCCCCCATTTCGGTCCATAATTCTAGTAATTTCCTCTTGTCCTGCGACCGCTGAAGCCACTTTTTTCGAGGGTAGTCCATAAGGCTATCAATGATAAACCTCCCATTGATTGACTGCATAATTCTGTTCCTCAAACCCATAACCTCCTCCGGTATCCCCCTAGTCAGCGCTCCGTTTCCCCCCAAGTTAAGGTGGGTGAGATTGTTAAGGTTATTAAAGGTTGTGGGTATCTACCGATAAGTGAAACGAAGAGCGGGGCGAGGAGCGAGGAGCGAAACAATGAGTGGAAGGTTGTTAACGATATGGTGGGCGGTATGGGGTTGTCGCTTAGCTCCCCGCTCCCCCTCACCTCCTTTTCCAGTCTATTGTCGTACAGGTTCAGCTCGCGGAGCTCGGTGAGCTCTCCAAGTGTCGCCGGAATCGGTCCCTCCAATCCCTTCCTACTCCAATCAATCTTTGTAACTCTTTCAAGCTGATCATCACCAACAGACTCGACAGTGATCCCCAGCCATTTGGTGATATCATCACCATGGTAGTTTTTGAGGATTTTGTCGTCGCGACCGTGCCATACGGACCAACAGCGTAGCAGGCTCTCTTTGTCATCGTCGATTGAATCGTTCACCATAATTTTTTGACTTATTTTACCGTTCTGGAGCAGTAACAGCAGCGAGCATGCACTCCTATCGGGCCCTCCAATACTTTGGCCTTCTTATTTTTGGGAAAACTTGCTTTCTCTTTGCTGCCCAACCCCTGACAAAGGCCAAACTGTTAGGCCAAATCTCTGAAGCAATGTCAAGAGCATCATCACGTACTCAAAGTAGGGGAGGTAGTCGTCCACGTGGTGATAGATCATCCAAAGACTCATCAAGTCTTATATTATCCCTTGGTTCCGCATCAAGGAGTGTAAGTAGGACAGGAAGTAGGGGAGGTTTATCGAGAGGAGGTTCTAGAAGTCGTAGTAGAAGGGCTAAACGTGTACCAAATTCTCATGTGCCTGTAAATTTCTTATTAGGTAACCGTGGTGAAGGTTATTTTACCGAAATTTCAAACTATCCAAAGGTACAACAGCAACACAACGGTTGGGACACAGCTGCTGCTAACAGTTGGGGGTTTGGTCCTGAGGTTTTGATATCTAATGGAAGCTACGGTGGTATTAGTATAGATGGTAGTAACAGCATTGACAACAGTAACAGTAGTTACGTACATGAGGAAGATATTGGGACGTCAGAGAGGGGAACTTACGAGCCTATCCTTGATATGGCACTGTCAAGGCAGGAGAGGGAGAGGATGGCGGCTGAAGTATTGTTGGGTAGGCGTTCGTTGCTTCCTCAGGGGTCGGGGGTTCCGCCGAGGTCGAGGAACGGGTGGGGGAGCGTGTTTCCCATGGGGTCGCCTTCGAGGTCACCTTCTAGGGGAACTCCAATGGCAAGCCCTTTGGACTGGGGGTCGAGACCGTCAACGACGAAGGACAGTAACTACAATAAGATAGTGACGTCCCTTTTCGACCCTCGTTACCCCAAGGATGACGCCCCAGTGGCTGAGAAGGATTTTATCGTCATGAACGGGTTGAAGAGTCAGCTTCCCACAACAAGAACGAGCAAGAAGGAGGCGGCTGAAATCAACAAGCTGAGGCTGATCAACAAGTCACCGGAGAGCAAGGTTGATATGGACGTTATGGAGACTCTCTTAATGGTTGAGGAGAGCAAGGACATTGGACCGCTGAGGTTGAGGAAGGCCAGGTGAGGGCAGGGAAGGAGGAGCGAAGCGACAGCAAGCACCGTGCCGAACAGCAACGTGCCACCTACCAATATAACTAACAACCTTCAACTCGTCACTTCGCTCCTCGCTTCCGCAGATTGGCTGCTGACGCCCAGGCGAAAAAGGCTGCTCTTGATAAAATGAAGATGGACAAGCTCGTCCTCTCTAAGCAGGTCTCAGACGAGAGGTCCAAGGCAGCACGGAAGATGAAGGTGAGTGAGGGCAGGAGGAGCAAAGCAAAGGCAGCGAGCGTAGCGAGATGCCTCATGCTGCTATCTACGATAAGGTAACTAACAGCCTAACTAACAACCCCTCCTACTCGTCGCTTCGCTCCTCGCCCGCTCCTCGCCTAACCAGGATTCCGTCCACTCGAAGAAGGAGGCGCGTAAGATGCTCAGGAACCTCTCCCAGACGCTCACAAAGCACATGAACGGCAAGTCATCGTCCTTCCCTCAGGTTCTTAGAACTTGCGTTTCGTCGGGGGACATACGCGCTGCCATAAACGACCCCATGGCGACCTTCAAGGTCCCTCACAATAGGGAGTTCGACCTTTCGGAGCACATTGCCACGGGAGAGGAGGCGGCGCAGTTTGCTTGGAACGCCACTGACCAGTGGGGAGCAGGATACGACGACGACAGGTGGGACAAACTCGACAGCTTAGACGGTGTGGATTTACAGGTTAGCAAGGAGAGTTTACTGGAGTACTCTGCGAGCTTGCACCAGTCGACAATCACGCAGGACAAGGCGGGAGGGAGCATATACAGCGGACTGAGCCCGGGGGGGGGGGGGGGGGGGGGGGGGGGTTTAAAAGGAGAAAACGGGGCCCCAAAAAGGGGGGGGGGGGGGTGTGTGGGGGGGGGGGGGGGGGGAGGGAAAAAGGGGGGGGGGGGGGGGGAAGGAAGGGGGGGGGAGGGGGGGGGGGGGAGGAGAGATGTGGGCTGGAGGTGGGGAGGGCTATGAGATGAAGGA
>Ga0115006_10001543_pt1 | contig 14448 bp, 11 predicted proteins | sample ArcOceMetagenome_3_FD_88943 | JGI IMG/M metagenome (GOLD analysis project Ga0115006, IMG submission 88943) | Marine eukaryotic phytoplankton communities from Arctic Ocean - Arctic Ocean- Svalbard ARC20M Metagenome | ecosystem: Environmental > Aquatic > Marine > Oceanic | place: Arctic Ocean...
CTCTCTCTCTCTCTCTCTCTCTCTCTCTCTCTCTCTCTCTCTCTCTCTCTCTCTCTCTCTCTCTCTCTCTCTCTCTCTCTCTCTCTCCCTCTCTCTCTCTATATATATATACTACCGTGACTAGAGAGAGCTTTATTAGGAAGAGAGAGAGAGAGAGAGCCACGAACGTCCAGACGGCGGGAGAAGATTCAATGTGGCGCAAACTCGGCCGCGATCGATGCCAGAAAGACACGCTGCCACGTGCTAAACCACGCGCATGGCGATGCGTCTCCTTGGCTGTCCACGGCGCACGCAATGTCGGCAGCGACGCCCAAGACTGCACCGGCAGAGCCTGCGGCGGAGCACGCAGCGCAAGAGGCAGCCGCGTCTACTGTTGTCGAAACAGCAGAGCCTCCCTCCGCATCAGCATCTTGTACACAGCCGACGGCCCGGCCATTCAGCACAGACGCACCTTGCGCCAACTCGGCTTTTCCGCGCGCCGCCAGCTGCAACTGGTAGTGGTAGAGGCCGGGGTAGATGTCGTCGAGCATCTTCTGCGACAGCCGCCGCTCCTGCCCCCGCCTCACATGCAGTCAGAGCGCGGCGAAAGAGCGATAGTGCGCGGCACAGACGTTGGCGGTGGGCGGATGAGGTGGCGGGAGACAGAATGAGAAGGCACAGAGAGCGAGAGGCCGGCCGGCCGGGCGGGTGAGAAACGAGAACAGCACACTGGGGCGCCGAAAACACTAGGGCAACACACGGACGCACGTGCGCATTATCACACGACATAGCATGGACTACTGGCATCAAGGACACAAAACAGCACACCTGCTGGACTAAGACTGTGAGGCTGAAGCCGGCGTCCAAAAATGCCCGCCGCACCTGCAAGGCCAGCCAGTTACTATAACAGTTATAAGCATGCGGGTACATACCATACACATATGTGACATCTTGAGCAACTGCTCTAATAGTTAAAAGCACATGTTTACAGGTACATACCATACACATACGTGACATCTTGAGCATACAGATACACGCCCTCATGGATGTCATGGACCTAGTACCCTCGTGACACTGTCACACACACACTCTCTCTCTCTCATGTCACACTGCCTGCGATGTACCCTCGGCACCTTCCCCACCTCCTCCTCCCTAGCCCCCTGTCAATAAACTACCCTCCTCCTCCTCCTCCTCCTCCACCACCACCACCACCACCACACATGCCTGCTCCAACTGCCACGCCCAAACAACACCCACACCCACACCTCCTCCCCACCCACACCTCCTCCCCACCCACACTCACCCTGTTGGGGTTTGCAAGCCCGTGCTGCGAGAAGAGCAGACGACACGCCTGTGCATATGCGCGGAGTGGTGGGGGAGGGGGCAGGGGGGAGGGAGGGAGGTGTGTCCGTGCGTGTGTGTCAGATACAGCGTGCTGGAAAGACAGACCGCAAAGACAGAGGGCACAGGGAGACCACTGAGGACAGACAGACAACAACCAAAACAGAAACAGAAACAAAAACAGAAACAAAAACAAAAACAAGAAGAGGGCACAGGGACGCAATCTGCCGTTTTCTTCGGCTGGGCACTCTACATATGCATATACATATACATATACATATACATCTACATATACATGTACACATGCATATACATGCACAAATACATATGCCGTTGTCTTCGGCTGGGCACTCTGGCGCAGGGGTGAGCGACGGTAATTAGGGTGGAACAAATTGGGGTGAACTGAACCGGGGCCATGTAAGGGCGGCATGAGTCAAGTAGCCGGAGATAGAAAGCTGAGCCGTCTTCACCGCCGAACTTGTCTGGTCGAGTTTTGTCAAAGCCCGCTGGCCCCCCGCTCTGCGTCCGTACACGTGTACGCACACATTCATGTGCACACGCGGCGCGTGGGCGCTGGGGACTAACTGACGCATAATCGACGCAGAGGCGGCGAGAGTACGCATGCGCGCAAGTGCAAGAGGGGGAGTGAATGAACCTGTGGGGGATTGAAGAGGATGAGATTGAACGGCGGCGTTTCCTCAGGCAGTGCAGCAAACATGTCGCCGCAGTAGGCAGCACACCGAGGGCCGCTCAAGTTGAATGCAGCTGCATTCCGTCGTGCAATCTCAACTGCGCAGCTTACATGCAGTGCTCAGGCACGGATTCTCCATCCCCTCACCCCAACCATTGCAAGCCGTACCTGACGGGGCGTGCACGTCTGTCAGCGTCAACCAGCAATCCTGCTTCACCTGCGCCCCGCGGTGTGCGAGTGAGCGACTCATCCCAAAAACCGCGGCGCCCCGAGTGCACAGCGAGGGCTGGACCGCCGCGCGCTCACCGTGTGCGCGGCAAGCAAGCCCCAGAGCCCAGTCCCGCACCCCAAATCCAGTATCCTGCACAGCCGCGTGACGGTCACGTCCTGCCGGTCGCGCGCGGCGCGTGAGCCAGCGTGCGTGCCACACGCGTGCCCCGACAGCGCGCAGCGAACAACCTGTCGCCCGGGCGCACGGCAGCGCGGCAGGCGGCCTCGTAGAAGAGAGTTACATTGTCCTCGTCGAAGTGCACCCCTGCGGGAGGGCGGGGGGCGGGGGGCAGACGCGGTGGCCCAGATCAAAGCCCAGCCTCGCAGGCGGACGCGATGGCGGCGAACGGCGGCGAACGGTGCAGCGGGGCCAGCGCGCGAGTGAGCAGCGGCAGGCGGCAGCAGGTTCGGCGGCGGCGCGCGCAAGCGACCGTCGAGAGTATGTATCCTCTTGAGGTCGAAGGGCTCGTCCCCCGCCGAACTCGCGGGCGAGCATCCCGGCCCGAGCATCCCTGACATTCTTTGTTTGCGCACAGTTCATACCAAAAAAATAGAAGTTCGTTACATCAGTTAGGGCTGCCCCAATGCCCGTCATCCGCTGCGTTTTCTACCGTGTGGTCGGTGGAGAGGTGGAGAGGAGTAGGGGCGGGCGAGGGACAGCGAAATATGGACGCCGAGCGCGGCGAAAGGAGCGGGCTGCCGGCACTGCTGACCGCCCTGGCAGCTGCAGGGGCGCGGCCCCGAGCAGACGCGCCTCGCTGCCCGGCACAGGCCGGCGGCGAGGCCAGCACGCGGACCCCGCTGGGTCGGCCGTGCGGCGAGGCGGGCCTGCGCGCGGGGCCGCGTGAGAGTCGGTGCGGCAGCGGCGTCCCGAGTAGTAGCAGGGCCCACAGGCGGGGCGGCCAGCGGCCGCGCGGCAGAGCGTCCGGGATGCTCCTCGCCGCGGCCGTGGGCATCGCCATGCTTGCTACCTCGTGCGCGCAGCAGCCCGCGGCGCCGTCGAAGCTGGACTTTTCGCACTTTCAGTACACCAGCATCAATGCGTCGTGGTCTGGGACGCGCACTGGTCCGGGCGCTGCTGCGTCATACGACCTGCGCTGGCGCGCAGCGGGCGCACCGGACTGGATGGCGGGCCGAGAATTTGCAGCAGCCGAGTCTTCATTTGTGGTCACTGGTGAGTGCGCACACGCGATATCGCCAAGGTCTGCATAGTACAGCATGGCTGACATCTGGCGAATCTGGTGCAGGTCTTTGGGCCAGCACGCAGTACGAGTTCATCCTCCAGTCTCGCAACAACCAGGCAACAACGCCCATCTTGCAATTCTTGCCGTGAATCTGCATGCGGAGCGCGACCACCCTGACAGGCAGACCTGGCCTTTGCAGGGTGACTATTCGACGCCAATAACCGCCTTTGCCGAAACCCTCTCAGATTTGAGAGCTACAAACGTGCGTCCAGGTGACATTTGTGTGAGCAAGGAAACTGTGGCAATGGCCGGTGACATTGCTCCTCTGGCCGGGTTCAAGGGGACCTTTTGCAGACTCGGATCGCAGGCAGGCACTGACTAGTGTCATCTGCCCTGAGCAGTGCTGATCAAGGACAAAGAAGTATCCCTTTCGTGGGAGCCCGTGCAGGGGGCCAATGCACTCGCGCAACAGGTCTTTGTCTCGGATGACTCCGGCATCACGTGGAGATACAACGCGATCGCAGATCAAGGCCCAATGCTTCTGCCGCACGTAGCATCTCATACAGGTGCAATTGACCGCATGCAGCGCTGAATCCCTGATGACGGGAGGCACACTCTTCAATTCTCAAAAGTTCTACCCGAAACTGTATGCGCCATGTGCAATGGCCTGTAAGGAGGAGCAATGTGCGCCCCAATCTCTCACCTGGATGATCCTTGGCAGTGCCCTTTCTAGCGCCGATGGCACCGTACTTGTTTCGTGTCGACACCTTTTTTCTTGGTTAGTCTGTTCTCGATGTCTTCATTCCTTGGTTTGATGTGCTTCAGCCTCATTTGATCCTTGAGGTTTGAAATACAGGGATGCAGGGCGTTTCGCCCAGCGCCAACTCGCAGACTACAAACACGCGGCCGGCCGCTCCGCAAATGGTTAAGGGTCTGCGTATCAACAACCTTCAGTCTACTAGTGCTACATTGAGCTGGGAGCCTCTCGTGGGAACAGGACAGATGGGTAAGTGCATTGCCCGCACGTGGGCACTGAGCAAACGACACCCTAAGCACACGGATTCGCTAATGAGTTTGTTTGTATGGATCAGGGGCCAAGTCTGTGATCTATCTTGTTGATGTGGCTGAAATGCATGCACCACCGTCGTCGAGGGAAACCTACGTCGTGCGAGATACTAATAGCCTTCAAGTCAGCAGATTGCTTCGAAATGTCGAGTACTCTTTCACCGTCGTTGCTGAAAACGATCAGGGTCTGAGGTCGATACCCAGTGAAGCCGGCGTCTTTACTACTCCGGGCGCTCTTGCTGCGCAAATGAATCCACCATCAGTTTCTCATACATCAACGGGGCTATTGCTCCAGTGGAATCCGCTGGTAATGCTGTCGATGCCACGTGGCGAGCCCAATTGCATTTAAGCATTCTGAATGCTGTGTTTTAAATGGTGTGGTTTGGCAGGTGACCAATGTGGCGCGTGGGGGGCTCCCTATCGAATCTTTCGTAATTTACACCAAGCGTCAGGACGAGGTAGGCTTTGACAGCGGTCTCAATGTCGGGGACGTGCTATCCTATCATGCTGTGGGTCTTGCTCCCAATTTTTTTTATGAATTTTCGGTTTCTGGAGTCAACTCCGTTGGTACTGGGCCCCGCGGTAAGGCATCGGAAAGAGCAATGCCTCCCATTCCGCCCAGCATGCAAGCGCCAACCGTGAAAGTTCTTGACAATGGTCAAAAGTCAGTCATCGAGGTGTCATGGACGGCCCCAGACCTCGATCTGAATATTCTTGAGTACAGAGTCTTTCTACGGCAGATCGTGCCGTTCACGGCCATGGATAGTGGGACAGTGGTGCCAGCAACTGAAAGAAGACATCGCTTTGACAACTTGCCAGATGCCACACGGTTTGAGATTAAAGTTGCAGCTGTGACTGCTGTAGGGCTGACAAATATCAGTGCTGGAGTATTTGCAGAGACATACAGCGATACTATACCAACATCTGTGAGGTCAAGCTACGAGATCACTGGCCTGACGTCGTGCACACTCAATATTACATGGACAAAACAGCGCCTGCCGGCAACCGATTTCAGGATATTTGCCACGATTAATAGTTTAAGTGGGGCGTTCGACTACCTCACAGGAGGTGCATCGCAACGCTGGTTCACAACGGGTGAGTGTATCAGAGGAGCCTCGTACGTACATTACGTTCAAGCCATCTTTTCCGGAGGATCAGGGAGCGTAAAATCTTTGCCATCACCAGCGATCGATATTCCGGTTTCAGTGCCTTTAAGGATGCCAGGGCCAACGTTGTCATTGAACCCTTCAAATCCGTCGACGTCTATCGTGGTTCAGTGGATTCCGCCGGTCCTGATCAGTCCTGTACCGAAGACCATTATCTCACAGTACCTCTTGACAGTTGCAAACCCTGCGGAGAGTCAAGAAAGAGTGCTGACTATTCTGGCGCCTAGTTCATCTTATACCATCACAGGCCTCGCAAAGAAAACATTTTACAACTTCGAGATCCAAGCCGTGAACTCGTTGGGACCGTCTGAGGAAAGTCCCATGTCCACGATTACAACAGAAATAACTCGTCCGTCACAAATTGCAAATCTGTCCGTTATTCCCGGTTCTGAGAGCGAGGAAGGGGATTTCCTTACCCTGAGATGGGATATTGAAGATTGGGGCGAGTCGGCAAAATTGGGGGATGGGGGCAATCCATATCCATATCCGTACTGCCCAACAAACCAGCCCGCTGGAACTCATTGTAACAATCGTCGTTACTTTTTGGTGACGCCCTTTCGCATTGGAGACGACTACGCTGAACCCATTTACGTTTACGGGGACAACTTCCGGTATACAGTTACAGGACTATCTGGCGGAGTAGACTACACGTTTATTGTAGTGGCGGTGAACACAGGCGGACTGCAATCCGAAAATTCACGGTTGAAGTACCGCACTGTATCTGTTGTCCCACGAGCTATCACAACCCTGAATGTTTTCACGCCCTTGAACAACGATTTGGGAAACGCATTTCGAATTGGCATCGAGTGGATAGAGCCTATTGATGCTGAGACTACAGGTGGGATGGCCCTATCAGGATTCACTTTACGTTCTGCACGACTCACTAGTTGCCAAAGTTGCATGGACCAGAGTACCTCGTGCATTAGCCAGCGTACCAATCCTCCATGGACAACAGAAGCCACCGTTGGGGTCTTGGGGACTACCAAACAACAATATACATTCATCGGGCTCAAGGGAGCCACGTATGTATTTTCCATTGCAGCGATTAACGGCAAAGGAGTAGGAGAGTATTGGCCATTATGTTCAATCAGCGATATAAATTGCGCCGGCACACCGAATGGACAGATTCCGTACGCGTGCTTCAGTGCCGCGTATACAATGCCCTCGAAACCGGCCAACTTCGGCAATTGGGCAGAAGATCAACCTGGAGCTCAGCCTTCTGGTTCAGATGCCTTTGAAATCAGATGGGGAGGGGGTACTCCTGAGTATTTCGAATATTCTGACAAAGAATTGAATGGAGGACGCAATATCGAAATGGTTGAAGTCCAGAGATCTAAAAAGTCCGACCTGAAATGGCCTTTAGACCATTACTGCCCGACCTTGCCAGCAGTAGACCCGGGTGAACAGCCAGTGTGTCTGTATGAAACTGGCTGCTCGCCGATGCCTTGCTTGGCTGCCTGTCCGATCTGCTTGACTCAACAATTGGACGAGAATGCGTTCCAGCAGAAAAAAATCAGCGACTTTCTGGTGGGAGAGACGATTACGGAAGCTGAGACATACGTATACAGGATCCGGTTTAGCAATGTTGCCAGCAATGATTGTGCCTCACAACCGCCGTCGCAAGGATCATCACCCATTTGCACGTGGAGTGATTGGAGTGATTTAGCAGAAGTGCAAATCGCGAAACAAGAAAAGTTTCACAACTTATTTACAAAGGTCAACGGTCCAACAAAAATCGAAATATTGTGGTTTGTGCCTGCTGGTGTGCTCCTCGACGGGGCCACCACATCCGACTATGGCGACTTTGTGAACATTTGGTTTGGGCCGACTGTTGCCAGTGTGTCGATTTCGCCCTTTGAAAATGCTAACTTTACAAGGGGGCCTGCTCGGGGTAACACTTGGCAAAAGCATGAAGTTACCCGTCTCGTTCCCGCCACAACGTATTACTTGTCCGTTGTTGCCTACTACAGCACGGAGAATCGTGAAATTCAGTCAACAAGAAGCGCTGTCACGCTGCCAATCACAACTGCTGTCGGTAGACCAGCTCAAGTTCCAAACTGTTCTGTCGCAGTGCCGACTTCAAGGGACGACGTTCAGAAGGGGGGCCTGGTGGTATCCTGGATTCAACTCTCAGATGTGTGCGCTAAAGGCTCGGGGCTCGAACTGGAGGATGGGTCTGAAGACAACTGTCAAAAAGGAGAAGGGATTCCACTGGCATATTATACGATTTACTTCCGACGAGTCGAGGGTGCAAATACCTGGCAGTCAGTACAGGTAGCAAGTAGTCTGAATTCTTACACCATTACTGGACTTGGAAAGGAAGTCAAGTATTGGTTCAAAGTGACGGCGACAAATTCGGTGCATGAGGGAATGGCCAGTGTTCAAGTGATGGGAATGCCCATCGCGACGATCCCAGGGTCGCCTCCTCCACCGCTCTCTACGGGTGCAAGCGTTTCATCCGTGCGAGTCGCATGGAGAGAGCCCAGCGACTTGGGAACGCAGCAGGTCTTGGAAACCAAATTTCGTCTCACGATTTTTCCGAGACGTGATGGTCTACCTGGGAATGAAACGATTACTTTCACATGGGAAAGGGAATATGTGGTAACGGGTCTCCTGCCCAATTCTCTCTACTTGTTCTCCGTTTCTTACCAGGCCACGCCTATGCTTGGCTTCGGGTTCTCCAGTAAGACGTCGTTTGTATTCACCTCTCCTCTTCCGCCAGTCAATGTGAGACTCATCGACGGGAAGAATGTGACTGATTCAACCACCGTAAGGATAAAGTGGGATTGGACTGGGGTCATCCAGGGCAATGTAAGTCACTCAATTTCATCATTGTGAAGCTGCGTGTCCCCTTGTGTTTACTGACGCGAGCATGAAATTTGTGCAGGTCGCGGTGACTGGGTATCGCCTGTCCTTTTCTTCGTCAGACGGGACCTCAGAAGGCCAGACTTTCTGTTCCGGTGGTTCTGTTCCGGTCGATGGGGTCGCTGGTGCAGTCACAGAATGTGTCTTGGCCGGTTTGCTGAACGGAAAGCTATACTCTATTCGCATGTCCGCTAGCAACGATCCCCGATTTGAAACAAACTTCGGTCCCGAGAGCGAACCAATGTTGCTACAGACAAAAGCAGCGCTTCCAACAGTGGTCAATATTCATTTCACCGAAACTTCTGCCTATTCCACGAAAATCCACTGGACCACGTATGATGGTGGTCTGCCCATCGTTGGTTACTCCTTCCAGATAAGCAGGGAATCAGGGGAGTACAAAGCTGGTCAACCCATGATCGGAGTTGTGTCCGTGCCGAGTACTGCTGGAATAAGCAGCTCATATGTTGTCACTGGACTTGGTGCAAATCTGAATTACAGGTTCAAAGTTATTGCCACCAACGCGCTGGGATTTCGGCCGAGTGAGCCGTCGGAAGAGATTAGGACGAAACCCGCTGGGGTTTCGGTTCCGGCAGTTGTCAGCGTCTCGACGAATTATGCAGAGGTTTCTTGGCCGGTTTGGTATGGAAAAAATGTTCTTGTTGATTTCAGCATCCAGACGAGGGTGAATATTGATGCGGCCAATATCGGAGAGTGGGTTGTGTCTGGCACTGCTCAAGCACAGCAGTTTCAGGTGCCATCCTTGCTTGCGAATACTGGTTATGATATCCGAGTGGCTGCGATCAATAGCGCCGGAACGGGAGAGTACGGGGACAGTGTGCGTATCAAAACTCAGGCAGCAGCACCAGACTTTGTGTATGTTATGCGCATAGGTGCTGGAGATTGTGACCTTAGATGGGAACCAAAGCCCGGTGCCACACCGCAGTACACCGTATTCCCCATTCGGTGGGTACCAGATTCGTCAGGGTCTTCAGGGAACTGGGTAGAAGAAGCCAGCAGAAGCAAATCTGAAGGTGAAATCGATTTTTTCCACGTCACCGGACTAGTTAAAGGCGCCCGATATAAATTTCAGGTTGCCTCTTCTTCATCATTAGGCGTAGGGGAGAGGAGTGCTATCTCCCACGAAATCACGACAACGAGCAGTCTCCCGGAACCAGGCCCGAAGCCAATACTCAGCAATCCCTCCACGGAAGGCCTGACCGTAAGTTGGCCGGCTATCACTTCATTAGATGGTAATGGCGGTTCGCCCGCAACAGCATATGTACTCTACAGTTACGCCTATGTGTATCAAGGCGGGGGATGGCAGGTAGCTGCCAAACTGGGTCCGGGATTAGATGCAAACGGCAATATCATTAGCCCCATTCCCAATTCTTATCTTGCCACGGGCTTGCTACCTGACGTTTACTATCAATTCAAAGTAGCAATTGAGAATGCAAACGGTTTAGGTCCGCAAGGCCCCGCATCTGAAGGGATGCCGACTGTGCCTGGGCCAATGTCCGCACCATTTCAACAGGCTTTCCTGAAAACAATCCTCCTCACGTGGACACCGCCTGAAAACAATTCTTACACTGCCTACCGCATTGGCTTTTCGCAGCAAGATGACAATCCTGCAATTATTGCGGAAGATGAGGAAGAGCTGTGGACTCCTTGGACCTTCCAAATTCTTCCAGCTTCCACAACGCTGTTGAAGTTCGACAGCTTGAAGCAAGACTATCCATACAGATTTAAAATTGCCGCCAGGAATCCTTCTGGTTGGGGAGCAGATAGCCCTATTGTTGAGTCAAGAACCACCATCGTATCTGACCCTTGGTCCATGTTTGACAACGGTGAACTTGCACTGCGGATATCCTCGACCTCTATCACGACTACAACTGCACAGCTTACGTGGCTGGGACCAGCAAGTTCCGACCCCAACAGGCGGGGAAGTGCCGTTGGTTTCAGAGTCACAGCTTGTCAAGCAAGCAATCTAATTTGTGATACCGGTGATGAGTATTTCGTGTACTGCCAGGAGGATCCGCCAAATATTTACACTCGCTCGCACGAATGCGACCGGACCAAAAACCAGTATGTTCGACAAGGACTTCTAAAGAATACTCTGTACTATTTTGAACTTTCAATTGTCAATTCCGGAGGTGAGGGCCCAAGAAGCAAGGCATCGCCTCAATTCCGAACTGGAGCCGACTATCCTGTACGAATGGCTCGACCTGTTGCTGTGTCGAATTCTCGGGACAGTATTTCAGTGAGCTGGAAAGAGATGGTCGACTGGAATCAAAAAGGAGGCCTGGACATCACCGGTTACGTGCTTTTCAAACAGGCCGCGGGCTTCTCGTACGATGCGGGTGAAGTTGTGTACGAGGGCACATCCTTTACATATACCGGACTGCCTTCTAACACCAAGTATTATTTTGCCGTAATTGCGGAGAACACCTGGTGCACCCTTTGCCGTACTGATATCATCGTTCCAGAAGGCAGCTGCTACTTTGAACCCTGTTGCGCGACTCACACTTGCAGCGAAAAGTCAATAAATTCTGTCCCGGTGTCGACAAAGCCTGGCACGATGACTCTACCTAGACTTCAATCAGCTACAATCTACGACATAGTTGTGACATGGGATGTTGTACCGGGAACCCCAAACAACATTTTGAGATACCAAATAAGATTCAGAGATATCGACCGGGCAGACAAGGATGATTCAGGTGGTTGGGTCGAGAGGATATTCCCAGGCACTCAGTCGGGCATCGGCGTCAAAAACTATGCGCTCGTAAATTTGGACCCTAACAACAGGTACGAAGTGATCTTAAATGCCGATAATTCTTTTGGTTACGGTAACCCGAGTGACTCGGCCATCCTGATGACAAAGGCCAACAAAGTTCAATCAATTGAGGTAGTGGCTGTCAGGGCCACAGAAGTGACGCTTGAATGGCAAGCTCCGCCAGGCCGTCGGGACAATATTCTTGGATACAACATTTCGTATCGTTTGGCAACGGCCACAGAAGTTGCCCTGAAGCAACAGTCTGAGACCTTGCCGCTTACGCATGTTTTCAGCAGCGGAGTTTCAACGCGGTTCGACGTGATCAATTTGGCGGCAAATTCTTCATATATTTTTTCGGTCGCCGCTGTCAACGGAGGAGGCATCGCAGAATACAGTGTGTTTACAAAACCTTACAGAACCATGGTTCTGGATTTGTTGGGATCGTGCTATTTCTACCCTATTGCGGACGAAGCAGAAGGAATTCAGGGAAGCTTCATCCTACAGCAAAAAGCCGCTGGAACCGCCACGTTGGAAGGGATTGTTCGAGGACTAGAAGTTTCAGAGACCTATGCGTTGGATTCATGGCAGTATGGCAAATCTTCGAATCAAAATTATGGTCTACAACAAGTTGTGACCACCTTTTCTGCTTCGCTCGAAGGTGAGCATAAATTAGTGGCGCTCGAGACGTCTCTGGGGCTCGTAGGGCCTATGTCCGCTATTTCATCTTCATTTCGCTTACGTCGCGTGTCGGACAACGTTTCTGTCAGCCAGTGTGAGATGGGCATCGCAAAGCCACGGAGTGGTGCGGATGAAAATGGCGCCATTCCCACGGCACACGACCGTGCATATTGTACTTTAATTCCAATGTCAGGCGTCAAACTCTCGGGCGGTTTCGTCGCCTCGCCATCAGACTTTGGCATCCGCATTCGTGGGCGTGTGTGTGGTATTTCGGAGGTCTCTCCGAGGTTTAGCGTACGTCTTCACGAGTTTGGCGACCTTCAAGCGGGCCATTACAACGATCTCGGACCCAGCATCGATGACATGGGCATTATGTACGTCGACAACTTGGATTCGGCCAATTTCGATCTGATAGATGCTCTGGACATAGGCTTCAGCACGGGTCCTGGACTTATCAATATTATGGGACGATCTGTGGTCTTGTATAACCAGACCTTTTCTGCGAGTGACAGCCCGGATCCTGCCAGGACAGCCCTGGCAGCATGTGTTTGGGGAGCGTATGAGCCGTCGATCGATACATCGGTATACCAGGTCAAGGCTCTTCCGCCTGTATGCACGAAGTGCACTTGGCTTATGGGCTTGCAAGAGTCTATGTTTACGGTTGCAGAAATGTTTAACACAGATTGGATCAGCGTATGGTCTTTGAACAAGGCTAATAATCCTGACAGGGACAACGCTGGCACCAGCGTCTACTACGCCCATCCGTATGTAATGCAATCAGGCGAAACGATGGCTTCCGTGCGACATCGCTTCGGAATCATAACAGAACACATCGCTCTGCTCAACAATGACAAGACAGACTTCGTGCCTGGTGAAATTATCTGCATCGTGCCGCAGTGGACTAACGCAATAAACAAAAACGGCGCGTATGTTTGCGCTGCAAACTCCTCAGCACATTGATGTATACAAATAGGATTAAATTTTGTGGTTGTACTGAATAAAGCTCACCACCTCAAAATCAACGTGCTTCCTCGTGCCCAAAAAAACTCACAACGCTTTCTCACAACGCTTGCGTACCAGCTTGCATACAAGTCTGTACTTGAGTGCGCGTTCAGCATAGATGCGATTGGGTTGCTTTCTTGCGTCTAAATTTTCCGCTGCGACTTTTCACCTCGCTCCAAGCCAAACTCCCAAAAAATCCTGCTCCATCCTGCGCCGCGCCATGACGCACGCACAGCGTCCAGAAACAGCTCACGACACGCTGCTCCGAGGAGCTGGCGCCCTGAGGGGCCCCTCTGGCGCTCAACTGACAAAACACGACACGCTGCTCCGAGGAGATGACGCCCTGAGGGGCCCCTACAGGCTGTATAGCGCTCGATCGACATATTACGACTTGTCGCCCTCACCAGCGGGCCCTGAGGGGCCCCCCTCGACACGGCATCGACACACTTAGGGAGTAGACGGGTGGGGTTCGATACCCGTAGTTTTTTCCCCTGATCCGGCAGGTCACCCGTGTCCTACCCCTATGTCCAAGACCCCTTTCCCTCCAAGCGCGGCGGCATACTGGAAAGGGGTGATCTCGGTCCACCCGTTGTGCCAGGGGGACAAGGAGATCAGCTTGGGATCCTGGAACCTCCGTCCGTCGCAAGTTGCGGACCCGGGGGCTGCCTCAAGCACCCGGCGGGCGGAGGCACGTCCTCCGGGGCGCGCTGCTTCCAAAGAGTAGCTAGGTCCTAGGTGATTGGGACGAACACTCCCGGTGTCGGAGCCCCCTTGTACCAACAGGCGCAAGGCCGAGCGGAGAGTGGAGGTATAGTGCTCGCCACCGCATACTGGGCCACGAGCGCCCAGGGTGGTGTTACCCGACAGGGCGTTGTGCTTACCTACCGTCTGTCACTTGTTATAGGCAGTCAATAAAACCTCCTCCTCCTCCTCCTCCTCTCCCTCCCCCTCCCCCCCTCTCCCTGTCTCCCTGTCTCTTCCCCTCAGTCTCTCTTCCGGACAGCCACATGCTCATGGCGCTGCACGAATGAGGGCCCTTACGGGTCACAAGAAATGTAAAAGAGAAGATAAGCTTGGCATTCTAGCACCGCCTGCGAGAGATATATGTGGAGGATGCCGCAAGTCAGAACTGACATTAGTTTCGAGGCGAGATTGGCGGTAAGGAAGAGCCCAAGGGCACCTTGCTCAGGACCCCCGCACAAAATTTTGGCCACGGAACATACCTCTGCGCTGACGAGAACGATCGAAGAATCATTGCAGGCAAACCTATGTATGTGGAGTAGACAATGTGACTCAGAATTCGCTCGTGTGTTCTCGTGTCCGTGTGCAAAAGCGAACAATTGGGGAGGGGGGAGGAGAGGGGGGAAGGAGCGGGGAGAGAGAGAGAGAGAGAGAGAGAAAGGGAGAAAGAGAAAGAGAGAGGAAGTGAGGGAGAGA
>Ga0115006_10001545_pt1 | contig 14442 bp, 13 predicted proteins | sample ArcOceMetagenome_3_FD_88943 | JGI IMG/M metagenome (GOLD analysis project Ga0115006, IMG submission 88943) | Marine eukaryotic phytoplankton communities from Arctic Ocean - Arctic Ocean- Svalbard ARC20M Metagenome | ecosystem: Environmental > Aquatic > Marine > Oceanic | place: Arctic Ocean...
TTCCTTAATTAAATTATATATAAAACAAAAAGGAAAACAAAAAAAAAAAAAACAAAAAGAAAAAAAAAAAAAAAAAAAAAAAAAAAAAAAAATAAAAAAAAAAAAAATAAAAAAAAAAAAAAAAAAAAAAAAAAAAAAAAAAAAAATAAACAAATAATAAAAAAAAAAAAAAAAATCTAACTGGTATTCAAAACTCCAATCTATTTATATATAAAATTTAGAAATAAATATTTATAATTATTAAATTTGATAAATTTTTTTTTAAAATTATATTTTTATATTATGATTTTAGAAATTAATTTTGTTGGAAATAAATTCTTAAAAAGGAAACCTAACAAAAAAGACAAAAATATTAAATTAATTCCTGAACCCGAAAACGAATATGATAATAACGCAATTGCTATTTATTCATTTAAAAAAAAAAGTAAAGTTAAATTAGGCTATATACCAAAATATGATAATAAACGTTTATTATTATTAATTGAAACGATTAATAATAAATTAGTTCTAAAAGGTATAGTAAATAATGAATTATATTATACTCTCATATTCGAATCTATAAACAATTAATTCCTCCGATTTTTAAAATATCTTTAATACATAAATCTAATAAATACCTATTTTTATATATTTTTAATAAATTATATAATTTTTTCTTACATTTATTACAAGGGAAATAAATTATAAATATTTCTAAAAAGTTAATGAATCTAATATATGTTTCGTAATTATATGAAGATGTATTGTAATAATATCTTAATAATTCAAATAATACTTTATGGTTAACCTTATTATATATTTTATTACATTCATTAAAAGTATATATATTTTTCCCTTTTATAGAATTAACATTATTATGCATATCAATTGACCATTGTATAATTTTTTCTTTTGTATGTAACGATTTTTTTAATTTATGTATATCTAAATTATTAATATAATGTTCTTTACAATACTTACACGGTATAATCTTTGGTATTAAAATACTATATAATTCAAAGTATTTTTTTTTTGTATCGGATGAAGAATTATCTTGGTACATATATGATGACATATGGATAAAATACCATAGCCTTGGACCCCATAACTCAATTATACCCATTGGTTATTACTATAAATTAATTTTAATCTGATTTTTATAAATCTATTAAATTAAAATTTAATTTATCCAATATGATATTAATTCAAATAGATTTTACACCATTGAAACTTAAAAATAACATTAAAATATATAATTTAATAGTATGGCATTAAATTATGTATGTAATATTTTTAATTTTAAGAAAAAATCTATATCATATAGGTTTCAAAGATATAACTATAATCAATATATAAACGATTCAACCGAAAAATAATATCATATAAAATTACTAAACAAAATGAACAAATAACTATGTTAGAACTATCTAAACAAATTAAGAAGAAATATAAAGATTTGAATGTTACTTCACACTGGTTAGGTAAAGTATTGAGAGATAATAATAAAAACAATAAAACAATAAAAAACTACAAGGTATAAACATTTCCCAACTACAAAATATAATAAACCTGTCAATAAAAAAATAGAATTAACAAAATTTTATAAGTGGATTTAAAAAAATTATTAGTATAGATTAAAAATTTATTACACCTAAAATGATAATTAAATATTCGCTACGTGGTATTTGATAAAAGATGTATTATAAAACGAATGATAAATTAATATTCAAAAAATTTACATTATTATCTACTATAAAAAATGTTTAAGATGGATATTATATGGGAAAGGTGGTTCAATAAAAGTATATTTATGCTCAATATGTAAATCTAAAAAATTATTCATTTTTAAAGTTTCAAGGGTGTAAAAAGTTTTGATATATTTAAAACTTTTTAAAAACTATTTTAATATAATTAAATTAATTTATATTAAAATAATTTAAAAATTGAAATTTATATATATATTTATATTATATTATAGATAATTATGATTGTGCCTGTGCGATGTATTACGTGTGGGAAACTAGTTGGAGATAAATGGTATACTTATTTAGATAAAGTAAATGAGAAAAAAATTAAGAATAACGAAATGAATGGTGATAATATTATATACATTAAAAACGCTGTTGTTACAAAATCATCTGAGGGAGTTGTATTGGATGATTTAGGAATGACTAGATATTGTTGTAGAAGAATGTTTTTATCGAATGCTGATATAATCGAGCAAATATAAAATGTAATTTATTCAAATTATACCATAATAATTATAATTTATAATTTTTTTTATATAAAAAACTTGTTTAATTATATTCTTTAAGAAGTTTACAATATTCTTTAAATAACTTGAAAGTATTTAAGATTATATTAATATAATAATAATATTAATATTAATATTAATATTAATATTAAAATTAAAATAATTATTATTTTCCAAATTTAACTATAATTATTTAACCAATAATTTGTAGATAAATATGGAGGTTTTTCATATGATTCTAGTTTAATTGGCGAAGGACCCCGTTTAACTTCATATTCAATTTCTAATGGATTAATCGCATAATCATAGTATCTGATTCTTGACATAAATCCACTAAACCCTCCTCTATCATTAATATATATATTACCATAATTTTGTCTAGCAATACCATTTAATACTAGTCTTTTTTTTAATAAACCATTTATATATATGTCAAGATGCCTATTTGATAAAATTACACTCAAATGGAACCATTTTTTAATAGGTATATTTGATACATCAACAAAATTATCGGCGATAGATTCAAATGTATTTACATAAACACGCAATATGTTAAAATCTGGATGGAACCAAATACCGGGTGTTCTTCCTGGCCAACTATTCTTGTTCCCCTTATGTAATATATGTTTCCATTTCCCTGCGTTATGATTAAACCAATCATCACAAAATAACCACATAGTATAACTAAATTCCATACCACTCGTTTCATTAACTGAACGGAATACACTAGAAACAGTATCTTTATGGTTTATTGAATGGAAGACTGTTGCTTTTTTTGTTTCACCGTTCTTATATAACCAAGTTTTTCCAGATAATTTATATTTGATATATAAAATAGAATTAAACATTATTTTAATAATAATAAATAATACTAAAAACATTATTAATATAAATACTATTTGTGCGTGCCATTTATCTGATGTTATATATTCATTAAATTTATTAAATTTATCCACAGTTACATTTTTAATAGTGTTTGTTTGTTCAGACACATATTGTTTAAACGAACTATTTGACATTTTATAATTATATATAAGATAATATTTAATTTTTATAGTTTATATTTTTTTAACTATAAAAATTAAATTTAAATAATTTACAATTATATATAATTATAAATTAAAACTTATAGAATGGTCTGCATTACTATTTAAATTTTTAACTCCTGCCTCCAATCTATATTTATCAATAGGTACATCACCTAAATTCGATTTTCCACATTTAGATGGACCCTTTGCATACAATTTATACATATCTGAAGCAGTTAAAGCATAATCATATATTTTTAAACAATTCATCCAACCATCAAAGCCTTTTTCATTAACACCTTTGCCTATATGTATTTGATCATTATGTGGGCACGCATTTAAGACACCCTGTATAAAACCACTTCTTGCTAACTTACCATTAAGATAAACATCAAGGATTCTATCATCTAACGTAACTCCCACATGTAACCAACGTTGAAGGGGTATATTCGGTATATCTGCTAAATAATTAGTACCATCTTGGTCATCTTTTGGTAAAATTTCCGGATTTATTCCAGTTTTAGCCTGATTTACAGCTTTACCCGGATTTCCAGCTTGAGCCGAAAGTGGTGGAAATAGTGATGAATTATTACCCGCGCATGTTTTAAAGTTACTTGACATAACTCTTACCATCAATTTATTAGTATCTGGAAATAAGTATATACCAGGATTAAGATATCCATCCGATGGATTACCTCGCACTAAAACCCTTTTAATTCCTTGTGTCCAATTTTCAACATACATCCAAAAAGAATATGAATATGATGTACATGCTGATTTTTCTAAATTTAGATGACTAATATTAATAGGGGGTTCGTTAAATCGGGAACCTTCCCCAGAAGCGTCGGAACAATTAATATTATTAGGAATAAGTGTTCTTGAATCAGAATTCATACTTTTATATAATCTATATAAAACCATTATTAGTATAATCGCTAGTATTATTATAATTCCAATAAATATATTCCTATAAGGACCGTTAATTAAATTATTTACTTTTTGTTGAATTCTTAATCTATAATCATTTAATCTGGAAGTCATTATAATTATAATAAAGAAAAAAAATAAGAAAATTATTGAATTTATACTTCTGAATAAAATAATAAATTTCTGAAATTAAAACACCACTATTATAAATTATATGGATTATATATTATATTGCTATATGATATGTACCATATAGAATCTAGAAATATTAAATTATCTAATAATATTAATAAAAATGATTATTTTCTCATTAAAAGAGAATTAAATGAAATCTTTGAGATTTGTAAAAATATTAACATCAGTGAAACAATACTTAAATATAAAATTATTATTGATGTTTGTACTATCAATAATTTTAGTATGTATATATTATATAAAATTACTAAATATTTAAAAAAAAATAAAAATTATTTTGATAAATATATATATGGTATAGAACTAATAAATGTTCCAAAACAAATTGATATAAAATTTATACATAAATTTTATAAACCATTTTTTAAATTAAATATTAAATATTAAATATTTGTTATATATTTTTTTAAATTATATTATAATTAAATATCTTTTTATATTAATAATGATTAAATTTATAATAATACTATTATTATTATTAATATTATACAAAATAATTTCAAGAAAAAAATTAAGAATTGAAGATTTTAATAATAATACCCACTATAACCGATTATTTAGTCACAAAAATAAATATTATTTATTATCTTCTAATAAATCCATTCAAAACGGAATAAATCCTTTAATTTTCAATAATTATCGTGAATATATAAATTATATGGATAGTACCCCTAATAGTTATAATAAGTCAGAATTATTAAATGTTACTGAAGTAAATTTTGATCCAAGTAATACCAATTTATTAAAAAAATATATAGATGGTGATGATTATGACGATGATTATAATTGTGATGATAAAACTGAGAATTTTAATAATAAAAAAAAATATGATACAATAAATATAAATAGAGATGATATTAAATATATTTTTCCCAATAATATAGAAGTCGGTAAAAAAAATCGTAATAATAAAATAACTTTAAATAAAAATGATATTACTTATATATCATCAAATGAAGATAAACTAATAAATAGTAATAAAAATAATGTTGATAATATTAACGATGAAGTGAATCGTCAAAAAATTATTAATAAAGGAAATACTGATACTATAAATAATACAGATGAGATAGATATGAATGATGCAGATATGAATAATACAGATATGAATGAGATAGATATGAATGAGATAGATATGAATGATATAGATATGAACGATATAGATCGGAATGATATAGATCGGAATGATATAGATATGAACGATATAGATCGGAATGATATAGATCGGAATGATATAGATCGGAATGATATAGATATGAACGATATAGATCGGAATGATAAAGAGTATGAGCCAACAATTGATAAACAATATTTTAAAAATGATGGTTCAACGATAGATAAAAAATATAAGCATACTAAAATGAACCCAGAAGTATTTAAAAAATGGGGATTCTCTTTTATGCCTCCGGATAGTTGGAGTGTTCCGCAAAAAAGACCACCTGTATGTATACCCCAAAAAAGTTGTGCTGTATGTCCAAATATGGATGATAAATATTCAGATGCTTTGAAATGGGATAGTGTGGGATCAATTATGCCAAAATTCGAGTATAAAGAAATATACGATCCTACATATTATCATCCCGGATGGACTGCTAGGGAAGAAGTAAATTATCAACCAAAATTTTACGGAGATAATCCCCCTGTAAATAAATCACGTAGGAATGGTTTTAATAAATATTTAATTTAATAATATCACGGGTGATATCAAAAATGACATCACCAACTAGTTTACTAGTAATTCTGTAAGATATTTCTCCAGAGACATTATCAAATATATTACCTGTGACATTTATTTGGATACATAAACAACTAGATCACTTGTTATTATATACACACAGTTTTTTAAAATTATATGATATATTCTAAAGTTTAAATTAGTGTAATATAATAGAATTTAGTTCAGAAATATCAATACAATTTTTTATAGATTATAGATTATAGATTAAATCTAAATAAATTAAATTTAAATTAAATATAATTAATAATAAATTTAATTAAATTAAATATAATTAAATTAAATATAATTAAATTAAATATAATTAATAATAATAAATTTATTAAATTAAATATAATTTATTATTATTAATTATATTTAATGTTAAAAAAAACATTAATATTTATTATTTTATTTATATTTTTAGTATTGTTTTATAAAGTATTTAATACTGAAACTTTTATTAATTTAAATACTTCCAAGAATATAATTCCATTAGGTTGTGCTGTTTTTGATAGAGATTTATGTTATGATAAATTAGTAGAAAATAAACCTTGGTTATTTTCTATTATGGGAATAACAACAGATATAGATTGTAAATGGTTGAAAGATTTTAAATATGAAATAATTAAAAATATAGAAAATATGAAAGAAGAAGGGAAATCAATAAAAGGATATTACACATTTATGAACTTTATAACAAAAATATTATGCGAATTTTTAAAAAACGATAAAGGGATTTCTGCGAATAATCATTGCTGTGCATGCAATGATGAAGAAGAAGGCAAAACTGAAAATAAAAAATTAATATTAGAATGTGCTAAAAAAGCAGTAGATAAAAACGAATCTATTTTTGCAATAGGACCATATGATAAGGGGCTACTCGATAATATATGTACTGGTAAATATAAAATTACTTCAAATAAAAAATGTAAAGATGGAAGAGGATTAAAATTAAATAATACTAGGTATATATATAAAGTTGACGGTATACACGACTATTGTTCAAAAGGATGTAGTATAGATGAAGGGGGGAATGGTACACAACCTAAAATTTTTAAAAAACACTTGGGTAATAATCATAATTTCGATTCATGTTCAAAACTTACTCACGATATAGGATATTCTACATTTGGTATATCAAATAATAATTGTTATGCGGATATAGATAATGATAATTATGATATATATGGTAAATGTAATTATAATACTATGAATTTATATAAAAACCAAATTTATAAATCTAATAAAAATTATGTTTTTTATAGAAATTATTTATATATTAAAAATTGTGCAAGTTATAAACAACCTATAGATAGTTATTTGGGAATATGTAATGGTCGTTCATCATGTTCGGGAATGCCTAATAATATACGAGATAATAGAAAGGCGGTATTAACATATTTAAAAAATGATTTGAAATATAGTCAAACGATAAATAAAAATAATATTGGTCAATGGTTAATCTCAAGATATCATAATGATAAGGAAGGACCAATTATGTATAATGAAACAGTTATGATACAGTCGCCCGATGGCGAATATCTTATTACATGTGACGACAACTCATTAAATGAAGATTCATTATATAATGTATTTCTATGGAATGAAAAATATAAAAAACCAGTAAGTGTAATTAATATGGATGATAATTTAAGAGATGGATGGGTAATAATATCCAAAGAAGGTAAAAAAGGAATAATAGAATATGGTGATAAATTTATAATATTAAATAAATTTAAAATGAATAATGGTGGATATTTAAGTATTATCGGGACACCAATTTGTGATAATAAACGGGGTAAATTCGGTATATATACTAATAAAAATTTGTATAATACTGTCAACTCAATATGGAGTTTTGAAAAACAATATAACTATAAATTTAATTGTTTTTAAATTATTTTAAATAATTTTAAATTATTTTTTATCAATTATTTATTTTAAACGAACATTGCTGTAAAATATGAATATATAATTAACCAAAACATTTGTAATTATAATATTTTTTAAATAAATATACGATATATATTATAAATTTATTTTATTGATAATAACTATATAAATATGATTAATAAAAATATGATTAATAAAAATATTTTTATATATATATTAATTTTAGTAATAGTATGTATAATGTATTATAATTATAATAAATATGTTACCGAAGGTTTATCTGTGGAATATATTGATAATAAATTTGATTTTGGGAGTTCATTTTATATAAAAAAAAAAAACGACAATTCACGAGCATTTACTGTTGAACAAGGAGAAATACAAAATAATAGAAATATAGTTTTAGATAATATAAATGATGATAATACTCGGAGACAAATGTGGGTATTTGATAAAGGATATATACATCTAGCACATGACCCAACATATGTGTTAACACTAGCAGGTAATATAAGAGATTACCGTACTGGTAGAATTATTATATATAGAAAATGGCTAGAACACGACCCAGTATATAAGTCATCTAGTATATATAAAGATTCTCAAAGTTGGATAATTTGGAACGGATGGATTAAAAATATTAGTACAGATGACAAATTTGGAATGAAACAATGGGTAATTCAAGCAAAACCTGGAAACACAAACAGAGACACATATACAACACCATTGTCTATTAATGAGTTGAATTCAAATAATATGGATATTACATCTAATCAAAAATATTATATTCAAAATTTTCCAGGTAATAGTCATCCAAATTGTCCAGAAAAACAAAGATGTTTATATGCGAAAAATGATAATATAAAAGAACACCGTTCATTTAAAACCACATATTACCATACAGAAATCGGAAGTGATGATAACCCGGTTCTATTGTATGGGGGAAACAATAGAGATATCTCTTTAGGATTAGGATTAGTTAAATTTGGAAAAAAAAATAATGTATTTAATGGTATGTTTACATTCTATCCGAGTAATCGTATTGAAATGTTTTTAAGTCCCATCACTATGAACATGGAATCTGAATCAAAAATATTTAGAATTATATCTAATAATTTCATATTTACCTTATCATTTCAACAAAATAGTTTTAAATTAAATTATAATTATAAAACTTTCAAAAATATAGAAAATAAATTTTTCGAAACATGGAAAACATTACAAAATAGAATTAAATTTGGATGGGATAATGATTTTGATTATAACGAATCTCCTATTTTAGAACATGATGAAACTGTTAGTAAAACCCCTATACTTGCGAATTATACATATAAACTAATAATTGTACATTCTGTTGTAAATAATGAGCTGGTATTAAATTCAAGTATAGTAGATAATGATGGAATAATTTATAATTTGATTCAAGATAAAAAAATTAATATACAATTCTGGGATTCAGAAAAGAATGGTATTTCGTCGTATATGATCATGGGTTCTTCGGAATTAAAACATTGTGCAAGAATGAATTATAGTAATTTAAAATATACATTTGAAAAAGATTCAGAAAAATCAAAATATAAATTTATTTCAAAATATTCGAAAATAAATATAATTAATAATATTTATGGAAGTAACAATCAAAAATTTACTTTAAATTCCGGAAAACATAAAGATATTATTTTTACTAAAGATTATTATTTAGAATTTACTATTTGGCCAGATCAAACTTCTAATAAAAAATGGATTAATATTTTACATGGTACAATATCCAACGAAATGGGGGATTATTCCCAACAAGGAAGAATACCTGGGGTTTGGTTCTGGCCAAATACAAAAAGGTTACATATAGTACACGGTTTCGGTAAATCTGGGGAAATTGGTTATAATTTCAGTATTAATCCAGAATATATATTGCCTAATCATCAAAATACAAGAGTAATAATAATATGCGAGGGTAATGCATTTAAAGTATTTTTAATGAATGACCGGAATATGATAGTAGAAAATATATCAAAGAAATCGCCAAGAAATAAAAGGGTGGGTGGGTATGGTCGTTTATATATATCATCGCCAGCATGGGATTCGGCTAAAGGGTTTATACATAATTTATCATATTGTACATTAAATTATACACCAGAAAGAGTAAGTGAAATTAAAAATGGAGATTTTATCGCATTGTGGAATCCCAATAGTAAGAGATTTATAGGAATGGGTCATGATAAAACAATTTTAACTAGTAATCCAATGAATTATGACTTACCTAATCAAGATAATTATGCTAAATGGTTAATAAGTAATGCTTTTTTAAATAATACCGGTTCGAATACATACATGAATAATTTATTTAGTTTTTATAATGTTATTGAAAAGAGATTTTTTATTGCGGATAATTCAAGTAATATTTTATTAGCTAATGAGGGTGAAGTGGAATTAGACGATATTGATTATAAACAAACATCTGCAAAATTCCAAATAATAAAATCAACTCAATTTAAAAATAAACAATATTTAATAAAGTTATACGCTCCATTCCAAGGTCTATATATTAAAATGCCTGAAAATATAAATAATGAATCTCCAGGTAGTGTATTATTGGCAGATGAAAAAGAATATAACGAAGATATTAAAAATAATAAAGGGTATTTATATGAACTATTACCAGTAGAAGTAAAATACGATAGTAATAATATATTCTATCAGATTGGTATTGGTAATCGCGAGGATCAAGATACTGTAGAGGGATCTGCTGGATTTACTGAGCGTTCTTGTAAGCAAAAATGCAATATGACGGGCGATTGTATTGGAGTATCTTATAAGAAATCGGATGGTTCTTTTACAGACAATAGTGTTTGTAAATTATTTAATACATCTGTAATAAAAACAGATAGTAGTGAAAAACCATATTTGACTAAAAACTGCAATAATCCAAATTCAGGTATATATTATGAAAAATCAAATAATAATGACAAAAAATCTCCATTGAATAGTATAAGTAAAATAGGTTGTTTTAAAAATCAGTATTCTAATGGTGTTAAAAAATTAAGTATTGAAAAACAAGATTCTAATCTGATAAACTGTATGTATTCTAATGATAATAATGTTTATTTTGGTATGAATGGAGGGACTTGTTTTACCGACGAAAATGTTTTTTCCGACCGATTTAACCATATTGACCGCATTGTAGATGGGAAATGTATGGATAAAAATAATAACGGTAGTGAGGATTCTATGTTGGTATATAAATTAAACCATACAAACACTACTAAAAAAAACTATAACCCGCCCTCTCATGATTATATACCGGGTACAAATAATCCATTATCTATATTTAATAAACCTGTATACATTTCTTTGTATCATTTCCGAAAATTACCAAAAGGTTGTGAAATCGGTAATTTTAATAGTGGTTCTTGTATGGATATAAAAAGCCACGATAGTGAAAATAATTGGATTGAAAAAAATTTAAATGTGGAATTTGAAACTTCTTCGCATCGATTAGGTTCTATTAAAAATTATGATTATGTTAAACCTTCTAATGATGGAAATGATTCTAAATTAGGATTATATGTTGCTAATAATGAGTCAGTATCGGATATATTGGACCAAAATTGGAATATAACCAAAGTTGATAACGATTTAATTCTTATAACTGATAGTGATGGATTTAATATTGCTTACAATGAAAACCAAGACTTAATATATTTAAGTAATTCTAAAAATGAAGCGAAGTGTCATTGGAAGTTGATAAAATTCGATGAATATAGTGAAAATTTCGAAAGTAAATTTCCAAATAATACAAAATTACCATACCATTCTGGGACACGAAATAAAGTTAAATTAGATAACTTTATATATTTTATTAAACATAGTTCTTCTAATAAATATTTAAATGGTGGAGGGTTATTACATCATACTAGGTTCAACACAAGATATTATAAAAAAAAATTCAATATGAATAAACTCGATTATGTATCAAACGATAGTGATAATATAGAATTAAATAAGGCAACTGAACAAATTTTAAAACATAAAAAAACACTGTTATCAATTGAGAATAGAATTAAAAGTAATGAATATATGACGAATAACCATAATGTCGAATTAAAAAAAATAAAAGAAACTATAATCGTAGATATTCATAAACAAGAGGATATTATTAAAAGTAATCCTAAAAAAATCGGATTTCCGGTTAGGAGAGTATTGCTCGAAAATATGGATGATGATTTACGAAAGATACCAACGGTTTGGCCATGGATAATTATTCCAAAAACATTAGTAAGAAGTGATATAGAATATGATGAAGAAAAAGCATTTTCCTTCTGTGATAGTAGGGGTATGAGAGGTTGTAGTGTAAATGAACTTTATGATTATTCCCAATTAGGTATTTCTAGTCATAATGATGTATGGACATCAACTAAACATACAAATAACAAATATATTGTTGGTAAATCACATATAGATTTAAATAAAGAAAATAAATTAGGATTTTATGCAATTGAAAATAATAAAAATAAACATCATGTGGCATGTTGCTATAATGGGGCTCCTGACAGTGCTAAGTCACCAGAATAATCCACTACTGTCAGTGAATATGTTACAGATACAGTCGCGAAAACAGTAGAGGTTGTTACATCTAATAGCATCTGTATTCAACAAATCTTTGTAATATCCAGTATCTATATCGCGAAATGTGATAACTGGGAAAAAGTGGGTGTAAAAACACTGTAAGTGTCTAAAAACTGTAAGTGTCTAAAAACTGTAAGTGTCTAAACTAACATGTTGATATGCAATAAATTATTGTCTACTTAATTTTAAATTATTACATTGGTGAAATTTCGATTTAGAAGATTCTCGTTGTTCTAAAGTAAAACCGTTAGATTTTATACCAGAAGAAGTTCTAGATATTTCCTGACTTAATGAACGAAATGCATTTAAAGAATTGACTACATTTGCGTCGTACTCCATTGAATATTCTTTAGAAAACCCAAATTTATTACCCATTTGTATTGCATCTTGATTTGCTCCTAAAAATAAGCATTTTGTCCCTTTTGTTTTTGCTGTTGAAATCAATTTGTTTAAATCGAGACAACTATATTCGCTACTACAATTGTCAAAACCGTCAGTAAGTAAAGCAAATATGGAATTACATTTGGAATAATTACAATTACGTATAATAACATCTAATTTATTTATTTCGTTTGTTGCGGTATCTATTAAACGAGTAGTATTCCTCGGATATAATATTTCTTGTGAAATCGGTTCAACTTCGAGAATATTATTAAAATTATAAATATTTTCAGCAATATTATCAAATATTGTAAGATTTAAAAATGTAGGTATCTTATTATTTAATGCTAAATTTCTTTGTTCATTTATAAAATTATTAGTACCATCTATTAAGCTTTTTCCTACAGAAGACATTGAACCTGAACGGTCAATCACCATACTAATAAATACTGCGTCAATTATAGTTCCGACCATTATAATTTTAAATATATTATAATATTATTAAATTATTTTTAATAATATGAAATCAATTTTAATAATATTTTTTTATCATTGATTTATTATTATTAAATTGTATTTTAAATATTATTATAATATAAATGTTAAATATAATAATAATAATATTATTAAGTATTGTAATTTTAATGATTATACGATATCGAAATAGTGAGGATTTTTCTTCAAACCTTAATGTATGTGATAAACTTAAGGATACATACGAAGACAATTTAACCAGAAAAACTATTTGTCAAGAATCGGAATTTTCTTGTGACCCAGAATCAACTTGGTTTAAATGTTGTATTAATTCGTACAATGATTGTTCTCCAGAAGGCACGAATACAATTGGGGAAATTCAATGTTGTCCAAATTACAAAAAATAATCAATATGGGTGAAGAGAATATTTATAATATTGGTTATATTGAATATTATATCCAATGCAATAAAAGTGTTCACAAAGTATATTATATTTTTATAAATAATTTCAATTATATTTTTGTTAATCTAAATAATTAAAAGAAATAAATAATATGTTCAGATTAATAAAAAATTTCAATAAGAAGGTATATGTTTATAAATTCTATAATATATTTAAAGAACTTGTTCGATTGATGATATTAATTCATTCATTAAAAACATATATTCAATGTGTAATGATTATGAAATATTATAGTGGTAATCGATTTATCGTGTAAAAAACAGATAAGAGTTATATAGAGTCAATTTATAATAACAAATATTATTACTAATTCTAAATTTATTGGATATAAATATTATGAAAAAGTAAAGTATAACTAAGTAAATATTTGGTTATACTTGAAATTTGTAATCAATTTGTAATCAATTTGTAATCAATTTGTAATCAATTTGTAATCAATTTGTAATCAATTTGTAATCAATTTGTAATCAATTTGTAATCAATTTGTAATCAATTTGTAATCAA
>Ga0115006_10001546_pt1 | contig 14437 bp, 10 predicted proteins | sample ArcOceMetagenome_3_FD_88943 | JGI IMG/M metagenome (GOLD analysis project Ga0115006, IMG submission 88943) | Marine eukaryotic phytoplankton communities from Arctic Ocean - Arctic Ocean- Svalbard ARC20M Metagenome | ecosystem: Environmental > Aquatic > Marine > Oceanic | place: Arctic Ocean...
GGCAGCTCCTCGAGCACGGCGGGGCTGGGGGCGGAGTCGACAACGACGGCAGAGACGAGCGGGGGCAGCACGCCAGCAGCTTCATCATCATCGTCATCATCATCGAGCACGCCGGCACCGACACCGACATTTTGTGTAGCAGGGAAGTATCGTGCTCAATCTTTTGCCAATCATTGTGTTGATTGTCCTCTAGGCGCTTGGTCTCCACCAGGCAGCGTTTCGTCTTCACAGTGTACCTGCAAGGAAGGGTATTCATTTTCAAATGGAACTTGCGAGCAATGTGCACCAGGTTCTTTCAAGCCTACAGTATCAAATACGGACTGCACCAAGTGCCCTGTGGGCACGTATGGTCTGAAATGGAATGCTCATGACCTCAGGTCTTGTCTCCCGTGTCAAGCTCGCTCTTCTACACGAGGGCTTGAGGGTCAAAACAGTCAGGAATCCTGCAGATGTTTTGAGCAATTTTACTTGGCAGTGTCGCGCGCTCAAAGCAAGAAGAGTGAGTATGAGTGTCGATCCTGTCCAGTAGGGGCAATATGCGGGAAGGACAGGACATGCGCACTTCGTCACTCTGACATGAAATGTACTGATGGCACTAGTATTACGGGAAGTTGGGAAGTGACGGACGCTGCCACGGGAATCTTCAAGCTAAAATCTTGTCCGTCGGGCTATGAAGCACGGACTGAAGATTTAGTGGCTTCTGCTGAATTGCAAATGTGTCACCAATGCTTGCCAAAATGGCAATATATTCTGGATCCTGCTAATCATTCCTGCCAAGAATGCCCCCCTGGTCTCGTTTGTCACGGTGATGATACATTGGAGCCGGTCACCCCAAGTTCTAGATGGGAGCGGCAGGGCAGTTTCTTTAAGCTTGTAAGCTGCCCCCCAGGCTACCAAGTCTTTTCTGGTGAACAGGGCTTCTCCGCTGAGCTGCAAAAATGTGTTCCATGTGGGAGGGGTCAAGATTGCAACAGAACATCATGTATCCGCTGTACTGATTGTCGTCCGGGTTTCTACAAGGCTTCCGTAGGTACGGAGCCTTGTGAGCCGTGTCCGGCCGACAGTTTCCGGGAAACAGAAAGAACTTCAGACGTCAGTATATGCACCAGATGCCCGATTCATTCTTCGACCGCAGGTCGAGTTGGACAAGCTAGCCACACAGCCTGCCAATGTAAGCCAGCTTTTTATGCAGTCGCACCAATGGGGAGAAATGCCAACCAAACGCTCCAGTGTCGACCATGCCCAGTGGGGGCCCTCTGCAGTGGTGGAAAGGAGTGCGCCTTGCAAGATTCTAGTTTTCGGTGCTCAGATGGCAGCAACGTTACAGGTGATTGGAAAATTTCGGAGGACGGGCAATTGTTGCTGGCATCGTGCCCTGTCGGCTTCCAAGTACGGACAACTGAAAGTGGATTGCTGTCTGAGCCCGATCTGCAGGAGTGCATTCCCTGCCCTGCCTCCACGTATTCCTTGCGGCCACAGGACAAGTGCCGTGCGTGCTCTGTAGGATTGATATGCCACGGCAAGAACAACGTTGAAATCACTATGCCAAACTCAATTTGGGAAATCGACGAGGGCACTTACAGGCTTCGCTCCTGTCCTCCAGGAACACTCCTGATAAATTCGACTCTGGATCAACAGCAATGCAAACCATGTGGTGCTCGTACATACTCCCTAGACGACACATATGGCTGCATCAGAGGCACATGCTTTGAGCGCACATGTCTCCAATGTCCGCAAGGAGCGGATTGCCTGGAAGATTCCACATTTGTCTCCAAGATTGAAGGAACTGAGTGGCAGGATGTTTACGAAGGTGGTACTCTTTTCAGAAGGATTGCAAAATGTCCGACAGGGCATACAATGATTCGGGGTTCAGATCCAGCCAACGATCACTGCACAGCATGTTCGACGGGAAAATACACCCTCGTAGGAGCCACCGTGCACGCAAACACAACTTGTTTATCTTGTCCGCATGGAGCAGAATGCTGGGGAGGACGAATTGAGTCAATTCAACCAGGGTACTGGATGTTGCGACTGCAGGTCGTTGACGGATATGAGGTTATGAACGACGCAAAGTGTACACTTCCAGGACGAGTGTGTGCCATATTATCAGCAGATTCCTTGGACCCAACAGCAAGTAAGCAGAAGAAGATGCAATGCATTGACGTTCCCTCTATTGGATTGCAATGTGCTCGGAAAGCGGAAGCACAGGAATCGCATCGACGCTCTGGCCAGTACTTTTCAGGTCCAGCAGATGTTTTTAAATGCCCCCATGGTGCATGCGGAGCAAACAATATCTGCCTGCGGAACAGGGATGGTCCAGTATGTGGCATATGCAAGCCAGGCTTTGCGATGACCTCAACAGGTTGTAGTGACAACAAATGTCCATCACATGACGAGCTATCACGTTCTCGTCTCAGGGCCATAGGTATTGCATCTTTGGTCACAGGAGTGCTGCTAATCACTCTGTCTTGGCGTCCAATACTTGTCCACATTACTGCTCCAAGCTTGTCCGCCCTGGCTGGTCCCACCTGTTGCTCCGTGCACTCGAGTGTCGAACGAATTTTCCTTCTGATGCGCGAAAACAATTTCATTCACTATTTCAAGATTTATATTTCTTATTTTCAGGTAGTTGGATCATTTTGCCATTTTAGGCTGGATTGGCCTCCAATGGTGCGCCATCTCCTGATCTGGATTCAGATGGTGTTCCACTTCGACGTCGCGTCGATGCCAACTTTGTCATGTCTTGGGAACGGCATTTCGTTTTTGACCAGACTTGGAGTATACGCAATTGGCCCCTTTCTCGTCGCGACTATTCTGTTGGCGCCGGTATCTGCAGCTTCAATGATGAGGCTCCCAGAAAATGCACCCGCTACCTGGAATCGAACTTTGGATTTGTTCTGGACCAATCTCACGACGTTTCTCTTTCTCTGTTATCCAGTCTTATGCGTGGCAACACTCCAGACATTTGACTGCGATCCACAGCTGGGTCTCTTGAAGGCTGACTACAGACAGGTCTGCCCGTCGCTCGGATCTTTTTTGGGTATCTTCGCAGCGTTGATTTCGATCACATATTCTATTGGTATCCCAATATTCTACTTATTGGTGTTAGAAAAGCTGCAAGTGCGGGTCCTTGTACATTCGAAAACGTCAAACGCCCAGATTTCAGCGATGCTAGACACATATTGGAACGAGGTAATGTTCGGTGAGATTCAACAGGTTGCGTCGTTGGTTGCTATTGTGGATGACTGTGATGCCAAAATGTTTTTGCAGACCTGCCGGACATTGTTCGATGAGCTTCTTCAAGTCCAGGGGGGCTCAACGTTTCTGAAAATTGGCATGTTCACGGAATGGTCAGAGTTGTGCAAAAGCCCCGAGGCTGCGAATCTGCGTGTTCTGGCCAATTTCATTCAGAAATTCCACCTGGCTGCAGATGAGCAGATGGACTTCCACCGCTTTCACAACCTTTTGTCAGATGCGCATCTAGCGGTGAAGTTCTACGCAAACGTTTTTCCTGAAGCAGAGACTTCATGTTTGGCAGGAGAAAACTGGTTGCTCAGGCTCAGTGAAGCTCAGCTGGATGCACTGCTTTTTCACGACTGGCAAGCAGAGCTTTTGCAAGCTGAAACTGAAGATGTTTTTGCACTACAGTGTCAACTAGATGAATTCTCAGAAGCGCGCGAGTCTGGCTGCGACAAACTCGAATCCTTGGAAGCTGCAACTTCTGAAGAAGCATCCAGATGCATGGTCCAAGACCATGGTGCGCTGGTGTTTAATCTACAGGAACTCGAGTTGAATGGCGCTGCGGAATGGCCTACTGACTGGCTTTCAGAATTTACTCTTGCCGAAAACCTGTTTATCAAGCACGTAAAGGGTCTCAAGGGGTTTCAGTGGAGGACAGTTGTTCGAAAAATGAACAGGGAAGACAAGCTGAGCACTCTTCTTACAATTGGAAAGGCATTGGTTGAACAGGGAAGTATGGTTGTTATGCCTCAAGTTTGGCAGTCGGATATTCCAGAGGATCGTTGTTTTGAAAACAGTACCAAGGAACAGCAGCTGTGCCGTCGCATGGGTTTTATTCTTGGTTCTTTCCGTGTACAATTGTGGTGGTGGCAAGCAATGGAAGATATGCACAAGGCTGTCATGATAGCACTCTTAAGATTCATCTATCCTGATTCACCAGTGCCGCTGATATCAGGATGTTTGTTCACTTTTGGTTTTTTAGTTTTGAATGTGACGGTGCAGCCTTATTGCTCTGACGGGCTCAATAGCCTGCAAAGAATGGCCTTGCTCAGCCAATTCTTAATGCTCTTTCTGGGCATCATCATCTCCATTGGTGACCATCTCCCGGGCAATCATAATGCAGCCTTGGTAGACTCCAACGCGATTTCTTGTGTTGCAATTTTGCTGCATACTACAACCTTGCTTTGGCCCCTCATGCAAATGTCAACCGTCAAGTACACACTCAAGAAATGCCGGTCGTGGTACCGAATGTTTTTCCGATTGATCCATCGATATGAAAAGAAGCAGCAACGATTGAAGCAGCAGCGATTGTCAGAAAATCGTAGTGATCAGCGCGGGAAGCAAGGCGCTGACCGTGGGGCGCTTGTCGCTGCAAGTGTGCTCTGCAACGTCTTGCAGACTACTGCTGCAGAAATAGATGACACTAAACCCGAAAATTGCCAAGTGTTGCCGAATGATGAGCATCTGCAATCCGTCGCACTTCCCTGTCGCACAGAGCGAGGAGCTGCAACAACGCCAGGAACATGCAGTCACATGCAATCGATCCATGTGACTCTTTTGCCCCACAAACCCATCAGTTATGAACCAACAACAGACCAACGACAAACAGAGCCATGTGATGAATCGTCTAAAACTGTCGAGGATGTTGAATCTTCCTTGAAGAAGTCCACTGTGCATTTTTCTTTTTCTCGCAGTGACGTTGAAGCTACGAAGCATGCCATTACAAAAGTTTCAACCTGGATGCACAGATGCAAAGAAGATCTATCGAAGGATTCGTTTTCTTCTCAGCATCCAAATTCTGACATGCAGCTGGAGCGCACTGGACCCAAGCCTGCATTTCCAGGTGAAGCATGAGTGTGGTGAATTGATTTGTTCGTGCTCGGATGTTGTACATAAAGAATGAGTGTGGTGAATTGATTTGTTCGTGCTCGGATATAGTACATGCGCGTGTCATAGAAAATGCAGCTGAAGCAAGCATGTATTTGATACGAAAAGACTGACGAATGCGTTGGAACAAAAGTCCACGTGCAGCCTCACCATGTGCAGTGTCCGTCCTCAGTCCAGCTAAGTCGAATGGTTTCTTCAGAGCAATATCTAGGTGCTTTTTGAATCTGCCGTAATCATGTGCCATAATCTTCTGTGAATAATCTCTGATTTGCGATGCCTGTTCTGTACATGCCAGTCGCTGAAAGCCCCAGAGAGACGAGCGCAGTGGAAACTAGCAAGTCCTCGAGACGAACGAAAATCCAAGTTGTTGCCGGAAATTTGTGATGAAAGAGCATTGTTCAAGCAACATTAATCGGGAAATGGATTTTTGGCTGAGAAGAGAGAGTGTGTGTTAGAGAGAGAGTGTGTGTGCGTGTGTGAGTTTATTGACAATCAACAGGAGGAGGGAGGGAAGGGGGAGGAGGAGGTGTGAAACGAGGGATTTGATGAAACGAGAGTAAATGCCGGAATTCAACATCATGTAAGAAAATGAAGGAGTCGTCAGAGACACATGGTCTTATTTATTGAATATATTTCTTGAATATTCCAATATCGTAGATTACATCGAAGGTCAAGCCGACACAAAAGTGCGTCTGCCCTTTGACCTCGTTTTGAAGAGGTGAGGTCTAGCATCGAAGAAATCTCTTTTGACTGTCCCGTCCTTCTCCAAACCCAAATCACGAGCACGACTTTCCTTCGCATATTTAGAGAGTTTCTCTAAAACGCCTCTCGTTCTGGATTCGTCCTGAAGTTTCTGGTTTACTTGATCAAGATCCAGCTCTTTCCCCCGCAGCATTGTCACGAGTTCGGACTCCAGAGCACGCATTGCATCGTTCTTTGTCTTGCTTGACTCATTCTCCGGACCAGGTGCTTGCTGTTTCAACATCCCGAGCCCTTTCTTTACACCCTCAGGCACCTCCCATTGACTCACCTGGGAATCTGGATGAAAGTAATAGCTGCACATACACACAAAGGCGATCAAACACTTTTCAGGGAGCAAGAGACACACAAAACCACTCATGGAAACAAAACATGAAGATATGAGAAACAGTGATTTGACGTACTTGCGGCCGTCAGGAGCCTTCCATTCTTGCCATCCATTTTCCAGCTGCACTCCGCAATGTAGCATTCCCGCTTCTACCGTGTCTTTGGTCTGCTGCGTGCAGGATGGCTGCAACGTGGCACGAGATTTCATCCTTGATCCCGGTCCAGCAGCCTTCGGGATCGCACCTGGTTCGGCACCTGGTTCGATTTGATGCGAGCGACTAGTAGCCATTGGCATCACGGAGTTCATCTCTTTTTCACATTGTTCCTGCTCGCCCCTTTTGGCACTGAAGAGGACATCCGAAGGATTATCTGCGGGTTTAAAGTATGCATTCCCACAACGAATGTAGTCGTCCATACGCAAATCTGAAATGCCGAACGCCACCCATTCTTCCTTCGTGAATTCTGCCTCATGCCGAGGCTGCTGCACCTGTGCTTCAGGCGCTGTTCTCTCGCTCAATGCATTACTAAGATTAGAATTTGTAAGAATCCGGCAATAGCCATTCTTTGGTTGCGTTGTTCGCTTCCATTTCGAGCCACTCGGGTGCCAACAGAAAAGGGCTTTCCTATTTTTGAAGAAGATAGCTTTCAGGGCCCCATTTTCTCTCAGAGGGTTCTCACGTACATTCTCTCGTATACCGCGCGCCGAAGAACGCATCTTTGCCTCGTTTCTGGCCTCATACTCGCAAAAGAGCTCTTGAGTCAGTCGTGACAAATCTGCATCCTGAGAGACTTCCCTGTTCACCTCATCCAGCGTCATGCCTGCACGCACGCATGAGATAAGAAGTCAGGGACATTTCTGCATGCTCAGATGATACCTGAAATACAGATTTTAGTTTTCTCGCAAAAGACTGTGATTCTGACGGTGAAATTGAAGTTGTTGCACTGCACACCGTTAGAATGCAGCATATTTCGGAGGGCATTTTCGAGCGTCCGCAAACGCCCTGCGAGTCGGTTGGTCGATTCTTCAACTCCTCCTGCCAGACTTATCTGTCAATTAGTACTCTACGCAAGGTAAAACCCCAACCAGGAGTAGCAAACAATTTGGTTCTCACCCCCTTGGTCTGTCACTTTCCCCAGCAATCCATTCATTCCTGCCGTGGACAGTGCAGCATGCGGCTGCTCCGACGATAACCCTAGCATCGTTATTGCCGATTCGAGCTGGCACCGAAGGTGCGCATCAATGGCAGGTGACGACGCACTTAGGTCTCCCTCCGGGCCAACAGGCACGTCTCCGGTGTCACTCATCGATGCTGAGTGTCTATCTCTCATCAGCATGGATGCAGAATCCTCGTCTCCCCTAGTGTATTCTGGCGCACCGCCCTCCAGTCCGGGCGACGATGCTGATGAACGAGTCTTAGCACTGCCTGCATTTTCCTGCTTCAGCTGACTTTCTGCTGCACCTGCAGCATCATTCCCTGCTCCCTCATCCTCGCAACAAGCAAACCCAATGCAAATCCCAAGAGCATTGAATATTTCCCGTCCAACTGGCAGAGGCTCGATCGAGTCGCCGTCGAATCCATTTTGTGGACCGTGCTGAGCATCACGTTCACATTCTGTGTGACGACAAATTTCGCTCTGTGCAAGCACGGCAAACAGGTCACAACGCAGCGTTGATCAAGACATCCCATAAACATATCTCCAAGCAATGCAACAACCATTCTTACCTCCCTGGTTTTTTCTTCGAACTCAGGTTTGGCAGCAACTATGCGCTGTCGTCCTTCGGAAGAAATCTGATGCTTGTAAAGCAACGAACATGGATGCCTGTCAATATAGGTGCCCAGTATGCATATCTCCGATTTGCCTCCGTGCTGGGGACATTGCATCGCAGCCCGCATGACTGCTGGGCTGGCTTGGAGCATTGCGTTTAAATCCAACAGCACCATTCGTCGCTGATTCAGTACGGGAGCCATGATGTTCTCTATCACCTGCACGAGTCGCGCTTCACTTTTTTTTTCCTTACTGCTTTTTGCACTCTGAGGTCGACGTGGCTGGATGCTGGCCCGTGCTGAAGGACCCAAATCTGGACCAAGCGCTGGCCATTCGCTGTGTGACGCGGCAGGCTGAAGATGCCACTCTGGAAAGTAGTCATCTGAATCGTGAACATGATCACAGGTCATCCAGACCCATTCTGTCGCAACAGAGCTTGCGCAGGGTGAGGGCGCATCGAAGAATTGCACGATTTCTGCCAACAGCTGCTTGCCCCGTCGACGATCTTGGGCGGAGACAAGTTGACCAGCCATGGCCTTGCTCACAATGTCCCGCCTGAAAAAGTTCACCACCTCCATATTAAAGGCACCATGTAGTTCGAGAGCCATATTTTGGCAGAGAGCGGCTTCGAGGGTGAGCATCTCCTCGTTTCTTCTACACAGCACACGTACTTCCGAATGTCTTTGCGCAAAAGTCAGGCAAAGAAAATCACCAAATCCGGCAGGCAAAACCGACATGCCGTCTGCATTGACCGACTTTGGGCTATCCGACCCGACGAGAGAAAAGGCTACAGCCAGTCTTTGGCTACCATACTCCGAAAAGTCACTCATGTGACAGACAGGCTGCCGGGAAGATGGAAGGGCCTTAGTGTTGAGACCCAATTTCCACGCGAGAGTGCATGAGGCCATAATCTTGCCGATTCGAATGTGCTCGGGCTGATCTCCTCCAACAGTAAACTTCGGGTTCGGTATCTGCAACTTTCCCCTATTCTGCTTATACAGCTGAAGCAACACTTTTACAGGATGTGTCACATCTTCAGCAACGGCCCTACACCCTCTGTGAGCACCTTCAGGCGGCACACTAGTCTCGGGCCCGTTGAGTTCTATTAGCAGCTGTCCAGAGGAGAGTTGCTCTGAATTCGCAATCTTCATTGCACCACCGTGTTTTGACGCGCGGGCTCGCGCCGCTTGATCGCTACTCTTCTTAGCCAGAATAATTCTTTGACCCGGGATCTGATCGGGAAGGACCTGACCACAGCCCCGACCAGCGGCTTGCAGCAGACCTTGGAGGGCGGAGACGACATCTTTGGGTGATGTCTCCTTTGGTGTGACATCACTGACCACGACCGTTTTGCGAGGATCCATCTTACGGCGCAAGACCTCCCTTTCAATCCCCGTTGAAGCCTCACCCACCAGAAAGACAGGCGAAAGGGCGCCAGCTGGAGCATGCAAAGGGGGTGACAAGCAAGTCAATCGTGAGCCCATGCAACTGCAACCACCGACATGACGCCGAGGGATGGGCGCGAGCGGTCATCTGCACCCGACAGTCGTATAGGAGAACTAGGGCACAAGCACACAAGTCGTCACCTAGAATAAACCGGTGAACATTCAGATCGCTGCCTTGCCGGCAAATGATTTCTGCCTCTTTCTCCGTGATGCGAGTCCGATTGCGTGCAGCCATTTCAAGTTTGTCGACGAGGTCAGGGATCAAGTTATGCTGGGACAAGAGGTGCTTGCTCCCTGAGGCCAGTGTCGCTACCATGCCATCCAACTGCCGCATGCGCTGCAAGCATGATGAAAACGCGCCAAACATGCACGATCAGGCTTCGCAAAATTCATAACAAAAACAGCAAAAACGCGAGGTCACACCGCACCGACAACCCCGGAAAAGGCACGCACCGGCATGCTCAATTTGTTTTGACGACACCATGCCGCATCGCGGTTGCTAGCCAGCCACGACTCAAAGAGCCGCAAATACCTGACACACATGCAGTCAAGGGGCCTAGCGTCTCGGCATGCAAATGAGGAAGCGTGGAAAAGACGACCGGGCGAGGGGAATAGCCGGTGCGATGGTAATCATGCACGTACAAACCGCCCCAGATCCATCAAGCACGCAGGCAAAAAAAATCAGACATGAGAGGTTCGGAGTATTGACCCTGGTCGAAGCGGGAGCGTGCGCTAAAGTTGGCTGCAAGTTCATGCGCAAAATCCTTTGCATCGGGAATGAAGAGCGCCATCGGTAGGGCAAACACGTCCTGCAAGGAGAGCGCTGCAGCCTGCAATATGTCGGTGTGGGTGCAAACGAGAAACGTCACAGGCGGAATGCAATCTCGACTAAACATGCGCAAAACGGGAGGACCCAGCACGTACGCACGCGTGTGCAAGGGTGCATTGTTTGTGTTGCAGGCGCGAGGAGTAGCACATGGGAGTCACGGGCTAAACCATGACAATAGCAGAATTGGAGACGGCCATAGCAGTGCCCAATAAAATGAGTTTGCACAGGGGCAGATCTACTGGGAGCTTGGTCGCCGCTTCTCCCAGCGCCGTCACCTGCAACATTGCAAATGCCCAAGCCCTCACATGCCACGCACTGCGCGCTGCAACGTGTCGCGCGCGCGCAGATGGCAGGAACACGGGCGATAGCACAAGACGAGTTGGGCGTGACGTGTGCGTGACCTCAGCGTCTTCCGTACTGGTCGTGGTTGCCCCTGCTTGGTAGAGCTCCTCAACCGCAACGCGCACTCTGCAAACACACCAGGGGAAGAAGGAGTCATCGTCAGAATGGATTCTACGGGCGTGGAAGGTGCCCCGCTTGGCCCTGAGGAGGGCTCTCATGGCAGCGGCAGCACCTGATCGGGGGCGGCGGAGCAACAAATTTGCTTAGCACATCCGAAGGGGAGCCAAAGCGGCGGAAGAGTATTTTCACATTGAGCACCGTCTTGGTGAGGGGCGTCCGCAGGATCTCTGCTTCGTCGAATTCTCCGAGACGATCGTGGAACGCTTCGGTCATTAGATGGATGACGGTTCCCTCTTTGACTCGCCCTGCTCGCCCTGCGCGCTGCCTCAGGGAGGCGCGCGAGCACCACTTGGAGAGCAGGCAGCTCATTCTCCTTTGATCGTCGAAAAACATGCCCCGTACGAGGCCCGTGTCAATGACAGTCTCGACATCCGGAACGGTAATGCTAGATTCAGCGATGTTTGTGGTCAGGATCACTTTGCTCATGCCTGCATCCGGAGGCGCCAACGACCTGTCCTGGTCTTCTTGCGGCACCTGCGAATGCAAAACGTGCACACTCATGTTGAGGAGTGCGCGTTGGTCAATCTCTTCCTGCACTTCGCAAATCTCATCCATGCCCGGCAGAAAGACGAGCATCGCGCTGCCCGTGACCGCAAGAGCCTCGATGCACTGCACGATAAGCTCCTTTGCCTCGCTACTCATCTTTGCAGCGACATTATTGGAGCAAAATTTGGCCATCATCTTTCTCACAAGCCCCTCGTCCACGTCGGGGAGCTCTGCGGACAGCGAATCTAAGAAGAGGCGCTGCACCTCGAAGCGCCGCGCACCAACAAAGATGGGATCCTGCACGATCTCGGAGCGTGGGGTGAAGTAGTGCCCAAAGGTGTCAGTCTGAAGCGTCGCAGACATCACAACCAATTTGATAGGGTGGCTCTCCATCATGTTCTTGACGAGGAAATTCAAAGAGTCGGCATCGACCGAGCGCTCGTGCACCTCGTCCAACACCAAATGGGTAATGCGTGAGAAGTACTCTGGATTGTGCGACAGAAATGCAAGAAGGTAGCCGACGGTGCAGAACACAATTTTCGTGTTCCTAGACTCTTGATGATCGCCGTTGCCAACTCGGTACCCCACCGTCCGGCCTACTGCCTCCCTTCTCTGGTCGGCAACACGGCGAGCCAGGGTGATTGCCGCAATCCTGCGCGGCTGTCGATTTGTACCACAGAGAAAGGATAAGGGAGGCAGGCAGGCAGACAGGGCGGACATCAGGTTAGGACTGCGTTGGCTGCAGCACCCACACGCACCCACAGGTTACTGTGTATGCATAGAACATTTTAAAGAGGGGTAGACCGCAGAGATACCTGCGTCACGAAAATGTTGACGCGCTGGCGCGAGGCCTGGCAGTCCTCGAGAATGAAGTGCGGGACCATAGAGCTCTTGCCACATCCCGTTTCTCCCTGAATGCTGGTCACGGTATTGTTCCGAATGCTGCTGATGATCTCGTCGCGAAACTCCTCGATTGGCAGCTCGCCAGGAGGCGAGCGCCGGCTCTGATTGCCCCCGGCACTCCCGAGCCCTTCGTCCCAGCAAAAGTCACAATAATGTTCCCCCTCTGCAGTCACGTGTCCACCCGCCTCCGAAACACCGCACGCCGAGCAGCACGCAGACCTGTGCGCAGGTCGCGCAGGTGCCTGCACGTTTTCACCCTCAACATCGCCCTCGACGTCGTCCGCCACGTTATCGTCATCTCCGTCGACGCTGCGAAGAGAACCGCAAGTTCCGGCGTCCTGCCCGTCCGAGGAATACTGCGAAGCCGCGTAGCCGGAGGCACCCTGAGCAGATGCGTCGTCGCGTGCTTCTCTGTCGGACGCCGTCTCATAGGACGCCCAGCAGTCGTCGCAGTACCAAATCATGTCCGCCTCGTCCACCCTGCCCCTGTCGCGTTCCTCACCGCAGTCTCCACACGCACGCACGGACACGTGCTCCTCGCCGACGTCGGCGCGGTCTGACGCGTCCGACTCATCGCCGCTTTCAAAGGACGTGTTGTCGCTGTACACCACCTCCTCCGGCGAGCCTGCTGAGTCCTCGCCGCTGCTGCCCGCGCCCTCCTCGAGGCCGTCCACCTCGTCCTCGTCCTTCTCCTCCGCACCACTTTCACTCCCCTCCCCACCCGCCTCGCGCCCCCCCTGCAGCTTCATCAGCAGCGCCCTGGCCGAGGCGGCAAGCGGCTCGCGCGGCGGCTTGTTCCCTTGCATCACCGCCCTGCTCGCACCATCACCATCGTTGCCTTGCATCACCGCCTTGCTCGCACCATCACCATCGTTGCCTTGCATCACCGCCCTGCTCGCACCATCCTCGCCTTGCATCACCGCGGCCGATGCCCCATCATCTCTAAGAAGCTCGGGTTCGTGAGTCCTCTGCAGCTGTGCGGCAGGCAGCGCTGGCGCCAGCAGACTGATGCCGCGGCACCTAATCTGCATCATCCACGGCGTGGGCAAGCACGACAACCAGAAGCGCAACGAGAGGCTGGTGGAGATGGTCAGGAACAAGGACCTGCTGCTTCCGCGCGTCGGTGGCGATGCCCACGACTTTGAGTTCCGGTTCACCGAGTGGCATAGGTGTGCGCCATGCCCCGTCGCCCTTCCAAATGCACCCGTCTCGCTGGAGTGCGTCAACGTGTGCGTGCATGCACATGTGCATGCACATGTGCGCCTGTGTGCCTGCACGCACGCGCCTCGCGCCTCACGGCGCTGCTGCTTGCTCCTCTCGTGTGTGCGTGATGCCGCGTGGGCGTTCCTGCAGCGAGGTTCAGGGCACTCGCGATTTCATCAGCGAGGTGAGCATGCCCCACGGCGCCAAAATCATCAAAGCGGTGATGAAGGACGTGGTGAGCGACGTGCTGTTCTACGCCGAGAGCTCCCACCGCGAGAGGATCTTGGCGTCTGTGGCCCAGCAAATCAACGCTTTTCACGCCGAGTTTGCGAATGCGTACCCGGAGTCGGCCGGCAATCTTCACATCATAGCACACTCGCTGGGTGGCGTCGTGGCGTATGACCTGCTCTGCGCGCAAGGGCCCGGTGCCCTTAGCCCCGGCACAGACATGCCGAAGCTAGCATGCGCCCCCCAAAATCTATTCATCTGCGGCTCTCCCCTGGGCCTCTTCCTGAGCATTCGCGGCAGGGGCAGGGGCGGGTGTGGCAGTGCCAACGCAGGGGCGCCCGGGAGCGACGGCGCAAATTCAACCATGATCTCGCCCGAGACGGGCTGCCTGGGTGCCACGCGCTGCCGAAACGTCATTCATCCGCTGGACGTCTTGGCGTATCGCCTCGAGCCGCTGCTCTTTGAGTCGTCGGCGCCGCCAGCAGCGCCCCCCCCGGCATCTCCATCGCACGAAGACTGCGTACAAGGTGAGTGTATTTGCAAATAGTAGCACTACATCCCCTCCTCCTCCGTCTGGGTAATGCCTCGGTACGACATAAGTAACATGTTTGCGTGTAGAGCACATCAACCATCATCTACAGTGCTGCATGTGCACACAAAACGCATTGTGCACAGCGGTGGTGGCCTGGCACACGCTTACATGCACACACGCAAGCGCACACACACACAAACACACATAGACACACATACACGCACATACACACAGATACGTACGCACGCACACATACACGCACGCACACATACATACATACACACACACACACGCACACACACACACACA
>Ga0115006_10001549_pt1 | contig 14427 bp, 9 predicted proteins | sample ArcOceMetagenome_3_FD_88943 | JGI IMG/M metagenome (GOLD analysis project Ga0115006, IMG submission 88943) | Marine eukaryotic phytoplankton communities from Arctic Ocean - Arctic Ocean- Svalbard ARC20M Metagenome | ecosystem: Environmental > Aquatic > Marine > Oceanic | place: Arctic Ocean...
AGCCCAAGTCTGCCATGCCGAAATGAAATTCAAATCTGGCTGTCAGTTTCGAATCTGGCTGTCAGTTTCGACAGTCGATCGAGTCGACAATTTTAGGCTGACGTGTTCGAGACGAACAAACTTGACTTTTTGTGCTCGCGCCATCGCCAGCAAGTCAGCGCGCGGCAACTTGAACAGCTGCGCGCTGGTGGAAACACGGCAGTCTTCTTCCGAGTTCGTCGCAGTTCCTGCCAAATCCGATACATGGTAAAACAGCTGTCTGTGACTCATTGCATTACTAATTAGCAAGAGCCGAACAATGAACTCGTGCGGCGTATCTTCTGACTCATTCGCTGCGGCGCATGATGTGCCGATGCCGCTGCCGTCTTCTCAGTCTCTCCAAGACCACGACCGGCGGCGGCGACAAAGACATCCGATGCCGCCAACACCGACGACGATGACTGGAGCTGCTGCTTCAGGTTCCGGGACGACCACGACCACGGCCACGAGGAAGCGGCGGATGGGTCACAAGAGGGCACTTGCCAGGCGCAGCCCGCTGGTAGCCGCCACGGCGGTGGCCGCGCTCGTCTCGACCATGTCTTCTTCTTCTTCCACCTGCGGCATCGGTCCCACTCCCGTCGCCGCCTTTGGCGTCGGACCGCTCCACCTGTCGTCCTCGAACACACACGGCGACGTACCCGGCCGCATGTCGTCGTCATCGTCGTCTCCGTTCGCCTCCGGCGCAGCCCCCCGAAACGGCCGAAGCGGCGGCACCGTCCTCTCCCCTCCCGGCCAGGGCCGGTGGGGACCGCAGAACGGCCGCAGCCGGCGGCACCGCCCGCCGCGGCCGGGCGACGAGCGGCGGTTCTTCCTCCGGGACGGCGGGGCGCCGCCGCCGCCGCCGCTGCGGATGGCCGTGACCGACCCGGAGACGCTTCTCGGCGCCGAGGAGCTGCTGGTGGAGGAGCTGACCGAGCAGCTCCAGCGGAGGACGGCGGCGAATACTAGTAATGGTGGTGGTGCCGGTCCCGGTCCAGCTAGCCCCCCTCGGCGGCGCGGTCGCGCTGCGAGTGCGAGTGCGAGTACTAGTACTCCAAAGGATGCCTCCTCGTCGTCGTCGACGTCGCCGTCGCCTCCAAAATCATCACGGACAATATCCGACGCGGCAGCAGCCAACATCTACTCGTACTTTGGTCTGCATCGGAGGCAGCTACTGCAGCAGCCGCGACAGGCCGGCCTCCTCGAGCTGGATATTGACCTTGGTCTTGACGGCAGAGCGAATCAGGGTCCGGATCAGAGGAGGACCCACAATCCTCGGTTGGGATTCGAGGTCCCTTCTGCTCCAGCGTTGCTGCCAGATGAGCAGCACACTCGGCCGCCTCAGATAATTGAATCGGACCTGGAGGTGCTGGAGCTGGGAGCCATATCCTTGGTGCAAGGGGATGACGCCGTTGACGAGAAGGCGAAAGGGGAAAAGACCATTCGTGACAACACAGCAGAGTCTCCTCCCAGTACCAGCAGTTCCGTGGGCCGGTCCTTCAGGCCCGTGTCCTCAACGCCGGCCCAGCAGCGCCGATCGGTCAATGCACGCAGATCATCCAAGGTTGCAGTACCCGAACGCAAGCGGAAGAGCCGCACGTCCACCACCACCACGACGACAGCGACGAGGAACAAATCCTCCACCATGCCGGGCTTCCAGGAGCGCAATGTCAACCTGTCCGGTCGGAGGAGGGCCCATCGCGACGGAATACGGATCGCGGAGGAGCGATCGGGGAAAAATCTGGAGAAGATCGTCAACACCGGCACCTCCACCTCGGCCCGGCGCCGGGCCAACAGCATGGCCATGTACAAGAGCAGCGCGTCGGTCCCCGACAGTCTCCTGGCGTACACCAAGGAGATCCACCAGGCCACCGAACGCATCACCCCCGCCGAGGAGAAGGAGCTGGGGACCAAAACGCAGGAGGCCATCCGACTGCAGGGCGTTTACTCCAGCCTGGAACTGGAGCTGGAGCGAGAGCCGACCGACGAGGAGTGGTGTGCCGCTGCTGATGGCGTAAACGACGTCGAAGAGCTTCGGGCGACCATTGAAATGGGGATGGAGGCCAAGAATCGTCTGGTGGAGACCAACCTCCGCATGGTGCAGGGTGTTGTCAATATGTACATTCGCAACGGTCTTGGTAGCCAGTACAATGCCGGTGATCTCATGCAGGAGGGAACGATGGTAAGTTGTTGAGTTGTCTGGCTTATCTTTTGTCAACTTGACCCCATTTGGTCCGAAAACTCACGCAGCATTCACTTTTTGATTCTCAATTATTATACCAACAGGCGCTTATCCGGGCTGCCGAAAAGTTCGAGCCGGAACGTGGCCTTCGCTTTTCGACATATGCCATGTATTGGATTCGAAGTGCCGTAAAGCGCTCTCAGATCCTCCAGTCTCGCGTCCTTCAGGTGCCGCAGCGTCTCCATGAGACACATAAGAGGGTACAGAAGGCGGGGCAGGAACTCAAGGCTGAGCTTGGCCGCCCTCCTACGAATATGGAGCTTGCCCAAGCGTCTGATCTCTCCGAACTCCAGCTGGGTCGTTGTAAGAAGGCAATGGCGCAGAAGTGCTTTTCTCTCGATGCCACCATCCAGAACAAATTTAAACCCGGAACTGGCGGCAACAGAAAGGAGACGATGCTAGACATCGTGAACGGCAAGTTTGAGGACGAGCAATATGGCAAGACGCAGCAGCAACTGACGAAGGAGGCACTCATTGATTCACTTCGAAGTGTCCTCTCCCCGCACGAAGTGGACCTGCTCCTGCTCCGTTTCGGTCTCATGGATGAGAGGACGTTGCCTCATGGCTTTGCCGGTCCCCTTACCATTGCTGAGGTTAGCCGCCTAGTTGGTCTGAAACCCGACAAGGTACGACGAATGATCAACAAGTGTCTCTCCAAAATTCGACCGGTCTTGGAGATGGAATGGATGGGCTACGACGAAAGCAAGGCCATTGTGGGTACCTGAATGATTGATCGAGCAGCTTTTCAGAATAGATAGACATAGCCAAATAAATATATATCGTCTTAGACGCTGTAGTGCATTTTTGACACCCAGAAAGCTGTCAAAGTACTACGAGACAATGAACTACGGTACGTCGCTACATGGTCTCTGCTCTATCTACGTAGTAGAGATAGAGTACCTCTCATAAACCTTTGTCGATATTCTCCTTTCCGCCTTTGCGCCAGTACCGGATCTTGGATAAGAGCAAATCGACAGTCCACTTGATGTTCAAAGCACAAAACACAGTATGCAGCGGGAGGGCGATCGCCAACACATTCCAACCGGTGGCGACCTCGACGGAATACTCTTTCCACATACCAAATAGTACGACCCAAATGACGGGATAAAGCATGATGCGGATAAAAATCCAGGACGCATAAAACAGTATGGATATCAATTTGATTCGAATGCTCACTCCGAGAGGCAAATTGAGAATCCACGGTGGGAGTCCCTGCTTATTGAAAACTCTCCGGGCGATGAGGCACCACGTATTGACCTCCACACTCATGCAGGCACCCATGAGCCACCGAACGAAGGGATAGTAGTAGGGAATCATAATGTAGCAAATAGTTGCAATGTGATGCTGCACAATCGTTGAGGGAGATTTCACGCATTTCGGCACAAGCGCCACCCAAAAGAGATCGACCGTAAAGTACAGGGCGGTAATCTGAAAGAAGGGGAGAAACCACTCGCCCGTCCAAGCCGTGGCGATGCTGAGGGTCGCGCCTGAGGACCCGCCTCCCCCACCCCCTCCTCCGCCGCCCTTGCCGTCGGGTCCACCGCCGCCGGCCCCACCGGCCAATCCACAGTACGCCGCCAACAAATCGAAGTTCCAATTCATCGCATTCAAAACACAGACGGGAACCAGGGCAATGAGATTGAAGAAATCGTGACAGTCTCGGGCCCAGTCGTCGTCGTACTTGGGGACGCCGGGTAGGACGACGTGTGCCTCGTGATCGACGCGGTAGTGATCCTCGATCAATTCGTGGTGCTCGTCCCGCCGAGATGTGGACGGAGGGGCCGACTTCGATCTCATCCGGTGCAGAGATCGGCGGGACTGTGGTGTACTACTAGTAACACCCCCGCCTTTCGCCCCTGCACCATTGGACGACGATGCGCCTGGTGGTGCGCCCACTCCTTGTTGGCTGATCGCCGGCTTCTTGCTCTTCTTTTTGCGAAACATGAGTCAATCAAACCAGAAACCAGAAGCTCAAGATAAAGTACGTGTAGATGAAAGGAAGCGAAGTTACGACCGACCGTACAGGCCGGCCTGTATCTTTGCCATCAATGAGTGATGTGCCATGTGGTTGCAGGGTGCAAGCTACGAGTGCTACCGTAGCAAGCGCTAAATGCAAAATAAAGTAAGAAAAGAAACCCGGAGAGGGTGAACGGCCTGACTTTTCACATTCAAGCTTCTCTTCTTCTCTTTGCTTACCTACGACGCGGCCATGCGACTGCTTGGCGAGGGAATCCCAATCGCTCGGTGTCCGCTCCTAGGTACGCTTCGTTGTCATTCTGTCATTCGTTCTTCGTCCAATTGGTCCATCATGACCAGAACGTGGCGATGAACCAAGCCGAGAGATGCCACGCGGTGGACGGATGCACCGGCCTTTACGTCGATGCCTTCAAGGCCTTCCGCGGGAAGACCTCGGATGCCTCCTGCTCCTTCATCCTGACTCATTATCACGGCGATCACTACAGCGGACTGCCCCGGGATGGTGCCTACGCCGGCCCAGCACGGATCCACTGCACCCCGGTGACGGCAGCCCTGCTTCGGTCTGTTCATGGTGTACCGCCAGAGTTCATCGTGGAGCACTCGTACGATGAGAGCTGGGTTCACGAATATGAGGGTGCTGACGATGACAATGGCACTACTGGTACTACATGTACTCGACAAGCGACGGTCACATTTTGCGACGCCAACCATTGTCCGGGCGCAGCCATTGTGCTTGTTCAGCTTCCCGATGGAAAGGTCCATCTGCACACCGGAGACATGCGGTTCCATCCTCGAATGAAGGACTATCCGCTCATTAAAAAATTTGCCGCAGATCGAAGCATTGACTTGCTCTATCTTGATACGACGTATCCCCATCCGAAGCACGATTTTTTGGCCCAGGAAGAGGCAGTGGATTCGATTGCGTCGCAAGTTGAGGAAATATTTCAAAAGACGTCAAAATCCACGTTGGTTTTGCTGTCCTGCTACTCAATTGGCAAAGAGAAGGTGCTTTGGGAATGTGCAAAGAGAACCAACAAAACAATCTTTGTCAACGAACGAAAGCATGCAATGCTAACGTGCATACAAAAACACAAGAGCGTGGACGAATCCAGCAGTATTATCGATCGATGCACGCAGAAGGAAGGCGAGACCGATATCCACGTCGTACCGATGGGCAAATGTGGTGAGATGTGGCCGTATTTCCGACCGAATTATAACGAGTCAGCCAAGTATGCAGTGGACGTTGGATCATTGTCCGGCGATAAGCAATATGATCGAGTGGTCGCGTTCATACCGACCGGGTGGGCCGACGCCACAAACTGGAACAAGAAGAATGCAGTTAGTAAGCGCCGGGTGGATATGGACAAGATACAAAACCGTGAAGGCGGCGACCAAAAGACAGAGCATTTCATTGATGTGGAGATTCGGCTGATACCTTATAGTGAACATTCAACTTTTCCGGAGCTCTGTGCTTTCGTAGACTTCCTCAAGCCTCGCAAAGTAATACCGACGGTGTTTTCCGACGAGAAGGATTACGCAAAGATTGAGGGAAGATTTCGAGACATGATCGATTCGCAGAGAGCAAAGCAAATGTTTGTCAATTCTATATCGAAAAAAAGATCCAACGACTGCGGCGATGAATCAAAGAGCTATGCGTCGAAAAATGAGTCAGATGTTGTAGTGATTGACGGCAGTGATGATGATGAACGAGAATCTTGTGGGGACAACAAATCAATTGAAAGTAATAAGAAGCCAAGGAGCGAATCAGCGGCTGCAACGCCGGCACCGGTAGTGGATGATGGAAAGCTCGCCAAATTAATATCAATGGGCTTCGATACGCAAGTATCAAGAGATGCTTTGGAGAAGAGCAAGGGAGACATCGACAGAGCGATTGAATCGCTTTTGGCTGGTGACCACTTCTCTCCTACACCCTCCACGTCAGCATCGTCTGATTCAAAGAGCGCTAAGAAGACTTCTCCATCGGCAATAACTAGTTTCTTCTCCCCTAAATCAAAATAAGCTAAGGTTATGCATCACATATTATTTTCGTACGCATTCTATGTTACTTGTAATATTACAACCTATTGCTTAATAACGGTAGGTGTCGGGCTTGTAGGGGCCATCGACGGGGATGCCAACGTACTCGGACTGCTCGGCAGAGAGGACGGTGAGTTTGGCACCGAGGGAGTCAAGGTGGAGGCGGGCGACCTTCTCGTCGAGGTGCTTGGGGAGGACGTAGACCTTGCCGCTCTCGTACTTGCCGGAGTTGCGCTCGTTCCAGAGCTCGATCTGAGCGAGGGTCTGGTTGGTGAAGGAACAGGACATGACGAAGGAGGGGTGGCCGGTGGCGCAGCCAAGGTTGAGAAGACGTCCCTCGGCGAGGATGATGACGCCGTGGCCCTCCTCGAAGGTGAACTTGTCAACCTGGGGCTTGATGTTCATGCGCTTGGTGACCTTCATGAGGCCGTCCATGTCAATCTCGTTGTCGAAGTGACCGATGTTGCCAACAATGGCGTTGTTCTTCATCTTGTGCATGGTGTCGGTCATGAAGATGCCCTTGTTACCGGTGGTGGTGATGAAGATATCGGCGGAAGCAACGACATCCTCGAGGGTGGCGACGGTGTAACCCTCCATGCAGGCCTGAAGGGCGCAGATGGGGTCGATCTCGGTGACGTAAACGACGCAACCGTTGGCGCGCATGGCGGCGGCGCAGCCCTTGCCAACGTCACCGTATCCGCAGATGACGGCCTTCTTGCCGGCCATCATAACGTCGGTGGCACGCATGATACCATCGGGGAGGGAGTGCTTGCAGCCGTAAAGGTTGTCGAACTTGGACTTGGTGACGGAGTCGTTGACGTTGATGGCGGGGAAGAGAAGGGAGCCGTTCTTCTCCATGGTGTAGAGACGGTGGACACCGGTGGTGGTCTCCTCGGAGACACCCTTGCAGCGGCTGGCGATCTTGTTCCACTTGTCGGTCTCGCCGGACTCAAGAAGGCGCTTGATGATGGTGAGGACAATCTTGAACTCGGCGTTGTCGGTGGACTCGGGATCGGGGACGGTTCCGTCCTTGAGGAAAAGGTCCTCGGCCTTCTTACCCTCGTGGATGAGGAGGGTCATGTCACCGCCGTCGTCGACGATGATATCGGGTCCGTGGCCCTTGCCATCATCCTCCTGCCAGGTGAGGGCGTTGAGGGTGCACTCCCAGTACTCCTCGAGCGACTCGCCCTTCCAGGCGAAGACGGCGGCGGAGTCGTCGCGGGCAATGGCGGCGGCGGCGTGGTCCTGGGTGGAGAAGATGTTGCACGAGCACCAGCGCATGTCGCCACCGAGGGCCTTGAGGGTCTCGATGAGGACGGCGGTCTGGACGGTCATGTGGAGCGAGCCGGAGATGCGGGCACCCTCGAAGTTGTTGGCATCGTACTCCTTGCGGCAGGCCATGAGACCGGGCATCTCAACCTCGGCAATCTCAATCTCCTTGCGACCATAGTCGGCAAGGGAGATGTCGGCAACTGCAAGTCAAGAGTGTGCGTGTACGATTGGAAAGAGAACAACGGACATTGACGTTAGAATATTGAATATTGCGAATCGAACAAATGCGAAATCGCATTTCTCTGGGCACAATGTGAAGAATCGACCAGTCACAGATCCAGTACTTCTTCCACCTCTTAGAGCCAAGTATATTTGGGAGTCAGATCGGGAAAAGATCCCTTCGAGTTTCCTCTCCGTGGCTCAGTTGGCGATCGAAGACAAATACCAATTGCACCTTTGCAATTCAATGCCAATGCTGAGCTCGTCCATCACAAGATATGCCTCTGGTCGCGAGACGTCCAGACGATTGCGCAAGAAATCAGCAAGCTTTCGTATGTGAAAGGCGGAGAGTGATGCTTGTCGGACATACCTTTGTAATCTCCGGTGCTCATTGTTTGAATGGATGAGAAGGTTTGTATGATCTTCAGATCTGAAAAAGTGAGACGAAATTTGGCGGTCTCTGGCGGTCTGGCGGCAGATTTTGCGGTGCCGGTGGTGCGTGGCTGCGTGGATTATGAATAAGGAAACAGATCAATATATTATTTGTTTCCTTATTTGGATACACTACCAACGGAGAAGAACGTGCAAAACGATGCTCGTTGTGACAAACGCAAGAAGAATGTTTGACGCACCAAAGAGGAATTTATGCAAAGTACAGAGACCGAAGCCGGCATTTTTTGCCGCGCGGCATCGCGGCATCACGATCACGGCAGGGCAGGCGCCACAGCGCCACAGCACACAGCACAGCACAACACAACCGCCAACGATGACGCCGCTACCATCGCCACAACTGGTAGCCCACTCCAGCGACATCGCCGGCGCTGATAACTTCCCCCAGGGATGCTCCTTCTCTCCCGATGGGCTGTGCGTCCTGACTGCCACTGCTCGCGACAATCGCCTGCGCCTGTACAACACCCCTCCCCTTAGCCTTCTTCCGCTGCCACCGCCGCCACCAGAGGAAGGCAATGAACAGCCTCCACGCAGCCCACGTACCGCCGAGGAAGAGGGACAGCCATTAATTGCAACAAAAGACTGCACAGCGAGTACCGGTGACTCGTCATCCAACTCATCACTAGCATGCTGGAAGGCGGCCCTCCACCATCAAACGGGGGATACCATCCGATCGTATTCGTGGTACCCCCACATGAACTCATCGGACCCGTCCACCTGCGCGTTGCTGTGCGCCAGCCGCGACCAGCCCATCCACCTGATCGATGCCTACACCTCGGCCATCCGGGCCTCCTATCGACCCTACAACGGTATGGATGAGATGGAGTCCCCGACGGTGGTCACATTTTCTCCGGACGGGGGCCGGATATTTGCCGCTGGGTTTCGTACCGATCGGACCCTACATGTCTTTCGCACCGAATTGCCGGGAAGGGAGAGCGATGTGTTGAGGTTGGGCAAAACGAGGAGGTCGAAGGATGGGCAGAAGGGGATGATATCGGCCGTGGCGTTCCCGCAGTATCATGGCAAGGCTGACGGCAGTGTGGGAGGCGCAACTGGCAATCCGTTTCATAATCCCTCCATCTTTGCTGTGGGTTGTTATTCACCTGGATCGATCTACATTTATGACGATCGCATGCCGAGCGAGGACAATCCAGCGGGGATCGTCCTTCATGGCGGACTTTGCGTTGTGGGCCACGGCAAATCATTTACCAGGCGGAAGAGACGATTCACCTCTATAAGCAAAGGTGGCAGAGGTGGCCATAATCTAGCCGAAGAAAACGAAGGAGAGCAGGAAGACGAGGAAGTGGGCGAGGATATGTTCTCGGCTGCCAAGGTCAAGTGGTATCAAAGCCGCGCTCGAGGGGGAATTACGCAGTTGACCTGGTCTCCCGCCGGAGATCACATCTTGTACACCGCCAGCCGTCGATCGGACGCGGTTCTGGCTTGGGATCTGCGCATGCTTTCTGGCGATGCATCTCGACCGATTCGTGGCATGGCGGCCTATGCGCGAGACGGCGATACCAACCAGAGACTGGAGTTTTGTTTCGACGAATGCGGAAAGCATATGTTTGTTGCCAGCCAGGACCGATGTGTAAAGATTTATGATGTTGCGACGGCCAAGCTGGTGGACAAAATCGAAACTGGGTATGCCGGTCCAGTCAATGGAGTGTCGTACAAATCAACCGCCGCATGGGGACGCCAGGGTGGTCTCCTGAGTGTTGCTCTCGGGGCACGTCAGTTTTCAGATTGTAGTTATGAGGACTGTCAAGCATCTGATGATGACAATGGCGAAGGCAGCGACGAGGATAAGACGCCGATACTGCCCGGGGAGCTCCGAGTCTATCAAGTTCCGCAATACAAGTAGATCTACGTAGCAAGCTAGTATGGGGTTCGGTCATTTCCATCATTTTCTTCTGAGTAATGCCGTAGAATTGCAATTATTTGCGCGATTTTATTTTATACAGAGTGAATTCAATATACTCCCCTATAGCTCGCCGACATAAGCCATCGGGAGAATGTTGGTCGACCACAACGCATATAGAGCTACACATAAAACAATAAATAGCAGCAAGAAAACATTATCTTGTCCTGTCTCCATCACAGAATAGAGTGTGTCAATTATTCGGGTTCGAACACTCTCAAGATAGGGTCCCCACTTTCCGCTCTGTCGAGCAACCGGGCCGGCTCCTGCGAGAGTTCGGACGACGTCTCCACGCTTGCCTTTGGTGATAGAATGATGAAATGCCGCGATGCGATCATCAATCGCACTCTTTTTTGCCTTGGCACGAAGCCTTTCTTCTCTCATTGTGATGGCTGATGCATTGACGAATCGATCGGTAGCGGCCTCCCAAGTGAATTGATGAGCAAGTGAAGGGGTCAACGGCTCTGGCTCATTCTGCAGGGCAAAACTGAGATTAGCTGCAAATTCGAGCTTGCTTTGGTACGGCAAACAATTTGGGAATTGCATGAAAAAAGAGTTGGATGGATGGGCCTGGTACGCCGTAGTGAAGAGAGTTGGCGAAAAATGGAAGATGAGAGAAGAGATGATTCATCATAACAAGATAAATGCGTGCTCATCCATTAATAGATGCATCTGACTTGAGTTCTCACCGGAATGATCGCGAACTTTCCCATGGCCAAGGCTTCCGCGGTCGTCGTACAGAGAACCTCGGTAATTGATCCATTGATAAATATCTTGTACTTGTTTCCATGAGCGTGCTCAAAGTGCTCCTTTCGTCCAAGAAAAACTGCAGGTATGGGCGTTCTTCTAAACTCACGGATACTCTTTGGCGGGTCAAAGTCAAATGTGGAGCTTGCCACTCTTTCATATGAGATCATTTCCCTGTTGGCTGTGGCACGTCCAAGATAAGCCCTCCGAATCTCTTCAAGCTCCGGGCCATCACCAACTATGTCAATATTGAAATAATTACCTGTAGTCCTTCGATAGTAATGCTCAAGATGCATCAAGTTGTCCAAACCTTTCGCCCACAAGATCTTGCCAATGAAGTAGCACCGTGTCAGCTCCATTGCTACGTCATAGCCTGCGCCGAGGTCTCTGGCTTCCTTTGCCCTTCGTTCGCCTTCGTTTATAAAATCTGCTCTCACGCCGTGAACATTACAAATTAACTCTTTCTCGGGCGAGAAGGTCTGAAGCACAGGGGAGAGCTTGATTACTTTGTTGCAGTATGCACGAACCATGAGCGAGCTCATCTCGGCAATGATAGGGGCAGCGATGAAGCCACCAACCTCACCACGAGCGTACTGTTTGTAATTTGTGTGCACAATTCCCACCGTGAAATTGAATTTCTTCGTCCAGGGATCGCCTTGTGCCCGAAACCAATTGAGATGCTCTGGCTCCTCCAACACGCACACATCCGCATCTTCGTCTGAAATGCGTTCGCAGATGTCTTCCACCGAAAAGATAGACATGAAGGTCGGGTGATAACGAGACTCGTACCAAAGAATTTGAATACCGGTCTCAGGATCGGCTTCCTCCAGCATTTGAGCCTTGTCACGGAGCCATTCTCTTACATGAGCCTCTTGATCGGCCGGCGTCTTGAAGTCATACTTAGCATACAACTTCTTCCTATCCTCCTCTTGTGATAGCCAAGGGATCACAAGCGTGACGGAGCCCTTGGGCCTTCCTCTGCTGAGATATGCCGCACGAAGCAACGGATTGACGGCAGTTCCCGTCATCCAGGGCAACGACGCCGTTGTTACAACGTAGATTCTCCTATCGAGTCTCGCTAGGTCAGAATCAGGGTTGATTTCATCATCGTCATCGTACCTTGGGATTTCACCGCTTTTCCCCAGACCTGGCACATACTTGTAGGCGGCATCCAGCATCCGATCTCTCTTCCGATAACGGCGTTGGTCCTGCCCGATTTTGGCAGCCTTGGCAGCGGCATCGGCATCCTCCACCAATTCCTCGTAAATGTATGATCCACCAGTGCGCACATCGTTGATGTTCCCATCGAATCGACCCGTTTTGATGTATTTGCACCCGCCGCCCGATGAGGCCGGATAGTAGACACGAAAATCATCATCGGACGCATTAGCAGACCGTTCCATGCAGGGCTTCAATACAATTCGCCCATCAATCTCCAAATGCTCTCTCCGAACAATGACTGTGGACGCCTCTCCAGCGTACAGACGCATGGGGAGACGACCATTGACAACAGCATCCCTGTGCGCTTCCAAAACGTCATAAAAGATGCGCCGATCCGACGCGATGCGGTCAATGTTCCAATCCGAGAGGATCACATTCGGCTCAGCGGAAGCGATGTATTCCCTCGCCACATCGTTGGTGTTGGACGTTGAGCACAGGACTATCAGCACTTCCACCGCTGGCCATGAGGCCGGAAGCGAATCACCGCCCAACAGTGTGACCTCGAACCGATCAGGAGCAACCCGACTGATCGAGGCTGCGATGTCACTCGCATTTTCAGCGGTGCCGGGCAGGATGCCGATTTGGATGGTCGGAACGACGACCGAATTGCGCGAATCTGTACGCTTGAGAGAAGCCATGTGCCCGTATCTTGCTGGTAGCAGTCAGCTTTGCCGAGAGTAAGTAACAATACTTGTCTAAGTAGAGAATTAGTATACCGATACCAGTGGCCGGTAGAACTACGTGTGGGCAGCTACGTGTATGCGGTCCGTATCTTGTCGGACACATAGCCTACATGATGTGCTGTGCTGTGTGCTGTGTGCTGCCTGTATGTTAGGACGGGACCAAGCACCCTCTAATCGGTACCATCATTTCTTATTTCCCCCCCTCTCTCGACTCCTCGACTCGACTCGACTCTTTTTTTAATGTAGATTTACACGTACAAAATTGTACTCGTACTCATACAACCTTCTTCAATATCCTGTCCAACTTATCGAGCTTATCGCTTTTGATCAAGTCACGCTCGACCATATATCGCACAACCCCCAGAGGAGAGTGGCCACTGAGCAAAAGCTTGAGCTCCGGAGAATCCTGAATCGTCTCCACAAATTCTTCCTTAAAGGCCGCATTGAACAGTCGGAGGACCTCCTTCCGCTCCGAGGGTGGCGTCTGATCCAGTAATTTGTTCAAGGGAACCATATTCCTGGATATGCTGGCCGCCAGGGCAGTGCCGATGGCGCCACCGGCCACGGCCCCGACTGGACCTGCCACCAGCGTGCCGGCCATCACCGAAAGTCCGGCCGCAACTCCGGCCTTGGTCGATGTGCGAATCGTAACACGTATCTCTCTCTTGGTGGCGAGGTACTGCAGATCCTTGTAGTCCTGCTGATCCTGTACGCTCGCGGCACATGAGTCCGCGGCTGCCACCGCATCTTCGGGCAATGAATTCGTATTTGTTGGCGAACTATCGTTATTGTTGTCATTCATCGATTGATAGACGGATGCCGACACGAGCTGCTGCGAATCAGCACCACTAGGCGATGGGCTAGTAGCGCTAGCGTTGGGCTTGCCATCCTTCTTCTTTTTGTCCCGGCAGCAGCAGAGAAGGCACGGGCAGCAGATGTAGCGGCAGCAGGGCATACTCTAGCTACATGTAGTACTACTAGGCTACGTAGCTACTAGAGTAAGAGTAGGGATTGGCTGATTGAAAGTGAAAGTAAGGAATCTGAAATAAATCGTGTCGTCAATCGGCGAATGTGGCGAAAAAATTAGATATAAAAAATCTGAGTAATGTCGCCGGCACCACCTCTCTGCGGCAAAACAAAAACCCAACGCTCCACTTCAACTTGCAAACTGTCATTCCGGCACGAAATTCTGGGAAAGATTCCTTCCTTTGCGAGCAGATTCTTTCTTTCTCTTATTCGCCCTATCAAACCATTTACACCTTGGTCGATTCGTCGAGAAGTTGCTGAAGAAAAGCAATTATTGCTCGCATATTATATTCCATCCCCGAACCAGAACACATTTCGTGCTTGACATAGTAGAGTCAGTGCAATCATGGTCAAGGTCAACCAGCCCTCCGTGGCCACGGCGGAGGAGCCCACCAAGAAGGTTGTCGACATCAAGCGCTTCGCTTCTCCGGTCAGGAGGGCCAAGAGTGCTTCTCCGGCCCAGAAGGTTTCCAAGACCGGCGGCGGCCGGGTCAAGAGCGCCCCTCGTCCCACGCTGCGACATGCGCCCAGCCCCGAAAAGAAGAGGGCCGTCGACCTCAGCAGGATCCCCGAGAGCCGCCAGCAGGAGGCCACGGGCGGCGCCAGCCCCAGCC
>Ga0115006_10001552_pt1 | contig 14419 bp, 8 predicted proteins | sample ArcOceMetagenome_3_FD_88943 | JGI IMG/M metagenome (GOLD analysis project Ga0115006, IMG submission 88943) | Marine eukaryotic phytoplankton communities from Arctic Ocean - Arctic Ocean- Svalbard ARC20M Metagenome | ecosystem: Environmental > Aquatic > Marine > Oceanic | place: Arctic Ocean...
GGAAATGGAGGACAAGGCTGTTTCGAACGACGCAGTTGTCTCCATGCCCACGACAAGCAAGCTTAGATTGCACAAAGAAATCCATTGAGAATATTACAATGAAATATATAAAATTCTATATTGAAATACTAGTAATATATCGGAACACGGTGCGATCGTAGTTCTACTGCTATCAGCTGAGATTTCTGCATGTGTCGATGTCGTACGTAATGTACAAAGTCTAGATGTACACGAAACACGCAAGTCTCTGCTACCGTATTGAGACTCTTCGAACACTCTACCGGTGCCCATTGTCGTCGAGAATCTGCTGCCTTCGACGACGACGTCCGTTCTCACCGTCACGAGCGGGCTGGTCCTGCAGCACGGCCAGGTCGCACTCGCCGGAATCCTGCGGATTCAGCCCCTCGTCGACCTCCTCTTGGAGAAGATCGCGAAGGATTTGGGCTCCCACAGTGTAGATGGACGTGGTCTCCTGAGACCTCCTCCTCTCGGCGAATTCTCGTTGGCGCTCCATGGGATGTTCCCTGGATGTATCGTCGGGTGCCAGCCAGCTGATTTCTTCGGCCGCGCGGTGGTGAGGGTGGTGGCCGCGGGCGGAGGACAAGACATCGGCAGCGCTGGTTTGGAAAGTGGTTTCGACAGATTGGAGCAATGAGGAGGAGGAAGGCGCCACGGTCGTTGCGGTACATGATGTCTGCTCCTCCTCCTCCTGCTGCTCCTGCTGCTGCTGGTGGTCCTGCTGCTTCGTTTCGGAAGGGGCCTTGTCGCCGTTCGAGGTGGTCGTCGTACTACCGGTACTGTTACCGGTACTAGGCCTACCTGAAGCAAGGTCGGCTGCTGCTTCTCCTAGGCCTAGAAGTCCTACGGACTGTACCGGCACAATACGATCGGCGGCAGCGGCGGCAGCAGCGGCAGCAGCAGTGCTGTCGGAAGAAGGGCCGCCCTCAACGCCGGGGGAGGGATTGCGTTTAGCTTCGTCCATTCGTCTGTTCATTGAGGATGCTGTAAAGTTGGTAAAATGGGTTGTGGGCTCTTTCGCAACTCGTACCTAGGTACGCCTCGGAAGTGTGCTTGCGGTACTACGTAGTAGCTACTACGGACAAAAAGTCAAAAAGCTACGTAGTAGCGGTTGTCCGCCTGGCGGACAACCGCTACCGCATTACCGCAGAATGCGATGCAGAAAGAAATCGAAAGTTGCTTATCCATGACGTAAAAGTTACGTAGTTGAAGTCCCGTGAGTTGCGAACCCTTCCGTGCTTCCGTGAGCCTTGCGAACCCAAAGCTTCTGCCCATGTCGTCTCCTCCACATCGACCGCCAAGGGGGAGGAGGAGGTTGCCGACGAGCATCCCATCATCGCCGCCACCATCGAGAAGAGAAAATATTCCCAAAATGCAGCCTGGAAGCACAAGACCAACAAGGAGAGACCGTGGACAGCCCCACTTGCGCAACCTCCCTGCGGCGCAACGTCTCCCTCGAACCGAGCGGGGAGGTTGACCCGTCGACGAAAACTACCACCCAGAACAAGATACATTGTAGTAGCAATAACAGCAGCCTGTCGTCGCCGGCGCACTCCAGCGTATCGACGGGGCTGGCGGGAGGCCGATGCATGTACATGTATGTAGCAGAGCAGCACTCTAGAAGTGAATGCAGCCAGCTATATATATGTATAGAGAGATATTTAGATTTACCATTATTATTATATTATGTATACAGGAATCCCTTGCGCACATCAGAGTACTATCTAAGCCCTGTGGAGATTGGCGTGCGTGTGAATAAGGAGAGACACATGCAGATGCCCTCGTCCTCGTTTCTTGGCACGACCTCCTTGGCACGTAGCACGAAGGAGGGAAGAGCGGGAAGGTCCAGCCTTTGTCCATAGATACGAGTATATATAGTTGAGACCTGTGGAAAGACAGACGGAGAAAGCAATCGCGATCGACATGGCTTGCTGGCTAGAGTAGTGAAAAGTTCTATTTGATTATTTTTTCCCTCATGGGCACTCGAGTATGTGAGGTGGGCGAACCTTATCTCAGCTCACAAAGTAAGTCCGGCCTTTTGTCGCTTTGTACCACTGTGGTTACCTTCGTCGGCCCTACAAATTAGGCTCCACGAGATACGCATAACACAGATACAGCAGGACGCAAACAATTGGAACCAGTAAGAAGAGAGCATGGACCGGTTTCACGGAGCAGCCGCCACTCGGCATCACTTTGGCCAAAGTGCGACTGACCCTGCTGCTACCGTCGCTGGGCCCCGAAGGACGGCAATCCATGGTACGATTCTTGGGTGCGGGCCGGCCTGAGATATTCGGAGCAAACACCTCCACCTCGCCCATGCTTCCCACCTCGATATCAATGCTCGATGTGGCGCACGTGGCGTCGTACTTCATCCTGCTCACCAGGGTGCTTGGAATGATGTTCCCTGAAATTGTGAGATCGCGGGCCATCTCCGGTTCTAGTTGGGCGAGGCCAGAAAGCTCAACGCCACCAAACCTCTCTCCGAATGCGGCAGTGCCGTCTTCTTCCTCGGCATTGCTACCGCAGCTAAATACCGAAGGTGCATCAGCGGAACCGGTGGTGTCAAATAAAAAAGACACGGTGCGGGTGCCGGCGCCGGTCACGGGGGTGGCCGAGGATGCCACCGACCGAAGCGACGGTGCGGCGGAAACGGCATCCGAATCGTCCCTCCGGTAGCAGTGACCCTGGAGATGGTCCGGCCGAGGAAGGGAGTCGACCATCTGTTCCGACGACTCTTCGTTGTCAAAGCCACCCGCCGCCTCCTCTTCGGCTTCGCCCTCCTTGGGGTGGCGCGGTGGTGGAGGGGACGAGGTTGCCGTGACAGAGTTCGTCCAAGCCTGGTTCATCCGTTCCGACAGGTTGGAGATGGCATCACTGACGTCCCTCCGAGGCTTGGGCGCCGCCTCCGGGCCATAGCGAGAGGCAGACGCAGAGGCGGCAGCGGCAAGCCAGGCAATGGAAGTGGGTGTGGTGGTAGTAGAGGCTGCAATCGTGGAAACGCCGTCGAGAGCGCCGCCTTGCTCTTCTTCTTCGTAGTTATCTGAGTCCAAAAGTTCGCCAAAGTCATCAGAGTTGGTGTCCTCATCGAGAGCACCACCTTCTTTTTCTTCTTCTTCCTCGCGACCATCTGCGTCAGGGTCGCCACCAAAGTCATCGAAGTTGGTGTCCTCCTCGAACACGTACATGCCGTTACCGCTCCCAACGTCGTCATCCGAGGAGGCTATCGACAAAAGTTCATGGGATACATGTATGCCATTTGCCAACGAAGGTGATACAGGCGAGGGCCGCAGTGTCAGTTGTTCCAAGCGGAGGGATTCGGCCTCGGCGGCAGCGATACGATCGGCTCTCTGTCGTTCGGGCGAAACGGCAGAAGTTGCCTCCTCGGCTCCCTCCTTCGCTGCGGCAGTTGCGGCTTCCTCCTGCTCCTCTTGGATAATTCCGGCCTCTGCAGAAGCAGCTTCAGCGTCTGAGCCAACGAGCCGAGGAGCCTTCTCCTCATCATCATCACCATCGGGAGATAGCAAGGATACCGATGCAGCCGCATCGGTACTACTACTGCATGTGATGAATGTGCATGGACTGCTCTCTGCCTGTACAGCATGTATTTCCTCTCCCGATGCCGCGGCATCCTTCTCCGGCGTCACCAGCGCAGCGGCCGGCGCATTGGTAGCATTCTCATTATTCGCAGTCGTCTGCGCCCCGTTCGCGGCCACGGCCGCACCGGTACTCTTGGGTAGGCCGACGGATCTGCTGCTGATCCTGCTACTGGTCCTGTCGTTGGGTGGGGTGTTCGTTGCCTCGGTAGCAAAGGTGTCAAACGTGAGGACCGACACGTCGTCATCGCCGTCATCCTGCACGTACGAGTGTCCCCGCCCCCCACTCGCCCTACCGGCTTGTTTCGCCTGGGAACCAACCAGCACGGAGTTGTTGCCGTGCGAGCTCTGGACCGCCGCCGACCACCGCCGCCTCCGGTCCCAGTGGCGCGAATGCGTATGCGACGACATATATGTCTGGTTTGGTTTGAATATATGTTCAAATCGAGTTGATGAGCCGAAATCCACGTAAGTAAGTCCAGCGCCCAGCCAGGCAGCCCCCCCTCGTTCGTTATCGAGCAAGGAGGATACCGGCTTGCCACAAAGAATTGATTTGCCGCTTCTGCTATCAGAAGCAAGGCAAACCTGGGTGCTTTCTTGATTTGAATTGAAAGGATCGAAGAATCGGTAGGTACGATTTACTTATGGGGTGTTGTGTCGGTCAAACCCAGCGTCAGCGCGCCAGCTGCCTCGTTCGTTATCGATCAGACAGCTAAGCTCGCCACGAGACCGAGGAATACCTTTTCTGTTATCAGAAGCAAGGCAAGGCAACCTGGCAATCCAAACCCACCAACGCAGCTGGCATTCAGTTCAAGCACACACACCCAAATATTTAGACGGCGCCGCAGAGCAGGCGGAAGCGTGCCACCATGCGATTTTGAACTGAAGGGCGATGACGAGCCGGATTTTGAATTGCTGAACACTGACAGTCAGTCGAGCGGGTCAACTTCGGGCTGAGAAGCTGAGAAGAAAAATGAATGACACATGATGTGTTGGGACGGCCAACACCCAAGATACCGGACCCAGAGAGACTTAACAAACCCAAGATACCGGCCCGTATAGTATATGCTAGCAACTCATGTGCCGTGAGCGCCGCTAGGCAGAGAAGCCTCCCTCTCCATCTCCAAAAAAGAGGAAGAGAGAGAGAATGGCCGGCCGGACGCCGCCTCCCACCAGCAACCGTAACCGGCCCCCGCGGCCCCCGTTCGGGGCCTCTCCTGCTTCCCGTGCGAGCGCTGCTCCCTCCGCCTCGCCCGCGTCCTCCTCCCCGGCCCATCGGCGCAGCCCGTCCAGCCGCTCCGTCGCCTCGCTGTCGGCGGCGTCGTCGGCCTCCCACTCCTCCGGTGGCGGTGCGTCGGCGACGGACTCGGCCCTCTCGGACCCCACCAGAGTGTACTCCACCACCCGAAGAATTCGCATGCTGCTCCGCCGCGGCGTGGCCGGCGCCAGGATGAGCGGTATACGATCAGCCGCATCGGCCGCAGCGGCGTACGATGACGACAGCAATGCCAGCCGCAGTCACAGTGGTTTCAGCGTCGGTGGGAATGGGAGCCGCTCGTCCAGCGGGAGGTTGCGCGACAACAATCGCAGCAGACGCAGCAGCAGCGGGGCCGAGGACCACGGGGCCTCCTCGGCGGGAAGGACCACGAGCGGCGCCGGCGGTGGCAGCCCGTACCTGCACGGGATGACCACCCTGCCCTCGGCCGGTCTCGGGCTGCGCTGGGCCAGGACTCGGGGTGACGACCAGGAGGAGGGTGGTTCTTCGGCGTCCTCTTCGGACGATGACGACGATAACATCGACCACAACGCAGCTGCATCGTCGAGGAGTAGATCTACAAGTATATCGTTCTCGTCGTACGATCCGCGCCATCACGATCCCTCCCACGTCAACGCCCTGAACCGATCGCAGAGGGCATTGGTCGAGAGTACGTTCATACCCTCGGTACCGCAGTGCCGGACCATCGACGAGGCGTTGTGGGCGACGCACGAATTGCTCAGCGAGGGGGGGAAGAGCCCGTACGACGACCAGAATCAAGAGGGGAATTGGGGGACGGCAGTGGGGGTGGTGGAGGAGGAGTATGATTGGCTCCTCGATGGCGATTGCGACGACGACGACGAAGGCAATTCGGGAACGGCCGCCGCCAGGGAGGAGGAGGTCGAGGCCGCCCCTTCCACGTCGCCCCTGGAGGAGCGCATCGCCCACGAGCTGCGGCTCGAGCTGCGGCGGTGGTACCGGGCCCAGGAGGAGGACGGGACCGACGGTGAGGGCGCCGGCGTCGGCGACGGCATTGCCTCTGAGAAGGCGACGATGGCAAAGGATGATCCTGCCCGAGCAGAGGCAACCGAACCAACGGTTGCTGCGGCATGGACCGAGACTGGCCGCTTTGCCGGATTTGACAGGGAGGTCCTGCGACGGCAACTTCTGGAAGATGGCAATGATGACGATGGCGGTCATGCCCAAGCTACCGATAACGGATGCTGCAGTGATGACGCCGCCGATGCTTCGGATAGCGCCAAGATTCTTCCCCCTGATATTACCGAGTCAGTTGATGGGGGAGATGTTGCTTCATCTTCGTCTTCTTCATCGGAGGAGGAGTCCATGGAGTCCTTATCGGACGAAGAATCGGACGGCGCGGCACCTCCCCTCTTGCTGGACCTTGCCGTTGGGCGGTCGGCCGATTTTCTCCGGTCGCTGCCCCTCGCGGAGCCGACGTCAGACGAAGCGCGGTTCATTCGGCGGACTCAGATCCGTCTCCTGCGGGAGGCGGGTCGTGGCGGAGCAGGCGGTGTTGCTGCTGGTATTGTCAAAGAATACGACAGCGATGAGGAGTTTTACAGCGACGTCGATTCCGACAATAGCTCCTTGCGCACTGAAGAAGGTGACGAAGAGGAGGAAGATGAATGTGATGGCAAGGGAAGACATGCCCGCGACCAGATCGGTATCAACTTGGAAGAAGATAATTGGTTGCGACGAACTGCGGCCGAACTCGAAGAAACGATCTCAGGGGAGTACTTTTCCAACGAATCCGATCCCGTCCTTTCCGCACTCTTGGCAGTCCCATGGGACGAGCGGCCGCCGACCGACCCGGCCTACGTCCACGGAAATCGGGCCTCATTCGATAAGATGGAACCGTACGACGAATACTTCTCCCGGCAATTATCGGAGTTGGACCAAGTGCAGCAGAGGGTTACCAAACGGCTCGTGGCAGGGGTCCGTCAGCGGAGAAGTGCCCTTGACAAGGGCATGCGGAGGATTCAAGATCTCGACCTCGACATTGCGCGCGCCCATCTTGAAGTCGAAGCTGGCTATAACTGTCTAAAACGGACCCGACATGCAGCCAATAGAGCAGAAGTGCCTCGCAATGAAAGTGATAGTGTGCTCGGGGGACTTCTCATTGTTGCCGACGCCGATGCTAGGGACCGACTTCGCTCACTCCGCTCGGTGGTGGAAGAGGTTAATGATCTGTTTGGAACAGAAGCCACGATCATGGTTCTTCCTACTTCTGTCGCTGAATACTTGGATCGAATACGCCTTGCAGCTGGGCTAAAGGAGTCTGTCTATCGCCTTGGAGGCGGGCGGCTCTCGCGGCTCGTGTGTCTCGCCGATCTCCGGGAACGCGTTAACGATATTGGAGATCACTTGGCATCTCAAATGAGCGTGTCGCTGTCATTGATCATTGCTACTCGATGTGAAGAAAAGGACCGCCAACATTCCGAAGAGGAAATTGATGAAGACTCTATCTATGATCGCGAAGGGTTTGTCGGTCAATATGCAACGCTTCTCCATTCCCGGCTTGTGCTCGCCCAGCAGGAAGGCCACGGTGGTTGTGAATCGGTGATGGCGGGCTGGGCCAACCGCCTCGCCGCAGCACTATGCTTTGAAGTGGACAAATGCCTTGCTCGATCGCTACTTGACCCAACGATGACGGCTCAGGAATCAACCAACGGGCGAGAGCAATCAGAATTTGCGCAAGATATCTCTCAGCTGCGGCAGCAAATGTCAGAAATCCAGGATGCGAATCCAAACGATATGTCAAAGCTGCGCATTATCATGCATAACCTTTTCACCGTCCGCTTCGACTTTGAGCACAATGCAAACTTTCTTCCCTGGACCTACCACAAATTATGCGCCCTTGTTGCCAACACAATGCAGATCTACCTCGAAATTGAACAATGGCACGCCGCTCCTGAAGAGGATCAAACTTCTGGCGAGAGCAGCCTTCAATGTCCCGCACCTGAAACGATATCGTGCGCGGATTTAAAGCGACGGATGGAGAACGAAACAGACAATCAAGATGACACGGAATGGTCCGCCTATTTTGTCTCCCTCTTCAGCAAAGTACAAGCTTCCAAGATCTTACTTTGGCGCCACTGTCAATCTATCTTCATCAGGCTTTTAGACCAATTCATTGTTTATTCGACGACGAACAAGGCCATAAAAGGCAGAAGCGACGATGAGGCGGGGGGAGACGGCAAGTGGGCCGTTCAACTCGAGGGTCTCCACGACGTATGGCAACTTACAAAGCAAATAAATAATCTTGGCAGACATTTCGTCGGCGACGGAAACGAGAGCGATGCTCTTCATCCTGAATGGGAAGGAAAACTGACACAAATTTTTGCTTCTCATCTTCGTGGAGTTCACGTCGAAGCGATGAACACAATGGGAGCGATACTTGCGCACGAAACCTGGATGCTGCTACCGATTCAAATCGATGCTCCGGTGGATTGGCGCGATCCGCATAGAGATGCCAACAAAGTCGACCACAAACCGGGTCACGAGGTGAAGAGCGCGCTTAGGAATACTCTTGAGAGTCTCTGTCCTCTTCACTTTGTCGACTCTCGTGTTCTTGCTTCCTCAGGCCGACGTTCTTGGGACAATCGACTTCTCTATCAAGAAGCAGACATTGCATGCTTCAACCAGGAGTCTGCCAATCCTTTCCTAGAATCGCCGGAAGTGGACGACAAGCCGTCGATAAATGATAATCGGGCGTCCGACCGATCAGGTTTGGTCTCCACTACACCGCAACCCCCTGGGACCCAACCTTGCACCGAAGAATTGATTGATGAACTTTACCAAGCGATATCTTCTTTCGTTGTCCAGGATCCCACCGGACAGCTTATTTTGACCACGGCGACGCAGGGTAGTCTGAATGGTCTGAGCAAGTGGACGGCACGACTTCTCAAGGTCATGGACAAGCTCCCCCTCATCGCAGCAGACGTCACGAAAGTCATATCGAATTTGGTCGACATGTATTTGCTCACTGTTCTTCGTATGTGTAGTGGAAATGGTGCAAGTGAAGACGTAGTCCTTGACATTTCACGCGATACTGCGATTGCCGAAGATGACGGTGGCAATGATTCTCCTTCGAAAGCTGACGGTCACTCGCGTCAAAGCTCTAGCGGTAGCCTCGGTAATTCAGCGCCACAGGTGCTAATGTCGCCCCATCCAGTCAACCCGATTTCTGAAAGAATCGATGCCGACATTTGCGCACCACTTCCACGTGAAAAGAATCGGCTTGCTCCTCTCCGTGAGTTTGTACTTCGTGGCCATGAGAGCCTTTCGGGGATGGTCAACCTCGAAATGGTAGAAAAGTGGGATGCGATCACAATTTCTGGTAAGGGACCTAGTGATCCGAAGAGAGAAACGAAGGAAGCCACAGAAATCCTGGAACGTCAAGTATCTGCCGCTATCAGCTGCCTCTATGTTGCAGCCCTGCTCGATGTCGCTCGTGATAGGCTCACATGCGCCAACAAGGAAGGATTCCGCCACGATGATTCCAAGATCTCGTCATTTATCAAATATACTGATTCGGTCGTTGAAATCGTCCCTTCCCTAATGTCTCTGGCAACCAAGACGGCATGCGTGCGCGCCGCCAAAGGCAAGCGCATTGTCCTCGAGGTAATGATGGTCGGTAGCGCTTGGAAGGACCAACGTTTCTCGGAACACTGCAACGACTACGTCGACGCCATGTGTCTGCGATGCGCCAGAATTTGGGATAATTTATCCTCTTCCCCTCGAAAGCTGCCCGCCCATGCCCTTCTCCAAGTGTGGAAAAACACTGTTAGATGCTGCTTTCGTTCCCTTCTTGAGGGATTCTCCAAGGTTGTGATCTGTTCCATGGAAGGCCGTGCATTGATGAGCATGGATCTCGCCACGTTCTACGCCGGTTGCAAGCCTGATGCCGTTGAGAATAGGATGCAGGGAGTCTTTGGCGCGCCGGAGCCACCTCCATCCGTAGCCGCTGCTGCAGAGTACATGCATCACGTCGATGCGTACGTCAAGGCTTTCTACTTCCCCGAAGAGGACCTGCTGGCCTGGATTGAAAGTAATAAGAAAAATTATCACAAGAGCCATCTTGTTTCGCTCTTGCGTGCGGTTGGGTTCGGATGGAAAGGGTCGAAACTGGACGAGTTGATACGAACGGTAGAGTTATTCTACTCAGATATACCGGTAAGCACATAATACGTAGAAGACGTGCAGATACATTAGAATATATATATATATTATTATGTAGACTATTTCAGACAAAACCTATTATGTACATGCATATGTTGACAAACCAGACCCGGGCTCAAACTTGTTCGATTTTGTCATCTGACTCTTGTTGTGTTTTGTCATCTGACTCTTGTTGTGGTGGACGGCCCGTGACACGTGTCGCCATTAGAGCAAGTAGAGACGCGGCAGCATGACTCTTGTCTTCTTGGTTGCTTACCGAGGTCTCTGAAGTGTCCGCCACAGGTGCATACTTATGGCTGCCGTTTCGCGCAGCCTTGATATAGCTCTGCAATTCAAATAAAAGCAAGAAATCATATATAGAGACGAAACGACGATTGCTGAGTATTAGCGAATGAAAAGAATGCAGAGGATCTACAATACCGCGGGAAAAGGCTTACCTGAGCCTGACGAAGACGGCGATTGAGTTGGTCCCTCCTCTGCTGAAATGATATCCCTTCAGCGTCTCTTGGGTTTTTGGCATCGAATCCTTGTTCATATCCGGCAGGAAAGACGAAGCCGGCGTCGCGAAGAGCATCCATTCGAGGAAGGGAAAGATCTTCCAGGCAGGTAAGAACCGCCTTATCCATACGAGGATCTGCCTTTCGACCGACACCTGTACGGCGCCGTTCTTTCATGATATGTTCGTAGAGGTCCCTGTCGTTTAGATGAGAAAACTTGTCGGGCTCTTCTGAGCTCTCCGCGTTCGACACGATGCGAGTTTTGTTGCTCAAAGGTGCCTGGGCTGCCACGGGGGCTGCCACGGCAGCTGCCACGGCAGGCCCAGTTGTGTTTTCGAGATAAGCACCAGGCTGCTGCTCCAGAGATTTCATGGCAACCAATCGCTGAAATTGCTGCATCATCGATGACGGTTGTCCTGCCACGGGCGCTATCGGTTGAGATGGGTCTGGTTGTCGCGAGAAAAGCACGGCAGCGGCGGCACGGCCGGATGCGGCTGGATTGAAAGTCATTGTTGTCGGTGGTGCCGCGCTGTGCTGATTGTGCCTCGCATTCTCAAGAACCAGGCGGTTCACCATCCAACTGCTGTGGTTGATAACGACACCACCGCCGATGCCCAAGTCGGCAGGGATACGGTCGGCAGGGAAGCAATATCGGTTTAGACTCGAGCAAAGCGTGATGGGGGACGGCTCATGCACCACGAGCCGCAAACGAAGACTCCGCGTCATAAAGCGCTTGCTAAGAGGCAGAAGGGCACTGACGATTGGATTGGGGTAGCATAAATGGATGGCCCTCACCCTCGTTGGTAGGACGGATAGCAGAGGGAAGAACAAAGTTGCGATTTTCAGGGAGTATGAGTTGATGGTGTAGTTCCTCAAATCAGACAGAATCACAACGCCGGCCTTACTACTGATGGCGTTCTCGATGACGGTCTCGAACAGATACCACATGGCCTGCATCTCCTGCTCGAAGGAGTACTGCGAGAAGTCCCTTCGGCCTGGAGTGTGGTAGAAGATGGACCTACCCGCCGCGTCGGTGACGGGAACCATCGCCCAAAGATGGCGATCGGACATGTTGACCGCCTCGTCCTTCATCGCACCAGATACCGTCATTGGGAGGAAGGCCCTTGCAGGTCCAAACAGCTGAACCCGATGCGTCCAGTACGCCGCCATGGTCTTTGCCGCAAGACGTGCGTTGTAGTTCTCGTGCTCAAGGAAGATAAGTTTGCGGTCATCGCTGACTTGATTAGGGCACAGCACGGCTGCCCGGTTGTAGGCGGCGGACTCGGGGGCAGGAAGATTCATCAGCTCTTGGTCGAGGCTGGGCAAGGCGAGAGGGAATTTCAAGGCACTGATGTTGGAAGGTTGAGCGAGCAGGCCCGAGATACCACGAACATCCGACTGTACCTCGGCTAGTTCGGCGATACTGAGCGACGCCAATTCCTGATGTTCCTCTTCCAGAGTGAATGCGGGGATGTTTGGTAGGCCTAGGTTTCCTCCAAGGAACGAGAGAGCCGGATTCTGCGAGGGAAATGCCGGGAAGGCTAAAGGCGACGAGGACGTGCCTGCCGATGCCAACAGTGGCCGGGCCTGATTCAGCAGCTGTTGCTCAAGACCAGGCGCCGAAGGTAAAGGTGGCATCGCTGGAATCGGAACGGTAGACGGCTGCCGCGTCGTCTCGGCGGCCCCGGCGCTTTTCGTGCTCCGAGCCTTCTTGTTGGCGGACGACGATGCCGTGCCCGGTCGTTTGCCCTTGTTGGCGGAACGGGACAGGGGTCTTTTGGTGCTGCCCTCGGCCAGTATCATCAAGCCCAGAAGCTTCGCCTCTTCCTCAAAGTAGACTCCGCCCCCCTCCTCCTCCTCCTCCTCTCCATCCGACGAGGATTCCGACGACGGCGATGGCACCGGCGTCGTCGAGGATGGAAGAGGAGGAGCTGCCACCTTCTTCTCCTCATCGCGGGGGGCGGCGACGTTGACGAGGCCCACGTCCCTCCCGCTCTGGGGCTAGTAGGCCTGGCTGGCCTTGGACGACACGCATCGCTTCCCGGCGGTGATGCGGGCAAACTCCTCCCGGGCGGATCGGGGAATGTGCGGGCAGGCACCGAAGTGGTATCCTGCGAACGGCACGCACAAAATGGAACGGAAGGAGGAGGAAGATACGAAAATGAATTTATGAGGGTAAAAGCGAATATGGATACAACAAGCGGTACAAATATCGTTCTCTCCACGAGTATCTTGTATCGCAACTCACTCTGCCAGTTCCGGACGGCCTATTTATTTTGGTAATGGATGGAAGTCGAATTAAGCCGACCCGACCGATCGTGTGAATGAGAAAGAAAGAAGCGGTGAGCACGCCCGAAGGGAAGGAACATGATAATACGAATTCTGCGAGATAAAACACATCTCTCTCGCTCACCTGGTGCAGAATCCGGAGGGACGTCGGGTACGACGTGCTGCCCTTGGCCTGGGGAGCTTGCGGCGTACTACCGGCAGTACGAGTAGGCCGAGTTTCTACTGTTCCCGCAACGGGGCCAGCACCGCGGCCCTTGCAGTGGACGCACCGGATACCGACCCTCCCGGGGGTGATCTGCTGCGAGATCCCCCCGATCGCGGCCCGCTCGGCGACGTCGGCGGACGTGGCCGAGAACAGCTCGAGCTGGGACCGCATGAGGCAGACCAGGGGGGATAGGTGCTCCGGGTCGATCGGCGAGTAGAGGGGGAGGGACCGGCCGCCGGCGGCGGCGACGGCAGGAGGCTGATCAGCAGGGCCGGCGGCGGCGGTGGCGATGGAGGCCGCAGCGGCAGGAGGCTCCAGCGCATCGTCGGAGGCCGGAGGCGGCGAGGGAGGCATCGTGGCTTAGCTTGTTCCTTGGGTTTTGGTTGGATGGTTTCTGGCTCTTTGTGTTTTTGATGTGCATCCAAGACGGCCCAGACATGAGAGAACGGCCGAACAATTGCGCCGAGAGGTACATGTAGGCCTACCGAGAGGAAAAAAACAGAAACGGACCATGAGAAGGCCACAGCCACCCGGGAACAACTTTGCAGCGGGAACACAAAAAGAGAGGCAATCCGAGCCAATATTTATGGGGCAACAACTCGTGTGTCAGAACTTTGCCTTTCATACACTATTCCAAAGAATCTTCACTTTCCGAAAAGTTGGGATCCCATTGTTTTTGATTTCCGTGACGCTTGGACCCCATAAATAATAACACTCGATCGTACACACCAGGCAGAAATCTTACTACGACTATTCTTTTCGCAAAAGTGCAGCCGGCCGAGTCGTCTAAACGAGCCGATTTTTTGATTTTGAAACCGGAAATTTACGTTTGGTTGCCACGCGCAATGACGATGACGCCGGCAAAGGCAAGCAAGATACATGTACTCCAGCAAGCAAGCGTGAGAGTGCAAAGAGAGAGGTGCAACATACATACTCATTCTGAGGCAGTTGGCAATTTATTACGTTGCATATTCTTCTCAATCTGAGAGGTGCAAGTCTCTGCTGAAAGTGCAAGCGTCGTTTCGTCAATTGGTTTCGTGTCATTTTCCGGCACAACTCGTGCTGCTGCCAAACGTCTCCTCCCTCCAACACAACACTCCAACACTTCCCGCCCCTTTTGCTGCGTACGAAGTAGAACCATCAACCAAAAGCCACCAACCATGCCGCGGACGATGGAGTCCATCCACGCCAACGCCGCCGCCAACGCGTCGTGGCTGTTGCTTCGCGACGACGGCGCCGACGCCGACAACGGGAATATGAATACCAGCAGGGACTGGCTGCCCCCGCCTCCGTCTCCTGCCGAAGCGGCGGCCATAGCGGCGGTCGCCGCCAGGGATGACGGAATAGCTCCGCCGCCGCC
>Ga0115006_10001555_pt1 | contig 14414 bp, 5 predicted proteins | sample ArcOceMetagenome_3_FD_88943 | JGI IMG/M metagenome (GOLD analysis project Ga0115006, IMG submission 88943) | Marine eukaryotic phytoplankton communities from Arctic Ocean - Arctic Ocean- Svalbard ARC20M Metagenome | ecosystem: Environmental > Aquatic > Marine > Oceanic | place: Arctic Ocean...
AGCCCACAAGTCACATTCAATCCGCAAAATTGCTCAGAGAGCAATGGGACAACAAGACACATCATCTGGAATGAGCGGCATACAAAACACAGGAGAGACATAGGGAGGGGTACCTGAGGCGCACTTGAATCCATTCAAGTACAGTGACACGGTGCCCTTGTCGTCACGGGTGATGCCGAAGTGGTAATACTCGTCGTTGAAGATTTTCCACGGGCATTCAATGCCGGCAGTGCTGGGGATGAGCTGGTAGTTCGCTCCGTCCGCGACAGCCACCCCGCCGTCAGCTCCCCAGGCCTTAGACCCGATCACTTGGCGGCTGCCGGTAGTGTAGCGAAGCCTGGCTTCCATGATGATAGTGTAGGTTTCCTTGTTGTCAATGCAGTTGACTTCGTTTAGCTTCAATCCTTCTCCGTTGTCGAAGTAGAATCCTGTGTCTTTCTTGAATACACCGGACCCCCAAGCAGATTCAATCATGGGGCCATTAGTAGCAGATCCATAGTCGCCCTGAAGCGGGTAGTCGAGGTGCTTGCCCTTGCAGTTCTTTTCGCACAAGAGCAGACCGGCGCGGTACGAGGGCCAATTATTGTACGTGTCAACATAGATGCGAACGTACCGACCCAGGAGCGGCTTAGTGAAGTAGACCGAGTTCTTTGAATTCCAGTTGCTGCTGCCAGGGAAAGCGCGGCCGCACTCAACGTCATACCACTTCGTGCCGTCGTCAGAGATTCTGGCCATGAAAGTGCGCAAGAATTGATTGCCAGCGCGGCGGCCCTGGATAACGACACCCGAAATCGCCTGTTTTGATCCAGCATCGAGTTGGAGCCAGTTGCCGCTAGTATATCCACGAGCAGCGCTGGGAGGAATGAAGGCGTCAGGAGAGTCAAGGCGTCCGCGTCCATAACGGTAGCCGATCTTGTCGTTGGCCCAGGTCTTCGAGTAGCGGTGTCCCGAGTAAGGCGCGTTGAACATGATGGAAGCCTTGCAGGCCGTGTCGGCTTCAGTGGCCAGCTTGCAGTCACACAGTTGCGCCATATCACTCGTTCCCTTAGCCGTGTCCCACATGCGGATACGGCGCAAGTAGCCGGAGGAGGACGTAGTCTTGGTGTCACCACGAAGGAAGGTGACATCGTTCGGATCAAGTTTATAGCCATCCTTGTTCTTCGACTTGCCTTGCGCGCATCTGTAACCATTGAGATAGATGGAGATTGTGCCATCACTTGCCCTCGTCAAGCCAATGTGATACCACTTAGTGTTCTGGATCAAGGAGTTGCATTTGAGGCCATCGACATCGGGATTCCACCTCAGGACTTTGTTGCTGTACAGCCCATCACTTGACCAGGCCTTTGAACCGATTAACTGCCGCATGGAGTTGACTCTGTCGAGTTTGACATGCATGATAATCGTCCACTTGCTGGGCCCGATGCAAGAGGATTCATCGACGGTCAAACCCTGACCTTGTGAGAATCTGTAGTAGTTGGGCGCTTTTTTCATCTGGAACTTGCCTTCGCCCCAAGGATTATGAAGCATCGGGCCGTCAGTGGACGAAGTGAAGGACTCCTTCAGGCTGTAATCAAGATGACCCTTCTGGCACTTCTTCTCGCACACCAGGACACCAGCGCGCATGCTGGGGTGGCCGTGGTACACCATAGGATAGATGCGCACGTATCGCCCTTTGACAGGGTCTGGGAACATGTTCTTGACCTTGGTGTTCATGTCAGTGTTCGCATCGAAGATCCGACCGCAGGCCACTTCCTTCCAGCTGTCACCATCATCGCTCACGCGCACTGCGTAGCCCTTGACCCACCAGCCTCCATCGCCACGTCCTTGCGTCACAAGGCCAGCAATGTCTTGGACCCTGGACAGGTCGATCTGCATCCACTCGCCCTTGTCGAAGCCCGTGGTGGATGTACGGGCCAGCCATGCACGTCGAGCATTGAGCATACCCTGAGCATACACGGTACCCACGCGATAGTTGCCCCACACAGAGGAATAGCGGTGGTGGCGGTAGGAGGGATTCAATGCAATGACGCCCTTACACGCCTTTCCTTCTTCAGGCAGGACGCACCGGGATTTCTTGGCCATATCGCCCTGTCCAAGAGCCTTATTCCACATCCGAATCCGCTGGATTGCTCCGTTTGGCTGCTTGCCGCCGTCGCCAGACCGGAAGAAGCGAACGTTGTGGGAATCGAGGACATACCCTTTGCGTTCCTTGGAGGTGGCAGTGGCGCAGAGGTATCCGTTGAGGTACAGGCTGAGTTTTCCCTTGTCATCTCGAGTGAGGCCAAAGTCGTACCAGCGCCTTTGAATGATTTTCTCTGTGCACTTCATCTTGAGAGAGCTCGGCTGCATGCGGTATACACCGTTGACAAAGAGCCCGTCCTCGTCCCACGAAGACGATCCAAAGATCTGACGGAAGCCAGAGACTTCGTTCAGGCGGCCCCTGATAATGACAGAGAACGTATCACCCTTGATGCAATTCGACTCGTCGAGCTGCAGCCCAGCGCCCTTGAGCACCTGGTACCGCTGATCGTTGCGCTCGGAGTTGACCTTGTGGCCGTTTCCGCGCGAATGAGTTTTGGCGCCCGTAAAGAACTTGCCGAAGCCCCAGGGGGTATCCAGCATGGGGCCGCCTGAGCTCGACGTGAGCTCCTGCTCGAGCCTGTAGTTGAGATAGCCATTCGTGCACTTTTTCTCGCACACCAGCACGCCAGCGCGAATAGCAGGGTGGCCATGATAGTAGATGGGGTAGATACGAACATAGCGAGCCTTGACGCGCTCTGGGAATTCGTTGGTCACCTTGGATCGGTAGTCCGTGTTGGCTTCGAACACCATGCCGCAGCCCACAGACGACCAAACGTCACCGTCCTCACTGACCTTGACGGAGTAAGACTTGGTCCACCATCCAGCGTCCCGGCGGCCCTGCGTCACAAGACCAGCCACGTTCTGCACGCTGCCCAGATCCATCTGCATCCATTCGCCCTTTTCGAGCCCTGTGGCTGAAGTGCGAGGAAGCCATCCGTAGTGTGCATTCAGCCTTCCCTGGCCCCAGTACGTTCCAGGCTTGTAGTTACCCCATGTTGAGGAGTAGCGATGCTTGGAGTAGGGAGGGTTCGTTACAATCAGACCCTTGCAGCTGCCCGTTCCCGCGTTTGGCAGGGTGCACTTGTTTGCGCTGGCCATTTCCTTGTCCGACAACATGTGGTTCCAAACGCGGATCCTACGGATAGACGCTCCCGTGTTCTGGCTCTTGTCCTTGCTGTGGAAGAAGACAATGTCGTCAGGGTCGAGCAGGTACTTCTTCTTAAATTCGGGTTTGCCCTCGGCACACTTGTAGCCATTGAGATAGATGGCCACTGTACCGTCTGAACCACGAGACACGCCAAACTGATAGTAAACCTTGTTCCGAAGAATCTCATGGCACATGAGCTTGGTCTCCTGCGGCATGAAGCGGAACGTATCCTTGGCATACAGTCCATCATCACCCCACGCCTTGGAGCCCATGATCATGCGCAGTGAGTTGACAATGTCGAGTTTCGCATGGATGAGCACAGACCACTTAGCTGGGGTGATGCACTCAGCCTCGTCCAGCCGCATGCCTTGGCCTGCAGCAATTTTATAGCGCCAGCCTTCGGGACGTTGGCCATTGCCCAACTCCGTGCCGTGGTGAGGTCCGTTATAGAATATTCCTGTCCCCCACGGCGTAGTCATCTGAGGGCCATCAGAGCTCGACGTCAGCTCTGACTGCATCTTGTAGTCCAAGAAACCATCTTTGCATTTCTTCTCGCAGACGAGCACACCGGCGCGGAAGGCCGGCCAGGACTGCCAGCGCTGAGGGTAGATGCGCACGTATCTGCCCTTCACAGGCTCAGGAAACTCAATCTGCACGGTCGACGAGTAGTCCGTGTTGGCTTTAAAAGATCGGCCACAAGCCACATGCTTCCAACTCGAACCGTCTTCGCTCACCTTGACTGACAAGTACGTCACCCACTGGGCCACACGCGGCCGGCCCTGAGTGACTACGCCCGCGATGGCCTGCACATCTCCTGTGTCAATCTGCATCCAGTTGGCGCCCTCATACGGGGGGTCGGTACTGGGCTTATCGGCCTTGCCGGGATGCCAGCAGTAGTTGGGTTCGTTCAAGCGGCCTTGTGACCAACCGGTCCCGACCCTCTGGTTGTAGTACAGATTGCTGTACAGGTGCTTCGAGTAGTCAGGATTCAGCATGATCAGGCCCTTGCATTTCTTGGTCGAGCGCTTTGCCAAAGAGCAGCCTGCCTCGCTTGCCATGCCGTCCTCGGTGTCTGCCTTGTTGAGCACTCGGATGTTGCGGAGGTAGCCTGCGGTGTTTTGCTTTTTGAGGTTGTTGAAAAAGGTCACGTCGTGCGCAGCCAAGGTGAAGCCCTTCCTCTGTTTCGCCTTGTTCTCTCCGCATTGATAGCCATTGAGGAAGAGAGAGACCTTGCCGTCTTTCGAGCGGGTCAGCCCGAAATAATACCACTTGTCCTTGAAGATTTCCTCATTGCACTGCAACTCGGCGCCTTCGGGCACCATGCGCAGGTAGGTGTCGACGTAGAGCCCATCGTTACCCCAAGCCGAAGATCCAATCACTTGACGTTTGCCAGTGGTTTGGTCAATGCGAGCGAAGACAGTGATGGTCCATTCCGACGGTGTCACGCACTTGCCTTCGTCCACAGTCAACCCTTCGTTCTTCTCAAATCTGTACATCAAGGACGAGCTGCCCTTATGCGTCAGAAAACTTCCCATAATGTCGTAAGTAAGCATGGGGCCAAACGTGCTTGAGGCCAGCGTGCCATCCATCGGATAGTTGAGCTCGCCGTTCTTGCACTTTTGCTCGCACACCAAGACGGCAGCGCGCATCGACATATGACTCCTCCACGTCTGCGGGAGAAATCTCACGAATCGAGCCTTCACGGGCACCCGGAAAATGAGCTTCACGCGCGTGCTCTGGTCCTTGTTTCCTTGGAATATGCGTCCGCAGTCAATCTGCTTCCATGCGCCACCGTCATCACTTACTTGCAGTGTGAAGGAAGTGACCCACTGGTTGACGCGATATCGTCCCTGCGTCTCCACGCCCTGGATGTTCTGGACTGATCCTGTGTCAATCTGAAGGTACTGGCCGATGGTGTTGCGGCCGGCGGACCAAGCCTGCCGAGAGTTGATGCGACCGCGACCGTGCCTGTATCCTCTCCTGTCGTTGGCCCAGGTGCTCGAGTACTTGTACTTCTTGTCGGGAGGGCTGAGAACAACAAGATCTTCGCACTTCTTGCCTTCGGGAGCCAAGATGCAGCCACACTCGGCAGCCGCCTCCTTGTCTGTCAGCTGCTTGTTCCAGATTTGGATCTTCTTGAGCCAGCCAGACGCGTCCTCCTTGCCATCATCCTGCATGAAAGACAGTTGATGTTTTCCCAAAGTGTATCCCTTTTTGTAAGCAAGCTTGGCCTCACCACACAGCCAGCCGTTCAGGTACAGCTTGTTGGTGCCATCGCTCCCGCGAGAAAAGACGTATTGATAGTTCTGTCCCGTACGGATAGCTTGGTCACACACGATTTGCCCACCAACAGGAAACGTCATGACCTTGTTGTTCACGTAGATTCCATTGTCTCCCCAGCCCTCTGAGTTGATGAGACGACGATACCCAGATGTCTGATCTAGGCGCACCTTCATGTAGATAGTGTAGGCGGTCTTGTTTACGCAAGACCACTCGTCAACCTGCAGGCCCTGTCCCTTATTGAAACGGTATCCTCGGGTTGCATCAAAATACCCTTCTCCACGCGGAGCCTCGAGGCTCGGGCCACGGGAGGAGGAGGCAAAGCTTTCCTGAAAGTTGTAATCAAGGTGGGCCTGCAGGCAAGGTCGCTCACATAAGAGGATTCCAGCGCGCATGGTAGGCCAGCTGTGCCAGGTCTGTGGGTTGATTCGCACGAAGCGCGCCCTGACTGGCTTCTGGAACAGAACCCTGACCTTGCTGTTCCTGTCCTTGGAGCCGTCAAACTCCCGTCCGCACTCCACTGCGAGCCACTCTTTGCCATCGTCACTCACTTCGACCTTGAAGGTTTTGACCCACTGGTGGTGCCTGCGGCGCCCCTGGATGACGACGCCCGCGATGCTCTGCACCTCTCCGCTGTCCATCTGCATCCATTCTGTGAGGGTGCGCGAGCCCGCGCACCAGCCGTCTTTTGAGTTGAGGCGGCCTTCATTGCAGAAGTGCGAAGGATGGCTGCTAGAGTACTTGATCTTGTTCTTGAAGGGCGTCATGACTGTCTGGCGTTCGCACGGCTTGCCGTTGGGCGGGAGCACACAACCACACAGAGCCATGACTTTCTTCTGCGGAAGAGCTTTGCCCCAGATGTGGATGCGCTTGACCCAACCTGCCGACTCCTCACTCCCATCGTCCTTGAAGAAGTCCATGCCCTCTTCAGATAGTTTGTATCCTTCGTCGTACGCAACCTTCTTGGCAGCGCAGGGATAGCCATTGAGGTAGATTGTGACCTTTCCGCCGGTGCTCCTGGTGATGACATACTGGTATGTTTTCCCCGGACGAATTTTCTCGGGACATGTGAGCCCTCCGGACTTGGGGAAGGACATGAAATACTTGTTGACATAGAACCCGTGATCAACCCAACCTTCCGAGTTCATGATGCGCTTGTAGCCCGTGGTCTTGTCAAGAGAAGCCTTAATGTACACGGTGTACGAGCCCTTTTTGAGGCACCTGCTCTGAACGAGCGCAAGCCCCTGGCCCTTGCCGAAGCGATAGCCACGCGAGGCATCGAATTCGCCCTCACCCCACCGTGCCTCCAGCCCCGGGCCCTTGGTCTTGGAGGTGAAGGACCCCTTGAACCGGTAGTCGAGCTCCTTTCCAATGCAGGGCCTCTCGCAGACGAGTGCGGCGGCACGCATTGACATCCAACCGCTCCAGGTTTGCGGAATGATCCGCACGTACTGCGCGCGGAGAGGAATGGTGAAGAGCACCTTGACCTTGCCGTTGCGGTCCTTGTTGGCATCGAAAGTCCTGCCGCACTCAACGGGCTTAAAGTTGCGCCCATTGACACTGACTTCAACCTTGTAGGATGTGACCCACTGATTTGCGTCCCTGCGGCCCTGCGTGACGACGCCCGCGATACTCTGCAGCTCTCCCGTATCGATTGTCATGGAGTCTCCGACACTCATCCGGGGTCCAGCGGACCAGCCCTGCTTGGAATTCAACCGGCCCCGCCCGTGACCAATACCTGGCATCTGGTTGGCCCATACACTCGTGTATCGGATGTTGATGTACGGGGCGTTGATGGTGACCTGATGCTTGCACGGGCTGCCCGTGGCAGGGAGCTCGCACGCGCACTCCTCACGAACCTGGCCCTCTGTCAGCTCTTTGTTCCACATCATGATCTTCTGGACGAATCCGCCCGTGTTCTCACTGCCATCGTCGCGGAAAAACCATGTGCCTTCAGGAGCGAGCGTGTACTTGCCGCCATAAGGAGGTTTTCCCTTTCCACATAGCCAACCGTTGAGGAAGAGCTTGATGTCACCCCCAACGGATCTTGTGATCACGTACTGATATTCGACGCCGGGACGAATGACTTCCTCGCACTTGATGCCCGAAGCCACGGGGAACGTTTGGAACACTTTGTTGACATAAAAGCCCGCATCACCCCATCCCTCGGATTGCACCAGACGGCGCCACCCTGTCACAAGGTCAATTGAAGCCTTGATGTAGATGGTGTACGCCGAGCCCTTGAGGCACCTGTTCTGCTCGACAGCAAGACCTTCGCCCTTCTCGAAGTGATATCCCCTGGTAGCGTCAAAGAAGCCCTCACCCCACAGCGCCTCCAGGCTCGGGCCCTTGGTTTTCGAGATCAGCATGTCCTGCTTGAACGTGTAGTCGAGCTTGCCCTTGAGACAGGGTCTTTCGCACACGAGCACACTGCCGCGCATCGACATGTGTCCGTTCCACTTCTGCGGAAGGATTCTGACATACTGGGCGCGGACAGGGTTCTTGAATCGAGTTTTGAGCTTGGTGTTCGCATCCTTGTTGCCCTTGAAGATGCGGCCGCACTCGACCTCAACCCACGTGTCACCGTCGTCGCTGATTTCCACTTTGAATGCCGTGACTCGTTGGTTCGAGTTTCTGCGTCCCTGCGTCACAACGCCAGCGATGCTCTGGATCTCGCCGGTGTTGAATTGCATCCACTCGCCGACCTTGTTCTTGAGGGCGCTCCATGCCTGCTTTGACCTAAGGCGGCCACGTGCATGGCCCTTGCCCAGAGGATCGTTGTTCCACACGGACGAGTAGGCCAGCTTGTAATCAGGAGGCGTGATCATGATGTTGCGCTTGCAGCGCTTTCCGAGCTTGGCGAGCGTGCAACCGCAGAGGGTAGCCATCTCAACATCGGAGAGCTGCTGGTCCCACATGCGAATACGCTTGACAGTGCCTGCAGAGTTTTCGCTGCCATCATCCCTGAAGAACGAAACCCACTTTGTGCTCAGCTTGAACTTTTCCGAAAACAAGGGACTTCCAGTGGCGCACTTGCCTCCGTGGAGGTAAAGGGAGACCACACCAGACCCAGAGCGCGTCATTCCAATCTTATACATCATCTTTTTCTCAAGCTCCTCATCGCAACGGACTGCGGATGACTTGGGGAAGAGCTGAAGCTGCTTGTTGACATACAGGCCATTATCATCCCAGTCATACGATGACATGAGCCGACGCCAACCCGCAACAGAGTCCAGAGAGACCTCCATGATCATGCTGTATGCATTGTTGCCCTTGAGGCATCGGATGTGCTCAGCCACCACGCCTTGCCCAGCTCCGAAGCGGTACGGTCCCTCCGGGGTCAGGAAATCACCCTCACCCCATTCCGGCTCCAGCGGGGGGCCCTTTGAGGTGGAAAGGAAGGACATGGCAAACTTGTAGTCAAGGTGTCCATCGATGCAAGGCCTCTCGCAGATCAGCACGCCAGCACGCATGGAAATGTGCGCATGCCAGGTTTGCGGCTCGATCTTGACATATCTTGCGCGGACAGGGTAGTCGAACTTTGTCTTGAGCTTGGTGCTCTGGTCCTTGTTGCCCTTGAAGACCCTGCCGCAGTGCACCATGCGCCAGGAGTCCCCATCTTCACTCACTTGCACCTTGAACGACTTGACCCACTGGTTATATCCCCTGCGGCCCTGCGTCACAACGCCCGCAATGCTCTGTACCTCGCCAGTGTCCATGATCATGAACTGATCCTTGTTGTTCATCTTAGCAGACCATGCCTGGCGGGAGCTCAATCGGCCACGACCGTGACCAGTCCCAGGCTTGTCGTCAGCCCAAATGGATGAGTAGACGGTGCGCTGGTTGGGAGCGCTGTACTTGATGAGGTGTTTGCACTTCTTGCCTTTGGTCGCCAGCCTGCAGTCGCAGTGCACTGCAACTTCTGAGTCCTTCAGAGCTGAGTTGAATAGCCTGATGCGCTTGACTTTGCCGCCGGAGTTCTCGTTGCCATCATCGTGGAAGAACTCGACTTCGTTGGCATCCAACGCAAACTTGTTGCTGATGTCAGGCGAGCCCTTGGAGCAAACCTCGCCGTTCAAGTAGAGCTTGATGAGGCCCGAGGCGCTCCTGGAAATGCCAAATTGGTACATGGTGTTGGGAAGGATCTCCTCCCTGCACCTGATGAAGGTAGCAGAGGGGAACATCTGGTAGTTGTTGTTGACGTACAGGCCTGTGTCTCCCCAGCCCTTGGAGTTGAGGAGTCTCCTCCAGCCTTTGGTCTTGTCGAGCTGGGCGTGGATAATGATGGTCCATGCAGCGCCCGAAATGCATCGGATGCGATCAAGCAGCAAGCCTTTCTGCGCCTTGAATACATACGGGCCGCGAATGCTCTCGAAATCGCCCTCTCCCCAGGACGGATCGAGAGCCGGTCCATAGGTAGAGGACAAAAAGTCCATCCGGAAGTTGTAATCCAGAGCACCCTTGATGCAAGGACGCTCGCAGATGATGACACCGGCACGCATGCACATGCCGCCATACCACGACCACGGCAGCACGCGGACATGTCGTGCGTAAAGCGGATACGGGAAAATGGTCTTCACTTTGCCATTTTTGTTCTTGTTTGCCTTGAAGTACCGACCGCAGAATGCGTCAGTCCACGCCATCCCGTCCTTGCTCACTTGCACCTTGAAGCCCGTCACCCAGTTGGACGCGTCGCGGCGCCCCTGTGTCGTAATACCAACGATGCTCTGCAGGGAACCAGTGTCCATTTGCATCCACTCGCCTACCTTGTAGTTTCCAGCACACCAAGCTGCTTTAGAGTTGAGTCGTCCACGCGCGTAGCCTTCGCCTGGCTTGTCGCCGCCAAACACTGACGAATAGCTGGTGCGCGGCGCACTTGTAGAAAAGGTGATGAGATTAGGACACCCTTTGGCCCTCTCATTTTCGTGACACTTTGATGCCTCTCGCACTTCATGGGCTGACAGCGTGTGGTTGTACATTTTGATGGCCTTGACATCTCCGATAGCCTGCCTCTTTTGGCCATCACCATGGAAAAAGAAGACGGAATGAGGGTTCAGCTGATAGCCGTTGGATTCTTCGGGTTTGCCCGCAGCACACCTGCGTCACACTGAACGTAAGTTTCAAGTTTCTGGCAAACGTTGGCACCCAACATCACTGCATGCGTCTCAGGGCATTCGATGATTAGAAACATCCATTTTGGAGGGCTCTTACAGGTATCCGTTCAGATACAGACGGACGACGCCCTTGTTGTCGCGAGAAAGCACAATGCGGTACCACATCTTAGGGATCATAGGCTCGTAGCACTGGATGTCAGCGTCCGGCGAGATTTGAAGGTAGTCATTCACGTACAGCCCGTTGTAACCCCAGCCCCGCGAAGAAATTACTTTTCTCCAACTGGAGACACGGGGGGCAGAAAATGTCAAACCAAAATCCTGTCACACGCAGCATCTAATACAACCGGTCGGCAGTCAAGAGACAAGGCAACACAAACCTGTTGATGCGGGTGAAACGAACATGCAAGTAAATGGTGTAGCTGTACGGGTCGATGCTGTGGCCTTGATCAGCCGCAATGCCTTTGCCGTTGCTGAAGTGATATCCATTCAGCGGGTGGAATCTGCCTTGTCCCCAAGGGGTGTACAGTGGCGGGCCACCAGATGCCGGCGCCCCAAGCCCCTTTGCGCTTCCGAGACGCCACGCGATTCGTCCAGACTTGTTTGCCTTAAACGTTGGTGGGTTTCCACGCCGGCCTTCACAGCAAACGCCCATATCCTCCGAGTGAAAGCACGGTGCATTTCCCCAGGGCAAGTGCGAGCATCCATCCAGATCGCGTTCAAAGCCAAAGCAGTCGAGGTGCGACAGCCAAATGGGGCCCGTGCCAATCTTGTTCTCAACACAGTTGCCGTATTTGGTCTGGAGAGCACAGGCTACCTTGCCGTTCCCACCCTGAGCGAAGCCTAGCGCCTTACATACAGCATCCGCAGAACCCTCGGAGAAGCCCTTCTCGCACACAGTGCCCCACTTGTCCTCGTGCAACACCTCCAAGCGACAGGCAAACCTCGAGCAGTCAGTCAACCGCATTTGATTCTTGACAGGCTTGGGCGGCTTGTCCTCCTCCGACTCCTCCTCGTCCTCGTCGGGCTCCGGAGATTCAGCAGACGGGCAGCGAGGAAAGAAGCTGGGGCCCGTCCGCACACCCTTGTCAGCAGTGTCCTTGCCCCAGCAGCAGAGGCCCACATCCTCTCCATGTGTGCAGTCGTTTGCTCCCCAGGCGCTGTGCTTGCAGTCGCCGATATCACCCTCCTTGCCGGTACACTTGACATTGTACAACCACACCATGTCTTTACCCCCGCCCTTGTTCGGCATCACCTTCCCCCCGCGGTGGAATCCGAGCATCGTGCACACTTGCTCACCCGTGATCTCCTTAAAGTTGCGGCTGCACACGGAACCCCACTCGTCCTCAAACATAGTCTCCAACCGGCACCCTGAAGTGTCACAGTCGGTGAGTCTCATAGTCTCCGTACCGGCCCCAGGACACATGTACTTGCTTGGAGTCCAGCTGTTGGCAAACCCATCAAAGCCCTCCTCACCCCTGTTTCCGTCAACGCCTTCACTGCCAGCGCCGCCTGCCAATTGCACCGCTTGTTAGATCGATGCCCGCGACAGTGCGGCACGTGGGCAAGACTACTCAGCATGCACAGACTGCAAGGCCTGAACACGTACCTGCAAATCCGCCAGGACCCTCGTGCCCGATAGGACCTTGGTCTCCAACCACACCCGGCGGGCCCATCTTTCCTGCCCCTCCGCGTGGACCTGGGCGACCCTGCACGCCGGTGGGGCCATGAAGCCCCATCATGCCATTACGACCGTTTGTGCCGTGATAGCCCGGCGGTCCGGGAGCGCCAACAGTGGGTTCCACATTGTCAATGTTGTCGGTATCCTGAATGTTGACTTTGTGCACATCGTTTGACAGAGTGTTCAGCTCATCCGTGATGTATGTCTGAAGCTTCTTCTCTGCCACATCAATCGCATCCTCATGGGCCGCACTGGACTCCAGCTCCTTTTTCATGCTCTTCAAGTGCTTCTTCACACTTTTCTCTTCCACTGCCATGTGCGTGGGCAGAGTGGGCGACTGATCTGCAGCGGTGACACCCGCCCACAGCAGGGATCGTGAGTGTGACCCACTGACCTGCTGCCATTGCAAAGCTTCTGGCGCGTGACCTTCGCCGCCAGACTCCAGCGACGAGTTTTCCTGCACACCACAGGAGTGTTTCACACACCACGCAGGCTTCGGCCCGCCGATGACGCGCGCTCACTCGCTGTGCACCTACATCGAGCGCGCGCGCACACACTCGCGCCATCTTATCACAGCTGCTCACGGCTGCTGCGAAGAGGCAGGCCGCACAACAGGCAATGTCAAGCCCAAAAGTTCCCACCTGAGCGGCCGCAAGTCCCTGCAGTGAAACGAGCAGGAGCGCAGCACACGCGGCGGCGACGCCCCACGCTGCAATCCTCCCACCAGGGAGCATGTGCCCTCTCCGACCTCCGCGGATTGCGCCCCCCCCCCTCCGCGGCTGGGCCGCCATCCCAACGCCGGGAGCCGCCAAAGCGCAGGCTTTGACGTCCGGCAGGACCTGCCGGATCAGGGTGACCACCGTCCAGCGCTGTCAGTTCACCAGTCTCCTGAGCGCGCAGGACTTAGGACACAGCCACTGCTTGAGCCAAACCCCAGTCACCGGCGCCGCAGCTGCAAGATCGCGGTTGCGGCCGGCGCTGAACGCGGCAGCATACGCCCCATGGGTCTACCACCTCCCGCTGCGTCCCCATCCCCGCGACTCACCGGCAGCCCCCGAGGTCTCCCCGCCCTTGCACGCCTTGGAGTCGAGTGCGAAAAGCCACTGCCTCGGCCGATGACGAATCAAAACCAGAACTAAACCATTTGATATTTGCGACGTTTTCCCTTCGGAAGTGAATCGAAAGTGAAAACCTCGCAAATATCGAGGTTTTCTGATGTCCGAGTCAGGACGGTGCCATCTAGAGACACGGGCCAGCAGGCGGGCGGAGGCATCGGGCCAGCGGAACCAGGAGGAACTGCTGGCAATGTGGGACCAGGCCATGGCACACGTAGCCGCGGAGAGGGCAGCGTGGAGGGCGACGACGGGGGCGACGACCGCCGCTCGCCATGCGCTCCGCGACGGACGCGACGGCGGCGTGGACTGGCCCACGCGATCCAGTCAATCGAGCCTGAGCGCGTCAAAGACAGTTACCTGGTCACGCCATTTCGGCGGCTGCTACCTGTTTGTCGACGGTCCCGCATTCCAGAGACTCTGCGAGGAGTACCACGAGTGCCACGACCTGGCTCGACGAAGCGAGACGCCACCCGCGACATGGGCCGGTTCTTTGTGCTCAAGAGGGGAGCACACTGGACGCACACGGGCGCTATACTGTCGCCACGTCACCGTCGCATCGCGGGCCAGGGCACGACGGCACGCCACTCGCCCCGCATCACGACCGACACGCGCATGACCCGTGTGAGTGGACTGCGCGCGTGATGCGCCTGCGAACAGACGCGCGTCAGCCTGCCGACCCACAGACGCGCGACGTCCCCTGGATGTCGCGCATGGCGCGCGCACGCGCATACAGTACAGATTGTGCTGTCTGCGCGCACAGTCAGACACATGCAGCAAGCGCGCTGTAGCAGCTGCTGCAGCTGCTCTATGATAGGGGTATCTTGCATGGGGCTGCTCTTCTAATGAACCTTGAAGAAAGGGATGGCGAAAAATGTGGAGCCGGCAACTTAAGAACAGTGAGAAACTGAAACTCCTGGCCTCCCGATCGCGCAACAAAGCGGACGCCCCTACTCGCTCTGCACTCTTTCCCTCTTCACACTGGAGCCACTGTCCCGGCA
>Ga0115006_10001556_pt1 | contig 14413 bp, 10 predicted proteins | sample ArcOceMetagenome_3_FD_88943 | JGI IMG/M metagenome (GOLD analysis project Ga0115006, IMG submission 88943) | Marine eukaryotic phytoplankton communities from Arctic Ocean - Arctic Ocean- Svalbard ARC20M Metagenome | ecosystem: Environmental > Aquatic > Marine > Oceanic | place: Arctic Ocean...
GGGGTGCGGTGAGGGGTGCGGTGAGGGGTGCGGTGAGGGGTGCAGTAGTCAAGGGTGTAGTGGCAATGTGCCCTGCCAGCTCGGGTGACAACCAGGTGAAGTGGGGCGATAACCAGGTAACATGGGCTGGTGGTCAGGTAATAGCACCTGCTCACGCAGCCCTGCGAGCTCGGCTTGCTGAGTCCTGCCCAGCGCCTGGAGCGCCGCGCCGTCCGTCGCCGAGGAAGGCTGGCGCCGCTGCGACCGCGCGCCGTGCCGCGCACCGCGCGATTCGTCAAACTCGCCATCACTCGCCGTCGTCGAGCCGCCCCCTCCTCCTCCACCCCCGCCACCGCCGCAGCCTCCCTTGAGAGCACCGCCGCCGGTGCCGCTGCCGCCCTTGAGACCGCCGGCACGCCTCGCCCCCGCCCGCGCGGCGCCGCTTGCCGGTGGCGGCGCCAGCGCCGCCCGCTCCGCCTGGGCGGCGCGCAGCCTCTGGTTGAGGTCGAAGAGCTGCTGTGCGAGGTTGTTGCGCTCGCCTCGCGCGCCTCGCAGCGCGTTGGCAGCCTGTGCGAGCGCCGCCTCGGTGCCGCCCACCTCGCTGCGCAGCAGCGACTCGCGCACGGCTGCCTCCGCCGCCTGCGCCTCCGCCAGCCCTACCGCCTGCGTGAGCGTGTCGCGCTGCACCTGCTGCCGCCGCCGCTGGTGCGCACCGCTGTCAAGCACATTCGGAGGCGGCATGTGCAGCTCGCTCGGCGCGCCCGCCGCGCTGCCGCCGCCGCCGCTCAGCGAGCACGCGGGCGGGGCACCTGCAGCACTGAAGGGTGCCGGCGCTGTGAGCGGAGCACCGTTCCAGCGCCCGCCTTCCCGCTGGCTACCGCTCACAGGCCGGGCTCGAGAGCCCATGGAACCATGGCTCGCTGTGCCGCGCTGCGTCCGCTCGGACCCCCCCGTGCTGCGTCCGCTCGCTGGCGTCCGCGCGGAGACTGGCATCGGGCTAGCATGTCCTCTGGGGCTGCGCATCGGGCTGGGATTGGCAGAGCTGCTCAGCACGACAGGGCTGCTCCTCGCCCGACCGACCGCCTCGTGCCACTCGTGCTGCTGCCGCTCGATCGCGTGCTGTAGCTGCGCCACCGAGGGCGGCGCCGGAACAGGTATAACGACGAAGTCTCCGACCGCGACCGGAGGCTGCATCTATGCCGGAGACCTGCTCCGCGCACGCTCAAGGGTGCGCCTCAAACGACAAAGTCTCTGAGAGGACAGAACTCAAGGGGTGTAAAAGAGACAGCGCGCAGCAGTTTGTTTTGTGCTGCCCCTTTGGAGGTTTGGAGTGAGGGCTCTGGGCCATTGACGAGCACAATGAGTGCCCCCCCGCTGCCGAGCAACGCCGCCGCCGAACGGAAGCGGCCGCACAAGCTAACGCAGACGCGAGTGCTCGACGCCAAGTATCAACTGGGGGAGGAGCTGGGCCGAGGCGCCTCGGGGCGGGTGTACCGCGCCTTCAACCGCGAGACTGGTGAGTTCTGCGCGATCAAGGAGATCGCGATCAAGGACATGCCCGAGTCTGGGCTGCGCTCGGTCCAGTCGGAGATCGAGCTGCTGCACACGCTGCAGCACGAGCGGATCGTGCGGTGCTACGAGACGGTGCGCACGAGCGACCACCTCTACATCGTGCTCGAGCTCATGGGCAACGGCTCGCTCGCCTCCATCGTCAAGAAGTTCGGCCGCTTCCCGGAGCAGCTCGTCGCGACCTACACGCGGCAGGTGCTCGAGGGCCTCGAGCACCTGCACTCGCACGGGGTTTGCCACCGGGACATCAAAGGTGCCAACGTGCTCATTGCGCGCGAGGACGAGGTCAAGCTCGCCGACCTCAAGCCGCAACCGTAACCCTGGCCCTAACCCCTCGCCTTTCCGCTGACCCTGACCCGATCCCTAACCCGAGCCCTAACCCCTGACCCAGGTCAAGCTGGCCGACCTTGGCGTCGCGCGCAAGCTGGGTGACACGACGGGCGTCGGCGCCGTGGTGGGCACTCCGTACTGGATGGCGCCGGAGATCATCCAGATGGCGCGCTTCACGACGGGCTCAGACATCTGGAGCCTCGGCTGCACGCTGCTCGAGCTGCTCAACGGCGAGCCTCCGTACTACGACCTCGCGCCCATCTCCGCCCTCTACCGCATCGTGCAGGACCCGCACCCGCCGCTGCCCACGCACGTCTCCGCCGCTGCGCTCTCCTTCCTCCGCCTCTGCTTCGCGCGCGACCCCGCCGATCGCCCCAGCGCCTCGGAGCTGCTGCGCCACGCATGGCTCGCTCCCGTCTCGCACGCGCCGTCCGCGCCGGCCCCGGAACCCTTCTTGGATCCTCACCCGCACCCCAAGCCCTAACCCGAGCACTAACCCGAGCCCTGACCCGAGCCCTAACCCGACCCCTAACGGCCGCTACTTCGCAGGAGGGCCGGAGAGCCGATGTCTGAGATGGCCTCTCCGCCGGGCGCCACGCGCCAGCGGCGGCCCACGCGTGACGGCGCGCTCGTCACAACCCTAACCCCAACCCCAACTCAGCCCTGACACTACCCCTACACCTACCCCTACCCCCAACCCCAACCTCAACCCTAACTCTAACCCCTACCCCTGCCCCTACCCTAACCAGGCGCGCTCGTGGTGCGGACGGTCACCTCTTGCGGAGGCGCGGGCGGCGGCGCCGAGGAGGAGGAGGAGCAACAGTCTGTCTCGCCGCACCACGCAATGCTCGACCGCCGCACCGCCCTGGCCGATCGCGCGGCGCGGCGCGCGCCGCCTGACGCGGCGTCGGTGGCGGTCGGCGCCGGCGTGCCTGCGCTCGTCGCCGCGCGCGCAGGCCTCACCGGGCGGGCAGTGGCAGCGCATAATGCTGCGGCCGCTGCACACAAGCCGAAGACGCTCGAGCTCCCGTCGGCGCGTGCGGCGGGCTCCTCCTCGCAGCGCTCGCAGCGTGCTGACGACCTGAATACGATCGAGTCGCTCTCGCCGCGAGGGGAGTACCCCGAGCCCAACCTGCCCACCCCCTTGCTGCCGCCGGCGCGCTTCACGAGGGAACCGCTCGTCGTCACCCCCAGCGTTGGCCCGCCGGCGGCAGCAAGCGAGGCGCGCGGTGCATCCGCGGCCGGCGCGGCCGGCGGCGCGGCCGGCGGCGCGGCGGCGGTGCACGGCGCGGCCGGCACGGCGACAGCGCTGTGTGCCGTGGCGTCTCTCGAGGCGGGCGCGGAAGTGGACGCGGACGCAAAGTCCGACACGGACACGTCACGCTCGAAGACGGTGCAGTCCGCGGCGGCGGCGGAGGCGGCGACGGCGGCGGCGCCTGTGCTACCACCCCTGTCGCCGCAGCCGCAGCCGCAGCCGCAGGAGGAGGCCGGCGGTGGCAGCAGGGCGCAGGGCGTGACCCAGACCCGCGGCGCACCGCACCATCCGCTGCCGCCCCCGGAGACGAACACTGCTGCGCGATGGCTGCTGCAGCAGAGGTGGCCAGAGGAGAAGCACGACGGGGAGGCGGCGGCGGCGGCCGGGGCGGCGGCGGCGGCCGGGGCGTCGGCGGCGAGCGCTCACGAGCACAGCCCGGCAACGGCGGTGGCGCGAGCGGACGGGGCGGCGGAGATGGCGGCGGAGATGGCGGTGGAGGCTGCTCACCCGACGATGGCAGCGTGCTCGGGCGATGCGATCTCCTCGCTCGGCCATAGCCTGCCCTTCGAGCATGCGCGCGTGGAGGGCGGCGGCCCCCTTGACGATTACAACTGCGGCGTGTGCGGCTTCGTGTGGAAGCGCGCCTCGGGGCTGCACCGCTTTGCCTACCAGCGCCGCTTCTTCTACCTCAAGGATCGTCATAGTAGTGAGTACAGTCATGGTGAGTACAGTCATAGTAAGTAGCAGTAGAGCGTCTTCCACCTCAAGGAGGGCGCGCTGTGCTACTTACTATGACGCGCTGTGCGCTCATCCTGACCCTTGCCCTAACCCTGGCCCTAACCCTGGCCCTAACCCTGGCCCTAACCCTGGCCCTAACCCTGGCCTTACCTCTGACCCCAACCCCAACCAGGAGGGCGCGCTGTGCTACCGCTCGGGTGAGGCTGGTGCTCTCGAGGGGCCCGCCTACGAGCAACTTGTCGAGAAGCGGATCCCGCTCTCGTCGGTGCTCAACGTGAGGGTGAGCAGTCAAGTAAGCAGTAAGCAGTAGGGAGTAGGGAGTAGGGAGTAAGGAGTACGCCGTAAAGGAAGTAGTAAGGAGTCAGATGATCTCCACCCTCATGTACCTGGTTATCACCCGCCAGGTCGTCTCCAAGCTCAAGTTTGAGTTCGAGCTCGTGTGCAGTGTGCGCTCCTTCCGACTGCGCACGCCCTCGGCACAGGCGCCACTGCCACAACTGACTACTACTCACTATTCACTAGCTACTGCTCACTACTTACTACTTACCACTTACCGCCTACTACTTACTGCCTACTGTTTGCTCCTTGCTCCTTGCTTCTGACTTCTTACTTCTTACGACTAGGCTCTCGCTGTGTGGGTCACCTCCATCTCGGCAGAGTGGATGCGGCTCAAGCACCACAACGTGCAGCAGGCCGCCGCCGCGCGTCAGCTGCTCGCAGCGGCGCCTCCAGTCGCGGCGACCAACGGCAGCCCCCCGCCGCCCGCGGCGGCGGGCACGGGCTCGCGCGCAGGCGCGCCGCACGCGCCGCCTGCGGAGGCTCAGGCTCACCAGCTCGACAGCCACCTAGAGGCGGAGGATGGGTTGCGGTCAGAAAAGGACCGCACGCGCCGCAAAAGTCAAAAGCCGCCGCACGGAGTGCCCCCCGGGCCCGGCGCGTGTTCTTCAGCTACGTAAAGTAGCTGGGTCTTCATGATCGAGTACGACATATGTTTCTGAAGATAATCATAATGTTATTTTGATTTTGTTTCATGCATTATCATGGGTGGCTTCTAAGTTCTATATATCAGTGCGCTGTCCGCCGGCAAATGCAAAAGGAATTAAGGCACGACGGGGACTTCAGATTCGGACGTGAGAAGGCCGGGTGACTTCAGTTCGCACCACAAGCAGCCGATCGTGGCGGCACCACGTCAGCGGCATGTCCTTGTCCACCGGGTTGACAAAGAGCGTGTGCTTGGGCGCCGCGACGCGGGTGGTGTACAAGCTGTGGAGAGTGCCTGAGAGCTTCCCCCTGTGTGCCGCGGCAAGAGTGTGCCGCGGCACGCGATGCCAGCCGACGAGCACGCCGAGCCCGAGCTGCCGCACGCGCTCGCCGATCTCCCAGAACGAGAGGCCCTGCTCCTCCGCACAGGCCGCCGCCGCCGCGGGCGTGGGCAGCAGCTGGTCTACGGGCAAGGCGTCCGCCACGGGGATTGCGGCGAGCTCGGAGCCTCCGGCCGGGTAGATGAGCGTGCGCAGCGCCGACCACGCGTCCGAGTTGTTGGCGGCGACCGAGACGGTGGTGGTCTCCATGTAGTTGCGGTGGAAGTCGAGCGTGTCGGCGCAGTTGGAGTCGGCCGACGAGCGTGTGTTGAGTAGGCCGGGCGTCTTGCGCAGCAGCCGGTAGGTTAGCACGTCGGCGAGCTGCGTCACCACCTGCAGTGGCGGCGGGCGGGCGGCGCCCTCGAGCCCCGCCGTCACCTCGTCGCGCAGCCGCCGCAGCAGGATGCTCGAGGTCATCGCTCCCGAGTCATTCATCTGCGGCTCGCTCCAGCCCGACATTGCCAGGCCAGGCGACTGCACGGCGTCGGCAATGATCAGTGCCAGGTCGGCCCGACGCACAGGCAGCCTCCGTAGCGCGAGGTAGTCCGTCTCGAAGCCCACCACGTGATTCAGCTGCACATTGCGCAGCCCGTGAGCGGAGTCCGAGCTTGTCTCGGCCGCTGCCCCCCCCGGACGAAGCTCATTGCCCTCGATGTCGAGGCCTTCGGCCGCCAGGTCCTCCGATCGTTCCGCCATCGAAATATGGCCGAGGATGAAGGCCTGGGAGCCCGGGGCGAGGCGGGTGTCGAAGGCGTGTAGCAGAGAGGGAAGGTTGAGCGACCAGCCGATGATGAGAATCGTCACGGGCGTCTCGCCGAAATCGAGCGGAGGCGAAAAGTTGTCGGGGAGTGGAGGCGGGGGAGCTGGGGCGGGGGCGGCAAAGAGGGAGGCGGCAGAGAGGGAGGCGGCTGAGGCGGTGGCGGCGGCAGAGGTGGCGGCGGCTGAGGCGGTGGCGGCGCAGGTGACGGCAGCAGTGCGGGCTGAGGCCGATGCGAAGGCGGCGGCGGAGGTGGAGGCGGCAAAGGTGGCGGCGGCGGAGGCGGAGGCGGCGTGGGCGGCGTGGGCGGCGGCAGCGGCGCAGGCGGCGGCAGGGGAGGGTGCGGGCGCGCGCGTGGGAGTGGCGGGGGGAGTGGCGTCCGGGGCGTCCTTGCTGGGTATGGCGAAAGGTGCTTTCGTCTTACTGGGCGGGGAGGGGGTGCTCATGCTCACCGCGATCTTCCCGATACTGGCCAAGCTGATCGAGGCCCACCTGGTCGTCGGGATCGTGCTATCCCGGCGTACAGCTTGAGCAACGCCCTGGAGGCCCTCAGCCGCATCCGCTTGGTCCTCTGCGAGGACGACCAGCGAGTCCGAGGCGAGGATCAGCTCTTCGTCCGGCGGCGCCAGCCTCACCCGTTCCCGGTCTCGGTACACTGAGTCCTTGGCGGCGACTCCCGTCTCGTTGAGCTGCTCATCGTTGTCATCCTCGCCCTCCGCATCGTTTGTTAGGTACTCCTCCGAGCGAATCAGCCCTATCAGCACGCCTTTGGGGAAGCAGCGCCGTGCCTCCCCGAAGCTCCGCCCGATCAGCACTCCGCCCGAGCCGGCGGCACGCACGATCTCGACCTGGTCCCCCGCGAAGGACATGAGCCCCATCAGCGCGCGCCCCGCCAGTGGCGACACGGTGCACATCACCAGCAGGGCGTCGACCGCCTGCGCGGCGGCAACTGGCAAGACCTCTGCGCTCTCCTCCTCGCCAGTGCTGATGAAGAGCTGGCGCGCGACCGACTTGGCCTGAGATTGCCGCATCTCGGCCACCACGAGGCACTGCGGCGACATCGAAATCGGAAGGCAGCGCAGCGCGCACAGCATCGTGATCACCTGCGAGTCCGCCTCTCTGGGTCTGCGCGAGAGGCCGAGTACCATCACGTGGTGCGCGGCGAAGACGCTCACGCGCATCAAGTCTGCGATCTCGTATGGCTTCCCCTGCATGTAGCGCAGCACCACATTGGGCCACCGCTTGCGCCAGTCGGGATAGACGATGTTGACCTCAGATAGCATTTGTTGCTCATCCAGCTCAGTAAGCACAACGATCTCGCCGCCCTGTTCGTCGCGGTCGCTCAGCATCTGCGCCGCCTCGGCCAGAAGAAAAAGCGTCCGCTCCGACCAACCCAGCACCACAAAATGCCCGTTGGCGATGATCACCTGTGGGTGCGTGAACGAGTGGGCTAGGGGTGGTGCGGCGGGGGGGTTCACTAGCCCTGGTCCTCCCTGGCTAGTATGTCGCCTTGTTGTGCGTTTCGAAGCGTTCCAGCGAGGTCCGGATCTTGTCAACGACCACGCCGAGCAGGAAGAGGTTGAACACGAAGCCTCCAATGGAGAAAATAGCGGCGATGAGCCGGTGCCAATGGCTCACCGTGCCGTCAGCCGCGAGGCCTGTCTGCGTGCCGGGATCGAAAAAGATGCACCACGCAAACCACATGGCCTGCGCAAAGCTGGTGTCCGTGCCGCAGCCGTCGCACTCCGGCACTGCCATCCAGAACAGGGCGAACCCGAAGAGGCAGCACCCCGAGCAGGTGAGTAGAAAGGCGCTGTTGCCGCTCCAGGTCGAGACCAGCCAACTGGTCAGGCTGTGCCTGGCCTTCTTCGCCGCGCGGCGTTGTGGCACGGAGTTGACAGGCGCATTGGGGCGTGTGGCCTGGCGTAGCAGTGTCCCGGGCTTGGGCGCGTCGGGGCTGCGAGAGGGCGTTGGTTTAGTTAGGTTATGCACCGAGATTGGCTTGGGCTTGGCCTCGGCCTCGGCCGCGGCTGCGGCCGCAACCGCAGCGCGCATTTCTGGGTCCTGAACAGCGCCTTCTCAGCGGGCGCGCAGGTTCAATGATGAGGACACCAGAGATAACTACACATTTAGCCTGTAAGGGTGAAGGGGGGGATAGATAGATAGATAGATAGATAGAGAAACGCGCGGCCTAGACCAGATAGATAGATAGAAAGAGAAACGCGCGGTCTAGACCGCGGATAAGATAGATAAGATTATCTTATCTTAGACCGCGGACAACCCGTCGGGGTCGTCTCCAGCGTCTCGCGGATAACACAACTACCCGTCACCAAACGCCGCCCGCACCCGCACCCAAGCCGCCGCAAACCGATGCATTAAACAGATAGATCTTACGGGCTACTTACACTTTGATTAGATAGATCTTGCACAGCACTCTATTGTACGTCGCGCGTACCAGGTAGACACCAAAGTCGGCTGACGGCATGACAGCACTGAAGGCGTCCTGAAGCAACGTGCAAGCACCGACCTTTCGGAGCTTCATCGTCAGAGCAAACCACGTGCGCGGAGCTCCAACCAGCCATCCTGCTTGCCGGATCGCACGAGGGTGGTGTCCCGCAAGACCCCGCAGCGGTGCAAGTCGCGGAGCGTCCCCACCGAGACAGGGCCAACCTCCTGCTCCGCCGCATCTAAGTAGCTCCACCCACCTGGCGCCGCCGAAAGCGGCTCCTCTCTAGCAGCTGACTGGTCCGTTGCCCGCGGTGCCGCACGAGCAGGCGGCGTGCTACCTTCCGTAGAGTCGGCGCCTGGGTTGGCACGCCCCACGCCCGAGGTCCTGCCCTTCGCCGCCGCCGGTGGGACCAGCCGCCACTGCATGCTTTGGTCAGAGACCTCCACGCCCATGCGGAGGAGGGTGTCGCGCAACCGATCCGCTGTGACGAAGTCGCGTGCTGCCCGCGCCTCGGCGCGCTCAAGCAGCAGCTCACCCACCTTGCGCATGTCGATGGGGTGGTCGCTGCCATCGTTGGCAGCGCGCGCATAGCCATGCCACTTCCTCAGGGGGGCAGCATCCGATGCGCCGTCTAGGGCCAGCCTCCTGCTAGACTCGCGGTCATGCTCACGCTCATGTGCGCGGCCACGCTCACGCGCGCCCGAACTGGCCTTCGATGGCGCACACGAGTCTCCGCTGCGCTTCGCGCGCTTCTGCTGCGCTGAGGCGCCGCCGTCTGACTCGCTCGAGTCGGAGTCGGAGGAGTTGGCGGCTGCATCGCTTCGTCGCTTGCGCTGCGGGCTGAGCTTCCGCAGAGGCCTGCGCCGTCGCGCCGGCTCGTCGTCAGAGCTCTCGGAATCCGCAGGCTTCTTCTTCTGCTTCTGCCTCTGGCGTAGCTTCTCCTGCTTTCTGCGCCGCTGCCGCTCCGAGTCACCCGCGCTCTCCGCAGCTTGCTGTGTACTCTTGCCCAGCCTCTTCTTCTTTCTGCGCTGCAGCTCTGAGTCATCTGAGCTGTCCGCGGCACGCTGCTTGCTCTTGCCGCGCTGCTTCTGACGCTTCTGCCGCAGCTCTCTGGAACCGTCGGAGCGATCACTATCCGAGGCGCTTGATGACTCGTCTCGCTTCTGCCGCCGCTTAACCGACTGCAGTCGGCCTTGCTGCTGACCTGCCTGCAGCTGCTGCTGCCGCCGCCGCCTTTCCTCTCCACCGTCTTGCAGCTCGTCGTGCCGCCGTCCCCCGCCGTCGTCTATAGCCATCTGCCCCTCATCTGCGGTCGGGTGCCTGAAGTTGCACTGTGGCCGCGTGCACCTGGCCCCAAAGCGGCACTCGGCTGAACGGCCCCCGTATCCTGCCCTCTCCGCTGTCAACGATGGCACCACTCGGTCGGCCACGCTGTCACTCCGCCCCGCCTGCCGCTGCGAAGCCTGCAGCTGCCCGCCTGTCGGCTGCGGTATCGCGCTCAGCTGCGGCACCGATCTCGACGACCGCGGCTCTGCGTGCTCCCTCTCCGCCTGCACCTCCGCTGTACCAGGTGCCTCCGTTGCGCTAGGTGCCTCCGCTGCGCCAGGTGCCTCCGTTGCGCTAGGTGCCTCCGTTGCGCTAGGTGCCTCCGCTGCGCCAGGTGCCTCCGCTGCACTAGATTGATGCTTCCGTTGATCAATCTCGTACTGATCAATCTCGTACTGATCAGCCTCGGACTGCGGCAGCATTGCCTCGTCGCCAATGGCCTTCCCCCCAGCACCGATGATATTCAGATGGCCAGGAAGCACGGCCCAGAGCAGAGGTCCCGCGTTGGACTGCTTGGAGTCCACCTCGGCAAACGTCCCGCCATCGCCGAATTCAGCAAACAGGGCTTCGGCAGTGCCACCCTCGCCCGCCCGCGTTGGCCCACACTCCCGCTGTGGGTCATGCCGCGACACGAACTGTGCCGCCGACGCGTCGTTCTGCAACCTGCAGCGCATGCTCTCCTCAGCACTGGCCTCTGCCGCGCCCACATGCGATGCCGAGTACTCGGTAAGCAGAGCCTCTGCCGCACCCGAACTCAGCAGGGCCTGTGCTCCCTGGTCGGTGTGGCTCTGCTTGCGCTCCTCCCATCGCCACTGGTCGCCGCACGAGCAGCGCCCCGCCTCGAAGACGTGCGTCGCCCGAGGCTCCTTGACGCGCACCTGCTTCTCGAGCAGCACTGAAGCGTGCTTCATGAAGTCGTGGCAGTCCACGCACATCTGCCGAGCACGCGGGCCGCTGGGGGGTGCCGGGGCCCAAGGGGGTACGGCAGGGGCGTGGCGCGCTTGCGTGGCGTGCCTTGATGCTGACGCTGATGTCCAAGGCGTCGCACTCGTGGCAGACCAGGTCCGCGAGAGCAAGCTTCTCCGCGTGGTGCGCCAGGGAGTTTGCCAGCTGAGCTTCCGAGCTGTCTCGCACAAACGCGAAATTCGCCGCGCGGGCCTGTGGCACGTACTCCGTCCGCGCCATCCGACCGAGCAGCGCCTGGAGCGCACACTCGAGGGCCGGGCCGGTATGCGCGACTCCGCATGTGTACTTGTTCGACTTCCCGCCGATGACGGCTGATGCCTCCGCCTTTTTGCTCGTCAAGCCGAGGCGCTCGATCGCGGCCTGCAGCACGGCGGCTCGCGCATTATCGCCCGCCGTTCGGCATGCATCTTGCAGCTTGCGGTGCATCAGGTATGAGTCGTCTGCCAGGCCCAGGGCGTACGCATCCTCCAGAAGACGGAAGCCCGTATCGAGCTGCCCCGCCGCCGCGACAGCCTGCATCGTGACGTTGAAGCTCGCTGCCTCTGGCGTTATGGGCCCCCCGCACGCTTTCATCTCGCTGAGAAGCGCGACCGCCTCTTGCCATTGCCGCGCCTGCTCGCAGGCACTGATGGCGGCAGTGTAGCTCACCTGGTTGGGCTCGATGCCGTCGGGTCGCATCTGGCGAAGGATCTGCAGCGCCTTGCGCCAGTCCTTGCCCTTTGCACACGCCGAGATGGCCGAGTTGCGCGCGATGACGTCAGGCTCCAGCCCCTTGCGCTGCATCTCGTCGAAGAACTCGAGCGCTCGCTGCCATGCATCGGCCTTGGCGCAGGTCGTCACAATCACGCTGTAGTCGATCGTGTCGGGCTGCGCGCCACACGCAAGGGGCGGTCTGTGAGAGGCACGGCGCAAGCGCAACCCCCTCGTGACCAGCCCACCGCCCTTCCAGACCCGCTTCCCCTCCCAACCCAGTGCACCCCCCACCGCGCGCACCTCAAACCCGCTTCGGGCCATCTCCCGAAGCATCTCGATGGCCTGCTGCCACTCCTCCCGCCGAGAGTGCAGCAGGATCGACACGTTGTACACGATGGCGTCCGGCTTCAGCCCGTTGGAGCGCAGCTTGCTCAGCAGCATGGCGGCTAGGTCCCAATCTTCCACCTTCTCGCAGGCGGAGATGGCGGCGCTGAAGCACACCACGTCGGGCTCGATCCCATGGACGCTGACCATCTCATCAAGCAGCGCGGCCGCCTCCCGATGCTGCTGCGAGTTGGAGCAGGCGGAGATCGCGGCACTGAAGCTCATCTGGTTGGGCTCGACGCCGCGTGGCTTCATCTGGCGCAGCAGGGCGAGGGCACGGGCCCACTGCGGCTCCTCCGCCCGCGCGCATGCCGTGATGGTCGCGTTGTACGAGGTCACGTCGGGCTGCAGCCCGTGCGACGCCATCTCCTCGAAGAGCTCGTCCAGCATCTGCCACTGGCGCGACTTGGCGCATGCGGCCAGCACGCGGTTGTAGCTCACCCGGTCTGGCGTCATGCCGCTCGCCGACATCTGGCGCAGCACCGCGAGCGCCTCGTCGCCTGACTCGCACGCAGCCATCACGGATGTGTAGGTGACCTCGTTAGGTGGCACCCCACGCGCCGTCATCTCCTGCAGCAGCCGCTGCGCCTCCTTGCCCTCCCCGCCTCGAGCGCAGGCCGACACCGCCGCGCTGTAGCTCTTGACGTCGGGCGTCAGGCCCTTGGCTGCCATCTCGCGCAGCAGATCGAGCGCCCACTGCGCCTGCTCACCCTTTGCGCACGCGGAGATCAGCGAGTTGTAGGTGACCACGGTCGGCTGGATGCCTGCCGCCTCCATCTCCCGCAGCAGCGCAAACGCCTTCTTGGGCTTGTGCGCGCGTTCCAGGGCGGTGATCGCCACGTTGTACGCGATCGCATTGGGCGGGTGCCCTTTGAATTTCATGTCCTCCAACAGGTCCAGGGCCTCCTTCCACTGCCCGGCGCGACCGCGCGCCGTGATGGCCATGCTGTACTCCTTGACGCTGTGCAGCGGCGCGAGCTCCTTGAGGCACCGCTCCACCTCGCTCGCGTCCAGGTGCTCATCGCTCCGCAGCCGATTGAACAAGGCCGTCCGCTTCTCCGACCCGGCTTGCGACGCGTCGCCCTCTTTGGCCTCGTAGTGCTCGACGCTGATCGACTTGCCCAAGACCCGGATCTGCCCATGCGAGACCGCGCGTGCCGCGGCCTCGAACGTCGAGAATGCCACCTTGCCAAAGCCTCTGTGCCCCTTGGTCCCTGCTCTGGCCTTGCTCGGGTCAACATTGGGCGCGAGCCACACGTCGATCACGTCGCCAAACTCGGACATCGCCTCGGACAGCGACTCGGCATCGGCCTCGTACGATACCCGCCGAACGAAGACGCGGTGGACGCCTGGGCCGGAAGCGGGCACGGCTCGCGTGGCACTTGCTGTGCGCGCACCAGCCCCGACGTTGCCGAAGCTCCCCCGAGAAGAGCCCGTTCCGCGGCCGGAGGGGGCATCACTGCGGCCACTGCGACCAGCAAAGCCGTGTCCTCTGCTTGGAGGCGGAGGCGGCGCGTGGCTCATGGTGCGACCGCCGCGCGCCGTGTTGGCGAGTAGCACGGCACAGCGCGCGCCTTGACTGCTCGTGGCTGCATCACCCCACGAGTGCCGGCACCGGTTCCTTTATTAAACCCGAGCGCAAGTCCTGGAAGTTTTCCTTCTAGCAGCGCAGCGCGTCCTTCAGCGCCTTGCCGTCTTGGCGGTCAGACGCCAACCAGATGGAGCACGGCACCTCCGGGCTGCTACACGTACTCACCAACGCGCCCGACACAGCCGCACGAGTCGACGGGCTCAACCGGTTGACGGCCCTCATCGAGCGCTCGCATGGGCCGGAGGCCGAGGCGCTGGGCGCAGTCCTGCGCAGCACTGGTGCGGTGGAGCAGATCTGCTCTCTCGTGGACGATGCCGCGCCGTCCGTGCACCTGCGCGCGATGTCCATCCTCGGCAACCTGGTCGCCGACGTCTTCGACCCTCGCGCCGTCGAGTCTGTGGTGCTCGCCAGCAAGGCCGGCGTGCTGCCGCGGCTGCTGGCGCGGCTGGGCGACGCGAGCTTCCCTGCGACGCTCTACGCGGCGGCGTGCTTGCAGAACATGACCTCGGTCGACGGCGGCGTGTGCGACTTCCTCAACGGCCACGGCGGCGCGAGGGTGCTCGAGGCGATGCTGCGGCAGCCCGGCCAGGAGGAGCTGGTGCAGTTCGCGTCGGGCACCCTGGCCAACATGCTGAGCCGCGGGGCCGCCGAGCTCGAGGACGAGGGGGCGACGCGCGCGAGCCTGGCGGCGGCCGCGCAGCAGCGGAGGGAGCAGGACGCGGCGGCGCGGATTGTCGCCAATGCCACCCGGGAGCCCGCGCCGCCGCCTGCCGCTGCCGTGCCGCCCGCTCCCGTGCCTGCTACGCCTGCACTTGCGCCTACACTTGCGCCAGAGCCAGAGCTGGTGCCAGGGCCACACTCACGGCCGCAGCCGCAGCCAGAATCGAAGCTCGCTGGTGCTACCCCCCTGCCCAGCGCGTCCCTCGCAGCCGACCAGATGGAGCACGGCACCTCCGGGCTGCTACACGTGCTCACCAACGCGCCCGACACAGCCGCACGAGTCGACGGGCTCAAC
>Ga0115006_10001557_pt1 | contig 14411 bp, 9 predicted proteins | sample ArcOceMetagenome_3_FD_88943 | JGI IMG/M metagenome (GOLD analysis project Ga0115006, IMG submission 88943) | Marine eukaryotic phytoplankton communities from Arctic Ocean - Arctic Ocean- Svalbard ARC20M Metagenome | ecosystem: Environmental > Aquatic > Marine > Oceanic | place: Arctic Ocean...
AAGAGCGCTTTGCGAGACTTGAGGCGGAAACAACAAAAACAAAAAGGCAAGGGGAAAGCCTAGTACCTAGGTACGGTAGTAGGAAGATCTACAATAGCTTACAAGCATAGAGTAATGAATCTGTCTATCTACTCTAGGTCCTAGCTAGGACTATCTACCGGTCTACCGGTAGCTTACCGGTAGATCTCTAGATCTAATCTACCGTACCTTTCTGCCTTCTTGTCAGCAGTGTCAGAGACCCTTCTTGTGTCAGACCTTCATGCCGATAAGTAAGCCGATGGCGCGCGCGCCACGCGGAGGTCAATCATCAAAGCGCCACATTCCGCCACATTCCACCATCCACCTTCCTGTGCAGGTGGTCATTGAATCACACCACCATGACGCTCCTCCGGAAGATATTCTCCCTCTCCACCCTGGCCACGTGCCTGGCGGTGCTCTACCTCGTCACGGCCGTGACGAACCTGTCCCGCCTTATGTATCCGTTGCAGGGGGTGGACTTGACGGCGTACGCGCCGGCTCAGCTCATCAAGCCGCTTTGGTCCGCCGCAAATAGCATTGGCAATGGCGACGATGATCAGCGCCCTCAAAGCACCGGGATGAAGGTCTACCTCAGCACGAGGCCGAGGTTCGCCCTGGACTTCTTGAAGGCCGGTGCGAACGTCAATGCTGGCGGCCCGTCCGATACTGACGATGCCACCGACACTGTCCTGCTGTGGGAGGAGGCCGATGCAACAGTATCTTCGCTGGCCAGGTCCTTCATCCTGAGCAGCGAATGCGGTGGTAGCACAGCAACTGGCGACGACGGCGATGCCGAAGAAAACACCTGCACATCGTCATCGTCACCGTCCTATGAGTTTGCCAAGTCTTGGTTGGACGATGCCGAAGAGAAGCATGCGCTGGAGTCGGGCAATGCCGGCCTCGCTACGGCGATGCATCATGCCGGAGAGGGCATCGAGTCAACGTCCCTCATTTTGAGTCTTTATCATGCGGTGTCGGGTGGATTCGACAAGGTTCTGTCTTTAGTCGGTGGTTCGGGTGATGCTGAGTCTGGCGGAGGAGCCGATAAAAGCATGTCCTCCGATCCCCGTTCTGCCCGAAGCATTGTTCCGAAACATTTATCACCCAAATCTCCCATCTGGAGGTCGATTATATCCAATTCCACGGTGCACGTCCATGTGGTGCTGACCCGTCATGCCGAGAATGGACCCGCAGCTCCTCCCGCCGACCTACAGGAGGCGGCCATGAGACTGCGCCAGTCCTTCCAAACCAACAATGCCATCCTGGGGCATGTCAGCATGGTCAAGTACGACGCGCCGCATCACATTGGGAAGCCACGCCGAGTCCTCTATCACGATGTTTCCTATCTCTTCCGACGCTACGTATTGCGCTCTGTCGGAGAGGACGAGGCAAAGCCGTGGGACATCGCCGCCTCCCAGCCAGAGGAACACTTGGTATATGAAAATGCTCAGAAGATGAAGAAGGATGGCGCGCCCTATCCCTATTGGAAACCTGAAGTGTCCGTCAAGTTGGTGAGCGAGGATCTTGCCTATCCCGACGAACTCGTTGGAAGATCCGGCATGGAGGTGGTACAACTTCAGGGGCAGAGTGTTGAGCATCCCAGTGGGTACGCGTATCTGCCCGGCCTGCGAGTGGACGAGATCGGCCTAACGAGCGAGAAGTACGTTGCGCTCAACGAAACTGTGACGGCCCTGCCCCTGAGGATTAGTTTTGATCGGAACGACGTATTTTCGGACGAGGATTCGAAGGGGAGCGGCGGCGGTGTATCGAAGGGAGGTCTTAGCCCCGCAAGGTGGCGGTTGCTTTCGCATTTCTCGGAAGCCCTCGAGAACCAGCGAGAGCTTGGTTTTGAGCAGTCTGACATTGATGATCTGCGACGTCTCATCGCCGAGACCAACGTGGCGCTTTTGGGAATTACAATGCTAGCTTCTACGCTGCATTTGCTGTTCGAGTTCTTGACGTTCAAGAGCGATATAGACTTCTGGAAGGGGAATAAGGAGTGAGTGTCTCGCTACTGTGTATTTATTGGTTCTGTTGGCATATTATGGTACCGGTATGTCCCCAATCGATCGACATCTTCCTTGAAAACACTTTCGCCATAACTCATCATTTTTGTCGCACTCTTTCTTCACAATCTTATTACGACCGTATATGTAAAACTGCAAAACGAAATTGCAGCCTGACTGGCCTTTCAGTAAGAGCGTTGTTTATGGATTTTATCAGCCAACTCATCATTCTGCTTTATCTCATCGAGATGGAGAGCTCTCTTCTAATGACAATTCCGACTGCATTTGGGGTTATCATTGCTTTGTGGAAATGTCAACGAGGCTCGGGCCTTAAATTTGTCAAGATCGAAGGAGCAGACGAATCCGATGAGGTAGCATTCTACAACCGAATTTTTCGGTTGACCGGTTATGAGCTCCAGGCGACAAGGCTGAAAGTGAGCAGTAACAAGAGCAAAGAAAAGAAGGGCAAGGCTGCGCGTGGTGGAAGGAAATCATCTGACAAAGTGGATTTGGTTACCTTGTCGATCGAAATGGATGCCCTGGCAACTCGGACGCTTGGGAAGTACGTGCTCCTACCGATTGTCTTTGGTTATACCATCCACTCGTTGATTATGGAGAAGCACCCTTCGTGGTACACCTGGTTCATAGTCTCAGCAAGTAGCGCGGTCTACGCTCTCGGTTTCGTTATGATGACACCGCAATTATATATGAACTACAAGCTGAAAAGTGTTGCACACTTGCCATGGAGGGTTCTTGGATTTAGATTCATCAATACATTCATTGACGATCTCTTTGCCTTCATCATCCGCATGCCTACCATGGCAAGAATCAGCTGTTTCCGCGATGACATTGTTTTCATAATCTACCTGTGGCAACGGTGGCTTTATCCAGTGGATGCCAGTAGGCCTGTCGAGGGTGGTGGCATTGATGCTTTGTCGACAGCTGCCGCAACAGAAGCGATTAATAACAATGATGGTGGTGAAGAGGACACAAAGAAAAAGAAGAATCAATAGGACTGGTAGCAAATGTTACGCCACACTTGACTTGTCTTCTAATTTATTTATTGTTATGCTGCTTTTAGCATTACCAGTAGCCATGCAATAGCACTTTTGATCAACAAACCAGGAAGAAAGGGTAAGGCTCCATGTCGTAATACCGTCGATATCTGCGACGAAGGATCCGGGGAAAGTGCGAAAACCCACAAGACACCAAGGATCAACGTGCAGCTTTGGCCTATTGAAGCAGCCAATATCGGATGAACTAAATCTTCATTGTAGAGAGCACCCGAGACAATTGCACACGGCATGAGACCAATTATGTAGCCAAAAGAATTGATGTTTGTGTTTGTATACACATGGCGTATGACCCAAAGTGAGACGTAAAGTATGGTTCCCTGGCATCCAATGACGGGTCCCAATGCCATTCCACCAAAGCAGACTGCTAATGTGTGAAGGGTAATCGGAACTGCGGAAACTGAAGTTGGTAACTGCAATCTCAGTATCCCACCGATGTGTATAAGAGCCGACACAAACACCAGGGGTGCAATGTTTGTCTTCCGGCCATTAAACGGAAATCTTTGCCATAGCAAGATTGCCAAGAAAACCACACATATATTCATTCGGCGGACCGATATTTCATGGCGCTTCTTCCTTGCGCTAAACTTGCCTAAGTCCAAATTGGCCCTGTCTCTTGATGTCAACAGCCGGGCCAACTCGATACCATCTTGAATTGCAATATCTGCGCCGCATTTTATCCGGCGACTGCCCAAATCGAGTCTATCCTGGCACCACCGTCCGTCGCCGAGGAGGGCCACATTGTTGATGTTTCGGAAAGCACTGCTACTACCGCCGCCCACGCTGCATTTACGTACACATGAGATGACACCATCAGCACCAGCAACGATATCAAATGGTCCTTCACGTGTTTCAATGTCCCTTGCCTTCCGGCGTGAATTTCTTTCTTTTCGAATGCAATCAACAAAAGATCCCCCTCCTCTTGTGTCTTCCCTTATGCCAATGACACGATGGCCATAACGAATCTTCTCAGCAACAACACATCTCAAGGAACGTTGAAGCCCTTCCTGTGGAATGCAATTTGGACGCCCAGTCTTGGCCTCCTTCGTGAGTACTTCCCACACTTCGGACATACCCAATTGCCCCATGGAGTCTCTACCGTTTGGCAGGAAGAGGTCGCCGACAATGTAGGAAGTTCCCTCATCGTCGGCATTTCCCAATCGAGACTCAAAAATTGTTATTATTATAGAATCAAGGCCAGATCGCTCCAAAGCGATCGCCAAAGAAAGGCCGGAGAAACCAGCACCAACAATAGCCACCGATAAGCTCGTTGGCGTGTTACTCGTGGGCGTGTTCGCCATGCTTTGTTCATTTTGGCGCGTAAATAATAATGAGGCAATTAGCGCGTGATTCATTCGCGATCGCGATGTGCTTTCGTCTACGTCTGGCCGTCGTTACAGTACCGTCCCGTCCGTCCGTCAGGCCACGAGCCACGAGAAGGCAAGCAAGCCATTTTCGACCAGCGTGGTCTGTATCCCGATCCCCTTGAATTGAACGAGAGTTAGGTAGCGAAAACTTGCATACATATATCAGCTTTGACGGAACTATAATGTCGGGTGCCCGAGTAACGCTGTTCGAGGATATTTTCGAGGTCACGACCCTCAACCCGGATCGGAAGACATTCGATCGGGTGAACCGGATTGCCGCCACCGGCACCACCTTCGAGTGCGACCTTCTCCTCGACGTCAACTGTGAAATTTACAGCCTCAAAGAGGGGGAGAAGGTCACGCTCGTCCTGGCATCGACCCTCAATCTTGATGGCACTCCTGACGATCACTTCTCGTATGCTCCCAATGCCGGCGAGCCGACCCTTGCCGACAACTATGAGTACGTGATGCACGGACGGGTGTTCGACATCACATACAAGGGAGACGGGATGGTGGTCATCGCCGCCAGCTTTGGGGGGTTGCTAATGAGGCTGACGGGAGATCAACGGCACCTGAGCAGTGTTCAGCCGGATATGAGATTGTATATCCTGATCAAGAAGGATTAAAAATGGTGCGGGATGGAACGTGTTGTTGGTGTTGGTTCCTGTTCCTCTCCGACAGATTGTATATTCTGATTGAGAAGGATTTAAAACGATGCTCAACGGAGTGTGGTGTTTAGTGTAAAGTTGGTTCCTTTCTCTCTTTACTGGCATTCGTCCCGTTTCGTTTTGTCAGGGCCAATGCATATTCTAGCTCATAGAGTATGGCCTCATACTGTTATGATAGCCTAATGATGTTATGTTATCGTTAATATGTTGTATGCCAACATATTTCGTAGCTTGCTAGATCTACTCGTTCTTGTTCAAACCACCAAACTTATAATCTATGTCAAGAAACATAGAATAGAGTTCCTTGATTTTCTCGTCTGTAAGGGCGGTGGCTCGTACGGAATCTCTTTGAGAACACAACTCATACCATTTCAGCAGCTTTGGAAGCTTCTCAGTGGGCAACTCATATTGCTTGAATTGTCGAAGCGAGACAACCAAACGCAACATGAAGGGTAAGACGTGCACGTCGGCCAAAGTGAAGTGCTTTCCCATCAAATAGGGACCACCAGTCTTCTCCAACTGCTCCTCATACACCATCAGTGCTTCCTCCAGACCTGCACTCAATTCCTCATCCTTCTCTGGGTCCTTACTCATGAAAAAGGTGAATTGAGCTGGAGTAAGGACCGTGTCGCAGTGATCATTCAGCAACCTGACTTGGGCCCTGGATATGGCATCGGTTGGCATCAAGGTACTGTCTGGCTTTGTGTCGCAAAGATATTCACATATAATTGCACTCTCATAAACGACGGCATTCTCTTCGGTGGGGATTTTGATCGCCGGAACCTTCCCGCGTGGGTTGATCTTCAGATACCAGTCTGGCTTAGGTCTTCCCGACACCTCTTGTGTTTCAAAGGGAATGCCCAACTCCTTGAGCGCGATGAAGCTGCGAGCGGCATATGGGCATGTGTTATCAGGTGTGGTGAAGAATTGGAGAGGCGTTGAGGGGTCGATGCCGACGGTGGAGTCATACCCACCTCTGAGATCAGTTTTTGCTCGGCATCCAACTGATCTCAAAGGAGCAAAAGCAGAAGCAGCAGCTGTCACAAGGACGAAAGGTAATAACAAACTGAATCCAACCATTTTTGTTTGCCGGCCGATGCGATGGCATGGCCGATGATGAGAAAAAATGAGCACTGCGCAGCACTCACCCAAAGCGGGGAGATTGGTAGCGACCAGCAAAAATGTGATGAGGCGATGCAAAAATCCGTGATGTGGCGCCAGCTCAGCCAGGCCGAACGAACATGGGGAATGGCATAGTCGCTACTAAGTACCAGTCAGCAAACTTCACGTATCGTACAGATTACGTAGCTAGAGTACCCATGGGATGCAGCAAAGCAAATTGTTGCGGGCGTAGAAGATGTGATGAAGGCCCTGTGCCCTCGAAGAATGCCCAAATGACGATACACAATCGCGAACAGGTGCGGGTGCGGCAAAGGCCGGGCCGCCATCTCATCCTCCTCGCTACCACGGCCGCAGCGGCCTTGTTGTGCTGTGAACGTGTAGCAGCATTTACGCGCTCCCCGGATGCATTTCGATTGCCATCGCGTGCATCTTATCTGCAACAGTCTTCCTCCAGGCTCGAAATGGCAAAAGGAGACGGGAAAAAGAAAAGGAAGAAGAAGTCGGCGGCAGAGACGAATGTAGCACCAGCACCTGCAATGTCAGCTCCCGCCGCAATACCCACGAGGGTAATGAGCGATAGCAACATATCGGTCAAGAGACAGATCAAATGGGCGAGAATGAAGAAAGAACACAGCCAGGTCGGTCAGAGCTTTCGGCAGCCGAAGGTGGTCAGAACCAAATACAGACGGACATGGGACGAGGAAGAGATCGAGGAGAAGCGCATCGAAAGGTCGCAGCGCGGAAAGGAGCCCGATTGGGATGTGATACTGAATCAAACAGCGTCATCACCGCTATTCATTGTTGATGGGTATAACGTGATACACAAGTGGCCTAGATTGAAGAAGTGGATGACTAAGGGACAGCTTCATCGAGCTCGAGACACTTTGGTTTACGATCTCGAAGAATTGCGAAGAATTAAGGGCTGGCGAATAGAATGCGTGTTTGATGGCGCGGGGAAGGCTAGCGATCCCGGGCCACTCGGTTCTGGACCAGGAGGCAGCGAATACAACGCAAACAAGGTCAGGGGAAGCTCGACGGAGAACACCAAGGCAGTGACTTCGCATGGTGTCCGCGTAGTTTTCACAGGAGCCGGCGCAAGTGCCGACTCTTACATCGAGCACCGATGCTTTGATGCAAAGAAGGTAACAAGGGGCGAATTAACCGGTTCTCTCATTGTGGCAAGCAACGATGGTATGATTAGACTCGCTGGAACGAGTGCTGGAGCACTCTGCATGAGTTCCGAACGCTTAGTGGACGAGTTGAAGGCGACTCGAGCGTCCATATTGTATCGGGTAGAAGTTGCAGTCGCCGAGGCCAATGGACATGGAGTGCGGCCATCGGTATTACAAGGGACAGCAGCGCCGGGGCGATTCCAGAACAAAATGATGATAGTGGACAAGCGAAAAAAGAAAAAGGCAGAAGAAAGCGAACGAAGCTGAAGGTGGTGACCAATAATCGTTTCTTTTAGCATTGACTTTCAATGCAAACATCATATTAGAATATTCATAGTTCTTGGATTAGAGCCTTTTTGGGGGATTTGCCATCCCCATTCCCGTCTGCCAATACCTCTCCTAGACTGACATCGTCTTCTACCCGCAAAAGCTCTGTTGAAACTTTGTCAGCCGAAATTTCTGCACTGCCTTCTTCGTCAAGGCTTCCATCTGAATCGCTTTCGACTTTGCTACCACTACTACTGTCATCGCTATTGCTCAATTCGTCGTGGCTGTCAGACAGAGCTTCGTCTTCAGATTCATTTTTATCCTCCTGCACCTCGTGTAATAACATTCTTTCAATTCCAATCAAATTTAGCCCAATCCGTTCCTTCCATTTGGATGAATCCTTCTTCAGGTCTTCTCCAAGTTTTTCTACCCCCTTAGCAAACTCAGAAACGACACTTTCATCTATTGATTGAATCCAGAAAATATAAGGATCAATGTACAACTTGTTCAGGAGGTAATGTCCCGTACTGTTTTCGAATATTTTCCTCAAAGACAACAGGCATCTCAACACAACTCGCCGCCCCCCTCGCAAGATCGAAATGACATCGTTCGCAATCATAACACCCAGATTGTAGCTTCGAAGATAGGGGTACACCAACGAACGACGAATGCACCAAAGGAATACACCAGCAGGTGTATCGATATGAGTGGCTGCGTCCGTGCCACCATCAGTCACCGCATCATACTTATCAAACCAGCTCAGAGTAGGACTAAGAATGGCCACTGTCCAGCTGCTTTCGACTGTAGGATCGCCCCCAGTTGTTCTATGATCGTACGCATATGCAAACAAAATATCCAGCAGAGACAATAACGTTGATTGTATCTGACTCTGATTCATTGAGGCAAAATTGACTGGTGGCATATTCGTTGCGGGTATCGAGGCAAGCAATTGCATCTCGTCTTCTGACAGTTGCGAGGATTCAAACGATGGACCAGCAGCAGCTGTACCAATGGAAAGCGATTCGATATCGCCGGTGATGCTCTCTATAGATACTCGTGTTTTGCCTGATTTCTTCCAGTGAGGTTCCATACGCACAGCTTCGTCAAATATCATATCGCCTCCACCACCATCATCACCATCGCAGTACTGAGAGTCTGTAGCATACTCCTCGCCGAGCAGTACATCATCCACATACCGTCCTGGATCGAACTTATCGGCCTCGACATCCAGCCTCATACTTCGCCGATCTCCCTCAGGTGTTATGTCAGGTTCAGGCAATTCCAGCATCTCTTGACTTAGACCTTCCCGAGCCAGATCAGTGAAGACGGAGTGAAACAATTGAAGAAAGCCGTAACGTGTGGCGGTCAGGTTGAGCAGCGCAGAAGCAGCGTTTTCGGGGGCGATCGTACCGTTATCATTAGTGCCGGTAATATGTTTGTCGGCATTGTCATTTCCATGTGGTACATGAACATCTTCTGATGACAACACCTCAATTGCTGGGCGGCCACTAGCATTACTGTCCCTGCCATTTGTAACCCCAGCATCCGCTTGAGAGGTCATCATGAGTCGTCCGACCAGGTCCAGCCCATCCCACTGACCTACATCCTCCGGTGCCTTGTGAATGGTCACCGTCACGGTGCCATTGTCCCGAGATGGATCGTAAACGGCCTTGGCCTCCCTACCGGATTCAGCATCATCGACCAGCCGACCCGGGAGGTTGGACAGGCGGAGCAAGTACGGCGAACTAAAAAAGTGGAAGGCATCGTCGTCGATCACGATCTCGAGCGTCGACGCCGAAACTCGCACGTGGGGCACCCGAATGGTCACAGTGAGGACGTCCTCGGTCTGTGACAACACGAAGCGCGGTGTTATGGGCATGGTTCGTGGCTGCTTGCAATGGAAGGCAGAAGCGAAGGCCGGCCAGTGGCCAGCAGATCGATCTGTGAGATTGCTTGGCGCAACGCGCGCGCGCGCAACGAAAACTGCAAAACGTGGCGGGGGGCGGCATGCGGGAGACGGCCAGACAGTCAACGCAACTCTGCTGGCAACGCAACGGCCAACGCAACAACGCAACTCTCTACATGTAGGAATTAATAAAACGCGGTACATGTACGATCGATCGTACAAGCTTTAATAGTGTTAGATAGAGCTAGAGCTAGATCTACACATCCAGTCGAAACGGGAAGAATCAATCATAATCAAAACGAATCTTTTTGTTCTGGGGAACCTGCTGAGAAGTTGACTTGTTCTCGCCGACGTGGCTGGCGTCGCGCTTTGCCCGATCTCGCAGGGCATCGATGTCCTCTTTGTCATCAGCCCATTCCAAGACCAAATGGCGACCATAAAGATGAGTACTTGCCAAAGCCTGCATGGCATTCTGAGCCTCTTGAGATGTCAAGAACTCGACAAAAGCAAACCCTCGATGAGAGCCATCGAACTTCTTCGGAAGGCGCACCTTCTTGAGCTGACCGTAGGCACCAAATAGTTGAAGGATTTCCTTCCTATTTGCCTGGAAAGGGACATTGCGCACCATTAGTTTCTTGCTCTTCAGCCCCTTCGAGGTGGGAGCGGCGGCACTCTTCTTCGGAGCCGATGCAACGTCTGTCTTGCCGGAAAGCTTGATTTCCAAGGAATGGCCATCCAAAAAAGTCCCCTGCATCTTCTTCATAGCCTTGCGCGCGGCCGTGTCGCTATCAAATTCGATGAAGCCGAAGCCCATCGAAAGCTGTCGCATTTCAGGCTCAGCACCGGGTAGCGCTCGGCCTACCTTCTTCTTTACCGGCGCCAACTTGGTCGGAATACGGACGGCACGAGCCTTGTGACCAGACCGCTTGAACGCCTCAAGCAACTGTTCCTCAGTAGTAGAGAAATTGAGGTTCTTGCAGTACAAAGTTGAAGCTGTAGACTGCTGCTCCTCCTCGTCGTCGCCGACCTGCTCTTGCTCGTTATCCTCGCTGGATTTGTTTGTATCTCGGGTAGCTGTACCACTCTCGTTTTGCTTCGCTGCAAGTGGAGCCCACTCAAGATAGAGCGGCACGTGCTTGAAACGCTTATATGCCAGCTTGCGGAAGGCCTTCCGTGCGTCGACGGCGTGACCGTATTCGATCAATGCGATTGTTCGTGAAGGAGGAAGCAAAATCTGGGACGGCGCATCACCAATACCATTGAATAGCTTGGCCAGATCGTCTTCCGTTGTATCATATGGGAGATTTTTTACGAGAATCATCTCCTTGCTCCGCTTCACATCGTGAAGCTTGTCCACTCCCCTTCCGCTGCTTCCTGAAACGAGAATATTCATATCAATGCCGTGCTGCTGGAAGTACTCACGGTTCTCCTCGATAATTTGAGTCTCGCCCAACGCAAGTCGAACTGCCGCACCACCGGATGATAGGCCATCCTTCACATTCAAGATGTCCCCCTTGGCGAGACCCAGCCTCTCGGACAAGTTATCGACCACGGCATCTCCTCTAACAAAGCTGCTGGACCAGCCGGCAGCGACATTTTCGGCACCCTTCTGTCGAGCGAGCTCCTGTTTCTTCTTGTAAGTCATATTATCTCCACCTTCGCCCATCCCGTCACCACTACCGGTCGCGTCTTCTTCTCGAGCTTTCTTAGCTGGAATGACGTGCATCAATCTACCCTGAAAATCAGACCCATCGAGAGCATCGCGAGCAGTCAAAGCATCATTCGAGGAGGAGAATCGAACAAAAGCGTATCCTTTGTTACGCTTTGTATCATCAACAGGAATGTGACACTCTACTACCTCGCCGAACGCTTCAAATGCCTCCTTCAGTTCTTCTTCAGTTGCGGCAAATGGAAGATTTCGGACGAACAGGCGATCACGAGCGTATCCAGCGTCTTCTTCAGCTCCAACCGCACTCGAATGGGATAATTCAGAATCTTTGGGATTTTCAGCACTTTTGCCGTTGCCCGTTGCGTCTTCTTCCTCTTCGTCGCTATCAGAATCGTCATCGCTGCTACTGCTGCTACTATCGCTAGAGTCAGAACTGCTACTTTCGGAACTGCCGGCATTTCCATTGTTATTCTTTGGCTGATTTGTTGCCTCAATGTCATTCCTTTCCTCTATATCCTCCTCGTCGTCGTCGTCGTCTTCATCGTCGGACAGCAGCTCGTCCTTGGCAGTCAATTTCGAGCGAAAGAAATCCATATCAGATACCGCGGCGCCGGCATAGGCTGCCTGACTGCCTGCCAAAGCATCTGCCCCCTCTCCGCCGCTATCGACAGAACTATCATCGGATGCGCTGTCGCTGTCGCTGTCGTCGCTATCATCCTTGTTGCTGCTATTGGAATCGCTCTCCTCGGCCGCACTCTTCCTACTACTACTAGAAGATCCTTTCTTCTTCGCGTCCGTCTTGTCCGATAAGCCAATGACACCAACGTCATCATTGGCCCATGCCTTGGCCTTGCCCCCACCCGAGACAGCCGACGAGGCGCCCATGAGTTGGAGGAATTCCTCCTTCTTTCGCAAAAGTTCTTCATCAGCGGCAGACTTATTGCCGTCCTTTTCATTGACCATCTCCTCCGAAACCTTGCGAACGCTGCTCCCATCCTTCTTCTTGTTTGAGTTCTCGGCGGCGTTGTCCTCCTGCTTGGTGTGGGTGCGCTCGTACCGGGAGCTGCCCTTGCTGTGCTTGGACCACGGCCGATGTCCGGTCTCGTCTGCCGACGCCTTCTTGCTGAAGGCCAGCTCGACGGCCAGCCGGGATGCCTTGGCATACGTTCCGTGGAAGGCATCGACGGCTCGGACGGCCTGATCATGCGTCTTGAAACCCACGAAGGCCAGCTTGCGCGACTTGCCCTCCTTGGTCTTGAGGATGCGGCAGTCCGTGATGGTTAGGTTGGACGTTGACGAGGGCGGTCCTGACTCGAGGATATGCCGCCGTAGCTTGGCATCGTCGAAGCTCGGCGGAACATTCTTGACGCAGATACGCGTCGTCTTTGGAGCGGCGGGGGAGGTGGACATGGCTGGATCGTACTACATGTAGTACATGAGTAGTAGCTGTGGAATGATGATCATCCCGCTCTTGCTCGCTCTGCGCTTTCTCGCTCGATCGATTTTGTGGCGGGCAGGTCCGCACGCGCGACGGACGGACGAAATCTGCAAATCTGGTGGCAAGTCAGTCCATGGTCAGAAAACTGTCTACTAGATCTAGATCTACCGGTACGTGTACATGTAACATATACATTATCTAATTAGCTTATGCAATAGCTACGCCACAATCGGCGCTAGAACAGCGACGGTGCATCGTCTTTGTTGTTCCTCCAGCCCGACCACTGTGCCCAGGCTTGTCACTACCAGCCGAAAAATGCAGCAATGACGACAGCGACGAGCCGACGAATTGATGACGAGGAGGAGGGGGAGGAGACAGGCAATTGCCGATGCTACCGGTACCCTCGGTGTCTGCCGTCGTGTCGGTGCCGATGCTGGTATTTGGCAGTATGCTCTCCGAATTGTGGCGGCGGTGAGACAGGCTGCGGCGCTTTGGGTGGCGGTGGTGGCAAGCCTGTGGTGCCGCTCGGCGGGAAAGTAGAGAATCGCTTTGGTGCAACAGGGAGGCCGATCTTCTACCATCGGCGCCGTAGACGGGAGCACCAGCAGCACTGTTGGCAGCGGCAGCGGCGGGCGTAATTTCTAACAGTCCCAGCCCTCCGAGAAGGGAGGAATCCCTCCGGTGATGATGTTTCTTCGCTGCTGCTGCCCTGTTGTTGTTGTTGATGCTGCTGCTGCTGCATCGATCCGCCCTCGCCGACTTGCATGGAGAGCTGGTGGACAGCGAATACGACATGTACGAGGGTTCGTCGTCGTCGCCTGCATGCTGGTCGGCATCATCCGTCCCGGTGCCAGTCCCTCCGGTGCCGATGTTGATGCCCTCGCCGTCACAAAGAGCATTGGTCGAAGAGTAGTAGGCGCCGCTGGTATTGTTGTTGTGAGAGGCGCCTCGTCGTCTCTCCGTCCAGGATTGACGCCTCGGATCCTCCTGCTCCTCTGCGACATGGCTGCTGTTGTTGCTGGTGCGGCCGTGGCCCAAGTCCGCGTCGAGGGAGCTCACGGTGCTGGTGGCGTCATTGTCATTGTCATTGTCATTGTCATTGTCATTGCCATTGCCGTGGCCATCACCCGCCTCGGCAAGCAGCCTTAGCCTGGACCGAGAGTGCCGGACGACCACCTCCTTCATCGCGGCCGGTATTTCGATCGCGATGCTGCGTCGCTGCTGCGACGTGGCGGCGGCGGCGGCGATGGGCCCGCCGGCGTAGGTGTGGCGGCGGTGGAGCTGCGGCAGCGGCTGGGGGGCGTGCGTCGAGTACTCGTAGTACCGCTCGGCGTGCTGGTACTCTCCGCGACGAAAGTCGGCGCTCCCGCTCGTGCTTCTGCCGAGGCCTCCGCCCAGCGACGAGGAGGAGCACGACGACATGTGGTGGTGGCAATCGTCGTCGCCGCCGTCGTCGTCGTCGCTGCCGGCATTTGGGATGCTGCTGGCAGCGCTGGTGCGGCGGTGGCGGGTCTGCTCCGGGGATACGACGGCGGGTCCGGCGCTGGCGGCATCGGCGGTCTTGGCCCGTCGCCTCAGCGGCGCATCTCGTGCCTGCGGGGAGAACGATTCCATCGCGTGGTGGTGTGTGTCTATTGCATTACTACGCCGCTCCCTGCTTTGCTGCTCTACTGGCTGTAGTCACTCGTAACCAGCGTCAGTATCT
>Ga0115006_10001559_pt1 | contig 14408 bp, 17 predicted proteins | sample ArcOceMetagenome_3_FD_88943 | JGI IMG/M metagenome (GOLD analysis project Ga0115006, IMG submission 88943) | Marine eukaryotic phytoplankton communities from Arctic Ocean - Arctic Ocean- Svalbard ARC20M Metagenome | ecosystem: Environmental > Aquatic > Marine > Oceanic | place: Arctic Ocean...
AATCACTGCCGTAGAGAGGGCCAACGGACCGAGCACTGGAGGCAAAAGATTCACAGTCTTCGGCCTCAATTTTGGAACCTCGGATTACTCAGCAGCACTCAAGGTTGGAGACAAGCTCTGCACAGAGACCAGGTGGGTCTCTGATTCGACTATCGAATGCGTGGTTTCTGAGAATGTTGGACATTCGAAAAAGCTAGATTTGAATCTTCTAGACAGGCATGCGTATTTCACCAAGGCATACAGCTATGATGCGCCGTTGGTCACGAGTATGAAAAACGGGCAAGGCAACGGGTATGGCAACGGCCCGCCTGTAGGCGGTGAGCAGACAGGTAGAATGACCACTATAACTGGATTCAATTTCGGTGCTTCTGGCATGTATCAACCGAAGGCATACGTACACGCGTCAAAAGGAGGCGGCGAATGTGTGCTCACTCAATGGCAGTCGCACTCGTCCCTCTTGTGTGCCACAGCAAATGGCCTGGGAGAAGGTGCAGATGTGACTGTCGTGGTTGGGGAGCAGACAGGCACACTTGAGGATGGCTTTTCGTACGACAAGCCCATCATCATCATCCCGCCTTTTATGAACAGCGGCTTTGTCCCAAATGCTCCTTGCAACACACCCACCGAGCTTCTAATTTTCGGCCGCAACTTCGGTGCTCAGGACTACCAGCAAGCAGTTGCGACAGTAGGTGGCACTACATGCGTCGCAACCAAATGGAAGTCAGATTCGACAATGACCTGCACGACACCACAAGGAATGCTGGGGGAACACAACTTAATCGTGTCTGTTGAATCGCTGGTTGGCACGTTCACGGCTGCCTTCTCCTTCGACCGGCCTTCAATAGCGCAAATGCTTCCGCAGAATGGTCCTGCAGGGGCAGGACATGCGGTTACCATACTCGGCAAGAACTTTGGGACCTACTCATCAGCGCAGGCACAGACAGTCTTCATCGGAGAATCCGAAGCTGCACTCGTCACGTGGACCTCTGATTCGGCTATAGTTGCTCGTGCGCCAGCAGGACGCGGGATCGGGCAGGTTGTGGCTGTGTTGCAGACTGCCAATGCCGGTGGTGGTACACATTTGGGCTTTTACACGTATGATGATCCTGTGATCACGAGCGCTCAACGTGCAAATGGGCCTCAAGAGGGGGGATTCTCTATCACCATCACTGGGTCAAGCTTTGGGGGAACTCAGCCAAATTTCGAAGTTTTTGTCGGAGACACCGCGTGCGGCGCTCAACAATGGGTCGACGACTCGACGTTGCATTGCCTTGTGCGAGAAGGAATCGGGAAAGTCGATCTGTCGGTGAAGCTGTTTCCGGGCCAGCACCGCTGCTTTGGCACTGCCGATGGCATGTGCACCGCAACAAAGGCCGGGGCCTTCATGTACGATGGTCCTCACCCGAGGGCACTAGAGGGCCGAATGAATGGTCCGAGTTCAGGACAGGAGACTATCACCGTGGTGGGCAGCCATTTCGGGAACACGGACCCTGGATCCCTCCTCATCGCCGGTGTTGGCCAGACAAACTGTAGTGAGACCACGTGGGTTTCACCTACCTCTCTCACATGCAAGTTGAACCCCGGCGTTGGGTCCAGCGACGTCAACGTGCACCTTGCAGGAGCGCAACGTGGCATTAAGCGTGCCTTCTCGTATAATGCCCCGTCTCTCGACGCATGGCCTGCCATATACGAAGGCCCACAAGCTGGGGGTGTTCTCATCACTGTGACCGGTGAGAACTTTGGAGACCAAGCCGGACTGGGAGGCTCTGGAATTTATTTTGACGACACCGAGTCACAAGTGGTTGAATGGATTTCGTCTGCAAAAATCGTCATTGCATCTTCCCCTGGAGTCAAACAGCCTGGAGGCAATTCGGTGAAAATTGGAGCCCCTAACACTCCCATCGAAGAGCTCAAAACGGTAACGCCATGGACCTATGATCATCCTATGATTTTTGGAGCCAACCGGTCGGAGGTGTTGGGTCTGGATGGTAACAAAACTTTCACGGTCGTCGGCAAGAACTTTGGCGGATTTGACAGCACACCGACTATTTTCCTTGGTGAAGACTACACCAAGTGCAAGCTGACGATCTGGTCTTCTGATTCATCACTTGCGTGTACCACCCCCGCCATGCCAGCAGGCAAGCACCATGTTTCGTACCTTTCGGGTGCAAAGGGTACAACCAAGTCTGTTCTCGTTGAAGAGCTCGAGACCTTTCAGAGCTCAAATGACAGCACCATTAACATGTCAACAAGCTATGCAGCGAGTGCGGAAAGTCTTGTGGAGTTCTTTGACGCGCCGAGTGGCGTGTTGGCCTTTACCGTGGTTGAGATTACAGCAGAGCTTTGTGACCAAGGGAAGAAAATAGATCTAGGACTAGGAGTAATTATCGACCTCAAGCCGGGTTGGTGCAACGCTGGTGGTATTAGCAGCAACACCTCAATGCTTCTGTACGTCGTTTCTTCAGACAGGGCTCCTTTCGAGGCTGACGCTTCGAATAGCACAGTGATCGCCACGGCCGTTGTCATTGGTCTATCTTTCAGCGGCGTCGCGCCCGCTAATCCTATCTCAGTCGCACAGCCGCTTGATATGGACAGACTTGCTGCGGCGGGTGAGGGTCGCCGTCGCCTGCTGCAGTATGGCGGCAAAAGAGTACGCCAAGCTTGGCTGAACAAGTGCACAGGCAAATGGATTCCATTGTGTGAAACCACGGCAAGTCAAGACACAGTTTCATCTTCGGTCACTTCTGACGTGGCAACAGACGCCTGCTTCGATCCTTCTCTGCAGAGTGGCACGTGCGCTGGGCCTGTCATCGAGGCGGAAATGTGTGGAACTGGAGGGCAGATACTCATCTTCGGTTATGATGAGGACCCTTGCAAAGAGGCTTCAGAAAGCACAGTTGCCTGGGCACCGATCATCGCGGTAGGTCAACGTATCTGGATACCGCCGTTTTCAGTGTTATCTATCAGCACGCATCTTTTCATCAAGCCCTCGTTGCTATTGAAAAGCTAGTGCACACAGCCATACACAATGCAAGCTCCGCACGTGCATGTCTGAAATCTACTCTTCGCTGACGAGTCTATCTAATTCACAGGGCATCGTCATTGGCGTTCTCGCGATTCTCGTCTGTTTGTATCTGCTCGCAAAACGCGCAAAGTCCGATGCAGAGTACGACGACGACGACTATTCGTCCTACAGTGACTCGGACACGGGTACGATGCATTTCATTCCAACACTTTATATCAATACGTGCCGCTGCCCTAGGGAGTCAGCAGGTTATCTTGGGCATGACATGACAATTTTTCCTATGTTTTTCCACTCAGGTTCTCAATCGCGATCTTCAGTCGATGCTGATTTGGTTTTCACGAAGGGACCGGTATTTTTTCTGCTCATCTTAGCATACAGCCTTCATGTTGTCGGAGTTGTCGAATGCCCATGTGTCAAAACCCTACCCTGTTCATTGCTAGGAACTGACACGAGCCCGCCCCTCCGTTCGCGCATTTTCCCGTCTCCCTTTGTTCCTCGTCACAGGGAATGCCGTACATGCCAGCATCACCACTGTTCCCGCAAAGTTACTCATCTCAAATGTACCCCGGCGGGCAAGCTAGCCAAATGTACCCAATGTCCCCATATGGCCCTGGGTACCCAGCATCCATTCAACGAGGACAACTGGCCCCTTATGATTACGATCCATATTACGATCCATACACTCATGACGCATATGGATCAGCAGGGCCTATAGTGCCGATGCAAGGATCCGCAGGGCCTATGGGACCGATGCAAGGATCCGCAGGACCCATGTTCATGCCTGGCATGGACTACCCTCCTAGCCGTGGATATGGGTACTGACGCGTGATGTAATCAGAGAGAATAGGACAGTCAGAAATAACCCGACAGGCCTACTAATTGCGCCCTTTTTTGTTTTCTTGTTCTGTGTTCAATGGAGTGGTAGCGGCGGGAGCGACCGTTGCGAGTGCAACAGCGGCGGCAGGATAGCAGACTGAAAATTTAGATGCTCTTGCAATAGTAAATACGGTAATGATTGTGCTTGGGGGTGTTGCAGTAAGCATCACTCTTCACATCCGGTCCTTCGTCTGCTTTCAAACGCATCTTTTGTGTGTCCGCTTGGGACCGATAAAAGCTTCACCCGGTGTACCATCGTCCCGTGCTGGGACGACCGAACGGTTCACTTTTGGCAGTGTTTGGCACAAAAAGGGAGACATACTTTTCGGAATGGGTGATTCGGGGGAGTGGTAAATTACAGTGTGAAGCCTTTATCGGTCCCAGGCGGTATACTTCAACACCACTTTTTTTGTGCTAAAACAGTGGGCGCTGTTTTAGGCACTTGGTGCCCACCAAATGCCAAGTTGACACGTAACCGAACGCCATCATTTCTTGACGGCAGGTGCTTGGCCCCAATGTTCTTGCGAAAGTGCGTGCGACATGCATGGGGTGGAGCACAGCTGTGCCCAACAGTATGCATGCTAATCTGTGTCTTGTCAATCCTGAATCCATGGCGGCACACATGCATGGAATGCCATGGCTGAGCGGCCTATCCTGGCCGCTCAGGCCAAGTGCTACAATTGCGAGCATCAAACGCAGCAACGAGAGCATCACGACTTTCGTTCAGAATCCTTGAGAGGCGAGGTGAAAGACCGCAAAACGTGCATCGCCTGAGGGCCAAGAGCCTGCCCGCTGACGAGGCAGAGAGCCACGACAACCCGAGCTGGCGATGTGCGCTGCGCACGTGCACACCTGGAGAAGAAAGAGGACAATGGGAACAAAAACATGAGCCAGATTTGCATCTGCAGGCAACCACTGCGACCAGCATGTACATACGCCTCCATGTGATATGCGCGTGCACAGATCTACAGACACTGACGACACACGCCAGAGACGCCCAGGAAGCAGAAACGCCAAACTTCAGCCAACATGCACAACATAACATAACGTGTGCTCCCGGCATGATAACAGTGATCAGGCAACAACAAGGCCATGAGTCTGGGCATGCGCGAGTGCTTACACGCGCGCACACTGCCACCAGCAAGCACTTACGTTATCAGAATGATGAGGAGGACGCAGAGGAGCGAATAACTCGAGCGCCGCTCCATATGCGCGAGCACAAACGAGCAAGCCACGAACAACGCGTATCCTGCCGCCACATTCTCCAGAGTCAGTGCCATGTGCCGGCACACATTCCAATCTGGGATCACAAAAGCGTCTTGCGGGACTTTGAACCTGCCGCAGCAGCCGCTCCGGCTCCCGCCAGCGCCCTCGGAACTGACGCGAGAAGCAAACATACCACACGTAGGCACAACCCCCATCAGTACTTTCAAGAGCACAAGCAGACCAGTGGCGAAAGTTGAATGCACGAGAGGCTAGAGGCAGAACAGCATGACAGCGACTGTTGATAACAGCAAGACGGCGACTGTTGAGAACAGCATCACAGCCACTTTTGAGGCCCGACAGTCGCACGCCGGACACATCACCCCCCCTTCCCATAACACCACAAACAATAGGAGCAGCAGCAAACAAGCACCGCGGGAGAGATTGGAGAGTCCTGTACAGGCCTGCGCCAACACGCGCACGGCCCGGTCGTGTAGTACCGGCACGCTGAACGTCCCTGCTCAAACACACGCACGGGTCCTCGAAATTCAAATCAGAAGACGCACAGTCAAACGCACATTCAACACGAGGAAGATGCTATGCGCTCTCCAAGCACGCGCGCGCGCATGCTCGCACGTTGCACGCACCAGCCACCAGGAGGCAAGACAGCGCGCCATAAGGGATGCTGCCTCCAAAATTGGCTGCGGCCCAAAGTGCAAGATAGAGGACAACTGTGGCACTGGCGTCGGAGCCGCTGATCCCCGCGCGCACCTGCTCGCAGAAGGAGGTTGGAAAGACGGGGGCCACACGGAAAGACAGGGGTCACACAGAGCACGCAGAGAGCGGTTGCTGCAGCAGAGAGCGGTTTCTGCTGCAGAGTGGTTGCCGCTGTCACGCACAAGCGCTTGGCGCAAGCAACCGATTTTCAAACAAGGTCTCACACCTTGACGGCAGCTTCCTCTACAAAATGGAACGCCGAGGCAGTGAGCAAGAGTAGCACTCTTTCTAGCGCATCCTGGGAGAGGAGTTGCCCCTGCAACTGCTGCAACGCCTCCGGTGCCGTGATCAGCCCTGTTTGCACACAAAAGAAGCCAAAAGCGTGTCGCGGTGAGCATAGAGGCATGTCCGAGTGCACAGAGGCATGTCAGAGTCGCGCTGTGTGCTGGTTGAGCTACCTCAAACTCACAGAGTGCCGCACGGAGTCACACGCACGGTGCACACAAAGCACACCTGACCCCTGCCGACATACGCACAGGCTACGCTCACGCGTGCACACGCAGCCACACAGCTACGAACTCAACAACAATCACCTGCCACAGGCTCGCAGACACAGCTCAAGCCCAGGACAACGAGGACAGAGCAACAGGCTAGCTCAAGCGCGCTGTACGCCTCCACCACCACCGCCCACAGGTACGTCAATCCTGTCGCCAGCACTACGCCTGCAGGGCAACAGACTCAGCGCACACGCAGCCCCCATGCCTTTGCGCATGACGCGGGCGAGATTAACACGCGCACATGAACATGCGCGCCTCGACAGAAAACACAGAGAGCTAGAGCTAGCGTCTTGACTCAGTTAGGGGTTAGGGGTTACCACGTCGCACAGATATGGGCGCACACGGCAGAGCGGTTCCGCGTGAGCGCGATGCACGCGCTGCGGTGGCAACGGCGCAGAAAAAACCTGTGAGGAGCGGGTCGCGCCAGAGGACGAGATGGCGCACGTCGGCGTACAGCTGTGCGGCGCAGTCTCCGTCTGCTCCAACTGCGTGTCGTGTGCCGGTGTTGGGGCAGGACACGTATGTATGTGACACCTCAATTTAGACCCGCAGATTCACAGAGGCAACGGGATCAACATGCTCGTGCCACACACCAAACAGCCTGCACCCGTACGTCAACGATGCGCGAGTGGAAGAGAGCACGGGCCTAGGCCGCAGACATGCCGTACCAACGCAGGTTGCGGCGAGAGCGTCAGAGAGCATTCGTGCAGCAACGGGAGGCACGGGGCACGTACGTCGGGAGATGACAGAGGCGTTGACCGCATCACGTGTCGTGCCGCCGTCCAGGCGGCTGTGAATGGAGAACGGTGTCGAAGCCAAGAACGGAGTTGCCAAGCTGTTGTGAGTGTTCAAGTTGTTGCTGGGCGTCGTGGCAAGGTCACGGAACCTGAGTGTCAGAATGCGCTGTTCGTCAGCACCTTGCAACCTGGCATGCCCGTGCACTCGGTTCAGAGAACAGAGCTCTGCCGGGGGCTGGGAGCGTCCGACCTGTCGGTCTGCGTCGCGGGTATGGCTGGCTGGGTGCAAGAAGGGGTGTCCTCGACAGACATAGGCGATTCGGCAAAGGATGCAGGCACGCCTCGTCCGGAAGGAGTGCTCATGTTGCCCGCTGTCCAGGGCACACCAGAGCACGTCAGAGGGGCATACGGGGCACGATTAGGCGCCGGCGTGGCGCATCCGCTTTTGGGCACAGGGCCGCTGGACAACGGAAGCACCTCGGAAGAGAGGCGTCCTGGCGCTGAAGAGTGGAGTTTTGGCTGCTATGCTCGAGCTGCACACAAGATTGCCACGTAGGTCAAGGAGAACGTGCGGATGGACAGGGCAGCACTGGTTTGGCTGCAGGACGTGAATCGCGCGATTGGCACGCATCGCGAGCGCATCGGTGCACGCTGGTACATCGGCGATGCTCACTTGAGGCCGCCGAGGGAGGCCCGCGAGATTTGGATGGGCGACGCCTGCAGGTGAAAGTAGCGGCGTGAGATGCAGGAGGGCAGGCTGGCAAGCACCGAGCATCATTACAATCGCACGCGCTTCCACGCGAGGGACTGGCACCTGGACGCCCATAGAGTGGCTGGAGTTTGGGTCCAGGTTCTCGCAAGCGCCGCGCCCGTCAGGCGCGGACGAGCCGAGGCCAGACGAGTCGAGCGGCACCTGAAACGTCACCTTGTGCGGCAGCCTGCCTGCGTTGCTCGTGTCCGGGCGCTCGCCAAACGGGGCGGGAAAGGGTCTGCTCGCCACGCACGCGCGGTGTCAGGCCGGACGCGAAGGCGCACACGCAGGGCAGAGCATGGCGGGGAGACCTCGAGGGAAAGGCGTCGGCGGCAAAGGGCGACGCAAAGGGCCGCCCCGCGCCGCCAAAGGCGCCGCGGTCCCTGTAGCCACCCGCCGGCCACTGGCGGCTGGGCGTGTTGTCGGCCGTGGGGCGCGCGTCGAACACGCCCCCCCGTCCCGGGGTGGACACGTCAAGGTTGCCCGACGTGCCGCCATCGTGCCCGGGCCGGCTGCCAAAGTGCATGTCGTCCGACAGCGGCTGCGCGAAGCAACCCGCCATTTACGCGTCGGTCCTCCTCTGCCGTTTTGAAAAGGCGTGTAAAATTCCAAGTTTTTTTTTTCCCAGATGACCCTATTTTTGGCGAGGGCGTAGTGCAGTAGCGAAAAAAAAAATACACAAGGCGATTTGCGGGTGTCAGCGCCAAGGAGAGGGGGCGCCAGGATGGCGGAGCTGCGCGAGATGCGGGGCGGCGCGCCGACGAGCGCGCGCTACTCGCGCCTGGAGGGCACCGACGACAGCATCCGCATCAAGATCAAGACCCTCGACAACGAGAGCACGTGGGAGGTGGAGGGCGAGGGCTCGTGGACCGTGCGCCAGCTCAAGGATCACGTACGGCGACAACCCCCCGGCGCTGCGCCGCCTGCTGCGCCGCCTGCTGCGCCGCCTGCTGCGCGGGGGTTGCCCGGCGCGCGAGGGCCTACACGCCGCGCAGCCGAGGCCGCGGCGCGCCTTGCAGTGCGTGGGCGCAGAATGCCGCACGCCCGCCCCTGTCCAGCCCCCCGCTCCCTGGGCGGAGGGTGCCCGGCGGAAGGCGTGCTCACGCTGCGGCTGGTGCGCAGCTCAAGGAGACCAAGGACCTGAAAGAAAAGCGCATTCGTCTGATACTCCTGGGCCGTATGCTCGAGGTGCCTGCCGCCCCTGCCGCCCTGTGGAGCGTCGCATCCGCTCGCCATGGCCCCTGGCACGCCCCGGCGCGGTCCGCCGCCTGCCTGCGCTCGCGGGGGGCCCGTACCGGGCAGAAACCTAGGGCGCTGACGCGCTTTCCTGGCTTGCGGTGTGTGCTGCGCCCCCCTCTGCACGCCACCTGCCCAGGACTCGCATACACTAAGCTCGTATGGCCTGAAAGACGGCGATTTTGTTCATGCGGCAATCTCCGAAGAGGTGGCTGCCCTTTTCTGCGTTTGTGCTTTGCTGCCCGCGTCCTGCCCCCGCGACGCGATGCCTGCGGCCGTGCGCCTTGATGCTGGAGCTGCGCGGGGGGGCGGGGAGCTGCGGTCGTGCGCGTCCTGCGGGTGCTGCCTGGAGCTGGGGCAGTAGAGACCCAGTAGCAGCAGCAGCACGTAGCGTTCCAAGGCCTCTGATGCGCTCGCATGGCTGTGGACAGTTGCCGCCTGCACCGGATGTTGCAATCGACATGAACCGCCGGGATAGGGACGAGGAAGACAGCGTGCGAGGCTTCGATCGCCTGTACTGCGCCACCCGCTCCGAGCGCTCCTAGCGCGCCACATGTTTGCTCGCCCAGCATGCGTGCGTCGCGCGGAACAATGTCCCTGACAACCGGAGCCTTGGACTGGCAGGCTGCGAGCAGGATTTTCCCAGACTGAGGTGGACATTCTGCGGGCACAGTTCCACTCGCGTCGGCATGGTGGGAGGCCCCTGTCCGACGTGGAATCTGTAGAGTTGGAGGAGGAATGGCTCGAGCAAAATCAGGGCGACGGGGCGCCCATGGGGATGGGCGGTGGCATGCGCGACGGGTCGCGACGATTAGATCGCGTGATGGATGAGGTTTCGGAGGGCACGCAAGGGGACATGCTGCTGGGCCTGGTCATGGGCTTCGTCTTCGGCATTATCATGCTCTTTTGGATCTGGGAGCGCGGCATTCCGCGGCGCCAGAAGCTCGGCATTCTTTGTGGCATCGCCTGTAACCTGACGGTCTCCCCCGCCCCTCCTTTCTTGCTGTCATCTAGCTCCTTTCTTGCTGTCATCTTGCTCATGCCCCTCTGCAGCGCAGCCAACCGCAACAATGGCGACATGCAGATTTGTGAGTGAGTGCGTGTGAGAGAGAAAGAAAGAGAGAAGGAGCCAGAGCGCGCACGAGAGGTGTGTGAAGAAAGGTGAGAGTGGGGCGGGCGGGAGGGTCAGGGGGCGGGCGAGAGAGCGAGCTGGCGAGCTGGTGCGCGGGCAGAGCAAGTTTGCAGAGATGTCATGAGTTGGTGCAATCTGAGGGCTCTTGAGGGCTCTGAGGTCTCTGAGGTCTCAAGCATGGGATTGTGCATCTTGTGTGGGGTGCAGATGGGCATGATACGGCTGCAAGCGCGAACACATGGGCGGGTCTCAGGGCAGTCGTCCAGCATTCACGGCACCCAACACAAGTTTTGACGACGGCGACTTTGCCACCAGAGCTAGGCTGATCAAGGCAGCGACGCGAGTGTTTCAGAGTGTTTCAGACAGAAGGTTGAGGAGAGGCGTGTGGCAGTCTGCGGTTCCGCAGTCCCAAACAACGCGAGCAAGGGCGTGGAACACTGGCGCGCCCCGCGCCCTTGGCGTGCAACTGCCCTGCCAATTCCATGGAGCCTACGTGTTGCCACCGCTTTGCCTTCTGCCTCTGTTACGACCTGTGTCACTATCTCTGGTAGATGCTGCGTATTCCGCACAGCGGGTTGTTGTGACACGTTGTATATTGTCTAGTGTGTATTGAACCAAGCAAGAAAGAGTATGAGGGAAAGAAAGAGTATGAGCAAAGAGTAGTGCGGCAAAAGGAGGACGCCTACTTGCTGATGCCATCCTCGTTGATCCAGCGGGCAGCCTGCTTGGCGTAGTAGGTCAAGATAGCATCGGCACCAGCGCGCTTGAAGCACAGCAGGGCCTCGAGACACACGTCCCGCTCGTTGATCCACCCGCGCTCGGCAGCCGCCTTCATCATGGCGTACTCGCCCGACACGTGGTATGCCGAGATGGGCAGGTTGGTGTTGTCCTTGAGCAACTTGATGATGTCGAGGTAAGGCATGCCCGGCTTGACCATGAGCATGTCGGCGCCCTCGGCCGCATCCAGCTGCGCCTCGATGAGCGCCTCGCGCGAGTTTGCCGGGTCCATTTGGTAGGTCTTCTTGTTGGGGGGCGCGTTGGACGACTCCCGGGGCGCCGAGTCCAGGGCGTCACGGAAGGGCCCGTAGAATGCCGAGGCGTACTTTGCCGTGTACGAGACAATAGACACATCTGTGAAGCCCTCTGAGTCGAGCGCATCCCTCAAAGCGCCCACGCGGCCGTCCATCATGTCCGAGGGAGCCACCACGTCGGCGCCGGCACGCGCCTGGCAGATGGCCTGTCGGCACAGCTGCTCGATAGTCTCGTCGTTCATGATGCGGCCGCGGCCGCCGTCGCCCCTCTTGTCGCTGCTGACCATGCCATCGTGGCCCTGGTCCGAGTAGGGGTCCAGCGCCACGTCTGTCCACACGTTCACCTGCCCGCCGTACTTGGACTTGATCTTCTTGATGGTCTCAGGGATGAGGCCCGCAGGATCGTAGCACGCGTCCGCCGCGTTGGTCTTGATGTCGTCAGGGATCTTGGGGAACAGGATGATGTTGCTCACACCCTCATTCACAGCCTCGCCCACCTCTTTCATGACCGACTCGACCGAGTGTCGCTCGCAGCCGGGCATCGAGTCGATCTTCTCGTTGTGGTCTTTTGTGTGCAAGAAGAGCGGGTAGATGAAGTTTTGCGGCACCACGCTGCCATCGCACGCACACAGTGAGCACACCCAGCAGACAAGACGCACGAGGAAACGCATCCTCGGCAAGCAAACGCACCACACGCACCACTGCGTCCTTGTGCTGCGCCCCATTCGCAGTCCGGCAGCATGCAGACTGTGGCCCGGTGTTGCAGCAGCGAAGCATCTAGAGCAAAGCACCGCAACTCCACGGTTGCATGCGCGTATGTGCTCTGGCTGAGGAGAAAAGCCGTTCTTTTCAGGTCTGCTCTCGACTGACCCACGCACTGGGGTAGAAACGCCGCGGAACGAGACAAGGGGAGGTCGCACCGGTTCTCGCGAGTCATGGAGCGAATGCCCTCGTTCTTGCGATTCCTGCGGGGGCGGGGGCGCTGTGGCACCCAGATACCGCCCTGCTCGTTGGGGCGGAGCCCGTACACGGGCTCGCGTTCAATCTTGGGCACCACGCCGGTCATCTTGAGGCCAGAGACGGCGGAGGAACTTGCGCGCACATTCGCCTGAACGGGCCCGCACCACAGGTCAGATGCCGCTCCCGGGTGGATGGTGCGCATGCGCGACAGCAGCGGCGCACGTGGCCGCGCGACGACCGGGCATCGCCAGACACACCATCGAGCAGCGCGCAGGCACGGACACGCCAATATACCTTGGCAGGCCTGGCGGCGGCAAGCGGCGAGGGCGCAAAGGCCTCGGCCGTGGCGGCAGCAAAGGCCAGCGCAGCAACACTGCGCAAAAGCGGGGCGAGGGCAGAGGCGACGGCGGTCAGCGGGAGCACGGAGCGGCAGGCACCTGCACCGGCAGGGTGGTCTGGGCGCGCCCGCGCGCCGCCGACTGGCGGCCTCACAGCCGTGCTGCGAGCCCGCGGCGGCACCGGCGCCAGTGCGGGGCGGAGCTCAGATGCGTCTTGTGCCAACCCACGGGGGCGAATTGGGCACCACGCGCGAAGCAGGCAGCAGGCGCGCCGCTCGCGAGGCCGCCGCCCGCGGCGGCCTCGCCGCGCAGGGAATCGCGGGCACCGCGAGCGGTGCGCGCCGCTGAGCGGACGCCGCGGGCGCGGGCAGACACGCACCGCGGGAGCATCATCCTCCTGGCTCTCGACGGCTCGACTCGGCCCCCAGCGTCACAAGAAAATTCTTCTGTTCGTGGGCGTGTGGTAAAGTCGCCAACCCGGGCAACGGCGTCGCATAGGGCCGCCCGAAGCGATGACACGGTGCTAGGGCGGGCGGACGGGCGGCGGGGGCGGAGCGGCGAGCGCGGGCAGCATGTCGGCGATCTCGCTCGTCGCGGCGATCCTCGAGAACGAGGAGCAGGAGCGCCTCAACGGCAAGGGTTCGGCAGGGAACGAGCCGATGGTGCGCGGAGCCGCGCGCGTCCGCCTGTCGGGCGCCGTCAACGCAGACGGCTCGCCGTCGGGCATCAATGGCGACTACGCACGCACGGAGGAGCTCGCCAATGAGCGGTCCGTGTATGTCAAGGTGGGCAAGCCCAGCACGTCGATGTGGTACTACAGCGTCGCCGCTGGCCATGGCTCGCATCACCGCCAGTGGGTCGTGGGCCCCTCGTCAAAGGTGGGCACGGAGAAGATGTGGGCGTACTCAGAGCGCCCCAGCAGCGGTCACGGCCCGGAGAGCGCCAACTGTCCCTGGACGGTCTACTGCTACAGCTCCCAGAAGTGGGTGCGGCAGACCGACGTCGTGGTGACGGACCTCGAGGAGCGAGCGCGCGAGATCGAGGAAGCTGCGCAGCGGGCGGCCGCCGGAAAGGACCCAGGAGCTGCGCCGTCAGGGAAGAATCCGCATCTCGAAGCCGCAGGTTCGCGCTGGCCCCGTCGCGCCCTGCTCGCGTGTGCGCATCTGGTTGCTGGCCGTAACCATTTGTGGGTATTGCAGGCGACGCTATAACCGCCGCACGAGCGCTGCTGATCGAGGGCGACTTGGAAGGCGCGCGAGCAGCGCGGGAGCTGGCCGCCGAGGAGTTTGCCCTGGCTGGCGAGAACAGGAGGACTGATCTCAACGCTCTGGATCTTTCGATTGACGTCGCCGAAGCACGTGCTCGCGATGCCGAAACAGTTCGAGAAGCAGCGAGGAGAGACGAAGAGGCGCGTGCTGTCACCCGAGCAAACATGTTGAAGAGGGCGTCCGAGGAGCAGGTGGCAGCTACAGCGGCCAAGACCGCACAGCAAGAAGACGAGCGCCAGCGACTTGCAAAGGAGGAGGAGGAGGCGCGCGCACGCGAGCAATCACAAAATCAGGCAGCGGAGGAGCAGGCGGCGACAGCAGTGGCCAAGGAAGAGGAGCGCCAGCGACTTGCCAAGGAGGAGGAGGAGGCGCGCGCACGCGAGGCGGCACGAAAACAGGCGGAGGAGGAGCAGGTGGCGGCAGCGGCGGCCAAGGCCGCGCAGGAAGAAGAGGAGCGCCAGCGTCTGGCCAACGAGGAGGAGGAGGCGCGCGCACGCGAGGCGGCACGAAAACAGGCGGAGGAGGAGCAGGTGGCGGCAGCGGCGGCCAAGGCCGCGCAGGAAGAAGAGGAGCGCCA
>Ga0115006_10001560_pt1 | contig 14402 bp, 12 predicted proteins | sample ArcOceMetagenome_3_FD_88943 | JGI IMG/M metagenome (GOLD analysis project Ga0115006, IMG submission 88943) | Marine eukaryotic phytoplankton communities from Arctic Ocean - Arctic Ocean- Svalbard ARC20M Metagenome | ecosystem: Environmental > Aquatic > Marine > Oceanic | place: Arctic Ocean...
GAAAGGGTCCGCCCCCATCCCTCCCATAACAGGCGGCGGGAGCAATCCCCCCTTCCTCTGTTGTCCCTGTCCCTGGTTGCCCATTCCCTCAATGGAGTTAGACATGCCCCCCATGTTGAAGCTGTCCGCGTTGCTCCCAGCGAACGGGTCACCGCCCCCCATGCCATGAACGGGCAAGGCGGCGGAAGCCGGAAACGCAGAGACTAGAGGTTGAGCGAAGGGGTCGATAACAGCCTGCTGTTGCACAGGTGCAAGGGCGGGAACAGCAGCGGCACCGAACGCAGCCATGGGGTTCACCATGGCGGGCGCGGGTGCCGGTGTCGGCGCCGCTCCTGGTAGCGCCACCGTGAACGGGTCGACGACCTGAGCCTGTGCAGGTGCCTGTGCGGATGCGGCAGCGAAAGGGTCAAGAACTGGTTCCGGTGCCGGCGCGGGTGCAGCCACCGGGGGCGCCGTCATGGCGGCCAGGAGGCTGTCCTCCTGCGGCTGTGGTACGGACAGACCGTCATCGAGGAGTCCTCCTGCGAGTTCGCCGGCTGAGCTTCCATCCGGCCGTCTTCCTGGTGTGTCGCGGGTGGAAGGTGCGAGGAGACCGCCGGCACGTAGAGGCTTGGATCCACCCTTGCCTCGATCCGCCCTCCTCTTCGCTGCCGCGCTCATACCCGCCCCCTCCTTTTTGCCCTCAATCTTGGGAACGGCGACCCGGATTTTCTGACCCTCCTTGAGGCTGTAGTCTACGGAGGGTCCGGTGAAGGTAGGGGGGGGGTTGAGCTCCTGGAGTCGCTCTCTCTTGGAGTCCTCGAGTGAGGTGTTGAAATCGAAGGCGTCGTTCCTCTCGTTGAAGGCGAGGCCAATGAACATGTGCCTTCCCTGCGATGAGCAAAGCGAATCACGAAAAGGGTTAGGTTTAGGGAAGAGAATTACTGCGTTAGTTGGGGATGGGATGCGCCTTGTACGAAGGTACAAGCGTGTATGGTTTTCGTCTACAGCCTGCAATTGCGTTGCCAGCTCGTCGCTTTGCTCCAGATAGTCCCTTCTCACCTGAGCGTTCTCAATCCTGAGCACAAAGTACCTGCTGGAGTCGATGCACCTATCGACGGCACCTTCCTTGTAGGGGCACACGGCGAAGGTCACGCCGTCCTCGGAGGTTAGGATTATGGCGCACTTGTCCCCCCTCTCTACAACTTTAACGAGGCCTTGCCAGACCTCCTCGGTCCAGTCTGCTCCTCGCCATCCCGCGGCTGAAGATCTGTGATGAGTAGGTAGGGTAGGGGGGGTTGGTTAGCGATGCGTAGGAATAACAGCAGCATCAGACAGCACTATCAGAAAGCACTATCAGAGCTGCAGAGTAAGCGCAGACGGCAGTCGCCACGCTCAGTGCCTTGCCTCCACTAATACCTTTCTACTCGTCGCTACGCTCCTCACCCTCCTCACGATTCTCACGATTCTCAGTTCATCCTTCAACCCCTCTCGATCCAACTCACCTTGGAGGTAGTTTAAATACATGTGCATTTCTTATTACAGCTCTTACTCTTTCAATTACTTGTTCACTCATCTATGAGGAGTATATGGGTGGGGTTAATAATTCATTAACTATTCATCTTGTACCCTAAATAGTCAATCAAATCCATACGACCCGAAACAGCATTTCTTAATATCATTATGTTTATACCCTATACACCACTATCATTCATTTTAAAAGATTATTACATCTACCAATACCAACACATATACATCTAAACGATATGAACATCACAAACAATTAATTGACCTCACCCCTTTGGCTCTGGTTTTGACCTGAACCGCTTCACCTCCTCTCAAACTTTATCACCTTCCTATAAGGACATAGATTAACTTCACACGTCCTCCCCCCATACACCCCCCTCCTCCCCAATCTCTTTCCCACAAATATAATGTCCCGTCCTATATCCCCTCCGTCCCCCTCCCCCCAGTCCCCTTCCCCCTACCCTCGTCCCCACACCTCCTCAAACACCTCCCCAACAACCCACGACAACTCGGATAACGACGAGCTAGAGTACTCAATGGACGATTCTCATATTCCAACTTCCTCGACCCCTCCATTCCCCTCCAGTCTCTCAGTACTCTCTCACACCTCCTCTAACAGCCGTCCCCTAAAGCCCCCCAACCTATCCCCAAACCTCCGCCTGACCCGTCCCTCCGGATTATCCCCCTCGCACATTTCGAACACGACATCCCCGACGTTCTTTTCATCCCCAACGTCACTTTCAGGTCCTCCTGTTGCAGGATCAGGGACCAATGTTGCAAAGAAGGTGAGGAAAGGAAAGAAACACTGGAGCGAAGCGACAGCAGAAGCAGTACGCCACCACCCGACATAACTAACAACATTCTACTCGTCGCTTTGCTCCTCTTGCTCCTCTTCCCCCCCCCCAGGGTCCCCACCACCGCAAGAAGCGCAAGAAGAAGGACGTGGGTACTGTGTTCCAGCGGGATTCCCCCTCAGCCAAGAAAACGCTCCGTTCCTTCCTCCTGAATTTCACAGACGACGTTAACTTCTCCATCAAGAACAGCATTGACCTCCACCAGCACTCGCTTGACACCGGAAAGGACATTACCAACGTTATGGTGCAGGAGATATGCGTTATGAAGGTGAGGTTCGACAAGATAGCAGCTTACGCCAAATACTATAACTAACAACCTTCCACTCGTTGCTTCACTCCTCGCCCCTCTCTTTGCTCCTCGCCCCGCTCTTCTCTCATCTCAGCCCGACTTGACGTCCCTCAACCTCTCAAAGTGCAGCCTCGTGACCGACGTCGGTCTTTGGGCCATAGCAAGGCACTGCACGTCCCTCCGTCACCTTACCCTAAGCCAGTGCGAGGGGGTAACCAACATAGGCCTGCGTTCCCTTGCCATGAAATGCACAGGCGTCCAGTACCTGGACTTCTCCAAGTGCCGGAACCTCGACGACAACGCCCTTAGGGTTATAGCGGCGGGAATGTGGGGACTCCAGACCTTCACCTTAACCGGTTGCCCAAACATCACAGACTCTGGGATCGCGGAGGTAGCGAGGTGCTGCCACGACATGAGGAATCTAGACGTGTCCGATTGCGAGAAGGTCGGGGAGTACGGGGACAAGGCCCTCCTTGAGGTGGGGAAGTACTGCCACAGGCTACAGACTCTCAACATGTACGGTTGCAAGGTGAGGCAGAGAGAGGAGCGAAGCGGCGGCTTGAGAGAAGCGACAGCAAAAGCATTGTACCAACTGAATGATTGAACATAACTAACAACCTTTCACTCTTTGCTTCGCTCATGCTTGCTTCGCTCATCGCAGCACGTGGGGGACGCGGGGATAAAGGCGATTGCGAAGGGTTGCAGGGAGCTGAGGGAGTTGAGGCTCACGGGTTGCAAGGACCTGAGCGGGAGCGCTGTGAAGTCCCTCGCGACCCACTGCACCAACCTGGAGAACCTGTCCATATCCAACTGCCAGAAGATCAAGAACAAGGACATCGGGAAGCTCGCCAAGCACTGCATGAAGCTCCAGAACCTCGACATATCGGAGTGTGGCAACATCACCGCGAAGGGACTCAAAGTGCTGGCGCTAGAGTGCCAGTCTCTCATCACAATGAATTTGAGCGGCTGCTCGTCCATAGACGACGACGCCCTCAAGATCCTCGCGACGGGGTGCTTAGGGCTCAGAAATCTCAACCTCGCCAACTGCCAGGCGATATCCGAGGTCGGAATCCGCGAGATTGCCCACGGCTGCACTGGCATCGGATACCTCAACGTCTCCAACTGCAAGGCCATCTCCAGGAGGTTCCTGATGCACCTCATCAAGGACCTGCAGTTCTCGGACCCCGCGCACACTTACTTCGGGTACCAGCCGAAGCCGGATGCCGACGAGCTAAGGAGAAAGGCCAAGGAACTACAGGAGATGGAGAAGTGCGCAGTGGCGCTACAAAGGATCATCAGGGGAACCCTGGCGAGGGGAGGAGTTAAGGAGGTGAGGATTGACGAGGAGCGAAGCAACGAGCTAGCAACGCAATCACAAGCGACGAAAGCTGCACACGCTCGTACCTCCGTACAAGACGCACCCCATCCCCAACCTCCGCTATAATTCTCACCCATCACCCCAACCCATTTCGCGATTCGCTTCGCTCATCGCAGATCAAGAGGGCGCACATTATCAAATACCAGCTGCCCAAGGCCCAGGCATGGGTGCGAGGTCATTTGAGGAGGAAGAAATGGCACAAGGTGAGGGGGGGCGAGGAGCGAAGTGACGAGCTAGCAAAGCCATCTCTAGTGACGCAAACCGCGCGCGTTTGTACTTTAATACAAGACGCGCCTCCTTCGTAACCACCGCAATTGTTCTCTCACCACTTATCCTAACCCTTTTTGCGATTCGCTTCGCTCATCGCAGGTCCTTCGTAAGCGCCTCGAGCACTGGGCGGCGTCCCTGATTCGCGCCTCCTGGAGGGGCCTCCAGGACCGTCGTTTCGTCCGCCGCATGGCGAACGTAAAGGAGGACTACGACTACCGCGACAGGACCTCGGTCCACATCCAGAGGCTCTTCAGGGGGCACGTGGGACGCAAGATCATGCTGGCGGTTAGGGACGAGATCGCGAGGCTACAGCTCGCGGACGCGCAGAGGAGGGCGAGGTTGGAGAGAGCGGCGACGATCATCGAACGCTCGAGGCGCGGTTTCGTCGCGAGAACATACGCGGAGGAGCTGAGGCTGGAAAGGGAAAGGCTCAGGGCACTGGAGAGGCTCCGCATCAAGTCGGCGAGGCTCATACAGCGCATCGGAAGGGGATACCTCGGCAGGATCAAGGCGAAATCGAAGAGGGCCGAGAAGGAGCTTTACGAACTCCAGTGGCGCTGCGCGAGGAAACTGCAGGCAGCTTGGAGGGGCAAGAAGGGCAGGGACACCGCCCGCACCCTCAGGGAGTTCAGGGACTTCCAACGCCAGACCCACGCCGCGACGAAGATTCAGTCCGCCTGGCGCGCCTTCCGCGGGAGACATCTCGGAAAGGTCGCAGCTTCCCTGGCCGGCCTCAGGGAGCTCGAGCAGACCGCGGCGAGGCGCATCCAATCCTGCTTCCGCGCGAGACAAGGGAGGGAACTCGCGAAGGAAAAGAGGGACGCCATGGCGGAGACGCTCAAGCGCATGCGCGCGGTGCTCGTCTGCCAGAGGGTTTTCAGGGGACACAAGGGGAGAGAGAAGAGCGCCGTACAGAGAGCGCTCAAGGGTCTCGAACACAAGGCGAAGCCCCTTTACGCCAAGCTTAAAAAGGAAGAAATCGAACTCGAGACCGTCAAGGAGAAGATCGAGTTCACTTCAGGCGTTCTGGAGCCCCTGGCCAAGGACACCCAGGAGCTGGAGAAGGAGATTGCTCTCATCATGCGCTCCAAGGCAAAGTACTGGGACTCGGACAGAATATCCGGCGCCCCTCAACGCTTTGTCACGGACTGGCTCAAGATACGCCTGGACGAGCAGATCGGAGGTGCTAGGGACAGGGTCGAGGAGCTCGAGGACCAAATCGCAGAGCTGCAGATCAAGGAGAGGGAGAAGCAGAGGCACATCAGGCACATATCGAGGGAGCTCATACCGCTCACCACGGGAACTATAGAGAAGACCAAGTACGAGAGGACAACGTACCTGAGGCACAAGGTCAGAGCAGAGAAGGCGGCGAGTACAGACATCCAAAAGATTTTCAGGGGTTTCTTTGTGCGCAGCGCGGTGTTGGATCCATCCAGAGACTTCTGGATCGAAGACTACGACACAACGACGGGACAGAATCTGTACTTCAATAGCTGGACGAGCGAGACGAGGTGGAGGAAGCCCCTTGGGATGAGGTTGTCAGAGGATTTCAACCTGGCTGTCAAACAGGGCACTGGGGGCGGCGAGGACCTGAGGAGGGCAGGAGGATGGGTCGAAATGACGGACCGTCAGAGAAACATGAAATACTTCTTCAACAATTCCACGAACAAATATCGCTGGAGTGAACCTGAAGAGTTCCAGGACGACCAAGCCGACACCAACGACGATTGGTTTGACGCGCAGGACTTGGATCAGCTCATAGTACAAAGTTCAACGACCGGAAAGGATATTGGGACAAGCTGGGTGGAAATGTGTGAGATGGATGTGGGCGAGACTTTCTACACAAACAAGTTCACTGGCGAAGCCAGGTGGAGCCTGAGTCCGAGATCAGCCTTTTTGAAACACGCCGTAGGCCAAGGCGTTGACATGGAGGCTTTGGAAGAAGGAGAGGAGGAAGAGGAGGATATCGTGATTGGACACTGGAGAAAGGTCGCAGATTCCAGCGGCGTCTACTATATCAACGACGCCACGGACGAGAGTCAGTGGGACCCACCCCAAGAATTTCTGGACGCAGGCTACACTTAATCAAAAGAACCTCAAATTGTTGTATGTACCATAGACTGGAATTTCACCTTGTTAATCCCCTCATTCTTCCCCCCAACACAGCCCCATTAACCTAAACCTAACTTTATACAGCCTCACTGACCTAAATGAAATACCTAACCAAACACCTAATCTAATCCATGATTCTTACTTTTTTGCCGCCGACTGCGCTGCCGCAAGGCGAGCGATAGGAACTCGGAACGGGGAGCAACTCACGTAAGAGAGGCCAGTCTTGAAGAAAAAGTCGACCGACCTGGGGTCACCACCGTGCTCTCCACAAATGCCGATCTTCAGGTCAGGCTTGATCTTCCTTCCCTCGTCGGTAGTCCGCTTGATCAAGGAACCGACGCCCTCCTGGTCGATGGTTACGAAGGGGTCGTCGAGAAGAATCCCCTTGGATTTGTAGTCGGGAATGAAAGTTCCGACATCATCACGTGAATATCCGAACGTCATCTGTGTGAGGTCATTCGAGCCAAACGAGAAGAAGTCAGCCTCTTCAGCGATAAGGTGGGCAGTAAGGGCAGCCCTGGGAATTTCAATCATGGTTCCGACCTTGTAGGCGCAAGACTTGCCTCTCTCGGCGAAGACCTTCTCAGCGACTTCACGAATGAGCTTCGCCTGATTACGGAACTCCTCAACCTTGCCGACGAGGGGAACCATGATATCAGGCTTGGCGTCAACGCCCTTCTCGATCGCGTTCAGGGCAGCCTCGATGACAGCACGGACCTGCATCTCAATGATCTCTGGCCGGGTGATTCCAAGCCTGCAGCCGCGCAGTCCAAGCATGGGGTTAACCTCGGCTGCGTCTTTAATCTGAGTCTTAAGGTCATCCGTTGGGAGAGAGAGCTCGGCGGAGAGCTTCTCGAGCACGGCCGTGTCCTCAACAGAGGGAAGGAACTCATGGAGGGGGGGATCAAGGAGTCGGATGGTGACAGGGTAGCCGTCCATGGCCTTAAAGATGCCCTCAAAGTCAGAGCGCTGGAAAGGAAGGAGACTTTCGAGCGCCTCTGACTCCTGCTCCTTGGTGTTGGAGAGAATGAGCTTGCGGACCTGGCCAATGCGCTCAGGCTCGAAGAACATGTGCTCGGTACGCACGAGGCCAATACCGACAGCTCCGTTTTTGCGAGCCTCAGCAGCGTCATCAGGGGTATCGGCATTGGCAAGGACGTCAATCTCACGAATATCGTCCACCCATTCCATGAACTGCTTCAAGTCACCCTTGATGGCGGGGGGGGACACAGTAATCTCTCCGTTCATGATCTCACCGGAGTTTCCGTTGAGGGAGATGGCGTCTCCCTCCTTGAGGGTGACAACGGTGCCATCGGACGTAGTAAGGGTCATGGTCTTTCCCTCCTCATCGATCTTGAGAGCACTGCAGCCACAAATGCAAGGCCTTCCCCACCCACGGGCAACGACGGCGGCGTGAGAGGTCATTCCACCACGAGCGGTGAGGATGCCATTGGATGAGTACATGCCGGCAATGTCATCGGGGGAGGTTTCGTCACGGACCAAGATGGAAGGGATGCCCTTCTCGGCGTTCTCGACAACCTTCTCGTTAGTGAAGCAGATCTCCCCGACAGCAGCGCCCGGGGAAGCAGGAAGTCCATCGCCAATGACAGAGGACTTGTAGGTGTCGGACTCGGTGTCAGAGAAGGAAGGGTGGAGGAGCTGATCGAGGTGCTCAGGGAGGACCATGGAGATAGCCTGCTCCTTCGTAACGAGGCCCTGTTCGACAAGATCGACAGCAATTTTTACGGCAGCCCCCCCGCCGCGCTTCCCATTACGGGTCTGCAGCATGAAAAGCTTCCCCTCTTGAACTGTGAACTCAATGTCCTGCATGTCGCCGTAGTGGGACTCGAGGATCTTCGTGTTCTCCTTGAACTCCTTGTAGACTCCGGGCATGGCAGTCTCGAGCTCTAAGATGGGCTGGGGGGTGCGGATCCCAGCTACAACATCCTCTCCCTGGGCGTCGATCAGGAACTCCCCAAAGAGCTCATTGTCTCCATTGTTAGGATCACGAGTGAAACAAACGCCGGTGCCGGAAGTCTGTCCCATGTTTCCGAAGACCATGGCCTGAACGTTGACAGCTGTTCCAAGTAGGTCCCTGATGTTCTCGACCTCGCGGTACTTGATGGCACGGTCACCGTTCCATCCCTTGAAAACAGCACCGATGGAAAGACGGAGCTGCTCGTAGACGTCGAGGGGGAAAGAGAGGGAGTTTTTCTCATAAACCCTTTTGAAGGCGGCAACAACCTCCTTGAGGTCCTTCACCGTGAGCTCAGAATCCTCAAAGTATCCCTTCTCGTACTTGATGTTATCAATCTCCTCCTCGAAGTCAGACCTCGGAAGCTCGAGAACGACGTTCCCGAACATCTCCAGGAATCTACGGTAGGAATCCCAGGCGAACCTAGGGTTGTTGGACTTGGTAGCGAGAGCTTCAACAACAACATCATTCATGCCAAGGTTGAGAACGGTGTCCATCATTCCTGGCATACTGATCGCAGCTCCGGATCGTACCGAAAGGAGGAGGGGGTTGCTCTGGGAACCAAACTCGCAGGCCATCTTGGACTCGATGGTCTTGAGAGACTCGAGAGTTGCCTCCCAAACCTCAGGATGGATCTCACCATTCCAGAGGGAGGCATCACAGAATGCCTGACAGCACTCTGTGGTGAGGGTGAATCCGGGAGGGACCGAAAGGCCGATAGAGCTCATCTCAGCAAGGTTCGCCCTGGGGGGTGCAGCGACGCAAAGTTAGCCAAAAAATAGGGTTCCAATAATTCCGTGTGCCGCTGATGTGGACCAAAGGCAACTGGGAAAAGCGGGGATAAACAGCGAAATTCAGTGCGTCTAAGGTGGGTCTACTCACCCCTTTCCACCGAGGAGCCACTTGGAATCGGCGCCCTTTCCAGCTTCACCCTTTCCAAAGAGGTTAATGGCTTCGTTGGATAGGCCCGTTTGGGAGGCTGTTGCGGCCCCCAAAGGCAGCATTGTTCGTTTCGGGAATCGGGAAAAGCGAGAGTGCATGAATCCATTAGTCTTAGATGCCAAAAGGACGGCAACGGCCACGTATAAGAAACGCATGGCAGGTCGAACTTTATGGATCAGGCCAACAAAGCAGATGGGGAGGAAGGAAGGTGACAACCCATTTTTTCACTTATTTTTTGTTGATGATGGCGCTTTTTCGGGCAGCAATTGGGATTGTGTTGCTACTCAAGACTTATACCGATGCGTTTCTGCCCCATTGTCCTATCCACACCACCAACCCCAAGCGCAGGTGTCTTGAGGCCAAAGTAGATGGGGAGGGAGTGATAAATGTGAAGAACGTCGTTCTTATTTCGGACTCTACCGGTGTGACGGCACAGTCTGCACTCAGCAGGGCATTTGCGCAGTTTGATAGCTGCAATAACATCTTCACTGTTGGGGAAGAGGGGTGTGAGGTTCAAAGCAATGTGTTTTCTCACGTGAAGGATGAAAATACGATTGCCGGGATAGTCAAGAGTGCCAAGAGGAGCGAAGCGCTGGTTATATACACGCTGAGCGACAGTGAATTGAGAACTAAGGCGAGAAGGATGTGCGAGGTGAGGGGGTTGTGGGGGGGTTGAGGGGGTTTAGATACGTTATAGCTGGGCGAAATGCTGTCCCCCGCGCGCTTTGCTCCAATTTGCTCTAACCCCTCCCCCTCCCTTTAGTTGAGCGGCCTCAACGCCGTTGACCTTATGGGGCCGCTTCTTGACGGACTTAGTGAATTCTTCGGTGAGGATCCCCTTGGGACTCCCGGGGGCGACTTGAGCAAGAGGAGCGAGGGAGGAGGCTTCAAGCTAACCGACAGCTACTACAAGAGGATCGAAGCCGTTGAGTTCACCCTCAAGGCGGATGATGGGAGTGCCCCATGGCTGCTGGAAGAGGCAGACGTTGTCTTGTGTGGGGTCAGCAGGACAGGAAAAACCCCACTGAGCGTGGTACTGGCGCAACAGATGGGCCTGAAGGTTGCGAACATACCTCTTGTTATGGAGGTGAAGCCTCCGAAGGAGCTGTTCGACAAGGAAAAAATGGACAACAAAAAGGTGAGGCTGAGGAACAGAAAAAAGCAAGCGAAGTAAGCCACACGTCACAGCTAACGCTACACAAACCTCTCCCTTGCGCTTGTGCTTTCCACTTACGGCAGATATTTTGTCTGACAATCAACCCCACGGAGCTCAAGCGAATCAGGACGAACAGGTTGGAAAGGGCCAACGTCAAGAGCTACGAAAGGTCTGTTGGGGGGGATGGGGGAGTCAGTGGGGGGGGCGTGAATGTTGGCCAAGAAACTTCAAATTACGCGGATAGGGCTTACGTGCTCAGGGATTTGAAGAGCGCAAGGGATTTGGCAAGGGAAAATGGGTGGACGGAGATAGATGTTACGGGCAGGGCTGTAGAGGAGACAGCTAGCTACATCAGTGAGTTATTGAGCACTAGGGCGAAGGATCAGGAGGAAAAGGAGGAACCGCCAAAACCCCCCGTACCGGAACTAAACAAAGAAGTCGAATGATGATGAGGGCTGCGGCGAAGAAGTGAAGAGACTGAGGGATGATAACACAGGGGGGATATGCGGGGAGCAAGGCAATTTTAAGATCAAACAACATGCGTTTGTTAGGTGAGGAGGATGATGAGGGAGGGGATAATTGAAGTTCGATAATCTCTTTTTTATCAAACCTTTTCCGCTTTCCTTTTCTTATACCCCTTCTTATTACTCTCAGCACCCTTCTTCTTCTTCGCGTTGCCCCTCATTCCCACCCCGTCGCTCCATGGTCTGGTGCAGGTGTGTTTTTTGTTACGCAGGCCGTCTCCTCCCTCCCCGTACAATCCCAACGTGTGCAGGTATGTGCAACCCCGGAACGACAGCATCATTTGCATGCCAGCAACCACCATTGCCTCGGTAACGACCACCTGCGACGAGAAGCAACAGTGGGCGACGATGCGGAATTGGATTTTCCTCTTCATTTCCCTTCCCTCCTCTCCCCTCTTACCTTCTTCCTTCCGCGCCCCTCCGGCTTTGTTCCCCCCTTATCATAATACGAGATAGCAACGACGGCAATGGCGATAGCGACGAAAAGCAAAGGTTAGGGAGAGAAGGTGGAGGAAGGAATTTGGATTAACGCCGCCGCCTGTAACACCGCCCTCGCTACGCTCCCTTGCCTCACCTTGCCTATCTTTGAGCTCTGCGGGCTGTTGGACAGAGCTTGGAACGGAGAGACGAGGCGACGGAAGGGTTAGGGAGAGAAGGTGGGGGATGGAAGAACGATTAACGCTGTCAACCACGCTACGCTCGCTCGCCTCACCTTCCCTAACGCAATGCCTTTGTGTAGTTTCGACACACCAAGAATATCAGACCTCGTCAAAATTTTAACACTCGTTGTGTCTATCCCGTTTCGTAATGTCCTCTTAAGGATATCTTCAACGGTCCCGTCCATCATTCCCTCGTGTGCTAAAAGAATGGTAAAACCGGTACGCTCCTCACCGCTCCCACATCCGCGATCCTCTGCCGTGTATACAGGGGTAGTTGCAGTAGCGGGAACATCATGGTATAAGTTAACGTCTTTGATCTGTAGTATCCCCGCGATGAACGAGAAGGTCCAGGCCGGAGCTGCAGTGAGCGCAGCATAGGGTGAATTTTACGAGATAAGATGGTTGGTACTGAAATTCTTGTTCTCGTTCATCATCTATGTCGTCGTCCTTCCTCTCAAACCCGCTTAGCACCTTCAAAAGGCACAAGCCCCCATTGGAACCGCGACCGAAAGAGTTGACATAGTCGCGGTGCCACGTCATCTCGCTACCTCGTCCATTCAAGGTAAGTATGTGTGTGACTCGTACCCCATCGTACTCCTGTGACGAGCGAAACGAGTCGAGGAGTGATTAGTCCATTCGTGTAAGAACAAAAGAGGGGCGAGCGACGAAGAGCGCGAGTGAAGTGAGAGGAGAGAATAGAGCGGAGCAAAGAAGAGCAAATAAGAGCGGCGAGTGAATACAATGCTACGCTTCATTCTCACCTTCATTTCGTCAAGCTCCTTGGGGGTGACTCCGATCATAAAGGCTAGTACCTTATGGGCCTTGTCGAAATTCAGGACGTCATGCCAAAGATAAACATCACCACCTGCATAATGCCCCCTTGTGGCATTGGTCTTGTCAAGGGACTCTGCGAAGTCCCAAACCCTCTGGAGTATCATCTGAGCGCAGCTTTTGTCTCAGTGACTCTCCTCGTGCTGTTGCTGCAAGCCTTGGTAAATCTTGCAATAGGGACCTTCGAGGGAAGGCCTGAGGACGCTTTAGGATAGAGGGATTTGACAGAAGGCTGCTTTAGCTGGGAGAGGACAAGGGAGAGACGAGCGAGTCAGTGGAAATGTTGTTAAATAACGAGCCAACGGCATTTATATGGGTACAATAGCATCGTAACCGTATGTTGAGAACGAAATGACTATCCATTGAGGGTGTATAGACTCATGAACGTAACTATGTCGTGAAAGGGATTATATTGAGGATTATTGATTCCCAATTGATTTTGCTGTTGACTCAAAATCAATTATCAATCAATATGTGAGTAATAGGACAAATCGTGATAACTCCTTCTCCCATGGGATGGAAAGGACGGACAGCAGATACAACGAAACGAAACAAAAAATAACATGAAGTGAATGGTTTTTAGGGTTCGTTCTTAAAAACTCTTCTCTTAATTATGTTGACCTGTTCCTAAACTTAAATTCCTCCAGCCATTCCAGCGTTCATACCAGCGGAGTCGAACTCGTCCTGCATCTCCCGCTCAGTCTTGATGACAGGAATTTCCGTGACGAGGCACTCAGTTGTGAGGACGAGTCCAGCAACCGAAGCGGAATTCTCAAGGGCGTTGATGGTGACCTTGGCAGGATCGATAACTCCGGCTTCAAGAAGGTCACAGTAGACCATCTTCCCAGCATCCCATCCCCACCCGAACTCGTTTTTATTTTGAACCTTGGCAAGAACCACTGCACCCTCAATACCAGCATTGTTTGCAATCTGCTTAACAGGAGCAGAGAGAGACCTCAGGATGATCTGAGCACCTTGACGCTCGTCATCCGAGGCCATGGCGTCAAGAATTTTCTGTTCCATTGACTTCTGAAGGAAGGCAAGGCAGGCTCCTCCACCAGGGACGATTCCCATTTCCTGGGCAGACTTCACGGAGTTGAGGGCATCTTCGTAACGGAGTTTTTTGTCCTTGAGCTCAGTCTCGGTGGCCGCCCCGACCTTAATCCTCGCGATTCCGCCTCCAAGGGCAGCGACTCGCTCATCGGCCTTGTCCTTATCGAACTGAGTCTCAGCCTCCTCAGCACCACGGCGGATCTGGGCAATGCGCTGCTGCACAGCGTCCTCCTGCTTGCCGTCGGTGACAATTGTGGTGAGCTCCTTGGCGACGACGACGCGATCGGCGGTTCCGAGCATGTCCATGGTCACGGAGTCGAGGGTGATTCCGACTTCCTCGGCGACCATGGTGGAGCCAGTGGCAATGGCAATATCCTGAAGGTACTCTTTCCTGCGCTCACCGAAACCGGGCGCCTTAATAGCAACGACATCAAGGACTCCCCTCATCTTGTTGACAACGAGAGCAGAGAGAGCCTCGCCAGTGACGTCCTCGGCGATGATGAGGAGGGGCTCCTTGGACTGTGGGGGGTGGGGTGGAGGGGGGAAGGGGAGAACGTGTTAGGGTTGGGTGCCGCTACATTATTACCGTTTTCGCTCGTTGCGTGCCCAAGGGATCCAGCCCTTCCTTACCTTGACCATCTGCTCGAGGAGAGGGATGAGCTCGTTGACATTGTCAATCTTGGCGTCAGTACAGAGAATTCTAGGGGCGCTCATCTCAGCAATCTGGCGCTCCTGGTCCTTGACGAGGTAGGGGGAGACAAAGCCACGGTCAATGGTGAGACCCTCGGTGAACTCAACCTCATCGACAAGGGTCTGGGACTCCTCAACGACAGTGGACCCAGTCTCCCCAACC
>Ga0115006_10001562_pt1 | contig 14398 bp, 15 predicted proteins | sample ArcOceMetagenome_3_FD_88943 | JGI IMG/M metagenome (GOLD analysis project Ga0115006, IMG submission 88943) | Marine eukaryotic phytoplankton communities from Arctic Ocean - Arctic Ocean- Svalbard ARC20M Metagenome | ecosystem: Environmental > Aquatic > Marine > Oceanic | place: Arctic Ocean...
AAGAAGATGAGAAGAAGATTGGCATTTTTTATTGCAACGAGTATAAGTGGAGGCCTTTCGTTGGTGATGAGGTGAAGGAATGGGTCGGGGAGTCTCTCCCAGTGTGGATCGAGGAGAAACCAGAGTGCTTCACGGACCACAAGAAAATCGTCATTCAGGACTGATGTGTTGAGGATAAGGCGTTGTTGAAGAGGTTAAGGACCAAGGAGGTTGAAGAAACACGGTTAAAGAGGAGGACTTCATCCGCCTTCATGGGCGCGCAAGATCCTTAATAACTGAAAAGATCATAATGAAAGCCACAGTTTATTATCCCCCCATCTTTTACACGTTAACCCCGGCGTCTGCCACGGCGTTTTGCTCCCCCTTGTTGCTCCTGAACGAGCTGGTGAAGCTCCCAAGTATGCTCTTCCCCCTCGTTCCCCTGTCCTCCCCGCTCTGGTTGCTTCTGTCAGAGTCGGTCAGGTGGTTGTTGTGAGCGGCACTCTTGCTCGCCGCCATCCTAGTGTACGGTATCCCCTCCTCCGGAGGAACGTTGAGCGCCACGGCTCTGTCGTTCAGGGCCTGACGGTTGCCGAGGGATTTCTTCATCTCCTTGTTACTCAGATAACGCTGTGATTTCGAAAGGTAGAACTTGTTGGCCGCCCTCCTCATGAGGAACCCTACGATGACGATACCGCATATTCCACACACAAGCATGAAAATGGCCTCGGTGTCGTGGAACTTGTAGAAACCCATAAGGGAGATGGACATGAAGAAGGCAAAGATACCGCAACAGAAGAGGAAGAGGACGAACTTGTACTGCGAGAGGGGGGGGGACGAGGAGCGAAGCGACAAGTGGAAAGGCGAGGAGCGAAGCGACGAGTGGAGGGTAGTTAGTTATTATTGTGGTGTAGTAGTAAACGGTCGTCGCTTCGCTTCCCCTGCCCTCACCTCTCCCCTGACAGCCTTTACTGATTTCTCTACGCTGTCATCTGCCCCCCTCAAGGCTAGCCTTACAGAGTAAAGGGAAGCAAAGGTAGCGGCACAGAGGGTGATAAGATTAAGGGCGACGCAGAGGGTTGACGATATGGTGAAACAAGTGCGGAAGATGAGCCTCTCCGCGTTCTCCTCGTTCTCAAGGGACATTGCAAGGCCTGAGAAGGCGAAACCTGCAAGGACCGCTGAGGAGGTTGATATGGTGTTGAGGGCGGCGTTGTAGAACTGTAGCTCCTTCTCGAGGATCTCGTTCTTCTTAAGACGGACGTGGGTGTCGAGGTCTAGGTTTTGGAGGGTGAGCATGACGGAGAGGGGTGGGAGAAGGCTAGGATCTTAGGGGGAGGGGAGAGAGAGAGGGTCTGGTGGGGCGGGGCGGGGGGCGGTGGGGGTCGGAGAGAGAGTTAGGAGAGAGTGGGAGGAAGTTGTGTGAACGCTGTATGTGGGGTCTTGGGACACCTGAAAGTGAACAAATTTCAGGAGACAATTTTGCTTGACTCTTCATTATCCCTTAATAAAATCGATTGAGAGTTCCATCAGCAGTAATAATACGTATAAGTGTCAAGTACACTGAATTTAGTGTCGATTTGAGTTTAATTGAGTGAAAAAGTAACAGAGCGTCGAGAGGGAGAGCGGGAGATTGTCTATAACTCCCCTTTATATTGATCAAAGATGGATAGCGCAGCTGTTGTACAATTGAATGATCTATATGAAGCAGTAAAAGTTATAGAATCAGCTAAAAAAGATTTATTAGCCAAGATTGCTGTACAAAGAGTATTACGAGATGATTCCTCTGGTGGTAGAGGTGTAACTGTCGATGGAAATAGGAAAACGCCACCTAAGAGGGCTAAGAAGATACAGAGTGTGTTGAAGGGGGGAGGGGAGGGGAATAAGAAAATGAAGAGGAGTGGGGGGGCTAGGGGGGGGGGGACTACTTTCCATGAGGTGAGAAGGCAGCAAGCGAAGCGAGCTGCATAGGCAAAAGAGCGATCTTCAGACGAGGACGATCTTCAGGCTAATTCTCGTGCTTGCCCTCTTCCCCTCTCCGCAGACTGTCATGGACGGTGGTGGTGATGAATCCCCTCCCTTCACAATGGAAGATGGCCCTGCTGTCGGTGGGGACGGTGGAGATTCTCCCCCCTTCACGGTGGATTCCTCCGGCGGTGCCTCTCCCCCCTTCACGGTGGACGGTAACGAGGGGGGCGAGTCGCCTCCCTTCACGGCTGACGATATGGACGTTGAGGAAGGGGAAAGCCCGCCTTACACTGCGGGGATGGACGGGGAGAGTGACAACACAGCGACGAAGGCGCCGGCGCCAGCTTTTCCAACGGGAGCTATCCCAAAGAGGAAAAAGGTGAGGCAGCGGGAGGCCAACAAAGACAAAACCATAAGGCCACAACTAACAAAAAAAATCTTTGCACTTGCTCCGCTCGTGCGGCGCAGAAAACGAAGCGTCGTCCCGTCCCTCCCCTTCTCCCCCCCTCCATGCCTCCAGTAATAACAGGCGTCGAGGCTCAGCTGTTCCCTCCTAACCTCGGTACCCACGTCCTCACAACCGACTGGAACAGCCTGACGGCCGCGGAACCCCTGACGCTGCCGCTACCGGACTACAACCACGACGGTATACTGAGGGCTACGAGCTCCAACACGCTGGCTATTGAATTTACGACCCCGGCGAACTCCAGCAGGTTCTGTTTGAGCATCGCGGGGGACAACAAGGATCCGGAGAAGGTGAGGAGAGGAGGAGTGGATGAGAGGAGAAGCGAAGCGACGAACTGAAGGGGTTTCGAAATGAGATGCCATGTTCTAACCCAACCGACCCCCTCATTTCTCCCCGCCCCTCCCTCCCAGGTGTTCGACCACACTTTGCTCCACGTGAACCCTCGTCAGTACTGGAAGGACGGTATGATGCTCCTGAACGACTGCCAGGGCTACAACACTTGGGGGCGCGCCGTTACAGCGCAGCTGGAAATGTTCCCCGTCGTGTTTGGGGTCAAGAGCGCAGTCATGGTGGTCCAGGTAAGGGAGGAGGGATTCGACCTTTTCCTGCAAGGGAGGAAGGGAGAGTTCGACGGAGGTGAAAGTAGGATGGTCAAGGGAATCGACGGTCTCATGCACTGCTTTAGATTCGAGCACCGCAGCAAGCTACCTGACGGGGAGAAGCTTTGGCTGCAGTTTCTAACCAAGGCGGACGACAGGGCGGGGGAGAGCCAGAATTGGACCGTGCATAAGATCTGGTGGGGGAAGAAGGAACTGCTCGCGGACGTCAATCCGGACGGCAGCGTGCCCGGGGTCAACGTTCAGCAGCAGCTCCACCCGCGGAAGCTTTTCATTTCAGGTTTGGACAGGGGGGACGGAAGCGCTGGGTTCCTCGAGAGGCAGCAGGCGGTCATGGAGAGGGAGTTCCAGAAATACGGGAACAAGCAGACGGGGGTGGAAGTAGAGATGAGGGGAGGGGGAAGCTACGCGCTCGTGACGCTGGCGGACGAGGAAATGACAGACAGAGCGATGATGGAAATGAGGGACAAGTACGAAAGGATGACGAGGGCGAACAAGACACAGAGGGAGATCATCGAGGACAGGAAGAAGAAGGAAGAAGAGGTCGCGGAAAGGGCGCTGCACACGTGGTAGAGAAAATAACTTGTGATTTTCCCCTCAAATCTATCTCTGGTTTACTAAAACCTTCAACCCAGCGCGCTGTCTATGCTCTCCCCCCCGCCCGTGTATCTATCCCTCTCTTTAAACCTTCTCTTCGTTCTCCTCGTTCTCCCCAACCTGGGCCCTAGCAGCTGGCTTCGTGTCATCCTGGATTGCAAGCAGCTGGTTCGTAAGGTTGTCTTGCGGCGCGAGATGGAGTCTGGCCAACATGTTACGGCCGACAGCGGCGCCAATCTGCTTGCCGGCATTTTTGGAGGCACCGCCGACAGTGGCAGGCTGCGTGAAGGGTAACGAACGTGTTAGACGAAATAGAGAAGAGATTTGGCATCTGTCGACCTCACCTTGTTCCTCTTGTTGTGCGCTGCGAGCTCGGCCCTAAGCCTGTCGTTCTCGACCTTGGCCGTTTCGAGCTCGCCCTCGAGGTTGGTGATCTCGCCAATGAGGTCGGTGACCTTGTCGTCGCTCATGGCCTTCTCTTCCTGAAGTTTGGTGTTCTCGTCCTCGACTTGGGAGAGGTTCACCTCGACCTTCTCTTTCTCGGCCTTGACCTTCTCGTTAGTCTCGGCAGTCTCCTCGAGTGACTTGATCTGGGCGGGGGCGGTTTCGAGGTTGTCAACGTTCCTGAGCGACCTCTCCTCGTTCTGGTCAATCTGCACCGCTGTTCCGCAAACATCCTCTCAATCCTCGCAGTGTTCTGGGCTCGCTGCGAAGAATGGAGCGAATCGCGAAAAAGGTTTCATATAAGGGGTGAGAACCGTAGCGGTTTTTTGCAGAGGAGGCGTACGAGCGAGCGTGATTTCCGTCGCCCTTAATGGCGTTATCAGCTCATCGCTTCGCTCCTCACTCCCCCTCACCTGCTCCTCGATGACTTGGTACTCGTCCTTGAGGATGCCGATGCTGCCAGCATTGGCGTCGACCTTGCTGAAAAGAGGATTGACGTCGTTGGTGATCTGATCGACACTGAGCATGAGTGAAGCAGCCTCTTCAGCCGAGACGTCCTCCCCAGACTCCACCCTCTCCTCAAGAGCAAGCAACTGTTCGATGATGTCCGATGATAAAGGATGAGATGGGAGGCAACAAGGTCGCGCAAACGACTCCAGACCGCGCCTTACCTTCGTTCTCAGTTCGTCAATATCCTTCTTATTTGCTATCCCCATCTTGATGCTCTCTATGTCGCCCTCCTTCAATGCAGCAGTAACGCAAGCAAGGTCAGCCTCGTGCTTCTCGTTGAGCTTCTCTTTAGCTGCAATCTGCGTGGTGTTCTGAGGATTCGCGCCTTCAGCCTCGGCCTACAGCCACAGCCTAAGGTTGCTCTTGTTTACATGGAATTTATTATAGACCTTACCGTACTCTGCCTTCTTGGCCTCCATGGCCTTGACGTGCTTAGAGGCTGAGGAGAGCGTATATCTCGCAATATACAACTTCTGGGTGTCAAACGGCCTCTGGACCGCAGCCGCGAGACGTTTGTGGTCCGATTTCATGTTGTTGACGTGGGTCTTACCGAAGAAAGACATTTCTGCAAAAGAAGGGGGAGGGGCAGAGACGCGAAGGAAAGAGGGGGAGGAGATGTCCGATGAGCGAAGCAGCGGGTGAGATTTTGGGTTAGGTTTAGTATTGTTTGGGGGTTGGCTCCAACGGGGTTGATCGAAAATGATGAATTAAAGGATGAAGTGGACGAGGTACGAATGTGTTATCGAGAGAGCGCCTTTATCGAATGACATAGGGGGGGGTAAATTGAAGAGCGATAAGCAATATGTTTGCCTATTTACTCAATCGTGGCCTTGATAATTCTACCATTATTAACCTTTTGGATAACATGAGCGCAAAAATTCAAAGCAACGGCAGTATTAAAGGGCTATACGCACTGCATTCTCCGTTCTCACCTTCTTTTGTTCGTTAGAGTATTTATTCTTATCAAAAGAATTTGAGGTTTCCAACTGCTGTCTTGAAAAGGGGATAAGAGGGGAGACAGCTTTTAATCTCTGGTTACCTCGTGATCGAGGCCTCGAGTTTTCGTCCTTTGTCTCTTAACCGCTCCCTCCGAGGCTGCCGATGTGTTCCTTGACGTTGAGCACGTCTTGTTGGCCTCCTTGCCACACTCCCGCTGTGTTCTTGACTCCGGCTCTAGCTTGGTCGGGATTTTTTGCGCAGGTGAGACGTGGTCTGTGTGGGAACCTTCTCCTTGGAAACGCTATTCCTTCTGTGAGTAGCAGTATCCTTGGCAGGGTTTGGGCAGAGCTTTCCCTCAATATCTCCTTGTCCAGGCCAGGCTGCTATTCCGGGAGTAAGCGTCCCTCTTATATGTGTTTCATATATTTCGGACTACGTAGTGGCGGCTAGTATCAACTGAGGCTCTCGTTGCCTTTAGCTGTGGAGATCAAGGGCACCCCCTGCTGCCAGTACGGAAGTAGACATACTAGTATGGTTTTTAGTCACCGTCTTACGACCCAACAGACAGAGAGTGAGTGAAGAGCCAAGTCAACGGTGAACATCTAACATCCAGGGCGCAACAACTACGCTTGAACTGAAATGTGTGTGTTTTGGTTTCCCAATTTAATTTCATTTAATTAATGTCGTATTTGTTGGTGACCCATTTAATTAAGCTTCTTTTAAGTGAAGTGGAGGCTGAGGAATTTAATTCATAATGAAATAATTTTTACGACAATTAATTAATAACAAATTAAATCGACACCTGATACTGGGTCATGATGAGGAGCAGTGAGTATAACCACGTATTTTAGGTTATGCGTAGAACGAAGCCCTCAATATAATCCTCCTTCCCTTGCGTTCGGTCACGAATTTCGTTCCTTAACAGGAAAGCCTGCTTTGTCAAGAAGATTGCAAATTTCGTTGCGTGTGTCGTCAGTTGAGGTTTTCAGGTAGACGCTTGCAAACCCGTCCGACACGGCACAATATGATACGCTCGGATGTGACGCCACTGTTGACTGCACGGTTACCTCGCACGAAGAGCATCCAATCGAAGACGTCAAGTCTAGAACAAATGAAGGTGGAGCTTTGGGCGCTGTAGACGCTAGCGAATCACTGCTACGCTTCGACCCGCGAAGGATACTCACGCAGTGTAAAATCTCTGGAGACAGCGACAGGAACCCTGTGAGCAGAGTTCCAAAGAAGGTTGGTCGCCAGAGGAAGGGCCTTCCTTGCACTTCCCGCCAGGCTGTAAATTGTAACGCGAAAGCACAGGCAAGCAACAGTGGTCGAGCTGGCCCCAACAATTTGTTGAACCCCGCACATCCCGCGCTAAGTATGTTCAGGACCACTTGCAACGCGCAGCACGACGAGGCCAGCAAACTAACGACTGCCCAAGCCTCGTATCTGTGAGCTGACTCGAGCAAGACCATCCGCGCACTCTCGTAATGATCTGATAGGCTTTCTTGTATCACGAGAATCCTTGATACGATTGCTATCCCCACGAGTGACATGGCAAATGACAGTGCAAATCCCTCGTCACAGATGAGGTGGAGGGATGTTGCTTTACGAGAATAATCCTGTGTTTTGCTAGAAAGACCGAAGACCCACATATGATCCCTATCGGAGAAGAAACCCCTCAGGACCGTCTTAACGCTTTGTTGATATTTATTTCGGCCAGACAAAAATGAATCAGATTCTGTTCTTCAGGACATTCAACATTTAGAGAATATTTCGTGCATTTCATTTGTTCTCAGCTTCCCCTGCTTTCCGCCGCAATCTGAAAAGAAAATATGAGCTGCGCAGTCGCACCCCTTCGTGTCATTCTCATTGTCCTAATCGGAGCTTCTGCGAAGGTACTTCATAATGTGAAAGATTTGCATAACGAATATAGCAATATTTTCAAGTTTGGCAACAGAAATGCGGCGTCCCACATATGGACCACCTTCATCCTTGGGAACAGTGTTGACATGACCCCAGAACAGATTGAGATGTAAGGGGGAGGTTGAGAGGGAATGACGGCTGGAGCGAAGCGATAACAAGAACAATATACCGCCATATACAGCCTCTTCGAGAGATTCCCTCAGCTTGTTGCTTTGCTCCTCGGAAATACCGCCTACTAAAATAACTAAAAACCTTCCTTTCGCAGGCTCTTCAGTGGCTTCTGTGCTGTCTCTGGCAGCCCCGTTCGACCGAACGATTACAATCGCTACCTGTTATCGCTACCATTGGTCAGTGGAGATGGTGTCCGAACCGGTGGGATGTATTACTGCTGCTGGCCTTGCGTTTGCGACACTCAAGACTTTATCAGAGTAGACACCCTCACCGTCACAACAGCCGAAGGACCGAAGCAGTACCACTGGGCCGTTGTTGGCAACCCCTGTGAGAACGAGTCGTCTTTACACGCGCCATTCGTTCAGCCGTTCGATGGGAGGCAGACGACGCTTGCTTACGAAGCTAGGGAGGTACGATGCTTCGATGGGAAACTAGCGGGTAGCACTCTCTCCGACCACGGTTATCCCATAATCTCCATGTTCTTCGATCTCCCCACTAGCATCGAGGTCGCAACTAAAGAAGCCCAGGATGCGCCGAAGCCAGGGAGGGTGACGAACTACAATGGGGTTCAGGTTCAGCATGAGTTGGAGTATGCTGGCTGGTGCGCCGATAGAGCAAATAACGGTTATAATAGCGGAATGGGTGTAATATTTAGGAAGGTCGCGGAGGTTAGCCCTATTCAGATAAAGACACAGCTCCCTCCCCTCCCCTCTCCTCCAAATAGCAATGCGAGCACAGAAGATTTATAAAGTACGTGAGTTCTATATTGCGCAAGCCTTTATTCCCCACTCCGTTCCCTTTACCTTTCCTCTATAACGCAACTCTCCTCGAAGATGAGTCCCTCCTTCTCTAGCAGCTCCAGACCCCTCTCGTAGACGCTCTTGTCCATGGGCGTGAGCACTCCAGTGTCCGTGATGCTTCCATCGAGGACCATTTCCGTTCCTACGGCCGCGGTGTATCCGACTGTCTTGCACATTGCCGTCATACCGCCCTTTCCTTCGCCGAACAGCTGGAGGCTGCTCTGGTGTTTCTCAATGGTGCCGTCTGAGAACTCTCCCCTGATATCGTGGTTCATGAGGACCATGTCACGCTCCTCCTTTCCCAAGGTCATCTTATCCTCGAGGAGACTGCAGAAGCTCTTGATTATGCTGTCCCTGTCGCTCACCATTAAGCCCTCCTTCTCCACTCCGAGCCAGTGCATGAAGGCTCTAGCCTCGCCGGGAATGTTCATTCCCGCAATGACCTCCCTCCATTCCCCGCTGCCCTCGCATCTTACATCCTCGAGCAGTCCCATCTTCTTGATGGCGTACATCTGGTCGCTAAAGCCCCTGAACCTGCGATGAGCGAAGCGAAGAGCAAAAGTTGTTAGATATTGCGCTATACAGTACGAGGTCGCAGCTTCGCTCCTCACCCCCTCCTCACCTGATGGTCCCTCTGAAGACAGTGTCGGCGTCAGGAATGTCGTAGAGGTCCTTGTAAATGAGTGAGTTTCTGTTAGCGAGGCACTCGAGGTTCATCGTAGGGAAAGCGTAGAGGTTGTCCGTGTTGTTGAGGAGTTCCGACCCCACAATGCTGATTTCGTTCCCGTCCCGTAAGTAGATGGCGTCGTTCTGGCTAGCAGTGAGCACTCCCATCGGGCTCCAGCTGAACTTATACATGAGAGGGTTAGCAGCCGCCTCGGGAGCAGGAAGCCCTCCACAGACACTCTCGAAGTGGGAGATCTTGCCACCCCTCGCCTTAATGTCATCCATAATTTTCATTGCCGACATGTGATCCATCCCAGGGTCCAACCCCACTTCGTTGAGGATCCGCAAACCCTTTTCCTTGAGCCTCCCGTCCAACTCCTGGATTCCATCGCTCACGTAACTAGCCGTGACCATATTGATGTTGTTCTCGATGGCCATCTGCGATGAGCGAAGCGAATCGCGAAAAGGGTTAGGGTGAGGGACGAGAATTATTGCTGTGGTTAGGGAGGAGGCACGTCTTGCATGAAAGGCTTTTGTACGCAACACTGACTTTGTCAGCTTATCACTTCACCCCTCGCTCCGCCTCACCTCCCCGACCATAGGGTGGAACGGTGCGGGAAGCAGGGAGACAACAATGTCGCTGTCCGCAACGAGTCCCTTCAGCTTCTCCTTGTCTCCCACAACATCGAATACGACGCCCTCTCCGTGCTTAGCGTAGGACTTGACGTCGGCCACCTCCTTCTCTACGTTTCCGCACACAACGACCTTCCTGTCGTCCCTTCTCCCGATGTACTCGGCGAAAGAAATGGCAACCTTACCGGATCCGAGGAGGAGGACCTGCTTTTGGTTCAAGTCGGTGACCTTGGCGGACGTGTGTGTGGGCTTCTGTGCGTTGTCTCCGTATACCTTGATGGTCGCCTCCGCCGTAGGGAGCAGCTCAACTAGGTCCTGGACCTTCTTCGCGACAACCCTGAGCTCCTCTACTGAGAGATCAGTGTGACTCACTTTGAGCACCGCCTGGGTGGTGCCCTTTGCATCTCTGCTCCCTACGTTGCACTCTACGATCTCCATGCTGCACTCGTTGGACTCGATCAAATCAAGAACATGGTTGATGAGGCCGCTGTCGAAGAGATGTCCATCAAGCTCGAACATTAACGAAGTGACGTCCTGCTCCCTGTCGATCTTGACCTGGGCCTTGAAGTAGTCCCTCTTCAACTGGTCGATGTACTTGAAGTTCTCAGTGAGCTCGCCGTTGTTGGTGATGCACGCGCCCTTGAGCTCCTCTCCGACCTCTCCACCCTTTCCGACGGCCACGATATCGTGGAGGAGGGGCATGAGGGCATCGCCGAAGTGTTTGCTACTCTCCCTTGGAAGCTCGCTCGGGAGAATGTCGACGCCCATGACAGAGATTCCCTCTGACATTGGAATGTCGCTGACTCCATCGGTGAGGGGGTCGTAGTGGAAGTAAGGCATCTCAACGGTGGTGCTCTTCTCAAGGAACTCGACACTTCCGCCAATGTCGCAGGAGATGTCGGCGAGGCAGAGGAAGCTATCGTTGTTCTTCTTGTAGAGGTCCTTCACCTGGGCCTTGGTCAGGAGCCTGGGGTACCTCTGGTCCCAGTACATGCCGTTGACGAGAACGTTGACCTGCGGCGCCATGACCTCGTGGAATATGGGCTCGTAAAGGGTGGGGTTGGAACGGTAGTGCTGCGATGAGCGAAGCGAATCACGAAAAGGGTTGTGATGAGGGTGTGAGAATTATTGTGGTGGTTATGGAGAAGGCGCGTCTTGTACGGAAGTACGAACGCGCGCTGTTCTCGTCACTAGAGATGGTGTTGTTAACTCGTCGCTTGGCCTCACCTGAACATCGTGGGTCTTCCTAGCTTGGTGCTGCGATGAGCGAAGCGAATCGCAAAAGTGGTTGAGATGACGGGTGAGAATTAAAGCGTTGGTTTACGAGGGGCTCTGTCTTGTACGGAGATACGAGCGCGCGCAGTTTTCATCGCTAGTGATTGCATTGTCAGCTTCTCGCTTGCTTGCCAATCAATCTCACCTCCTCCATCGATTCACTCTTCAGCTTTACCATGTCCCCCTCCTCAACAAGAATGCCGTAAACGCACTCGTGGGGTCCGTCGCTCTTTTTGAGGTCGTCGAGTTCCTCCCTCGTGATCCACTTGTGGGGCAGGAGCTCGAAGATCTCCCTTGCGCCCTCTGCGACGTTGCCCTTGCCAGTGAAGGCAAAGACGAGCGGCTCAAGAGAGGTGGGAAGTCCGCCGTTGGCAATGTCGCGGCCCATTGAACTGATGCCGAACTTGGCGGCAACGAGGTCTCTGTACATGTAGCTCGAGGGGGAGTTGAGGAACGGTGTGGAGTACCCGCTCTGTAGGAGCTGCTGTCCAACCGCCTGGAATGTGTCAATCATACCCGCAATCCCCGCGAACTTTCCGAACGCCACGAGCCTTCTACCCTTAGGCTCCTTGATGCACTCGTAGTCGAAGAAACGAATGTTGGAGGAGAGGAGAGACTGGAGGAGGGACATGTTCTCGGGCTGCCCCTTGATGGTATGGGAGAAGAACATGTAGGATTTGTCGGGGATGAGCTGAACGGGAAGGAGCAAGCGAGCGGGAAGGAGCGAAGCGACGAGTGGGGGGGGTTAGATCATCGTGTAGAACATCATAAGGTGGCGAGCGGTGGCGAGTTGTAAGTGCGAAGGGCTATGAATATGGCATGTCTTGCCCCCGATGCCTTCTGCAACTTCGCTTCGCTCGTCGCATTATGCAGCTCGCTACGCTTCGCTGCCTTCGCTCCCCCTCACCTTTTCCTCTTCTACTTGCTTGACTCCTAGGATGACGCAAGCCGAGCTGAGATCGTCCTGCACCTTTGCGCCCACAGCCTTGTACTCCTTGTTGGTGAAAATACGTTTATTGGACGGCTGGATGATAACCTCATAATCATGTTGCCGAACAAGTTCCCGCACCTGATCGGGAGTGAGTGGTACTCTCCTTTCCCACTTGTTATAGGACTCTCGTACGATTCCGAGAACTCCATTCCCATCGTAAGCTGGCGTGGAAAAGTTTCGTGTCGTGAAGTGAATATTGTTGGGGTTAAATAAGGATTCTCCTGACGCCATCGATGGCGCCACAGACCGGTTCATGCAATTTTGGAGATAGGAAGATGATTTGGTACGTGATAAAATTGTTGCGGGGCAAATATAGCGCAAGGAAGATGAGGAAAGGGCACAGTACATTATGGGAGCCGTTCAATAACTCAACTGCAAAATGGCAAAGCCACTCTACTGCAAAACTTCAAATAGGCATCAAATCTTACAGATACGACATTGTGGCTTAGTGACGTGATAGATATATATTAGGCTGCTCTGTGGTGTGAGGGAGGAGGAGGATGCCGCATGGGGGGCATGGATCTCATTCGTCGGGAAGCTGGAGTTCGTCAGGAAGCAGCTGGAGTTCCTCTTCTTACTCGCGTCACCACTACGGTTCGACCTATAACGACTTCGGTACAAACTACTACGGAGATAGTAGTAGCGGAAGGCATAGACGAAGGACGTCTACAACAAACAATTGCCAGTGCTGTTCAGTGTGCCTCGCCTTCGTCCTGACCTTCTTCTTCGTTCTGCTTCCGATACACCTTGGTGTGTTCTTCTACGTCAATTGGTGGGCTAGCGGGTCGCTGGAAATGGAGGCTGCCGAGACACGACATCTCTTCACCCTACCATGCAGCTTCTCCTCGTCATCGTGTTTCCTCAAGCACATTGATTTCGATGGTTCGTCGCATGCGCGAGTCTATGGGTTTGCTTCTCCTCCGCCCCTCCTACATGGGTACCGCGAGACCCAGTTCCAACAGCAGGCTTCTTTGGAGCCTGAGGGATATGATTGGTATGAGGTCCACCTTAATCGAGGAGGGAGGATCGTCTGCGAGGGGGAGAGCACTCCTGGTGTATATTTCCTTCTGTTCAAGGATCATAATAAGCTTGAGAATTGGATGGATGATGGCGATTCAACGGCGTGGTGGGGAGCCTGGTCGTCAAAGGTGTGGGTCAAGGAGAACATGGGTTCGGGGACGAAGCTCATCTTAAATACTAGGAAGGACGGCGAGATCTACGCCGCTGTGGATAATGTGTATAAGTGGAAGGACAGCGTGGGAAAATTGTCGTGCAGTATCTACAACAAGGATTATGATCTCTCAAATCCAGCGTGGACGCCTCCAGAGGTTATGAGGATTCCTTCAGCGCCATACATCTACGCAGTGGCGAACGACGACGTCGCGTGCTCAGCATCGGTTCGTTGGGAAGGAGACGTTGACTATGGTGTAGTTGCGCGACTTTGGTTACTCCCTGTGTGGGGATTGTGGACGGTGTCAATGGGAGTGTTGAAGTGGAGGGGAGGGTACAAACGAAAGAAGGGAGTTACGGGGTTAGCGAGGGTTCAGGAGGTGGAGGAGGAGGATTGGGAAGAGGAAATTGAACCGCTGGTTGTGTCTGCGGTGGTAGTTGAACCAAGTGCACCGCCTATAAAGTAGAGAATGAATAACTTTCGAGAAAACCCGACTTTCGGCGGGGTTCGCTCAGTGAAAAGTAGGTAGGTGGGTTGGCATATATGGCCGAATGGCTGCCAATATCTCACTTTTTTGGCCCAGTGTTCACAAAAAGCAATTTTGAAAGTACTCATTTCGAGCATGTTTATGCTTTAAAGGATATATTTATATCTAATTATATTACAGTATGTTTAATTTGGAAAATTATGTATCTTATATATTTTCTTTAGTATTTTTGAGTATTGTAAATTTATGATAATTTAATTTATTTCTACTATGGAAATTTATAAAATATTAATATGACAAATTGTTTGTAATATATTACTATATTTTTTATTTAAATGTATTCTTGATGAATCATATTTTAAGATTATTCAAAACAAACATTGAGATACTTTTGAGTATTTATTAATTCGTCTTAGAACTTAAAATGTTCAAATATAGGCTTCAAAAGTATACTCTTATTTTGGAAAATGCTTTTTTCGCTTGATTTTTTCCATTTTTGGGCAATCGCAACAAAACTGAGCTCCTGTGTCCCCCTCAATTCGCATCGTTCGTTACTTTTTGCCTTCCTCACACTATTTCTCAACTAATCCATATCGTTTGTGATAATTTATTGAGGCTTATCGTCTTTAGGTAAAAAGTAATCCAAGTTCGGGCGCTGGACTCTCGGTGGGAGAAGTAGAAAAGAGGACAAGAAAGCACTTCAGCGTCGTTCGGAGGAGATAAAGTGGGGAAGAAAGGGAAGAAAGCGGCAAAGGCAGCCGGGA
>Ga0115006_10001563_pt1 | contig 14387 bp, 16 predicted proteins | sample ArcOceMetagenome_3_FD_88943 | JGI IMG/M metagenome (GOLD analysis project Ga0115006, IMG submission 88943) | Marine eukaryotic phytoplankton communities from Arctic Ocean - Arctic Ocean- Svalbard ARC20M Metagenome | ecosystem: Environmental > Aquatic > Marine > Oceanic | place: Arctic Ocean...
AACAGAGCAATATAAGAGAGCTAACAGAGCAATATAAGAGAGCTAAGAGAGCGATAGAAGAGAGCTAAGAGAGCAATAGAAAAGAGCTGTACTACACAAACAGAGCGATAAAAGAGAGCTATACTACACAAACAGAGCGATAGAAGAGAGCTATACTACACAAACAGAGCGATAGAAGAGAGCTGGCCTCAGAGCAATAGAGGAGAGCTGGCCTCAATAAACGCTACGCGCTGAACGGTGGACATAAACGCTGCGGCGCAACGCCGGTGCTGCGCTAGCCCCACCGCGTGCGTTTCAACCCAACACCTCTGCGTGAGCCCTGATGCATACATGGACGCTTTTGCGCCATGCAGCTACATACACATACGCAAATACATTTAGAGGTGTTTGCGCCCACATACAGCTATATGCACACGCAAATACATACGCACTGCATGGCAATGGGCCCACCATGTTCTTAACCCATAAACGCACTCACACCCGCAAGAAATGCGACAGAGTATGAGATCTCATTTCCTGCGTGCGTGCGCGCGTGCATGCATACATGCCTGCACGATTTGCAGAACTTGACATCTGCAATCACGTGTCAAGTGTGTGCATGTGTGCGTGTGTGCAGCACCTACTGCGTATCATACGTCAAGTCTATAGCGGTCATTCGCGCACTGAGCACATGCGCGGCCGGGATGGGCGCAAACTCACCATCGTGGGTGTCGGGGTGAGCTCGGTGGGCATGACACCATTTGAGTTGATGCCGTCTCGCGCATACGCTGGTCGCTCGCCCCGCGGAGAGGTTTGCCTCGCCAGCAACGCGCGTGCGCTCCCACCTTGAGGCGTCTGCGCGCCATTCGACTGCGGCGCAATGTCCCGCATGCGCAGTGGCCCAAACACGAAATTTTGAAGAGTGAGCAGCGCGCGTGGGGCGTCGTCCGCGCATCGACACCGGCGCGACGGTCGCCAGCGGGCTCATACCCGGCAGCCTGCGCGTGCTGCAGCATGTATGCCGCGCGGGGGGGGCGCGCGAACCACGACTCTCTCACCGCACTTGCGCCTGTCTACCGCACTGAGATTTTCGGGCTATACCTGGGATGTCACGGCCATCGCTGCCGTCTGGGTGCCGTCCGCCGCCGAGCTGACACGCCGACTCTGCCTCCTTCGCCCGACCGCGCGACGAGCTGTCCCGCACCTGCTGTGCCCTCGCCGAAAGGCCTGCGACCAGGTAAAGCGAAAGCACGTGGGTCGTTTGTGCACGATGCCCGCGCGCTGCAGCGTGCTCGCGCACTGGACCGGACCGTGCCCCGAAAACGAGCGTGCTCCGCGGGCTGCGACTACGATCGCTCACAGGCACGCACCGGCCTGTGACGCTCCCCAAGCAGTCCTGCCTTGCACCTAAGGGCACCCGGGTTGTGACGGGGGCTGGCCACCAAATTCAGCAAATTGGTTGAATTAGCCCCCAGATTACGTCTCACGGCACAAATTTGTGTGGTAAATTTGGTTGGCCACCCAAAATTCTAGAATAGGGTTTGCAATGGCCAGATGCGGATGAAGAGGGGCGCAGATGGACGGGGAGGCGGCATCTGGGGGCGCTCGCGATGCGCGCAGCGTCTCGGCACTGCGCGCCATGTTTGAGGCGGGTGGGCGGCGGGAGACGGAGGACGCGGGCGAGCGCCGCGAGCGACCGCCGCCCAGGCCCGACGCCCCCGCGCCGCCAGCACCCCGCCTGCTCGCCCGCCGGGAGGCCGCGGCGGCGCCAGGCGCGGCGGAGCAGGGTGCAGCGCGCGGCCGGGCGCCCTCGGCCGCCCACGGTGATGCGGGGGCGTCGGGCGAGCCAAGCGCAGAGTGGCCGCTGCTGAACAACGAGGGCAACGCGGTGGCGCTCGGGCGGCACCCCGACTTCAAGTCGCTCTACTATTGTGGGCAGGAGCGCCCCATCCCGGGCAGCGACGGATTTTGCGGTATCGCGTCCTGCTCGTCGCTTGCAATGTGCTGCTGCGCGCCGCGGCTGCGTGGCCCGCGTCCCCTGCGGGCCCTGGTGAGCTTACCCCCCCCGCGCTCCCGCCCCGCTCCCCACGGCGACCCTGTGCGCCCCATGCAGGTCCAGACGACGGCCCGCAGTGCGACGCCTGCAAGCAGCTGCAGCAGGAGGTGCCGCCAGTGCATGCCGCGGTGCGGGCGACAGACGCAGCAGGGGGAGGGTGGAGCGCGTTGTCGACGGCTGCAAACCACCCCGCTGCGAGCGCGCTGCCCCAGGACCTCTCGCTCGCCGGCACTCTTGAGGCCGGGCGCGATGGAGACGTGGACAGTTTTTCAATCGTAAACGGCGTGGGCAACTCGGTGGGAGATGCGGCGACGAACGCGTCGACGCTTGTTGCGGTGGCAGCAGGCGGCCAAGTGGCGGTGGGGGGTGAGGGATTCGGCGGACGCGGCCGTAGCCTCGGGGAGCTCAACCTGCGCACGCACAGTGGGCCCAGTGGTGCTGCACGGCAGACGGAGGAAACGCACGCTGCAGCGCAGTCTCGAACGCCGTCTCCCCCCGAAACATCTCAGTTGGGTGACGGCAGTGGCGACTTGGACAGCGCGCCACTTGCAGGTAGGGCTCCCAAGCGCGTCACCGCCCCCGACAATACGCCAGATTTCCCTGGCAAGGATGGTCCAGGGCTGCCGTCCCCCATGCCGGCAATTTCCGTCCTGCCGCGAGTGTCGGCACCGCAAAACACGCCAATTACCCTGGTCAATGCCCCTCACCTCCTCGTGCCCAAGAGCATGCCTGCTCCAGACTGCCTTGCTGCCGCCTCCGACGCAGACGGGGCAGCAAGCGATGGGGGGGGGGCAGCGGCGAGCGAAGGGAGCGAGGCAGAGGATATCGGAGGTGACTTGCTGGCCTTGTATGAGGAGTTGACAGAGGACGCCAAGTCGTTTGCGGCCATGCTGTTGCGACCCGGTGGCCAGCCAGCGATGCCCGGGACAGCTGCTGGGGGGGAGCAGGCCGATGCTGAGGCCACAGGTGCTAAGGTTGGGGCAGTGAGAAGCACGGGAGAGCTAGCGAGTGGCGCGGCAGGTGCCCTGTCCGAAGACCTCGTCGAGAGGTGGATTCGCGAGCAGATGCTGCGCGAGGGCCGCACGCCAGAGGACATTGAAAAGGAGCGCGCAATGGTGAAAGAGGGCAGAGAAGGCGAGCGCAAGGAGGAGGGATTGGAGAGGGGCGGCGGGCTGGCAGGCGGAGGCAGCGACGTGACGCCTGGGAGAGAGAGGGACGGCAAAGATGACGATGAGGGTGGCGTCACTCCTGTGCGCGTCAGCCGAGGGGATGCCGGCAGAGATGAGCAGGCTGAGGACCAAGGTGGTCTGTGGTGGGGCGCGCGGTTGTGGGAGGAAGAGGCGGCAGACGACGAGTGGTGCAATGCGCGCGGCATTGTCGACGCCCTCTCGCAGCTGCTCCGTTCAAATGTTTGCCTGTATGGGCAACACTTCGCCGCACGTGCAATCCCTGTGCTTGCCGCCCGCGCCACTTGCAAACCAGAAATGGCGGGAAATGCTCAATTGTTCGGGGCGGCTGCTGGTGAGTTGTTGCACATAGCGGCGCGAAGTGCGACATGACCAGCATGTTCGCAGGAGGACGTGCGGGGGCACACACGCGCGCTCTCTCTCGCCAGAGCGACAGAACGAATAGAGAGGGACGGACAGAAAGGGAGAGTTGGGAAGGAGGAAGGATGAATGAAAGAGGAAGAGAGAAGGGAAGAGAGAGCTAGTACCAGGGCTAAAGCGAGAGCTGGCACGAGCACAACGCGCTCAAGCGTGTGCAGAGGCGGCGCGGAGCTTGAACGCTGTGTTGAAACGCGCCCCCGACCATGAATCGCGGGGCAGCGCTGCGTGTCGTTCGCTGCGTGTCGTTCAGCTGCTGCGTGTGCCTTTGGCGGCGTGCGTGAGGTCAATCATGTTCAGCGTTGTGCACATAGACGGGTGCGGGTGCGCAACAGCAAGGAGTCCTGTTCAGCAGATGGGCGCGAAAGCGTGTGCAGAGGCGGCACAAAAGCACGGAGTCCTGACGAGCAGGCGTAAGAACAGCAAGGAGTCCTGACCAGCAGGCTTGGTGTGCAGGCGCGCTTCGGAATTTTTGCAAGGCAGCGACGTCTACCGTTGACAGCATCGACGGCGGAGTGGAGGGTGAGGGAGCAGGCCGCAGGCTGTCGGGCGGCGGAGGAGGCGGAGGAGAGCGAGAGAGGGAGCGAGCGGCGGACAAGGCGGAGGCGAGGAGGTTGGAGCAGAGGGAAATGGTGGGGCTCGGAGGGGCGCTGCACCTGTCTCTGGGCCTGCTCAAATTAGCGCGCCTGGGCCCCAAGACGAGCGAGCTGGTGCTGGAAGCTGACGTGGTGGCGGCTTTGTGCCAAGCCTTGGGGCTGCGCGTGAGCAACCCCGGGGGGCCGCGCGTGTGGGAGGCAGCGGCGCTGGCGGCGGGCGTGCTTGCCAGCAACATTGCGGCATCCGCGTCTTGCGTCGAGCATCTTGTGCCGTTGGTCGAGGCGCTGGCCAAAGTGTGCGCACACACCCTCCGCCACGTCCACCTGCTCTCGCGTCCGCGCGAGCGAGGGACGGGCGTGCTGGCGCACGGGGGCGTGCAGCACAAGCAACTGGTCGCCGCATCTCGCGTCGTTGCGGCAAGCGGCGTCGCGCTCCTGATCCTGCGCGATCTTTCGCTCTCGGTGCCCAAGAAACTGAGCATGGGCGCGTCGGAGGCAGTGCTGAGCAAGATGGAGATGGACGTTGTGTCGCACGTCATGCATGGCCTCAAGGGCCTCGTGTACCTCCCTGCCAGCCGCACCCTGGCCGAGTCAGCTCGCGGCTGGCGCGTCTTGCTGTTTCTCACCGCCATCCGTGCCGCCATGTTCAATGCCTCGCCCGATCTCCTGTCTCGCCTTCGCGAACCCGGTGTGTGCGTGCGTGCGGGTCGGAGGGGGCCCGAGGGAACGGCGTGTGATGGGTGGTGTGTTGGGTGTGTTGGGTGTGAGAGCGGTGCATCAAGACACGGATGTGCGAGTGGGTGATGATGCGTGACGGTGTGCGTGTGTGAGGTCTGCAGAACTGGTCCAGCTGCTCGTGGCACTGGCTGTGCAAGGGGCCACGCATTCACAAAGCGTGGGGGCGCCTGAGCTAAAAGACGATGGCAAATGCGACGAGGTGTAAGCCTTCCCTGTGTGCGGCGTGAGTTTTGCCTGTGCGCAACGCGTGTGGTGGCGAGTATGCGGCCGCGGCGGTGACGGCAGGCGGCTCGTGTCGCGGGCGTGTTGCAGCTGTCTCGGGCGTCGCGCACTTGCATGCGTCGGCTTTGGGGGTGGAGGGGTTGGAGATTGTGATTAGGCACGAGTCAAGCAGTTGCACGAGACGGCATGTCGCGCCGTTGCATGTAGTGTTGGCAGTTGGGCGACGCGTTACCAACTGCTGAGTAGCGTCGCCGACATTCTGTCTGATGCTGTGTGTGGCCATCTCGCGCTCCACGCGTGCACGCGAACGCTCCCTCTCTGTCGGCGTCGAGCAGGAAGAGGAGGTGCGAACCGTATCACAAAGCATTTTACTGGGCTGCATTCAGCAGTCGCTTCCAGCGTGGCATGACGGCGCTGTCGTCGAGGGCAAGAGTGGGCGCGGGGATGTGGAGAGGACTGGGGCTTACAGTGAGTTGGGGACGTCTGGAGCTGTGTCAATGCAGGATGGTGATGACGTGGGCGATGAGGAGAGGAGGGAGTGTAGACAAGAGCAGGAGAGGATGTTACAGACGGTCGAGAGGGCAGTGCAACGGGCGCTAAAAGCCTGCGCCTCTGACGTCGAGTCGAGTGAGGCGTCACGAAGAGGATGCAGCCTTGTGCATCTCCTCCGCAGCCTTGTGCTCGCAAGCCCCCCGGATGCAGGGACAGCGGCGTCATCGGTAGAGGACGACAGCGCCTCTAGCGATAGAGTGGGTATGCCGGCTGGCGATAGAGTGGGTATGCCGGCTGCCAAGGGGCTTGACAAGGACGGCGCGCGAGACAAGGACGGCGCGCGAGACAAGGACGGCGCGAGAGACAAGGACAGCGCGAGAGACGAAGACGGCGCGCGAGGGTTTACGGGCTGGGGGGGGATGGAGGAGTCAAGTGCGGCAGCGAAGCTGCTTCAGGCAGCGGCCAGCCTGCGCGAGAGCTCGAACAGTCCTTACAGAAGCGGGTCCTCGAGGCCTTTGGAGGTTGGCGCGGCTGCGCATCATGGCGATCATGGCGCGCGCGACCAAGCAGCTCCAGACAGCCATTCCGCCACATTTCATGCCCTCTTTGCCGAGCCGCCGCTGCCACCGCTGTACGATGCATCACCGCGGTCGCGAAACAGCGCAGGGGTGCTGGCGGAGAGTACGGGATGGGCGCTGGGGCAGATTGTGCATGGGCACCGGGAGTACAATTTGGGACAGGGGGCAATGGCATGCGGCGATGAGGACACCGGCACTGCAGACAGGTCTGGAGAAACGCGGGCTGCAGGTTCGACAGTTGAGCCTCACTCGCCCGACTCCGAGCGTAGGCGCGGCGGGCGGAACGGGGAAGCGGACGGGGACGATTCGTCCACGTCAGCTGATGCCAGCCCCGGTCTTCGGATTCGCATGGCGCTTGTCTGAGCACCCGCACTGTAACACGCAGAGGTCGCCCTGTGGCTTGAGTAACGCCGAGGAGGAGCGCAGTGTGTCGAGGAGTGGAGGCAAGAAGCCGCCATGCGTTCATCCTGTTTGCCGCGTCCTCCGTTTCCTTTCTGCTTGTCCTCCCTTTCCTTTCTTTTTCGCGTGTCTAGCCCTACTCGCCCGTTCTTGCCAACGGGCGAGATGGTTGAACGAAGATTAGGTGTCAGAGGTGGTGTCAGTTGGCAGTTACCGGTAGTTGCCGTGCGCGGTGTGTGTATCCGAATGACGTGCGATGTGTATTGCGACATTTGTGAGGTCCTGTGGGGGTGGGTAAGGACGCTGAGTCTGCAAAGGCACCAGCCCCTGCTGATTGTTTGAGATTGTTTCAAGTGGTAAAAGGTAAAAGAAGCTTCTTCTGCGTCTTCAAGTGAGCTCTCGGGCAGGCCTCAGCGTCTGTTTCAAGGCGAACAGTTGAAGGTACCTTCCACCTTTTCGCAAGCGAGAGAACCCCTGGGGTACGCACCAGATGTGTCGCCTCCCACAGCCAGAGACCATCCGGTCAGAGCAACGCTACGTCCCTACGTCGGTGCGCGGGCAAAAAACGAGGCCCGTGGGAGGGGCAGGGGCGTGGGCGGAGAGGGCGGCAGGATGGTGCGCCCTCCCTCTGCCACCAGACTGGCGCGCACCAGCTGTGTCTTCCAGCCAGAGCAACTGCACTGCGCTTCACATGCAAGCGTCCCCGGAAACGAGGTCCTTTTGTACTTGACTTTCAATATCCGGCAGCACCACGTTTTGCCCCACCTGCCAGAAAGGGTGAGTCAGACGCTGCAGGACGTGCCGTAGACCGGTGCAAATGCTGGCTAAGAGACAGAGCAGCGCGACGGATGAATGGAGGCGGGCGGGGGAAGACGGCGTGGCACGGTTCGCGTTTCTGAGGACACGCGCGTGCCCTCGGACACGCAAAGGCGCACAGGCGCGCGGCAGGGAGCGGGGTGAGGACTTCTGCCGCGGCGTCTTTGAGGACGTCATACGGCGCTAGCGTGAAGAGCGTCACGGGATATGCCGCCCTGCCACCGCCAGCGTCAAACGCATTGCAACGCGCTCGGCACTGGCCCCCGCCGGGACCTCCGAAGCCACGCGATTTTTGGGGTTTCATTTTCGGGGGTTTGATGCGCTCCTGGGTGCTGGCAGACAGTCCGAGGTTCCCAGGTGTCTGAAACTCCTAGAACACCAAAAACCGAGGACCGTATGCCAGCACAACCCCGGAAAATGAAACTCCAAAAACGCGAGGGTTCCGAGGACTGGCAGACAGTCACAGGACTGGCAGACAGGAGTTTCACGCGCACTGGCACACGCTGCAGCACGCGGCACAGCTGCGCTAGAGAAAACGCATGTCGCTCTCCCGGTGCGCTCTAGCAGGTGGGCGGGCACCTGCCCCACGTCGGATGAAGCACAATTCCGCAGCAGCCAATGGGGATTGAGTCGTAGTTGAGCATCATGGTGAGCCCGGTCAGCTCGTTGTACACGTGCGCCGTGCGGTCCCCAAACATGCAGCTGCCCGTGATGGGGCAGGCCGTGTTGCACCAATACCCGCGCTTCTTGAGCGCGTCCCGCATGGCCCCTGCCCACAGCACGAGCTTGTTGTACAGCTGCTTGCGCACCTGGTTCACCTCTTGGTTGGGATACAGGCTCAAATCCAGTTCGTACGAGGCCCAGTCGCCCTTGAGGATGCTCTCCCACCGCGGCGCGGGCTGCCACGTGGGAACACCTAGAAGGTTCTCCACCAGGAAGCCCTTGCGCTCCTTGCGCTCGACGCCGAGCCGCGTCATCTCCTCGTCGAGCTCATTCTGGAAGCACACGCGCGCGTCCTCCATCGTCGCGGGCGTGAGCTTGTGCACCGAGTACTCGATGCTCCAGCCCGCATCCATCACCGGCTCCGCCACCGTCCGCGCCTGCCGCTTTGACTTGGCGTCGGCAGTCTCCGACTCCCGCCCCCTCCGCACAGCACACGTCTGCGCCCCCTCCCCCCCGGCATCGGCGTCTGCCATTGCCTAGCTGTAAATAATCGGGCTTTGAGACAGGGCAGTCGGCGCGGTTCTACGCGCGTCCACCCCCGCATCGTCCCGGGCAAGTGCCACTGACCCCGGTGGGGGCGAGGGGGGGGGGCACTGGAGGCCGGTGACTGGGGAAACGCTCCGAGGAGGCAGTCGCCGACCTCCACGACGCGGGGGGCAGCTGTGCGCAGGGTGCGCACAGACATTCCGCACCTGAGCGTAAATCAGTGTGGCGGCGGGGTCGTGGAGGTCGGGGAGACCATACCATAATGCTGCCTGGTAGGCCTGGCCACGCTCAGCGGGTGCCCGCCGCGGTGCTCGGCGCGACACTCTCGCTCGCCGAGCGCGCAGCGGCCCTGAAGGCGCTCAGCCGGCTTGCCATTCCGTGCGTCGAGCGGCAAACGCAGGACAACGTCGCCCCCGACGAGTGCGTCTTCATCATCGTCGGCAGCGACCTCGCTGCCGCGGAGCGGCTTGCGGCGCGCTGCAGGTGTCCGCGCCAGCCTCCGCCCCCCCCCATGCGCTGCAGCGTGCGCGGGGGGCTGACCGCTGCCCGTCGCTGCTGGTGGCAGGAGTGCGAGGATAGTGGGCATCGACGTGCTCAACTCGAGGCCGCCGCTCGGCGACCTGCTGCGGCTCAAGGTGCGCGCCCGCACGCGCCCGACGGCGCTGCGCCGACAGAGGGCGTTCGCACAGTGGCCTGCGGATGTGATATGCGACAGCGTGCATGGCTGAGGGCGGCGGCTCTGCCGGCGCTACGCCGTATGCGCATGCCATGAGCGCGTTGCGCCGTCGGGCGCCTTCGCCTGCGTACCGGCATGCACGCACACACACGCACACACCCAATGAGCAGTCACCGTGCCTCAATTTGGTCCTCGACGGACAGTGCATCTGCTTCAGCGGCTGTGAGGAGGCTGAAAAAAAGAAACTGACGTCGATGGCCAAGGCGATGTCTGCGAGCGTCGGTGCTGCCCCCCCTTCCTCTCCGCGCGCGTGCTGGTGCTGGTCGGCATCCACCGTCCTCCGCTTGCTTTAAGTGCGGCGCTGTTGTGACGGACGCGGGAGGGCATTGGGGGGTCTGGTGCGTGTGCAGTGGGGGATCTCACGACAGACGTCACGTTTCTCGTGGTGGCCAAGTGTGGAAGTCGAAAGCTAGGCCAGGTCTCCTCTCCCCTCCTGCACGCACTTCCGCCAGCGCCGGTAGGGCGCGCGTCAACGCTGGGAGGCGAGCGGCCGCGCAATGACTCCGGTCCCTGGCCCTGACTAGATGACCAGAGCATGCGTATTGCGGTGCGGGTTTTGGGCAAATCTTCCTTAAAGGCTACGTCGTATTTTGGCTACACTAAGTGCATGTCAACTAGTGTGACTTCCCAGCCCCGTGCCCTCGCCTACACTATCGCCTACTGACCCTGTGCCCTGCGGCCTACTGACCCTGGCCCCATGCTTAGCTAAGCATGGGGCACGCCCAGGGGTGGCGGCGCCCTGGCTCTGGCCTCCTCGCGCTTGCTCTGGCCTCCTCGCGCGTGCTCCTCACTTGGCCTGTGTCGGGTGTCCTGTGCTGGTTTGCACCACGTGTGGGGGGGAGCGTACCTGTGCACAGGTTCTTGGGGATCGGCTGCTACGTGAAAAGCAGAATGTGCCTCTGGCAGTGCAGACAGGGTGGGTGGAGGCGTGCTGGCAGCAGGGTGCCTGCCTGGAGGAAGACGCCTTCTGCTTCAAGCCCCTCGAGGTCAGTGCAGAGTCTCCGACTGTCGCTTGCTTCTCTCGCTTCTGAAACTCCAAAAATTCAGGGACCCTCGGCTGCTCCTGACTGCTCCCCACTGCTCTTCACTGCTCCCTACTGCTCCTACTGCTCCTCACTGCTCCCCCCTGCTCCTGACTGCTCCTCCCCACTGCTCCTGACTGCCACGTAAAGCCACCTCTTTACGTGGCTTCGGAGGTGGTTTCTCAGAGAGTTTGTTGGCAAACAATCCGCGGTTCCCAGAAATCAAGGAGATTCAGCACGCAACTGAACCCTAATGTGTGCAGGGCAAGCACATCTGGCTGGCCGGCTTCCCTGACCTCGACCGCGCAGAGGGAGGGGGCAAGGTGGCCAAGGCGCTGCAATTCATGGGCGCTTCTGTTCACTCGGTCAATGCCCGCCCGCACGCCAAGCACGTGTGCTCACTGTGCCAAGCGCGTGTCCTCACTGTGCACACCTGTGCGTGTATCATTTCCACACCTGTGTGTGTATCAAGTGCACACCTGCACGCTTCCGCGCGCGGGGTGCGCTGCATCGAGCGCCTTGGCTGCCTCGAGCGCCTTGGCTGCCTCCCCCTTCTACGCCATGCACCGCACACCGCAGACCAATTTTAGCCCAGCCATTTTGCGCGTTCGAAATTGCCCTGTTTTACCCCTGGCAACTTGCCCTGGCTGCCAGCGGTGTTGTGTGCCACGCGTTCTGTGTGCCACGCGTTCTCTGCCTTTTCCTCTCCTTGCGCCAGACTTCTCGCACGCACACTCCTCGCGGCTGCTACATACCGCCGTGGAGTGAGCCTAGACGTTGCTCATTGACCAATGAGCTCTGTCATGTTCTCCGCCCTCGGTTCCTCTCTGCCGCCCTTGCTCCCGGCGGCACCAGGCATGGAAGCAAGACAGGTGCAACATAGTGGTGGCGCCGACAGACGCCGGTAAGTGCGTGAAACTCCTAGGGACCGCGGACTGTCTGCCAGCACCCACCAGCACAATAAACCCCTGAAAATGAAACTCCTAATACACCGTGGCTTCGGTCGCGACCGAAGCCACGCGCATCATGTACGTGGCGTAATGAAAAGTGCGTGGCATAATGGAAAGTGCGTGGCATAATGAAAAGTGCGTGGTATGAAAAGTGAGGGGCAGCCACGCATGGTCTCGTCGCGGTTCTTGTGGTGTGGGCGACAAAAAAAGTCAATTGCTGCCGCGGCGGGCCAAGAAGCCTAAACACCGACCCTTATACTACAGGAAAGCGGCTGCCGCGGGGGGTGAGAGAACGCGCCTGGAAAGCCCGCGATGCTGGTATCTGGGCTGTAACTCAAGTGAGTCGGCCCGCAAACAGCTCGCAAACAAAAGCCCCCCACACCCGCGCGAAAACAGAAGCCCCCCAAACCCCCCCCCCTGCTCCCTGCTAAGCCCTCTTTTTCCATGGATTCCGTTCCCCCTGAGCAATGCGTGTTTGTTATCGGGGGGGGCTAGGAATGGGTGTGGGAGTGTGTGAGGGCAGGCAAGTGCGTAACAGCGACGGGCTTTGAACTTGACCTGGACGAGCCGGCCTTTCAACACCACCTGGACCAGCCTGGCCTGCAACCCTTGCAGGCACGTGACCTCTCACATTCCAAGGCGGGGCGCACGAGCAAGGGTGCCAGTCGGGGCAGCAAAGACGCTTGGGCCAACGAGGAGGAGCAGGAGGATCAAGGAGGGTCGCCTGTCCTGGTCCGGGGAGCGCGTGGGCCAAGCCTAAAGCGGGCAGCGGGAGGTCAAAGGGTGCTTACAGCGGCTGTAGGGTTACGGGAAGATGGAGCGGCAGATGCCGAGGCGGATGGCGGGGCGCGGCCCCGCTCGTCCTTGCCTTGGGAAGCCGACGTAGACAAGGTGCCTCGCCACGCGCGCCAGGCACTGCCTCCGAGTGCCGCTGACGTGCCTCGTCACAAGGAGGCAGCTCAAGGGAAAGCCGAAGGGGTGTCAGCGCATGCGCGTGAGCGGGCACGGGTGAGCACACGGCCATCAGACAGGGATGCAGGCGCAATGGCTGAGGGGGGTGGTCGTCGCGGAGGAGGGCGTGTGGCTGCCCAGGTGCCTTGCAAAAACGGTGACAAGGGCAACAAAGGAGGGGAGGGGGCGTGCCTGGGCGGTGCGGTGAATGCGGCGGTCTGTGGCGGCCCTCGAGCAGCCGTGGCGGACAAGCATGGCTTGAGTGCGCGTGGTGCGAATGACGGCGCGGCCAGTGATGGCGCGGCGCATGAATGCAGTCATGCTGGCCGACGGGGGGCGGTCGGCGTCTTCGATGGATTTACCTTCCTGCTCTGCGAGGGTGCAGGCATGTCAGCGCGGCCATCTGTGCACACGGCAGTCTCTGCCGGCTGCCGAGCGGCTGCTGTCGGCAAGGAGCGGGGCGCGGAAACGCACGGCAATGGTGGCGGTTGCGGGCTCAGCAGCCACAGCAGCTGCGGCAGTGGTATTCCTGGGCTGCGGCAGGTCATTGAGAGGGCCGGGGGGTGCGTCGTCGCCGGGCAGCGTGCCCCTGGAGCACGTGCAGCGTGCGCTCGATGCCCCACTTGCTCCCGCTGCCCCCCGGTCGATTATGAGGTGTTTCCGGTCTGGCCGCTGTCTCCAGCCTACCTAGGTGAGCAAGGATGCGAGCACGAGCAGAGGGGCGTTGAAGGGGAGGACCTTGATCGCGTCGCGCTCGCTGCGTGTCAACGCTGTAAGGTGCTTGAGGGCAAGGATGCGCGGGGGGCGGAGACGTGCAAGACGGGAGGCGGAGTCACGGGCACCGTGCAGGTGTCCGAGTTTTGGGTGCGCAAATGTGCGGCGTTGGGGGAGAGGGTCGCCGTCGCGTCTCTCAGGCTCCACCTCCCCTACAGCCTGCCGCAAGTGGAGGACAAGCTGGCGCCTCTTCGAGGCCTGCACGTGTGTCTGTCCGGCGTGCATGGCCAAGAAAAGCGCTTTTACAAGTGGCTCATCACCCAGGTCCAACCAACAATCCCCAAGCCCTCGCAATGTGTTCCACGCACGTGGCATGGGTGTGGCATACCCGTGGCATGTGTGTGGCGGATACCATGTCACGCACGCGTCACGCCCACGCCGCGCCCACGCCACGCGCCCGAGCGTGGTAGGCTTTGGGGACAGGACCTGAGAAAGTATGCGATCTAGGAGATTGGTGGAGCGGCTTTGGAGTAGACATTCCGGTGTTGGCTGCATGGCTGTGTGGCTGCATGGCAGGAGATTCACACGGTGCACGGGCGTAGGCCATTCTCTCACTCATGTGTGGTGTGGCAGGTGCTAAAAGCAAGGTGCCACTACGAGTTTAGAGGCAAACACACGCAGCTCCTCGTTGCCAAGGCCGTGCCGCCTGCCCGTTCATCATCACCGTCGTCGTCGTCGATACTCGCGCCAAGCATCGTGTCTGAAAAGGTTGCGCTTGCCCTGTGTGGATACTGTGTTTAGCGTGCATACATGAGGGGAAACTGGAAAGAAGGCAGGCTGGCGGCATGGCGTTGCTGCGAGCGCAGGTGTTTCGTAGGTGCCGGTTTGGAGTCTGGCCTCCGAGAATGACTGCGTGTGCGCACAAAAGGTGGAGATGGCGCGGAAGAACAAGATCCCGGTCAAATCGCTGGAGGAGCTAGAGCAAAACGTGGAAGAGCTCTTCGTTGCCACCCCCTACTCGTGAGTTTCCAAGCAGAGGCAACCCCGCAGAGTCTTCGTCCCCAAATGCATCCCGCACCCCTCTAGCTGTTTGCCGCAGCGTGGAAGCGCGCTTATCTATAGCTTTTTGCCGCCCCGTATAAGCACGCCTCGAAAGCTCTGTGAGGACAGAACTTTCGAAGCAGCTTTTGGAGCAGGTCAGCGAATCTTTGCCGAAACGTGACGAGACGTCTCTGTGGTGTCGGCAGCTCCCCTTCGCTGCCGCCTGCCACGCTTCAGTCAGCGGAGGATGTTTGTGCGTCGGAAGGGGGGGGGTTGCGAGGGCT
>Ga0115006_10001564_pt1 | contig 14386 bp, 9 predicted proteins | sample ArcOceMetagenome_3_FD_88943 | JGI IMG/M metagenome (GOLD analysis project Ga0115006, IMG submission 88943) | Marine eukaryotic phytoplankton communities from Arctic Ocean - Arctic Ocean- Svalbard ARC20M Metagenome | ecosystem: Environmental > Aquatic > Marine > Oceanic | place: Arctic Ocean...
ATCGGTCCCCATAATCACCAACGATGACGGACAGCAAGCATGAAGAAGCTAATGAAGAGCACAACGTACATGTATCCAGCTCGAACGATGTGGCCACATCGACCTCTGCATCTGCGCTCATCGTATCCGCGACCGACAAGGCAGGTATGGAGGGCATAGATCGGACCAAAATCGATGCCATAATTCTGCGCGAATCGGGCAATTCCAATTTCATGAAGCAACAGCGAAAGCGGGATGCTGCGGTGGATGAAAGGATTGCCAAAATGAAGAAGCGGTTGGATGACCACATGCAGCAAAACGGTGGTCCACAAGCGTGGGAAGATGCGGAACGACGGATGCAGCCCGAGATTGATCGTCTGATCAAGAAGCGGAAACGCCTCTCAACCTGTGTGGTTGTGGACATGGACGCCTTTTACATGTCTTGTGAGTTGCTTTCCAGGCCAGATTTGAACGATAAGCCGGCAGTGGTGGGAGGCGGAATGATTTTAACGTCCAACTACGTGGCGAGAAAGTATGGTGTTCGGAGCGCAATGGCTGGGTGGATTGCTGATAAGCTCGTTGAAGAGTTGTCGAATGGTAAGGAGAAGCTAGTGCATGTCCCATCCAATTTCGACCTGTATACGAAGAAGGCGCACGAAGTCCGATCGGTGTTGGGCGAGTACGATCCGAAGATGAGAGCCTATTCGCTTGATGAAGCATATTTAGATCTCGAGCCGTATTTGTCATTGAGGCTCGGTAGGGGACTGAAGCATGAAGAGGTGGTAGCAGCTTTGTCCGCGGCTGAACAGAGCACAATCGATGAAGAAGAGGAGGATGAAGACATTGAAGGAGAAAAAGACGACGGCGATTCTAAGCCATCCGCAGAAAACAAAGATGCCTCCCTTGATTATCTTAGCCCTGATGCTGCCTTGAAAGCAACGACGACAATTGTTGACGAGATGCGCCAAAAAGTATTCGAAGCTACTGGCGGCCTCACATGTTCGGCTGGACTCGCGAACAACTTTATGTTGTCGAAAATTGCAAGTGATCTCAACAAGCCCAATGGTCAGTGCATTGTTGGACCCACAAACAAGGAGATTCTCAACTTTCTTCGACCAATGAAGGTTCGAAAAATTGGCGGCATAGGCCGTGTTACAGAGAAGACATTGAACGCATTCGGTATTAAGACTGTGCAGGAACTTTATGACCACAGAACATTGGTTCAATTTATTTTTGCAAAACAAGCCACAGCGAATTTTTTGCTACAGCGTTCGGTTGGGTGGAGCAATTCCGATTTAAATAGCAAGGATGAAGAAGAGGAGTCGATGGGACAAAAGGGCATCAGCAAGGAACGAACATTCCGTGCAGGACGAACATGGGGTGAAGTGAATAGCAAACTCGAGGAAATTGCCGTGGCGCTATCTGGGGCAATGTTGAGGAAGAATCTGTTTGCTCACACCATTACTCTGAAAGTCAAATTGGCAACATTTGATGTCTTGTCCAGAGCAAAGAGCATGGCTCGCGGGGTCTACATACAGTCATCGCAGGAGATGATCCCAATTGTTTCCAAAATACTCTCTGATTTGAAGAAAGAACACAAAGGTGCCTTCAACGTGCGTTTGTTGGGAATCCGATGCAGCAATTTTAAGGAGGAAACCGATTCGCGGCAAAAACAACTCGATGCTTTTTTGGTGAAGAAGCCTGAATCTATTCCGCCAGCCCCTACCGCGCCGGATACCGTGTCTTTTCCAAAGAGATCCGATGTCCACGACGAAGACGAAACGAATCAAACACGAGAACAAAATTTGGCGCTCTCTCCTTATCACCAAAAAACTGTTGGCACATCGAGTCCTCCTGTTAGACGACATGTCTCATCGCCTCGACCTTCTAAAGCCACCGCTGCGGTTTCTTTACCGGCCGACGAAGCAGTGTGCCCAATCTGCTCAAAGGTTATACCAGGAGACAATGACAATCTGAACAGACACGTCGATGCATGCCTAAATGCCGGTACGGTTGCAAAACTTGTCGGGGAATCAAATAAAGAGGTTGATCAACGGCCAAGCAAGAAGCGCCGAGTTTTGGAGGACTTCTTTGCCTAGCTGTTTCATATCAATGTATTTCTAGACTTTGTGTAGGATAGAAAAGGGCTGAATTCGGCCCTTGGGATAGATAGATAGATCCAACATTTAATTCATACTTTAGTATTGAAATGCATGGTGAGTTTTCCCAATATTGTAGCGGACAAAGGACGAGGAGATGGAGGTTCACTTGTTAACCAAACACCTACATCATGCCTCTTCATTGTCGTAGTATTCATCGTAGCTGTACTCGTCGTATGCATCGTAATCATCCTCATCTTCGAGCGCATCGTCCTCGGCAGCTGCTTCTTCCTCCTTGTCGTCGGCGGGCGTATCTTCCTTGCTTTCCTCCTCCGTCTCGCCGTCCTTCTCCTCCTCTATCGGGGATTTGTCTCCCTCGTCACCGCCCTGCAGTCCCTTTTGCAGCAGCTCGCCAGACACTGATGCTCCCATCCTCGACGGCAAGAACATACCATACGCATCGAGCTCAGGAGTCGTCCTCTTCATCAAACCCTTGGTCTGGGGCAGAAGCTCCTCCGAATAGAACTGACACCACTTCTTGACGATGGCAGGATCGGCACCCTTGGAATCCTTCCCGCCCTTTAGGGCACGGTTGAGAGCGACCGCCGTGGCGGTGGTCAGGCCAATGAGATCGGAAACCACCCGCTCCACGCACATGGCGGTCGATTCGCAAACCTCGCCGTCCTTCAGAGCGCAGGCGCATCCCGCCTTGAGGATCATCTGCGCCGCCTCCAGGTGCTCGGTGCGGAGAGCCGTGGCGGTGATGGGCTTCGCCGCGGCCTTGGAGGAGGAACGGGAGGATCGCGAGGAGGACGGGCCGCCGGACCCGGCGCTCTCCTGAGAGATCTCATTGAACACCCCCCCGAAGCACTGCGCCCGGAGCAGGACGTAGTGGGCATACCGCGACAGGAACTCCGCGAAGGGCCGGACCTCCGGCGCCGCGTTGTCGGCGGGGGTGAGGGTCTTGGAGTTGAAGAACTTGTCCCCCTTCCTCTTGGGATCGCGGGTGCGGCGCAGCTCGCGGAGGCGGGCCTTGAGGGCGGCCTGGTGGTCCGGCGCCCCGTCGGCCGCGAAGCGGTGGAGGATGTACAGCGACTTGATGGTGGTGCGCCAGTCCCGCTCGGCCATCTTGTTCCAAAGCTTGCGCAGGACGGCGTCGTAGATGTCGTAGCGTCCCGAGATCTGGTAGGTGACCCCGACGAGGCGCTCGACGTGCTTGCCCTTGACGGGCTCGTCGTTGGGCTTGGTCGCCTTGAGCATGACCTGCTCGAGCTCCGACGAGGTGAGGCCCTTGATCTCGCGGTAGACGTTGGACGACAGCTTGGTGGTGGTCTCCCTCGCGGCGTTGACGGAGGACACGGCCGCGTTCTTCACGGTCTCGACGTCGGGGACGCGATCGCGGAGGGCCGCCAGGCCCCGCGTGAACGCCGAGGGCTGCTGCTGCTGCCGCCGGCCGTACGGGACGACCGATCCGTGCCGGCCACCGCGGCCGCGGGGCGGGCCGCCGCGGCCACCGGGACGTCCGCCGCGCGAGGGGGGTCGGCCGCCGCGCCGTCCGCGGGGCCGGTAGTCGTCCTCGGAGGCATCGTATTCATCGTCGTCGTAGTCGTCGTAGCGAGGAGCTCCCCGGCGCGCCGACGGCGGACGTCCTCCCCTCCCGCCGCGCGACGGAGGGGCCATCATCCCCACTGGAGGTCCCCGCTTGCCCGAAGGACGACGGGACTGCGGCACGGCGGGCCGCCGCTCGTCGTATTCGTCCTCGTACGCCGCGTCGGAATCGTCGGCATCATCGCTCGCACCGTCATCGGCAAGGCCGAGGGGCAAATCGTCCGCATCGTCATCGTCGTCGTACCCGCCATCATCAAAGGCTCGTCGGCTCGTTCGCGCCCTGGACTGCGGAGGAGGGCCGCCGCTCCTGCGACCGCCGCTCCCACCTCTGCTGCGACCGCCGCCGCCGCCGCCACTCGATCGGCGAGGCGCGCCGCCGGACGAACGACTCGGCCTCTTGGCCGCCTCGGCAAAGGGGGAGGATCCACCACTGATGGATGACACCAAAAGCAGGGCCAGGACCGAGGTTGCAATTGTGATCCTCATTGCCTGATATTATTTTTACACACAAGATGTGCCGCCTGGTCTGAGAGGGGAAAGATACTGGCTATATATACCGCGAGAGCACTACTGGAACAATCTCCGGTGGGCACACGGCAACGTGGAGGGCCGTCAGATGGATTGGTATGGTGCAAATAATGTGATGGAGCAGGCCTCCAGTTGGCAGTTGGCAGTTGGACCACTTCAAGTCAAAAGTGCGTGTGTGTTTGCGGCGGCAGGCGGTTCGCAGGATTCGTTCGACTGACTCCACAACGGTTGATGGCCAGACACTTCGCTGTTCGCTGACCGTCCAAATCGAAAGAAAGGCCGCCGCAGAAGTGCTTGCATGCAAGGCAGTAGCCTACTAGGAGTACATGTAGTTGCAAACAGTTGACTGGACTTCTGTTTTGGTTTGGCTGCTGCTGCGTTTATTATTCGGTCTCGGCTCTCTTCTAAACATCCAATCCAAACCCACAATGAGCGAAGCACCGCCCGCTGCTGCTGACCAAACCGAACGAACGCGGCCCAACATCCTCATCACCGGCACGCCGGGGGTGGGCAAGACGGCGACGGCATCGCTCGTGGCCGAGCGGTTGGGATTCCAGCACCTGTGCGTCGGCGATCTGGTCAAGCAGAACAAGTTCTACGAGGGAAAGGACGAGAAGTTCGACTCCGTGATCCTCGATGAGGATCGGCTCCTCGATCACATGGAGCAGATGCTGGCCGACGCGGCCGACGAGGAGCGGGGGGTGGTGGTCGACTATCACGGATGCGACTTGTTCCCCGAGCGGTGGTTTGATCTGGTTCTAGTTTTGCGGGCCAAGACGGATGTGCTGTACGATCGATTGGTCGAGAGGGGATATTCGGAGACCAAGCGGAGCGAGAACATGGAGTGTGAAATCATGCAGATCGTGTTGGACGAGGCCAGGGCGAGCTATGCCGAGGAGATTGTGCACGAGGTACAATCCAATACGTTGGAAGATATGGAGGGCAACGTCACCAGAGTGGAACAGTGGGTTCAACAGTGGATTAAGGATAATGCATAAAAAGAGCCATTACTTATACGATCGTACCAATGGCACTTCCTAATGCTTGTTCCTGTCTATCCTTTACAGTCTATATATTTTGAATGCCTGAACGTCGTACAATTGTAAAGAAATAAATCAACAACACCTATTCGATGTCCTTGATGAGTGGAAAGCGCTCCTTGATGGCGGCAATCCACTTTGTCTTGGCTGCCGAAGCCTCGTCGCCGAATTCACTCAAACAGGCGAGGGCAGCCTTGGCGGTATCCACAGACACCCCTTGTCCATCGAGGCCTTGATCGACAATCAAGCTGGCCGCATCACTTGTAGAACCAGTCTTTGTCTTGGCGATTGCTCGAGCAATTGCAATCCTCAACGATAGATTGGTAGATGCGTCGCCCTTGGCACTTGCGGCTGCGTCTCTGACGAATTGTGACAGAGCCTTGCCATCGTATAGCTTTGGCAGTTCATCCTTCAGAATTTCCTTGACGGCATCGTGACTATCGTCCTCTGGGCTGGCCTTGTCGGAAAAGTCTACAATACGAGTGAAGAGCTCGCCGTTCTGCGGATCAAGGGCCCGTCCCTTGAAGAGCGCCTGCATCGCCAGCACAGCCTTCTTTCTTCGGATCGCTACATCGTACTGTAGCAGCCACGTCGATAGCCGGGACGGCGCGTGCCTCGAGAGTATTGCGCTGAATTTTTTGGCCTCTTCCAGTGGATCTCGTTTCAACAGGGCTTCGCCGTTGGGGTCCTCGTCGATAACCGCCGGCTTGGCACCTTTCTTCTGGTTCGCATTGGCCGCCTCCGCGGCCGCCACCTTTTCTTCCTCCATTTTCTTCTCGGCGGCCTTCTTCTTCTTTCGAGCGATCGCCTTGGCCTTCTTTCGCTCTGCGGCAGTCATGGAAGAATAGTCTGGCTCCTCGTCTTCCTTGGTAAGGTTCGGGTTGTCGTACAGATGGAGGTAGAGACGGCTTATACCCTCCGCAGCCCTGGCGTAGTTGTCGAGCCCCCAGAGCTCTTCTGCGAATCGAAGGACATCCAAGTACGCGCGGAGAGTGCCCTTGCGAATGCAATACGAGTGGAAGTCGAACTGATCTTCGTGCCAGTCTTCAAAATGCTTGACGACAGAAGTAAACTTTTTGAGACTTTTACCCCAATCACTCTTTCTTCTCAAACACTCGGCGAGCTCCAGCTCGTACCAAGAACACTGCATGTCCGACAGAATTTGTTCGGGGTTGCCTTCATCCTTGACAAAGAGCGAAATTCGCTCCAGGGCCACCTCTGCCTTGTTCGCCTGCAGCATGTACTTGGTTGTCTGGTTATTGATGTAGCGATCTTGCTTGTCAAGATCACGCCCAACATCCAGGCACTCGGCCGCGGCTTCGATGTCACCGGACGCTTTGAGAATCCGGGCCTTGAGCTCGTACAGATCAACACCAGTGGGTGTATGCTCAATGGCCTTGTCAACCATGGCAAGGGCTGCAGAGTACTCACCGCAGATCTCGTGAAAATATGATCTCAAATACCACGCCCACATAATGGTCGACGGCGACTCACTGCTCTCGCCATTGGGGAACTTGGAGTCAGTAGTGAGCGAGACAATGTACGCATCAACGAGATCGGCAACCATGGCAGTAGTGGAGTGAGCCCTCACGTCGACAGGGTCAGTAGCAGGCACAAACTTCCCTTCCTGTACGACAAGGAGGAGAGCACTCAGATCGCATCCAAGGGAGGGCACACCTTTCGAGAGACCCTTCCGACAGTACGGATCAATGGCCGCCTTGAGTTCCCCCCCCTCGAGCAGAGTAAGCGGTATCCTTCGAACAGCAGCAGACCTAGGAAAACGCTCTGCAAGATTCCCCTGGTAGGTATTCAGTAGTGCCTGCCGTTGGTCTCCCGTCAATGGTTTCATCGTTGCCAGTGTTCTGGTACCCTTCAGCTTTGCAGCTGCTTGACAGGTTTCGCCGTCCGCCTCGAGAAGCGCGCACATATACCCCGAATGGACTCGGTAGTCCTCCGTAAGTCCACGGTCCAAAAGAGACATGAAGGTTTGCTGCGCATCTTCGTAACTGCCAAGTCGCAGCTGATACGCTCCCTTGGTCATGAGCCTTGCAGTCTCATCCACAACGACCTTCTTGCACTCGCCGAGATGATCCAATGCCGCCTTCAAATTATCGGGCATCTCTGATAGCAAACGATTCTTGTACATGGCAAGCTCACTGCTCTCATATCCGCGCTTGAGTTCATCGGAATCCTCGGGAACGGTTCCGATGTAAATATCAATGACAGACACCGCACCCTCTAGGTCACCGTTCAGATGCTTGGCCACCGCGTACGTTAGCCAGTTGATCTTCTGGGTGGACTTAAGGCTTAGAATAGTGTTGCGCGTCTTGACGAAGCCAGAGAGGTCCCGCATCTGAACTTGAAGGAGGGATAGGTCTCTAAGGATCTGAAGATTCTCCGAATCGATCCGGAGTGCCTGCTTGTAGGCCTTGATGGACTCGTTGTACTCGCGATCGGCTCGGTGGAGCAAGCCATACACGTGCCAGCAGACGTGAGATCTGTTGTTTGGCGGCATGACGACGAGAAGTAGAGACGAGAAAGTGAGTAAGATACAGATAAGTGGAATCAAATGCAGATTATTAATGCAGGGTTGGCTCACCTCATATCTTGCATAAGTCCCTGCTTGATGAGGACGACGGCCTCATCCTTCTTCCCCATGCACTGCAGAGTGAGGCCCTTCATACACAGCGTTTCTCCGTGGTTGGGAAACTTCTTGAGGATGTTATCGGCGGCCTTGATACCCTTCTTGTACTGCTTAGTTTCGTAATGCTTGACGACCGACTTGAAGAGATCATGCTCCTTCTTGGGGAGCGGCTGGCCCTTGCCGGCCTGGGGATTGTCCTTTCCGGAGCTCATCGTTGGAGGTTGGCGGGAGGCGGGGCGCGAAATTTTTCTGTGTGCTGACAAGTGAGTACCCCAGTCACTGAAGATCAATGGCTTTATTCGACACGAACACGGGCAAGAGAGGGCGGAGAAGGTTGGCGGTTATACATGTACCAAAACTCTCTCTCGGAGCGAGCAATGGTTTATTTATTATCGGCATGGCATTCATCGGCAGAGCCGGCCGCGAGCAGGCGAGATGCTCGAGGGAGCTCATAACCAATTATTTATGGGAACAACATTTACGGGACTACGACACAGCCCTCAGCTCACATTCAATCAAGGCAAGGGGCAAGGGGCAACAAAGTGCTGTAAGCAATGGCCCCAACCGCGGCGACGAGAGCCCGGGCACTCTCGCTGTATCGGCAGCTTCTTCGCTCAGCGAAACGAATGCCAACGCCCAACCGACAGAACTATGTGATATGGAAAACGCGGAAGGAATATCGCGACAACATGCATCTGACTGACGCGGAGGAGATTGATTTTGCCATTCGATTGGCCGATACCAATCTCGACACCGTGATGGTGCAGGCCGAGCATTTGACGCGATTGTTCAATGATCCGCAGTATCAGAGCGATGAATAATGAAGGGGGCGGGGGCTAAGAAGCATGCTCTGTTGGCGGAGATAGCGGACATTGTCGACGACTGAGTTGTGACGAATGATACATGTATCTGGTTTGGTCAGTAGAATACCGGTACTGTATCCCTTTCTGGCTTTCTGCACAAAGGCATCATTCTTTCATTGGACAGGGATACGACTTATTCCTTGGAGCTTTGTAGACACTGGTAGAGTTGAGCCCCTGGGTAGAGATTTAGAAATATTTATTACGATCGTACTCGTACACGTATGTGCACATATATCTAGAGAGGGATTAATGTGATAGCGAAGGTACTGGAGACAACAATAAGTTCCCTCACTGCGAATCCAGCATGCTGTACTTCCTTATGTCGCTGGCAGACAATATCAAACCTTTGGGCGGCTCGTCAGATACACCGTGGACCATTGCCTTGGATACGGCGTGCACTGGCACCATCGATCCACATTCAGTGCCAACAAATGGTATGGACTGTATAAGAGATGAAACCGGGCCGAGCTGTGTGGAAACAAAGCTGATAGGAGCACCAATCAAATGAAGAGGCAGGGGACCTACGGAACCAACATTTCTTGGACCAAAAACAAAGCCAGGACGAAGGATTGCATGCGCATTCGGAAATGCCTCTTGAATGGCTTCCTCTGCCTTCTGCTTGCCCTTGAAGTACCCATACAGTGGAAAGGAGGGGGAGAATTTCATCGACCCTCCCACCTGCGCCGACGATACGAATCCAAATCGGCTCACGTTGTGCTTGATGGCCGTATCAACGGCCTCGATAGTGGCATCACCACACACCTTCTCCATGAAGTCGTTGCTACCGAACGCACCAATCGTCGATACGACGACATCCACGCCCTCGAATGCCTCATCTCTCCGTTGGGAATCAAATATATCTCCCTCCAACCAATCCACCTTGTCCAACATGTTCGAATTGGCCAGACAGGGACCAGGATTGGATGGCCGGCCGCTGCGGCTCAGAGAGGCCACCACCGAAAACTTTCCACTGTCCAGCGCTGCCCGGCATATGTTCTGCCCTACGTATCCATTTCCACCGAGGACGAGAAGTCGCTGCATTGTGCTATTGCGAAGGCAATTATTTGATCAAAACAGCAATCGTTTGCAGCTGATCGTTTGGTCAAACCTACTACGAAGCTCGAGTACCGGTAAGTGCAAATCTAGCTACATGTACGTAGCAATGAGTCAGGCCGGAGCGTACTCGTAGCATTGGAATTGTCTGGCCGGCATTAGTTTGCCGTGTGACGTCAGGCCATTTGTCCACTGACGTGTAAATTGCACCCACCAGCCCATCCAACGCACTTCACGTGCGCACCGACCGCGCGCCGCCGCACACAAGCAAAAAAACACGGCGGTGAGACGCGGCGACCCACCAGATACAGCAGGAAAGAGGCTGCTACAAGACGACGAGAAGAGAGATACCTAGTAGCTAGGTACAGTGTAGTAAACTTCGCCATGACGAATTGATGCGTAGACGCTGTGGTACTAGTAGGTCCGCAAGTCTTCCTGTGCGATAGTTTAGCTCTGGCTCTGGGGGCACAAGACCCAAGACCGACCATAGAGAGGCCTACTCGTACTGTACTCGTAATTGCCTGCCAACACTCTTCACCTCCGCTGAGAGATCGCAATAGCGGTGGAGGCAACGGAAGATGGCCGGTACTGAGCGGCAACGCCGTCGGCGGAAGCGCGGTGAAATACTACAGGCCGACGGCGATGTAAATTCCGGCACATCACATGTCTCAAATACGAGTACGAGTAACAACGTCGGAATTTCGACGATCAGCCCTCCTTCGGAAGTTTCCCACACCGACAACGCCGCCGACAGCAGTGAGGACCATTCTGGCGATGGCAGTACCAGCTCCGGCAGTGGGTCCAGTGGCGGACCTACCAAGTCCGCGCGCCTGACCAAGAAACGGCTGATACCGCAACAACACGTGGGACCCGCCAGGGTCGTCACGGCTGACGCCCCCGCAAAGGGCGCCGAGAGCGACGACGGATATGCGGTCGGCATCGATCTGGAGGGCGGGGGCGGAGATAGCTACGGATATTTTGGCGACCTGGGCGGTGGCAGCGCCACAGCCAGCCCGGACAGGATGATGACGAGCGGCCCTGCCTCGCCGCGAGGACCTCCGCGACAGTCACCGTCTCCGACGCAGCCGCCCAAGAATTCCGGATCGATTGGAACGGAGGCCTCTGCCGACACAACTGCCGCGGAGACGGCCGACATAACCATGGAGGATGCTCACTCCAATGTCACCAGCACGGTTAGCAGCCCCACACGGCCCATTGGTGCGAGTCGCCGGGTTCAGACTGCACGTCCTCGACACGGAGCGGACGACTCGTCGTGCGCAATGGACGCCGAAGCAGCAACCGATAGTACCAGTCTCGTCGGACCTCCTGCAAGTAGAAGTGCGCCGGCGGGATTGTCGGACCGTCCGAGACTACCAACACACGGAGATGAGAGATCACAAGATCCTCCGGAAACGAAAAGCAGTACAAGCGACGATGGGAGCAGCGACCAGGCGTCAATTCGGTCGCCCAGTGGACGGAGAAGGCTACGACGACAGCTGGAGGCGGTCGAGAAAGAGCGGAGAGCCGAAGAAGGACAGGCCAAGAAGCAAAAGTTGCCGTTACCGCCGAAATCTCCGGAACCACCGGAGCCCATATTCCCCGCCCAGCAGCTGGAGGAGAATTTACTCCAAACCCCGAGGAAGGAGACCGTTCTGAGGAGTCTATCGGAGGTGCTGGTACGGAGATCGCTCACCATGATCAATCTGTCGCAACGTGGCCTCACATCAGATGACGCTCCTCTTATCAAGGCAGCGTTGCTTCAGAACCCACACCTCACGGCTGTCAAACTAAGCTACAACAATCTCGGAGATGTGGGAGCGGCGATAATAGCCTCCGGGATCGGCCAGCAGATGTCGACTGAGGAGGCCGCAGTAGCGTCTGCATCGTCGCAGATCAGCAGATATAAGCACCATGCATCCTTGGCTCTCCTTGATGTAGGGTTCAACGGCATTGGCGACAGTGGTTGTGCATCGTTATCAACCGTAGCGGTTGCTGGGAACTCCAAACTCGGAACGTTGTATTTGTCAGGTAACAATATCCGAGGTCCAGGCGCTATGGCCCTTGCCACGGCCATTGCTAAGGGAGGCTGTGGCTTGTCCCGACTCCATCTGTCCGCAAATCTGATTGGAATCCTCGGCGCTCGAGGTATATCCGTCGCCATAGCGGAAGCGGAGGCGAGGAGACAGCAGATTGACGCCGCCAAGGCCGCGGCAGAGGCCGCGGCCGCTGCAGCTGGTACTACTTTGGGCACCGCATTTCCCAAGTTACAGTCCATGGAAGAGCTTCACGTGGGAGGGGTCAATATGGGCCCGACTGGATGCTTGGCAATATCAAATATGGTGTTGACGAACCAATCACTACGAGTATTGTCTTTGTCCAACAATGGCATCAACGATCGCGATTTGGCCCTCTTCTCCCAGTCGATTTCGAGGAACAAGAACGTCCCTCTGGAAAAGATCCAATTTTCATTCAATCGACTCACATGCTCCGGCGTCGAAAGCCTCATGAATGCTATCTGGGGTTCTCCGATCCTAAAGGAGGTGCGGCTCGATAACAACCACATCAAGGATCGCGGTGCTCAACTTGCTGCGGTGACGCTGACGTCGGTCAATCTCAAGGTCTTAGATATGGGTTTCAATCGGATATCGACCGTCGGTATCAAGGCAATAATGAAGAGTCTATCGGAGAATACGTCCCTGGAGTCATTGGTACTGTCCGGAAATCCGCTTGATGTCAATGCGTCCAAGGCAGTGTCTTATGCTTTGGCTTACAACAGGACGCTAAAGGGATTTCATGTGGATAATTGCTCTGTCGGCTACGCTGCGCAGCGACACATTGCGGCAGGCATTGTATCCAACTCTGGTTTGAGCCTACAAGCGATCACAGGTTTCCGACTCGGATCGATGGCCGTCACATTGGGTCTGCCGCCGCCATTGGATAAGTGGTCCAATGAACAAACACTGAAATTCATTCGAATGATGTGGGAACAGAAGCGGCGCGAAGAATTGGAAGTCGCCAACAGCAACGATGATGATGACGACGATGAATCCAACATGGACCAAGACGAGAACGTCAAGAGCAGATACTCCAAGATAGGAAAGCCAGGTCCGGCAGATCCGACTCTTGTGGTCAGCGCCGCAAAAAGTGCGTTCGAAGCGATGAGCGATGGAGAGGGCGAAGATCTTCTGGCAGATCCTGTTCCGCCGAGGGAGCGTCTAGATAGCTGTCCTCTTGTTGTTCACGACGCTGTGATGCTTGAAAGATCTCCTTCTGGTAATGTACGGGCACCCGCCATTGACGCAACGCGCGAGAGGCGATTGAGCGACGAGGTTACTCCATTGCGAAGGATGATGTCCACAAGTCCCGGCGTCCCCGGTTCTTCCGCCAACAGGGAAGATGATCTTTCTTTGGATCCAGAGAGGCGAAAGAAATTAGAGGAGTGGCTTGGGCAGCACGTAACGTCTCTTACCGAGCTTGCCAACCTACCATTCAATGATGCAGATCTTTGGAAGTTGCATCAATACTTTTTCTCACCTGTTGGAACTTCAATCTTCAAGAAGTCAACCGATGGACCTCAAATACCGTCATCGAAGGATTCTGAAGCCAAGTTGTCGCCGACGAAATCGAGCAATCCAACTCCCAAGAAGGCTGGCGGTCTCACTCGGAAACTATCTTTCAGGCACCTTGGTGATGCGGAGGCCACCACAGACATACCTGGCAGTCGCAGACGGTCCTTGGAGATGGTTGATGGTGTAGGAAGCGGAGATGATGGCGATGGTGCCCCGGCTACGAAACGAGCACGGAGCAACAAGCCACGCATCGAATTTTACCCTCGAGTGAAGACTGCGCTTGACACCCTGCGTTACCAGACGAATCAAAATCAGGTCCTTGTGAAGCTCAGGCAGCTCAAATACGTAGAGGGGGCGATGTTCCAGGGACGGAGTTTACATTGCAGTGTTGAATTGAACCCGGGTGGCTTTGCTACCGCCGACGTTGAAGCGGTGTTGGAAATGTTGTGAATGAAAAAATTGGTGGGATGGATATTTGCACTGGTATTGTGGGAATACTTGCTACGTAGTTGCTATAAAAATGCTACATGCTGCTGCACTTAAAATAACATAAATGGAATACCAGCATGGTATACCATAAATCCCTTTGATGCGTCCAGTCTCCATCCACTTTACTACGTAGTATATCTAAAGAAGCGTGACGAAGAGAACCGGTGTTGTTGTCCCAAGTTTGGTTTGACTGGCGACGGCCAGAACTAATCCATCCTCCGCTCGATGCGATGACGCGGTCCCGCGGTCCCCCTCTGCTATCGCTACGAGTACGAGTATCTCTCTGCCTCTGCCTGCCCCTTGCCCTGCGCCTTTCATTATTGGTGATCACTGCGCTCCTACGAGTACGTGTATCACGGTGCTCCCACCCCCAACCCCAGATGGCTCAATACATTCTCCGTTCCCGCTACAACGGCGATGCTGAGCGCCGTCGGTCTCTCGTCCTCCTGGTCCTCCTGTTAAGCACCGTCGGCTCTTCTTCGGCATTGTTCGGGCGGAGACGTGGAGGCAGATA
>Ga0115006_10001565_pt1 | contig 14383 bp, 13 predicted proteins | sample ArcOceMetagenome_3_FD_88943 | JGI IMG/M metagenome (GOLD analysis project Ga0115006, IMG submission 88943) | Marine eukaryotic phytoplankton communities from Arctic Ocean - Arctic Ocean- Svalbard ARC20M Metagenome | ecosystem: Environmental > Aquatic > Marine > Oceanic | place: Arctic Ocean...
CGGTTTAAAAGAACTCTCTGAGAAATGCTACCTTCTCCTCTCCTCCGTCAGCAACAGGCCACTTTACTGGCTTTACTGAGTGATGTATGTAGTAAATATCATTTCCAAGTCCGGATTTCCAAGTTGCCATTAGAAACAGCCTGAGGGCGGAATTAATTGTGGAAACCAATCATCAAATGCCCCTTTTGATTCATCAGATACTCTCAGATACCTCCGTCCAGATACACGTATCATCACGTATCACACAACCCGGGCACACCGCTTGACAGGCGCTTGGTGGACCAAAGGGTCCAAGAGAGAGAGAGAGAGGGAGAGAGGGAGAGAGAGAGCGGAGGCGCGTTCCCGAACGGCCCCTCCTTCGAGGCAACGGTGAATGCAGCACGGCGCCTGTGAGATGCAGGGGGACGCTGTGCGTATCTTCCCGCGTCAGAAAATCGGCGAGGATGGCACGGCGTCCGACGAGCGCGTCAGGGGAAGGGCACCGCTGCTCGTGAGCCGCGAGATGGTGGAGGCCAAGTTCGAAATGCGACAGAAGGAAGCCGCAGTCTCGTTTGGCATCTCTCTCACGGCCTTCAAGCAAGTATGCCGGAAGTTGGGGGTAGATCGATGGCCGTATCGCCGACCGAACAGAGCGGCGGGCAAGGTGAATCTGCCTGTCGTACCCGACTCCCCTCCTGGACGGGAGGGGCATAACTGGGGGGGGGCAACTCGTGCCGCAGAGATTGCCAGCGAGCGTATGCAGAAAGATCAACACTAACGTAGGATGCACGCGATAGACGAACGCCCATGCGCCGTGCTAGTAGCGTTCGTGCCACAGGCCGCCTGCTTCTGTCTCACGTCACCATGCGGTCCACGTTGACTGGCATCACAAACGCACGCACAGAGGCACGACACACCTCCGTGTGGGACACACACACACACGCGCGCGCACACACACACACGGATTGATGGCAGGCTGCGCAACGAGAAGGGCGCGCCGCACCTCACTGCGGGGATGCCGGCAATGAGCTTGATGAGAATTCAGATGCGGCGAGCTTGGGGGAAGCGCAAAGCTTGGATGAAGGAGCGGCAGGGCCCGGCATGTTCGAGGAGCATGACGCACCAGGATTTCACGTTCCCAGCGGCACATACGACCAACAGCTGATGCATGCCCGACCCCAGCCGGGGGCTCACTGGCAACACCAAGAATACGTTGACTCATTTGACTACAGGCTGCACATAAGGAGCGCACCTGGATCCGAGCTGGGCATGCATGGTTTTGGACGCGGATCAGCATTGTCGCAAGGTTTGACTCAAGGGTGGGATGATGGGACACAAGCAGCTCCCCGGTCATCGGCTCAGTTCATGTCACTGCTCAACGCAGGGAGCCTGCCTATGCGCTCCCAGGGCCCGGAACGTGTCCACACATTATTTGCAACTCCGTCTATGCCGTACAACTGGAGTTTGGATGAGTGACTTTTGCTGTCGCTTCTGTTCTTCACACCTACTCACACCTCTTTATTCTTTTGGACACTGTCCTGGCCCCAATTGCGGCATGCTGTACGCAAAAATAATGAACAAACACTGTATGCAAAATGCCAAAGAAGTAGGCCACGTATGGGAGCCTGGCCGGGCCAGGATGCACGAGACACCAACATTCCCTCTCCTTGTGCCAGTGACTGACTGCCTAGTAAATGAACTCATTTCTTGCTTGTGCATGTGGACATTACAATCCCGCGCATCCGCTAAGGCACTGCCCTGAAGCTGTGATGCGTTTGCGTACACGCAGCACTCTTGTGACTCTGCGGGTCCCGGCATGAGCCGCGAGATGGTGGAGGCCACTTGAGAAAGTTGGGGTCGCCCACACGAGTGATAGCTCAAACAGGTCCGCGCCTGGTGTAATCTTCACGGGTGACGCAGCACACGTGACGCGCGCGCGCGCACACACACACACACACAAATATATGAATCTCTCTCTCTCTCTCTCTCTGTGTGTGTGTGTGTATTGTCACACACACACACACACACACACACACACACACACGCATAATATAATGTACCTGCCTTGCTTTGCTCTATAACAGGAATCTGTGCTGAACTTTTGAAAAACAGTTGCCTGTGCCTTTGAAGTTGTCGCTGTAGTGCAGCGCAGCTGCCGCGGGGGGTGGGGAGAGAGGGAGAGGGAGAGGGGCTGGACTGACCCCGGACTCTAAAGGAGACCCAACGAGTGATACCGCGGGCAAGGCCGCAAACCTCCATTAAACAGGCGCAGCATGGAGGGCAGTGGGAAAGGGGATGGTGGAAGGGGGGCTCGCACCGGTGTGTGTGGAGGCTTGGAGAATGGTTGTGTTGATGCAGAAGTGGCGAGATTTGGGAAAGCAGGCAGCGAAAGCAAAGCCAAGCATGTAGGTCCAGGGCTGGTGGAAGTAGGAATGCTAAACAAGGGGGGTAATCATGTTGAGTATCAGGGCCGTTGCTGCAGGAAGCTGAGGGTCCGGTGTTCACGGGTTAGTGTCGTTTTGTTGGTTCTTGTTGTCGATACGGCCGGGCGCCTTTGTCATGTCTTTTGCTCTGTTTAGACTCGCGATGGCGTGATCAACCGCCCTCACTGGCACTTACCTTAGACCTTAGAAGGGGTTACGCAACTCCGTGTCCCGAAAGGGCCGGCCGGCTACCGCTCGAGCAAGCTTCTTCAAATTAGCGAGGGGAGGGTGGGCTCAGGGTGACAGGTTTCCCCCGCTACCCGAGTCAAATGAATGACCGTTGCCGTTGAGTCAAGTGAATGACTCCAGGCAAAGAAAAGCCCCCGGCACCGGCATTGCCCCGATGAGTTGTTGCAATTGTCGTGAGTAGGCGCAAGCAACGAGAATGCGTGCAGGTAGTGAGGTGATGTAGGGGGTCGCGAATGGGCGCAAGCAACGAGAGTGCGCACAGATGAGGAAATGGTGTAGGAGATGAGGGAGTCACACTCAAGACCTTAGACCTTAGCATTTTGAAGGACGGGGGTCCAGCCCCCCTTCATTGTCGTGTGTGTCGAGTGTTTATTTTTAAGGACACCGGGTCCTGCACCACCTCTCAGTGGGGCTAATCAGCATGCGCCAAAAGGGCGGCCTGCCTGGAACCCCCCTTAGACCTTAGAAGGGGTTACGCTTTTCCCCCGAGCCAAGTGAATGACTCCAATAAGGGCTCGAATGGGCCGGCCGGCTAACGCTCGGGCCCCGGGCAAGCTTCATAGCGAAGAGGGGGATGGGCTCAGCGTGACAGGCCGAAGCCCCGCTACCCAGAGTCCAGTAAAGCCCCGGTAATCCCTCGTGCCCATGCTATGGACTGTTGTCGAGTGTTTATTTTTAGCGGCAGTTTGTCTCATCAGTTTCGAGACCGTTGCGAGACTCATCATCATCATTGCGAGACTCCGGAATGGCGGACCTGGAGGCAGATGGCGCAGAGGGCGCAGAGGGCTCCCCCCCACCAGTCGACATGGCAGCCATATTCACAAAAATGTGAGTCGGCAGTGCAGCGTGCGTGAAGTGTTGATGTTTCGGATCCTCTGTTAACAACAAGTCGCGCTCTGAGCCCTCAGGCCAGCAGACTCCCTGCGAGCGCTACACCTCAAGATGTGCACGGTGAAGGCGTTGACACTGGGACCGAAATAGGATTCCCCGGACCGGCACGATGCCGAAAATACCACACTATGAGCCGGACCCTGTCGTGATCGCGTACCGACGCAACACCAAAGACTTCGCCAACAATCCCTTTGCATTCGCGGAAGACTACGAGCGATTGAAGTGAGATACGTTATCCCGCGCTGCCAGTGCGTGCTGCTCGGCGACAGACCTGACTTGACATTCGTGATACGGTGTGATCATGTTGAATCAGAGAGATGTCTCGCCTAGAGGTTGAGCAGGCCCAGCTGCCCACCATTGCCAAAAAATCCACGCCTGCGCGCAAGAGTCGTCGAGCGCCAGGCGACAATGCTTTGGCCGCTCCTCACGGACAGGGGAAAGGCGTAATAGCTGCTCAGGTGAACAAGACACTGGTGGCTGGCCTGCATGTATGTCTATTACCGCAGGACCTGTCACACTGTTGTGCTCACTACTGTTTACTGTACGGGGGCGCTATCTGATGAGAATGGGCTGCAATGAGACCTTCTTTGCACAGGAGGACATGTCACCTTTCCGTATTGCTGCGGTTGCTAGTCCACAGCCTCGCCGGGCGTTTCCGCATGCCGGTACAGTACGATATGATGAGTGTGAATGTTTGTATGCGTATGTGCATACACGCATGCTCACTGGTGCTGTGCACGCAGCTATGCACGCAAAATTCAAATTATCAGAGCGCTTGTGGTTCGGGCAGCATGCGTCCAGAGTGGCATTTAGGGTGGTAACATTGCCACGCGAGCAACGTGTGCATTGGAGAGCAGCAACGAGGGCGTGGGTGGCGGCGTGTCGGTTTTTCAAGTTTGCTTCACGGCCCAAACCGGCGGCGCTGGGAGCTAACCGAGGCCTTGGTATGTGGCAGACCCGGAGGAGAGCTCGGGGCCCTACCACGGGCACCACCGCAGCCTTTCCCGTCATCTGTCCTGCAGCCCTCAGAGTCCTCCTGAATCTGACTCTATAATGTATGTAACGAGCACTCGATCCACCTCTGAAATGACAAGGCGCGCCAACGCGAGCAACACGCTCACGTCCGACATTTTATGGCAGGGGGCAACTCTCCTCGCAGTCCTTGCCGGCGTCGCCAGAACCACGCTGGGCAGCCGGAGCCAGAGGAATGGCGCGCAGGAGCGGCAGCCAGTCGCCGGCAAGGACGTGGGCGCACCGAATACTCGTCCCCGGCCCCAGCACAGCCGCCGCGGCTTGCCCCGGCCCCGCCAGCCCAGTGCTCTCCCCCTCTCTAAGCTCTCCAGACTTGCATGTAAGAGCGACGCGCGCGCGCGTCTGCTGCGCTTCGGGGCCGGAGACTCATCAAGTCTCTCTCCCCCAATGTCTGTGGCAGGGCACATCCCCACGCCGCAGGCAGCAGACGACTGAAAGTCTGTCTGGCAAGGTCGATGCAGACAAGAACAGGTCGCGGACGCTCGTGGCCTTCCTGCGCAAACCTCGTCCTTGCACAGAGACCGCTCCACAGACTTCCATTTCCTCGTTTCCTAGCTCAAAGTACCTGGGCGACACATCCTCCTTGTCCATCATGTCCACCTTCTCGCCCACGAGGCTGGGCGTGGGGAGCGGGTCTCGCTTTGCGACGGGCACGTCGGGCGCCTTCCCCTTGGTTTCACTCTCCACAGTTGGATACGGCGGCAAGCGAGACCAGTCGCACAGGTCGGCTGTTTTCTCGCCACGCTCTTCGCGCCGCCAGATAGTGGGCGGCAAATATCTCGGAGGTCCCGACTCGCACAAGAATGCGGCCCCGCGCTTCCCGTCCTTCTGGTGGGCCCATCGACGTTGAGAACTCGTTTTCATATTCTTTCAGTATTCTTTCAGGCACATCATCGGGCGATAAACCCTCATCTTCTATTCTTTCAGTATTCATTCAAATCGGGCCTATTAAATTTCCGTGTATTGGTTTGATCTCTTCCATGTGCGCAAACAGGATATCATGGCACGCGGGCGTCTCTAGAACATCGGACCCAACACAAGATTAATGTCAGATTTCGTTGACGCTTATATTCACATTCTAACTGTACAGATGGAACTTGCGCCAATTTCAAAAGTGGGGCACGCAAGCATCAAGCATGCCGTACGCTGTAGGGCACGCGGTAGGCCACACGCGCCGTATTTCATGGCGCTGCAACCCACGGGTGCCACATACGTTGATGCCATTCTTGAGAGGAGTTGTCCCAAACCTCCTCGATCGTCGTACCTGTAGAACGTGAGAATCTCGTCACAATGCCGTCAGCATCTGCGATCTTCAGCACAAACACAAGCTTTCACATCTGGTAGACAACAGTCGCTTTTTGTCTCGTCCTTTCTCCTCCTATTGCTCTCTCTTCCTGTCTCTCCCTCTCTCTCCCCCAGGCGCCGACACAGCACGGGCATGCTGCCAAGTTGCACAGACGCGAGCGAAAGAAGCTCACTTGGGAGGGGGAACTGAGCAAGAGGTGACAACTTAGTCGCATGTTTGAATTCCGCAGCTTTGACACCATACACGTGCAGCCCACTCTCCAGCCTCCCCGCGATACTCTGTGATGCGTCGATGCCTGCGCGTCTTGCGGGTGCAGCAGCAGCGCTCGCCTTGTCCAGTTCCGAAATTTTCGGCTTTTTAAAGTACATGACGTGGGCTGCGGGCGACGATGGCGCCAGACGCAAGCCGACGACTTCTGGGCTCGTGAATCCTGTGTCTCCACATCCATACATTCAATTGTACGCCAGGCGTATGCGGGTAATCAAACGAGGAGCAGCTGGCATGGGTGCAGGGCTGTGCATGCAAAACAACCCAGGTAGCGAGCTTTTTGTGGGTTCCGCATACGCAACGTGCTCTGCGGTGTCTAAACGCGCACACCAGCACCCGTACCTTGGCGCTCCAGTTCTGCGGCAAGAGCGCCAGTGCGAGCGAGGGCTTCGGCACGAGCACGAAGCGCATTCGAGCGCTCAAGCCCTTGCTTGATCGCCTGCCGCACCTGCACACGCGCGTCCTGGGCAGTCAATCTCTGCTCGCCTTCGTGCAATACACGCTGCAAACTGCAGCATACCTCGTCACCACTGTTTGCGTTGAGAGAGCTCGCGCTCTCGAGCTTCACCCACACCCGCAGCATCTTGCGGTTTGGGAAATGCCAGGTGTTGGCGATGATGACGTCCGAGCGCAATACCTGCCGCTTGCGCTCTAGATGCTCATAGCAATCTTGCATCAGCTTGCTAATGTGCTTGTCGTCCTGCATTACAGCACGTGTCCGCTCGATCAGTTGACACAGTTAAGATACACACAGGGCAGGCGCAACATGGATACATGAGCACTGCATGACCTCATATAGGCAGGCGTAGACTGGCAGCGCGCCGTGCTGGTGCTGGGAATCCGCGGACAAGAGAGTAGCCAAGGCGTCGCGCAGCGCGTTTTTCTTCTCTATCGTGAAAGCTATGGGTGACAAGCCAGCGAAATCAAGGACCAGCACGGAGCCCTGCCCGTGACGCGACAAGGAGCCAAGGCCGGAAGATACGAGCCTCTTGCATGCGGCAAGCACTGCCTGGTCTCGTTGCTCATCCCCAACCATCATCTCTGTCAGGTTCACCCGTCTTCCCTTGGCCAGTAGAATGGTCCTTGCAAGTTGCAACTCAAGCGAATGTTCACTAAGTTTGGTCGCTGTGGGCCCAGCTGCCTGCACTGTAAACGACACACCGCAGGCTTTCAAGAGGTCTGTCAGCATGTGCCTCTGTTTCTCCTCCTCCCGTGCCTCATTGACGTCGGCGATCGAGAGCCGCGCGAGACGCGCCTGCAGCACGTCCAAACCTGCCAACAACGCCATTCTGTTGTTACACTGGATACCGGCAAGGGCACGCGCGCCTTCTCCTCAAAGACGGTTGCACGCAGGGAAACGGCAGACAGGCCATGCGCAGCAAGCTCATCTTGCGGCAGCCTGCCTGGTAGGCTATCACGAGGACGGCCAGGACAAGGACAACACGATAGAGACAGACACATACCCGCATTGCCGACAGCCTGGAGGACAGCCTGGCAACCAGTCTCAGAGACGGCAAGCATGCGCAAGAAGCGCAGCACCATGCTTGCAGCCACTGATGAGGTGTCAGCCACGCCTAGAAAGCTCACACAGCTGGACACGAGCATGGCCAAGGGCGAGTGTTGAACGCCCCGTTGCATAAGCCAATCGTGCATGGACCCCGTAGAGCAACCGATCGACGTCATCGGCTGCCCCAGCTTGCTGGGACGGACAGGGTAGACGCACAAAATGGCGAGGATGGCCGCTAGGCTGCTGCAAAAGGCTGCACCGTGTCGCGTGCCCCCAGGGTCATGGGCGTGTGGCAACAGCAGCAGACGAGAAAGCGCTGCCAAGAGCTGCGTGCCACAGGATCGGAAATAGGCATCGCGCCCACTCCACGCTTCGCGCAGCAGGATTGCCCCGAGCACGTGCAGGGCACTGATGCGCGTACACATTGTGTCCGCGGACACTGTTTTGTGGTCGGCCAGCAGACCCAACAGCAGATGCGGCGCCCCAGCAGCCTGCACGCTGTTGACGAGCACTTTGCGAGGGAGCAATGTAGCAGAGATGGTGCCATGCGCAAGAGCTTGCGCTAGACCATCATCCAGCCCCCATTCGTCCATGTTCGGCGATCTGTTATCGGACATGGAGGCCTGGCGCACGAGCAGTGGTTCGGGCAGGCAGGACCAGGATATGTGCATCAGCGCTTCCGCGCATTCACAGCGCACACGCGCAAAGAGCCGCTCGTAAATCTGATTGCTGACATTCCGAAGCCGGGTAGTGCTCGACATCTGACATGCCACTTTGTGTTGCAAGAGCAGATCGGAAAACAGCGGCTGGTGCAGCGCAAAAAGAGCAGAGTCTGGAAAGACGAGCGCGTCCTGATACTGCCTGGCTGCATCTGCTTGCAGACCAGCATCGTGGAGCACGCTGAGCACAGCGAAGAGGAAATGCAGGAAGTTGGGGTCGTTGCGCAGGGCCGGCACGGCAGCTTGACCATTATCCGTGCACACCTGCAAAAGGGCAGAGACGGCAGCGTGAAGCGTAAACAGCCCCTGCCTGCTGCGCATCCCTTGCTCCGCAACTCTGCCTCTGCCCCTACTGTCGCCCGCACGAAAATGTGCGTGGGGTTCTGAGTCCAAGGCCTCATGCCGCCGGGAGCCGCCGATCAAGGACACCGTTTTGCGGTCAGACGAGACGGCATGAAGAATGTGCGTGCCAACGGTAGTGATCGTGTCAATGGCGTCGCGGATCAGGGCGGTTCGCATCCGATGAGCGGCGCTGCTGCTGCTGCTCTTGTGCGTGTGCAGAGGTGCGAGCAGTTGTCGGAGGGCATGCATCATCATGAGTGTTTGCAAGTTACAGCAATCCGTGTCAGCATTTGTCACCCGCAGCAGCGCTTCAATGCACTTGTCCACCATACGCGCCGCACTCGGCGAGCGTCCACGGGGCCAATGTCCTCGCGAAAAATCAAGCATGGCCATGTTGAAGAGAATGTAGAGGCAGTCTGAGCGAGTGCACAGCTGCGGCGCGACTGCAGTGTCACGTCCATACCAATCTGGCGAGAACGGTCCCACATGCACCTTGTCCTTTGAAGCCAGCATCTCAGCGCTGCTCTCCACCGCAAAGTCGCTTGCTGGGAGCAGCGTGTCCGGGTCTCTCTCATCCAGCGTGAGGCGACATTCGACCACATCTGCTTCCGCCATGGCCCTGAAAATCAAAGGCAGGCATTCTTGCGCAGCGAGAACTTGGCGCGCAAGCTTCAAGTGCGAGAGGGCAGATAGGGTATGCAGCAGAGCACTTCGCCGAGCCAGGCCCTGTTGCTGCCCAACGGCACTAGACGCTGCCGCAGACGCACCAGGAGACATGCATGAGTCCTGCAGCGCAAGGATGAGGGACGACATGATGCCAGAGTCGGCGACCAGCCATCGGCACGCGTGCCGCGAGAGCCCGTCGGAGAAGAGTTTGCCGATGATAAGGGTGGCGTAGAGGGAGACTTGGGTGTTGGGCGAGCGAATTAGGGGGATGAGGTCGCACAAATCCGGCAAAGAGCGAGCGCTATCTTGCGCGAGCATGGCCGCCCGAACTGTGGCATGGGTGAGCAAGCGGAAAAGGGCCGCCATGCTCGCAACCAGCGCGGGACCTCTAGCCTCTGTGCCAAGCTTGATGGACCTTCCTCCTCGCTCCTCTTTGATGGCGGCAAACAGCACCCCGAGGACGCCGCACTGATACATCACCGTCACCATGCCACCCACGGTCGCCGCTGTCTCTTGCGGGTCGGCAAGCAAGTACACGATCTTGGCACATTCTGTGCGCATCTGCGCGGCCACCTGAGGCAAATATGGGCCACCGTCTCTGGACTCTCTTGTGCTAAGGCATGCGCTCGCGAAGGTAGCCACAATCGCTTCTACTACCACGCCTGCACCCATTTGTGTGCCTGCCTGCAGCTGCAAGTTGAGCATCAGACGTCGGCCATCCAAGGTTGACGCCATGCGCACCAGTCCGTGGAGGCACTCGAGCTTATCGGCCGGCTCTTGGGTCACGAGCCCTCCTAGCAGCGCACGCAAAGATGCCTCCAGGCCCAGCGTCTGCTCTGCATTAATGGTCGCATGTGCCCTCCGTGTGTCCAGCCGGGCTAGAATACTGACAGCTAGCGACCGGTGTTGATGAGTCGGCGCGGTGGCCACGCAGTGCTCGAACACCAGAACAGCGCCACCGGCCTGCAAAGCGTTCAAGCCATAGGCTGAGGACAAGATTCGCGAAACTAGCCGCATGCATGCCAAGTTGAATGCCCATTGCTGCCGATCTAGACAGCCGCTCTCAGAGCAAGCCCGCAGCATGTCCAGGGTGAGGGCAACTACATCGGTGTTGCGCATGAGCACAGACTCCTTTGTCCTTTCTGCTTGTATCAGCAACGTCATCAACGGTAAAAGGCCCGCCAAAGTTCGGGTGCCCCCACCTCTTCCTCCCGGACACACGTCGCCTGCTCGATGGATGCGCGTGATCAAGGATACTAGCGCACGATCGCACTCGAGAGCCAGCAAGGCGGCAGCATCAAGGGCCAACTCTTCAGTGGCAACCAGATAGACCCGCAACACGTGCGCGGCGGCGGCCGCAGATTGGACCTCGAAGTCACGCATCTTGGTAACGAGGAGACTGAGGCCATTGCACGCCTTGAAGCGTCCCCGGCCCTTGCTGAACATCAGCAGCGAGCTGAGAATGCAACATATCAATTCGTGCGTACATGCAGGCATCGTCGGGCTGGACAAGAGAGAGGCGATGCTTTCAGTTCCGCCTCGCGCAATCAGCTGTTGCCACCCGTACGCTTTCAGGCACGCTACAACGTTGAGCACCACTCTGAGAAGGGTGTTGACCAATTGGTCGACGTCTTGCAACACTTGACCTTCGTGCTGCTGGGATGCTGCACCCCCATGAACAGACACCGAGATGGACGCCTCCATGTGAGCTGCATGAATGATATCGAGGAGTTGCAAGAGGAAGAGCTCGATGCGGGCAAACCCGGAGTGTGTTTGCACCCAAGAGATGACCCTTTGCGGACTGTGATAGGCAAGTCTCTCAAGGAGAGAAGCCAGGGCGACGCGAGGGCCAACGCCTCGCTTGAGCATGTTGCACAAGTCACCTATTGTGCCCTGATCGATGACGAAGAGCCTGCATTCAAGGGCTACGGAGCACAGTTGCCCAAGGCACTCTGCTGCTTCTCCACGCGCTTCCATTTCCAGATACTCGTACCCGTCGTACAAAACTTGGTAGAGTGCGGAGTCGTGGCGCAAGATGATATTCTGCGAGCGCACGAGACGCATCATGTGTTGTCGCCAGCCAGCCTCCCCTCTCATGCACTGCATTAGCACCGGTATCTGCTCCTTGCTGGGCCGAGATGAAAAGCAGGTTGGCCCTGGCTGGCGGTACTGTGCAGAAGACGACAGCGACGACATCTGGACTCCCTCCAGTCCGCCCTCACGCACAGGGATCGCTTCCATCCACGTGTGCGCTTCTGCGGCAAGGTCTGACAATTTGCTCGGTTTCACGGCCGCAGCTTTTGCATTCATTCCACTTGCGCTCGTTGCAAGTACTCGTCCCAAAGACTTGGCATCAGACACATTAAAGTCCCTGTCCACCTGCCCTGACTGAAGTCCACTTCGTGACACAGCGCTGCGGACGGGTCCGTCGGCGGGGGTGGCAGTTTCCGTCGCTGTCACGACGGCAAAAGATGCGGGAGCGGCGTCGACCGTCTGCGCGGGTTGCGGCCCAGGCGCCTCCTCCTCCTCCGCTGTCATTGCAGAGGGTTGCAACAATTCAGTTGAAGGGCGAAGCAAGGATGCGTGAGCTGCAGTTTCAGGCTGTCTCTTCTGGAAGTCTCCCCTTTCTTCCTCAGCGTCAAAAGCACCAAGTGGTCTCTGCATCTGCACGTCTTTGCTATGCTCGTGTGCGTCCTCTCGATCAGTCACAGTCGACTCTGACACGCCCACGTTAGCCCCTGTCCGCGCTGCTGCTTCTGGCTGGGCGAGGTCTTCAGGGCGCGGGCTCGCACTAGACCTGAGAGCCTGCTGAAAGATTTCATACTCATCGTCTTCGACCTGAAAATCCCACTCTTCATCTTGCGATTCTGATTGATAGGAACCTGTCGAACCCGAACTCCGGTGCGAGTCGGAACTTTCGTATTCGGTTGAGTTCGAATCTGTGTCCAGTGAGTGAGCTTCTCGTTCTACAGGTTTATCTGCCTCGCTGCTTGCCGATGCACCCGTCACGCCTTGAGGTTCCCCAGATTGTTGCGATTCAAGTCCAAGTTGCTCTTTCGATCTGTCTTGCACAGTCACAGGGTCGTGCGAACGAAGCTCAGAAGGAGCCTGCGGGCTTTCACCTGACGCAATGGGTGTCCAATCGTACTTGATCTCTCGCTTCCGTTCAGCCTCCTTGGCAGCAGCCGCCCTGCGCTCACGACGGGCCTCCTTGCGCGAGCGACCAGCACGCACTACCTGATCACGGCTCTCCCCCACCGGCTGCAAGAGCGCATCCCTCGCATGACCCGCCCACTCACGCCGCGCTCGTCGAGAGCGAAAGGCGCACTGAATTGCAACGCAACTTGAGTGGCGAAGGACGTCCGACACAAAACCGTTTCCCGCACATACAGCGCTGTAAAACGTGTGGGTGCCACCGTCATACCGTCCCTGAAAAGAAAAAAGATGACGACCGGTCCCAATCGCCTGCGCCAAACTAAGCTTGGACACACTCTCGAGCTTGGATATCTGTCCCACGGCTTTCATGAAGGAGCGTATAGGCACTCTGCGTCGAACGTGGTGTCCGCGCACCACTGCCTGCAGGGACATTGCGCTCAGATGTCTGAGGTTTTTGGCGAGCGGGCCGCCAGCGTCGTGCAACAGAGATACAAAACTTTGGCGGTGCCGGTGTCGGAGCGGACCCTGCTGCAGCATGTGGCTCATTTGCCGGACAAATGTCGCCACAGAGGCACTCAGGCGCTCGTCTTGCGTCAGGGGCACAAAACCACCGCCGGCACCATTTGCATCACTTCTGTCGGGCCGGTAAATGTCTCGTGACGTGCGGCGGGAGGAAGCAGTGGCCGATTGCCTTACCAGCATCTCCGGATGCACTGCCTCGGGCATGTCCCCAGCAGCCACTCTCGATCGAATCTCACCATCATCAAACTCTTGTGGCGCCACGACCTCAGGCATGTCGTTCGACGCATTCGCACCAACTCGCATCCGTTGCAGATGTCGCACATGCTGCACCTTCTTTCGCGAAAAGTAGCATCGAACAGCCATCTGCAGTGAAGTCGCACTCACGTTTCGTACAATCGACACAATGGGGCCCGAACCGCTCGACAGCGTTTGAAGCACGTGTGCCTTCTGCTCGGCACTCAGCATTCGTGACAAGCCACTCCAACGTGCCAAGGTCATCTGCAGCATGTTCAGTATCCCGGCCAGCCCGCTCGCAGCCAAGTTCTCCACGGAACAATCCTCAGAGGGCACAAAGAGGGATTCGAGCGGCACCAAAAACTGCGGCAGATCTTCCTGCTGCCGAGGCAGCACGCCTGAGGCTAGAGCACGACGGATGCGGTGTCCGCGCACCACCTTTTGGATGCTTGTCGCATAGCTACAACAAACACACTCTAGTCAGTTGCTGCAAAGACTGAGCCAAGGACATGATCTGCAAATTTCTGCGCATGCGTCTGCGGCTGCTTCTCAGGAGCACCATGGAAGGCACCATCGCAATCGGCCCGCACCTGTTTAGCACCAGCGTCTGGCAAAAAGATCCCGATGAATCAGGATCGTGCAGCAACGTGGCGTGGAGATGCTCACGGATATGCTGCGGAGTGCTTTTGAGAATGCGAGCACCATTTTTCACTATATGCTCCAACATCTGCTCTTCCGGCGTCATGGAAGACTCTGTTGCCGAATCACCGGCCCCTGGCTCGTGGTCGTTCTCGCCAGTGAGGATCTGGCGGAAGTGTTTGAGAACAGCATCCGGTAGCGACTTGAGCATCTGCGCTGCATCTTTGATGAGGGGTTGGCACACACGCAAGGTACGCACAGAGGCACGAGCACGGTGGCCCCTGAAAGCACTCTGCAGTGCACTTGCAGCCAGGCTGCGGACAAGGTGCGCAAAGTCGCCGTCGCTTGCGTGGATTGCGGAGTAAACGGTGTTTTGGTGTGGCGGGGGCATAGAGTGGAGCAGCTCCCGTAGCCCTTGTAGCACTTGTCGCAGCCCCTCCACACCCTTGTC
>Ga0115006_10001566_pt1 | contig 14382 bp, 3 predicted proteins | sample ArcOceMetagenome_3_FD_88943 | JGI IMG/M metagenome (GOLD analysis project Ga0115006, IMG submission 88943) | Marine eukaryotic phytoplankton communities from Arctic Ocean - Arctic Ocean- Svalbard ARC20M Metagenome | ecosystem: Environmental > Aquatic > Marine > Oceanic | place: Arctic Ocean...
CGACGTGGGCGCCGAGGTGCTCATCGAGCGCCGCGGGCTGCGCGAGCGAGCGGTGCCGCTCTTGGAGCGGTCGGTGACCGAGTGCATGCTGCTCGAGCGGCTGAAGGAGGGCTGCGGCGAGCCCGGCCGCGGGCGCTCGCGTGCGGAGCGTGTGAAGCCGGGCGAGGAGGCCATTTTGAGCGTTAGCCAACCGGGCGCTTGAAAGTTACAAAAGTATGCAATTCACGAAATAACGCTTAAAAGAATCTTCTCGTATGGGCGGCTCGTTTGCGTGATTGTGCTGGTTTGATTGTGGTGCATTGTTCGCCTGGGCTGCCTCGGGGTGGGCGTGGGTGCTACTCCTGACCTTCAAAGGGCTGGGCAGCGATTGCGTTGCGTCAGCCTTATCGGCGAGCGCTGCCGAAGAAAAACGCCTCTCAGCCGTCGTCCCAATTTGGCACACGCGTGAGGCGAGGAAGTCGCTGCGCAGGAAGCCATGGCCCGTCTCGCCATCTTCTCGCTGCTCGCAGGTGTGCGACACCCCTTCGCTGGGCGCAGCGTGCTGCGTCCGCGGTCTCACCGAGCCACCCGCCGCGCCGCAGCCTCGCGCATGATTCCCAGCAGCCCCCACCTGTGTTCGCTGGCGCCACCCACGGCCACGCCAGACGCTGCGGCTGCTACCCCGCGCCCGCCTTTCCCATCGGTACCGTCCCTACCCTCGCCCCCGCATAACTCCCCACCCATCTCTCTCCGCCGCAGGTGCCGCCGCCAAGGAGGTCCACCTCCCGCCCAGGCAGGATGTCTACGTTGAGAAGCAGCGCCCGCTCTGGTCGTACCGGACGTCGATCCTGCAAGTGGGCCGCGCGGGCAGCCCGGTCGCCGAATACCGCACGTTCCTCGACTTCGACCTGAGCAGCCTCGCCGCGTCGGGCTCGAAGATCATCCGCGCGCAGCTGGTGCTGCACCCGCTGCTGGCGGCCCCGGGGGCGCGGCTCACGCACTACGCGTGCCTGCTCAAGGACGCGGGCTGGCACGCCGACGAGCTGACGTGGCAGAACATGCCCGACTCGCAGTGCGGCGTCGACCACGCGCAGCCGTGCTGCGGCGAGGTCGTCGGCTCGTGGGAGCCCAAGGCGTCCAAGGCGGTGCAGGTCGACGTGACCTACTACGCCAAGCAGGCGCTCGAGCGGGGCGGCTCGAAGCTCATGTCGATGCAGCTCTACGCGCCGACGGCCGCCTCGTCGCGCGAGCACTACTACGTGCAGTACGGCGGCTCGCGCCGCGGCGACGCCTCGACGCGCCCCGAGCTGCTGCTCGACGTGCTCGCGCAGACGTCGTCGGTCGAGTCCAAGGTGGTGGGCGGCGGGCTCGGCTCGGCGCGCGCGGGCGCGCCCGCCTCGTTCAAGATCGTCGCGCACGACGAGGACGGCACGCCGCAGGTGCTCGGCGGCGACGGCTTCAAGGCGCGCCTCGCGACCGAGGACGGCGTCGAGGTCAACGCGACGGTCATCGACGTCGACAACGGCGAGTACGCCGTCTCGTACACGCCGATCGTCGCCGGCGCGTACAAGCTCTTTGTCAACCTGCGCGGCGCCGCCGTCGGCCAGCCGCACTACCTCGTCAACGTCGAGCCGGGCCCGGCGAGCCCGGCGCACTGCGTCGCGTCGGGGCAGGGGCTCATCGAGGCGAGCGCCGGCGTCAAGTCTTTCTTCGACCTCACGCCCAAGGACTCGTACGGCAACACGCGCCACGCCGGGCTCGACGCGGGCGACAAGTTCACGGTGAACATCGCGCGCCGGGGCGGCGGCGGCGCGGCGCTCGAGTGGCAGTCGGCGGCGGCGATCACCAACCTCGAGAACGGCACGTACCGCGTCGAGTACCTCGTGCAGAGGGCGGGTCCCTACCTGATGCAGGTGCAGCTCGGCGGCGTCAACATCATGGGCGCGCCCTTCCAGGCGGTCGTGCTCCCCGGCAGGACGGACGCGCACCAGTCCAAGGCCAACGGCGACGGCCTCAAGGTCTCGGTGGCCGGCGTCCCCGCGTCGTTTGTCATCGTCGCCGCCGACGCCTTCGGCAACGAGCGCTCCGTCTGCGGCGACAACTTCCAGGTGGCGCTGAGCGGCCCGGCGCGCGGCCGCTCGCGCACGCGCGTGCACGGCCTCGTCTCAGAGAGCGCCAACGGCACGTACATCGTCGAGTACACGGTGACGATCGCGGGGCTCTACGAGATCAAGGTCTCGCTCGGCGACACGCAGATTGTCGGCTCGCCCTTTTCGATGCAGGCGCTGCCCGCCGAGACGCGCGCGTCGCACTCGGTGGCCTTCGGCCGCAACGCCTCGCTCACCCACGCGGTCGCGGGCGAGCAGACCGAGTTCTACGTGCTCGCCAAGGACACGTTTGGCAACCAGGAGCACGCGAGCGCCGCGGGCGACTTCAACGTGACGCTGCACGGCCCGGGCGGGCTGCGCGCCCCCGCGGCCGTGCGCGACCAGCTCGACGGCATGTACGCCATCTCGTACACGCCGACGGTCGCGGGCGTCTACTCGATCGACGTCCTCTTCAACCAGCTGCACGTCTACGGCTCGCCGTACACGACGCTCGTCTCGCCGGGCAAGGCGCACCCGCCGCACTCGCTCGTGCTCTGCGCCGACGGCGCGCCGTGCGCCACCAAGCTCGGCGTCGCGGGCGAGCTGCAGCACTTCCAGGTGCGCGCGCGCGACGTGCACAAGAACCCGTGCCGCCGCGGCGGCGCGGGCGTGGCGGCGCTGCTCGCGGTCGCCAAGGCGCGCAAGGCGATCACGATGGTCGCGGGCGGCGGCGGCGGCGGCGTGATGGCGGTCGCTGAGAAGAGGGACGGCGGCGCGGCGCACCCGGTCGAGGTGCTCGACACGGCCGACGGGCTGTACACGGTGCAGTACCGGATCAACGAGGCGGGCACCTACCTCCTCGCGGTGACCATGGACGGCGCGCACATCGACGGCTCGCCCTTCACGACGGTCATCGAGCCGGGACCCACCTGCGCGACGCGCACCACGGCCGCCACCGACCAGCTGCACGTGGCCATCGCCGGCGAGCTGACCAGGGTGAAGCTGCACGCGGCCGACTGCTACGGCAACAAGCAGACGAGGGGCGGCGACCTCTTCGCCGTCACGCTGACGCGCGCGCCCGACAAGGTCGTCGGCTCCTTCGTCGACAACGGCGACGGCACGTACTGGGCGACGTACAACCTGACGACGCGCGGCCAGTGGGGGCTGCACATCAAGAGCTCGGGCGTGCACATCGAGGGCTCGCCCTTCAACGTGATGACGCTGCCCGGCGCCACCGACCCCGCCGCGTCCTTTGCCACCGGCCCCGGCCTCACCAAGGCGTACACGGGCGAGCCGACGACCTTCCTCGTGCGCACCAAGGACGCCAACGGCAACGACAAGGCGACGGGCGGCGACTTCGTCGCGGCGACGCTCACGCAGGTCGGCAGCGGCGAGGTCGTGCACGCCAACGTCACCGACACGGGCGAGGGCTCGTACTCGATCCGGTACACGCTCCTCGTCACCAACGGCGAGGACTACAACCTCAACGTCCACGTCAACAACGGCTCGCTGCCGGGCAGCCCGTACGCCGTCAAGGCCGTCGCGGGGCCGATGGCGTGCACCGAGACGCTCTCGATCGAGCAGCCAAAGTGCGTCGTCGGCACCATCGCCGAGGCGCCCATCTACGCCAAGGACAAGTACGGCAACCAGCGCGACTCCGGCGGCGACGTCTTTGGCGCGTCGCTGCAGCTCCTGGAGCCGCCCTACGGCAACGAGACGATCCAGGTCGGCGACAACGGCGACGGCACGTACAAGGCGATGTGGGTCGTCTCGCGCGCCGGCAAGTACAAGCTGTGGGTGTCGGGCCACTGCGGCGCCATCAAGGACGCCCCCTTCGAGGTGCACTGCATGCCGGCGGCGCTCTCGTTCACGCACTCGCTCCTCGCGGGCGAGGGCGCGGCCGACGCCGTCGCGGGCTCCGTGACCAAGTTTGCGGTGCACGGCCGCGACGTCTTCGACAACGCGCTCGTGCAGGGGCAGTACCGCTGGGCGGCGTCGCTCTGCTCGCCCGCCGCCACCTACGCCGTGCAGCAGGTCGAGGCGTCGGCCGACGACGGCGACGCCTACTCGTTCGCCTTCAACGTGACGCGCGCCGGCACCTACGACCTGATGGTCGGCGCGCCCAACGCCGACGGCTCGGTCAACGGCTCGGTGCAGGTGCGCGGCTCGCCGTCGACGCTCATCGTGCGCCCCGGCCCGCTGAGCGGGCCGGCGTCCAAGGTCTTCGGCCCCAACTGCCCCGAGGGCGAGGGCGTCGGCGCGGCCGACAGGTGGTGCGAGGGCGCGGGGCGGCCGGTGCGGCTGTGGATCGAGGCGCGCGACGCCTTCGGCAACGCGCACGAGGTGGCCATGTCGCCGCCGCCCTTTGCGATCGCGCTCACCAAGAAGGGCGACCCGCGCGAGATCCTCGCCACCGTGACGCCCGCCAACCGCGGCGGCTCGGGCGCGTACACGGCCGACTTCACCGTCGCCGACACGGGCGACTACCTGGTCTCGGTCAAGGGGACGCCGCCCGTCGGCATCTCCGGCGTCGAGGGGCCGCTCGACGGCTCGCCCTACCTGCTCTCGATCCAGCCGGGCGCCACGTCGGTCTTCCACTCGACCGCCGGCGGCCCCGGCATCTCGGGCTCGTCGGTGGGGCGGCTGATGTGGGTCTCGATCACGGCGCGCGACATGTACGGCAACCCGCGCACGCAGGGCGGCGACCGCTTCGCCCTCGCCCTCGACGGCCCCAACGGCACCAAGCTGACGGCGTCGTCGATCGTCGACTACGGCAACGGCACGTACAACGCCACCTACCTCGCGACGGTCGCGGGCAACTACTCGCTCTACGTGCAGCGCGCCGACACGACGGGCGTCTTCTGGGACATCAGGGGCTCGCCCTTCCCCGTCGCCGTCTCGACGGGGCCGACCAACCCCTTCGTGTCGCGCCTCGTCGGCCGCCACGAGGTGGTGGCGGGCGAGGAGGCGGCCTTCACGCTGATGACGCGCGACGAGTTTGGCAACGCGCCGGCGGGCGGCGAGGTGTCCAAGTTCGCCGTCGAGGCGGTGCACGCCAAGAAGGGCGTCGCGCAGGCGATGGCCAAGCTGCTCGACGCGGGGCGCGGCAACTACACGGTGCTCCACCAGTTCACCGACGGCGGCGAGTACGTGCTGCGCGCCGCGATGGTCGGCTCGGGCGGCGGCGCGATGCCCGACTTCCCGCTCAAGGTGCTGCCCGGCCCGCTCTCGCCGCCGCACTGCGAGCTGCTGTGGCCGTGCTACGCGCCCGAGTGCAAGGAGTCGGACCGCCACCGCGCCGGCTACTACGTCAACTGGCCGGTGCGCTTCGCCGTCGTCCCCTTCGACGGCTTCGGCAACCGCCGCGCCGACGCGGGCAAGTCGACGACGTTCGTGGCGCGCATCCAGGGCCCCAAGCAGGCGGCGGCGAGCGCGCAGCTGCGCTGCGCGGGCGAGACGGCGCTCGCCGACACGGGCACCAACGCGGTGCACTGCAAGGCCGTGCAGCGCGGCGACGGCCTCTTCGTCGTCGAGTTTGTGCCGGCGGTGCGCGGCGCCTACCTCGTCAACGTGACGGCGCGCGTCGGCAGCTACGGCGGCAAGAAGCTCGGCAACCTTCCCGGCTCGGTCGTCGTGCAGGTCGACTCGGCGCCCGTCGCGACGTGCACGGGGCTGCGCAACTGCTCGGGGCACGGCCAGTGCAACTACCAATCGGGCCGCTGCATCTGCGACGCCGGCTGGGACGGCATGGACTGCGGCCAGGGCGCCACCAAGAAGCGCGCGTGCCTCAACGACTGCAGCGGCCACGGCTACTGCTCCGACGTCGTCGACGCCGCCGGCCAGAACCAGTGCCGCTGCGCCGCCGACTACGGCGGCGCCGACTGCTCGACGTGGAAGGCGACGATCATGCTCGCGGCGGCGGCGGGCGGGCCGACGTGCGCCAACGACTGCTCTGGGCAGGGCGCGTGCAACCTCGCGACGGGCGAGTGCGCGTGCTACCCGGGCTGGGGCGGCGACGACTGCTCGCTCGGCGGCGACCACACGCTCACCGAGATCGCCACCGACGCCAACGGCCGCACGCAGCTCCTCGACTTTGAGCCGGCGACGCGCCGCTTCTCGGTGCGCACCGTGCGCAAGACGGTCGGCGACAGCGGCGCGCTCGAGTGCGCGGGCCTCGAGCCGCAGCCCGTCTGCTCGGGCAGGTGGCCGGTGGTGGCCGACCCGCAGCCGGGCGCGTGGCGGCAGCCGTTTGTCTTCGCCAACCTCGGCGCGGGCATGCTGATGCAGTACGAGCCGACGACGGGCGCCTACCTGCTGCTGCACTGCGACGGCGGCTGCGACGGCGGCGTGCCGTGCTCGCGCCAGCTCGCGCAGGGCCAGTGCTCCGAGCAGCAGCTGCCGCTCGGCCCGTCGATGCGCGCCTCCTTCCTCGGCAAGGACACGGTGCTCTTCCACAATGGCGCCACCGGCGCGTACACGATGCACCGGCTCAACCGCAACTTCCTCGAGGACAGCGGCTGCATGTTCGAGATGCCGCTCGCGGCGGGCGCGTGGTCGGAGACGGGCACCCACCGCCACGTGTGGATGGGGCGCGACATGCTGCTCGACTACAAGCCGTCGCAGGGCCACTACACCTTCTGGCAGCTGCACCGCGGCGCGCAGGGCGAGGAGAACCCGCTCGTGCGCGAGGTGACGGCCGGCTCGTTCATGACGACGGCGCGCGCCTTCTCGTACCTCGGCGCGGGGCTGCTGCTCGTGCTCGACTCGGGCGCCGCGGGCGGCTACCAGTTCTGGCAGTGCTCCGAGACGGACGCCGACTTCCAGGCCGGCCACGCGCTGCCGTGCCACCCGGCGGGCCAGGCCGACGGCCTTTCCAAGCAGCCGTCGTGCCCGTCGGGCTGCTCGGCCGGCGACTGCAGCTGCGGCTCCAAGGCGGCGTGCGTGTCGCAGGCGGGCTGCGGCTGGTGCGGCGACGCCTCGCCGGGGCAGTGCGCGGCGGGCGGCGTCGACGGGCCGGTGGCGGGCGGCGCGACCTCGGAGTGCTTCGCGTGGCACTACGGCGAGTCGGCCATGTCCAACGCGGGCGCGCGCAAGCACAGCTACTCGTACCTGCAGGGCGGCCAGCTGCTCGACTACTCGGCCGACGACGGCGCCTACAGCGTGTGGCGCCTCGCCAAGCCGCCGCGCCCCGGCTGCCCGGCGGTCGCGTGGCCGCCCGAGGCCAAGGGCACGCTCGCCACGACGAAGCACGAGCTGGCCGTGCTGCCGCCGCCGCACGCCAACGCCGTCACGCTCATGGACTACGACCCGACGCGCGGCGACTACCGGCTCGGCCACTGCAACCGCACCGAGACGAGCCTCTCGGCGCACCTCGCGTGCCGCACCACCGCCAACGGCACGTGGCACGCGGGCGGGCTGCAGCTGCTGTGGGTGGGGCAGCGCACGCTGCTGCGCTACGCCAAGGCGACGGGCGAGTACTCGCTGTGGCGCTTCAACTCGGCGCTCGACGCGTCGCCGTTTGAGGAGGCGCCCGTCTCCGAGGGGACGCTGCTGCGCGCCGACGGGAAGCGGCTGCGCGACGCGACGCTCTCCTACCTCGACATGGGCGAGCTGCTCGCGCACGTGCCGAGCAGCGGCTACGTGGCGCTCTTCCGTCGCACCGACCCGCAGGTCGAGAGCGGCGCCGACGCCTTTGCGCGGAGGTGGGAGGCCTTCTCGCCGCACCGCGACTGGGAGTTTGTCTACACCGGCGGCGAGATGGTGATGATGCTCAAGCCGGGCTCGGGCGCGTACCGGGTGCTCAACTGCTCGGCGGTCTACGCCGACCAGCTGCCCGCCGACGCCGGCGCCAACGCGCTCGGGCTGCCGTGCGCCGTGATGCAGGACGGCGCGCTGCCCGAGGCCGCCACGTGCGCCTACGAGAAGGACAGCTGCCTGATGGCGCCGCACTGCGGCTGGTGCGAGTCGTCGCGGAGCTGCGTCGCCGCCAACGAGGACGGCGTCTGCTTTGGCTCGTGCGCAGACGGCCAGCTGCTCTACGGCTCGAGCGCGCCGTCGAGCGCGTCGTTGATGCAGCAGGTGCCGTGCTCCTCGATGCTCTCGTGCGAGCGGTGCGCCGAGCGCGAGCAGTGCGGCTGGTGCACGAGCGGCGGCGGGCAGTGCCTGCAGGCGAGCGCGATGGCCGAGGGCTCGTGTGCCGACGGGCGCTTCCTGCAGTACGACGGCGCGCTGTGCGAGAGCGCGACCGCCGGCCTCGTGTCGCAAGCGAGGTGATGGCGCGCTCTGCTCTCAGATGGACAGTGTGGTCGGCCACAACAGAAGAGGACCGGGGTTATGGGGCCGCGTTTCGGGACGGTGCATGGTGTTTGTCGGTAATCCAATGAAATATGACGTCCTTCACACAAAAATTGCCCACACCGAGGCGAAAGTACTATACGTAAGATCACCGCTCCGTGTGCTACCGAACCAGACTCGTCGCGACGCACACGGCCACGCCCGCAGCGGTCCCCAGGTAGGCTAGCCGCGCGACTGGTCCAGTCACGAGGGCCCGAAGCCGCGTCACGCGCAGGAGCTCCGCCGCGTGATGCGGCGCGCGCTCCGCGGCGGCCACCGACTGCAGGTCGCGCGACGCCTCGACCAGCGCGCTGTCCCACAGCACCCAGGTGCGCGTGAGTCGACGCCACATTGGCGCGGCGAGCAGCATCCGCATCTCGTGCTCGCGCACGAGCAGCTCCTCGGCCGCGTCGGCGCTGTAGCCTCGCGCCCGCAGCGCTCGCCAGTGCGTGAGCAGCGGCTCGTTGCCCATCGGTGCCGCCGCCGCCGCCAGCCCGTCGTCGCCGCCGCCGTGGCCAAACTCCCTGGCTCTCCTCTTGACGCGCTGATCGAAGGCCATGTGCGTCATCTCGTGCACGAGCTCGCCCCACGAGGAGTCGGGAGCCAGCGCCACGCAGGCATCGCCAGGACTGTAATAGCCTCCCACGCCTCGGAGCGGGCCGGGCCTGCCGAGCGACGTGTCGACCACGAGCTGAGCGCCGAGGCCGGCAGCGCGGCGGGCGCAGCCTCGCAGCCCAGGATGCGTGAGCGCCAGCTCGCTACCGTCGGGCCAGTGGGCACCGCCATCGTCGGACGGCGACGCCGCGCTAACCAGCAGCACCTCGCTGTCATCGGAGGCTCCACGCGCACGCGGCTCCTCGTCGGCGATCATGGGCCCATGCGCGGGAGCGGCCTTCACGCGCCACGCCGCGGGTGCCAGTGTCGGCAGCGGCGTGAGCTGGCAGCCCGCACGCTGCGCGGCACGCTGTACATCGGCGCGGAGCTGCGTTAGTCTCGACGGCGCAGCGCTGCTCATGCTCATGGCAGCCGTCGCAGTAGTCACCGACCGCCGCGGCTCCGGTCACGGACCACCACGACAACGTAGCTTGGGTTGCATTGTTGTGCATCATCGAAAAACTTAAGTTTAGGTCATATGAGCGCCATCGCACCGCCAGGATCACCACCGTTGCGTCCTCTCCTGCCCATCGCACCGCCGACGCTGCCATCGCCTGTCGCGCCGCCAACCCTTCCGCCGCCGCTGCCACTTGCACCACCATGGCCTCCTGGCGGCGCCCCGGGCCCGCCGCCCAGCGTGGCAGCCCACGTGAATTCGACCGTGGGCCTCACTGACGCCATTCTCGACGACGCGATCGGGCATATCGTGCTGATGCCAGGCACCTACGAATTCGATCCCAACATCAACGGCACGTGCTCAGGTAACCGTACCTACACATCGTGGTACTGCATCAATCGGGCGCTGACGATCGAGGCTGCAGAGCCCGGCACGGTCGAGCTTAACGCCAAGGAGCAGCGGCGAGTCTTTCACCTTACGGGGACCGGGATCGCACTCATCGGGCTGATAATCACGGGTGGAATCGCCGTCCCCCTCGGCCCCAGTGATGGCTTCGTGGGTGGAGGGGTCCTCGTCGAGGGTGGCGAGGCTTCCCTCATGAACTGCAACATCGTGCGCAACAGAGCCGTCGTCGACGCCACGTCTGAAAGCAAACCCAACGCCTTTGGTGGGGGCGTCTACGTTGACGATCTCGGGCGAGTGTCTCTCGTCGGCTGCAACGTGTCGCACAATAATGCCAGCGATGGGGCCGGCCTCTCGACCGAACCCGGCTCCGTCACCAACCTCACAGAGTGCAGGATATTCAGCAATACCGCAAATGTCGCCGGGTTCGGCTTCGGTGGCGGCCTCCTGGTAAAAGGCAACTGCACGATGACATCGTGCCAGATCTTCGAAAACTCGGCGCTACACCTCGGCGGCGGACTTGCCCTCATAGGTGGGGGCAGCGCTTCTCTCGACGGGTGCACGATCTCGAAAAACAACGCGCGAGATGGTGGGGGCGTCTCGTCATCCGGCGTGTTGCGCATGGTCAACTGTGCACTTCGCGCCAATCGAGCCAGCGCAACCAATCGTGTTGAAGCTAACCAGCCAGACGTCGGCGGCTGGGGTGGCTCGTGCACGTGCGGTGATGGCGAGACCTACCAGGTCGGCGATAACAATGATGGCTGTGGGAGCCTGGCGTGCGTCGGTGGGACCTCCGGAATATGCAAGGAAGTTGATGGTCCCGGCGCGGGAGTCCGCGTCACCTGTGGTAACGGTCGGGGAGGCGGCATCTTCGCTGCGGCAACCAGACCCGTCAGCTGCACCAGGTGTACGCTGAGCGGAAATGTCGCAAACGAAGGCGGGGCGGCACTGATAGCCGGTACAACGACTGCAACTTTCCAGGGTAGCTATTTTCAGCTCAATCGGGCCGATGGCGGCGACGGGGGTGCCATCAAAGTCATTCAAGAGGGCGAGCTTCTACTCTCCGACAGCCAATTCGAAGCGAACGCCGCCAATTCAGATTCGGCCTCCGCTATCTTCTATCAATCATCTTCGACCTCCTCGTTGGTTGTCGGCTGCACGTTTCGCAACCATTCCGATGCAGCGGCCCTGGTGACTTCGGAGACGCCGCTCACGTGGGAATGCCAACTCGGACAGTGGTCGCCACATGTCGGCAGGATAGATGCGAACGACTTCTCGGGATGCGCGTCCAAATGTCCAGTCGGCACGCTTGGCCTGTCGGCCTACCTCACATCCTCAGATGAATGCTCCGCCTGTCCAGCAGGCCTTACCACCGACGAGGAGGGCGCTCGCTCCGTCACCGAATGCTCATGCCCCGTGGGATTGTACACGGATACGCCCAGCAACTGCAGCGCCGCCGACGTGGGGCCTGGTCCGGAGCTTCCGCCCTGCGTGGCTGAGTGGAAATGCAAGGAGTGCCCGGAGCACACCCGTTGCGACACACCGAATGTGACCCTTAGGGAGCTCGATGTGGAAGAGGGCTATTGGCGCCAGAGTGACTTCTCCAGCGAGATCAGACGGTGCTACAGCGCGGCTGCATGCTTGGGCGGCACAAATGTGAGCAGCCAGTGCGCCGATGGACATCAAGGCCCATACTGCGAGGTCTGCATGCCTGAATACTTCGGAGGGAGTCTCAATGAGCTCTGCACGCCATGTGAGGATGGCAGCATGCTCAACTACATCCCGCTTTTTGCGGTTCTGCTCCTCCTCCTTGGCGTTGTCGTGTACTTCAAAACGGCTCTCAGCGACGCGGCGACGGCCAGCTTGAAGGTGCAGAAAAAGGGGAAGCACAAGGCCGCCGTCGCCTTCGCTGCTGTCGAGACGTTGGCATCGAAACGAATGATGCGTCTGTTTCCTCGGTGCGCGGACGACGATCCGAACCTGACCGTCAATGTGACGTGTGGGGAATTTGCGCTCATCGACATCAAGCATAGCGAGGAGGACATCGACTTCAACCGTATCTCCGAGTGCGCCGCCAAAGGTGAGCTGCAGCTGCGAGACAAGATCATTGCTGTCAACACGCTGGCGCTCGATCGCTCTTTCAAGGAACTCGACTTGCCTTTGGGTAGGAAGGTGGCGCTGCTCGTGGTTCGTCCTAAGACACGCATGGGGTTCTCAGCCAGAATCGGCATGCGGCTGACGTGGTCCCTGTCCGGCAAGGCCCTCGCAATAAAGATCAAGATGAAGATTCTGATCTCGCTCTATCAAGTGCTGGGCTCGCTGGGCTTCGTCTTCCAGATAACCTACCCCCCGTGGTACGAGGACACCATTGCCAACCTCTCAGGGCTCATCCAGATCGACTTTCCAAGCCTGTTGCCGCTGGAGTGCGTTTGGCCCATCGCATTTGACGGACTACTTGTGCTTCGCACGCTGGTGCCTCTTGTTCTGATGGGTTTGGTCGTCGCCCTGGCACGCCTTGCTCGCAACAGATGGCAGGCCATGAGCGACCGTGGCCCGGTGATCTGCTTCTACGTCCTCTTCTTGATCTACCCCTCGTGCTGCTCAGCCATCTTCAGGTGCTTTGCATGCGACTCACTGCCAGACAGGAGCCGCCACCTGCACGCCGACTATTCCATCGACTGCGATTCAGCTGCTTACCGTGGCACGAGGGCCTACGCATTGGTCATGTTTTTTGTCTACCCTCTCGGCACGCCTCTCTTGTTCTACATCTTGCTTCGACGGGATCAGGGCCTGATCGATCGGATCAGCCGGCACGAGTATACGGCGCACGCACAGCGCGAGCTCGAGGAGAAGCGAGGGGCCGAAAAGATGAGCCGTCGCCGACGCCTGGACACGTTCTCGGAGGAGCGAAACACTGTCTCCGTCGCCTTTCTCGCGCCGCCCGAGCTTCGGGACAGCGAAGTGAGCCAGGAGGAATCGCCTGAATGGCACGAGGCAGAGGCCGAGCGTCTCAGAGCAAAGCTCTCGCTGTTTGTTAAGCTACTGACCGACGGCTACGAGATGCGCTGTGCTAAGTTTGAAGTCTTCGAGTGCGTCCGGAAGATTTTCATCGTTGGCATTCCAGTGCTCTTTGAGGAGCCCGGCTCAAATGCGCAGTTCATGTTTGGCATGCTTGCCTGCTTTCTCTCGTTCGGCGTGTACGCCTACTGGATGCCCTACCAAGACCAAAACGATGATCAGCTGCAGGCGGCTGCGCAGATTCAGATTTTCTGTGGCCTGCTCTCGAAGGTTGCGTACAATCCGAGCAGCGAAAACTCGACTCTGACCTTCATGCTTATCGGCCTGATTCTTGGACCCCCGAGCTTGGCGCTATCGCAAGTTAGCGGCCTGCAAGCAAGGCTGCAGAAGCGGTACGTATCCCTCTCGGAGGGGTCCGCCTGGTGCTCCGTTCCGCGCATCCTGCGTCGATCTGAGGAAGCGCAGCGCAGTGGCGGCGAAGTCAGACCGGTCGGACACCAGCGTCGGCCTCTCAGCACCTTCATTCGCATCCGAAAACAGCCAAGCAGCGACCAGTCAGCGCATGGGCAGGAACTAACGGCGATTCGTGAAAGCTCGCGCCGGGATATCGTGAAGTCGTGCAGCAGAAAGGGTTCTGCTTCTTCAAGCGGCAGCTCGGGTTCTTCGCCAGGGCTTCGCCAGGGCTTCACCCGCGCTCTCCTCCACAAGGGCGTGGTGTGGATGGCGCATCGCCACCGAGCAAGCGGCCGCAGCGCCAAGGAGCTGCGCCGACAAGAGGAGCTGGCATCGAGCACAGGCTTCTTGCCAGGGTTGCACGCTGGTGGCGATGGCGGCGTCAAGATCGACCCCAAAGCCGGCAGCAGCAGAAGCAGTAAGGGCTTCAGCATCAGCTTGAACCTGATCAGCGGGCGCTGCAGCGGGCGCTCCAGCAAGCGCCGCAGCAGCAGCAGCAGCCGCAAAACCTCGGAGCGCAAGACCTCAGGGTGTTTCTCGGAGCGCAAGACCTCAGGGTGTTTCTCGGAGCGCAACACCTCAGGGTCAATGTCGGAGCGGCGGACAGGTACGTCCACCATGGACTGGGGCACCTTCCATGCATCGCAGTCACAGCAGAATCTCACACGGGGAGCGAGCTCCTCGGGGTCCCCGGGAGCTGGCACACCCCGCGCCAGCATGCACCGCGCCAGCTTGCACCAATCCAGCAGCGGGCCCAGCGAGGACTCGATCGGGGCCATCCACGGTGCTGATCTTTGAGCATGCCACAGTACTATACTCTTCTCTCTTGCGTCCTATTATTATGTGTCTTCTAGTTGCCCTTATAAAGAACAAATAAAAATGCGTTTGCCAGCGAATACACAGGCTATTGAGGCTAAACCGCTGCTTTAATTCCCTCATTAAAGCAGTCGACGTCTCCAACCAGTCTGCAGGCAAGACAATCTGGGCTAAATGGTATGCCCTGCATGGCCCTCTTCCGCACACTCGCCTCAATGCTTGACCCGACCTTCGCATGGGCTC
>Ga0115006_10001569_pt1 | contig 14379 bp, 7 predicted proteins | sample ArcOceMetagenome_3_FD_88943 | JGI IMG/M metagenome (GOLD analysis project Ga0115006, IMG submission 88943) | Marine eukaryotic phytoplankton communities from Arctic Ocean - Arctic Ocean- Svalbard ARC20M Metagenome | ecosystem: Environmental > Aquatic > Marine > Oceanic | place: Arctic Ocean...
GCAAAAAGCTCAGCATCCAGCCTTCCCGCGTGGTCCCCCACCGCAGTACTACCTGAACTCGACCCCGCTTAACTTCGCTGTTCGAATGGGAAGCGGTGAGCCGGGGTGATGTGGCCGAGCTGACAAAAAAAGCCCCGTGGAAATGTCACTACACACGGGTTTTTTCACCTAAAATAACGCCAAGCTCACACACTGCGATGCCCGGAGCCCTGAGATGCGCTCGAGATGCCCCGGGATGCTGCGGATCGGCTGGGACGGCTGTCGGCGAGAATATTTTTATTCTATTTTATTTAAACATACACGGACTCTCCCCTTGGACTTGCACGTGTTCAGCTGTCAACGCAACCCTCGGGGCCGTGTGCCTTCCGTGCGATGACCAAGGTCCGCTAATTGCGTTGATTCTCACGATGACCGAGAACCTTGCGCTCTCGATCGTCGTCCTGCCGAGCTGCGCCTCCATCCACCCGCGCCTCTCCTCCGTTATTGAGTGTTCTCGGCTGCACAGCGATGCTGGGACTCACTCCCCTACAAGACAGGTGTTGCCGTCAGGTTTCCCGTTTCCTGTCAGATTTTTTGTCGCGACAAGTACTTTAGCCGGCTGCAGGATCAGCGGGCGGTCACGCCGCTCCTTGTCCTGAGCTGTCCCTAAAGATAGCGCCGCTCCGCTCGGCGGCTAACGGGCGGACGCCATGCTTGGGGGTTCGGGCCCGGGCGCGCCCGCGAGCACGGCCCCGGGCATGCCGCCGACGCCGACGGGGCAGCAGCCCATGAACCCGGGAGTGCCGATGCACCCGCAGCAAATGGCTCCGCTAATGGGCCCACCCATGGGCATGGGCATGAGCCCAGCCCAGTTCGCTATGATGCAGCAGCAGCAGCAGCAGCAGCAGCAGCAGCATCAGCAGTATCTTGCCCAAGCGATGGCGGCGCAGCAGGGCCCGCCTTCGCAACGCATGCCCAACCATGCGTGTGGCCACTTCAACACAGCAGCTGGGTCGAGCGCGCCGCCGATGGGAGTGTGCGCGCCGGGCGCCTCGATGATGATGGCTCCGCCCACGATGCCGGGCATGCCCCCGATGGGGCACATGCCGCCGCAAGTGCCCATGGTTCCCGAGAACTCCACCCTGATGGTTGTCAACGTGCCTGCCGAGGCGCGGCCGAATGAGGAGATTCTCATCGTCGCACCCGACGGACACAAATTCGTCGTCGTGGTACGCGCCCGCATCCCGCCGCTCAGCACGCACCTACACTTCACATCCGTCGTCACCACCCGCCCCCTCGGCTGCATCTCATCCTCCGCGACCGGCCGACGACTCAAGCTCTCTGTCGTTTTGCGCGCACCCGCAGGTGCCTCCCGACGCCGTCCCCGGCTCACAGTTTCAGATCCTGATCCCCCGACCGGGGATGCATCCAGGTACGGCGCAACCCGCCCCATCCCCTGCGACATCGTGGGTTGCCCTCTTTTTCGCTTTACACCATCACTCACCCCGCCCCCTCGCGACGTGTATCCCGACCTTCGCCATTCCGCCCCCGATCAGCCGCTCCCACCCGCTGTTTCGCAGCATCGATGGGGATGATGCCGGGCGCCGAAGCGGCGCAGCCTGGCATGCCTCCGTTCATGCCGGGCGGGATGCCGGGCATGCCGGGCATGTCGGGCATGCCGGGCATGCCGGGCATGCCGGGCATGCCGGGCATGCAGATGGCGCCGCCTGGTGCGATGCGCGGTGGTGCTTACGGTGCGCCACCCGGGCACCACCCGGGCATGCCGATGGGCTGGCGGCCGGGGATCGGCCAGCAGATGTTGTACCCGCCGCAACAGGGCGGCGCCAAGAAGCCGCTGAAGCGCAAGGAGCGCGACCCAAACCGCGTGCCTCGCCCGAAGAGCGCGTACAACCTCTTTATGAAGGTGATGGTCGGTCGGCTCAAGCGCGAGCACCCCACCGTCGCGCACAAGGAGGCGTTCAAGGAGGCGGCGCGGCTGTGGACGCTCTCGCCGCGCGACGGCTCGACGCCCCTCGACAGCTCCAACTTCGCCGGGCCGCCGTCCGATTACATCCTGACCGAAGAGATGAAGGAGGCGCTGCGAGACGAGGCCGCGGGCTCGGGGGCCGCGACCCTCGCACTTGGGGCCGCCACCTCCTCGGCGGCCTACACGGGGCTCGTGACCACTGGGGCCGAGGCAGGCGCCGGTACGCCCTCCTCGGCCGTGGACGAGGTGGACGAGCCTGCCGAGGAGGAGGAGGAGGAGGAGGAGGAGGGTGTGGTCGAGCCTCTGGCTGCGCCACCCCCGGTAGAGGCGTCGAGCGAACCGTCCGAGGCCGAGGCGAGCGACAGCGCGGCCGGCCAGTTGCCCACCAGCGAGGGTGCGGCAGTGGAGCAGGACGCCGAGGATGAGGGGGGCGAGGCTGCCAAGCGGGTCAAGGCCGAACATGAAGGCGGCCACCCTATATTAGCCGAGCTGTGATGACATGCTCGATGCGCAGCGTCATTGCCGGGCGCATGGCAGCAGGCGCGATGTGATTGCTCGTCTGCCGGCCGACCCTCGCATGCACCAGCATGATGACGGTTCTGGCCGCGGCGAGCTCCCCGCCGCTCCATGCGCCCGCAGAAGGGACATTACGGGTTTGAACCTGGGGATTTGGTTCTCGGGAGGAGAGGGGAGGCAGGCGGGGCACGCCTACCCCCATCTGCATACTTACGGAGGGCCGATTTTGTTCTTTGCTCAAGAAGGGGTCTATGTCGTCAAACAAACAAAAATGTTCGGTTGGTCTGGGCTGAAGCTAGCTTAAAGTAACAGAGAAACGTTTGCGAGTACCTCTTTAAGAAAGTCGTAGGAATTGGTGATCGAATTTGCCCCAACAGGGCATTCACCCAGCACAGCACGCTCCCCGATCTCATCGCTTATCGGCATCTCATCTCAAGAACTGTGCGATGTCCTCGTCGGCCAGTGGGAACTTGTCTTTGGCAGCACGTGCAATCGAGGTAACCGATTCCATACGCGTGGCGCCGGCTATGGGGATGATGCAGTCGTCGATCTGCAGCAGCCACGACAGCATCAGCTCGTGCGCAGAGCAGCCGAGCTTTTGGCAGAGCGGCTGCAAGCCGAGGCCATCTCGTGCAGTCGAGTCGATGTGGCTGCCGGGGCCTCTCGGGCCGCCCATCGGCGAGTAAGGCACGAAGGCAACGCCGGTCTGCTTGCAGTGGCCGACGACGCCATCGTGGAAGGCCGAGGGGTCGAAGAGGTTGCACCGGTTCTGACACGCCGCAACCTCGATGGCCGCCTGCGACGAGACCAGCTGCTCGTAGCTCACGTTCGAGAGGCCGACGTGCCGGATCTTGCCCTCCTGCTGCAGGTTGCGCAGGTTGGCGCACGCCTTGGCAAACTTGAAGTCGTCACCATCAAAGCCGGATGGTGTGTGCAGATAGTAGAGATCGAGGCAGTCGACACCGAGCGCTTCGAGGCTGCGGTCGCACGCTGCAAAGAGCGCGTCTGGGTCAGATCCCGCGACCCAGTCGCCACCTGGGCGGGACATGATGCCCTTGGTAGCAACAACAACCCCGGACGTGTCGCCTCCGTAGCTGTCGAACGCCCGACGTAGCAGCCGCTCGTTGTGTCCGATGTCCTCGTCGCTCGTGCAGTAGACGTCCGCTGTATCAAAGAAGGTGATGCCCGCGTCGAGTGCCGCGTGGATGACAGCCGCTGCCTGCTCCTGGCTCGGTCCACCCGCCTGCGAGAGCGCCATGCAGCCAAGCCCAACGGGTGACAAGAGCGGGCCGTTCCCCGAGAGGCGGCGTGGAGGTAGCTTCGGCGGAGGGAGAGGCGGCGTAGAGGCGGCGCTGACGTCGAGTGCCGAGCACAGTCGCCGAGCGAAGGTGCGCCGAGCTAGTGTGCGCATCAGCAGCAGCAGAAAAGGAACTCGTCAGCTCAGAAGGAAAACCACGCCGGCCTGAGTGCGCCGAAGATTTCGCAAGTTGCGAAGAATGCAGATCGCATGCAGCACGCGTTGTTCAATAGCCTCAATAGACAGACAGACAGACAGAGAAACGCGGACCCTAGCTAGCTAGAGTCCGGACGCCCAGAGGGCGTCTCGGAGATAGAGACGCAACCACTAGCCCTCGCCGGTCCTCCACGCCAGCAATGAACAGCGCTGCTGGCTCGCTGGACTGGTGCTGGCTCGCTCGCTCGTTGATCGTGCATCACAAGACCGGAACGATTCTCACCGAGAAGGTCGCCAAAGTATTCAATGCTGAGCTTCGCAGCCAGTGCGGTGGGCAAGCGCGGCCAATTGAGGTCGTTGACTGCGGCGAGGAGCCATGCCCGCCTCCTGGCGAGGGCGCGTGCTTCATACACCTCGAGCGCAATCCATTCGAGCTGATCTTATCAGGATTTCTTTACCACAAGAGCAACGCTGAGCCCGCGTGGGAAAATCTGCCGATGGACGCAGACGATTGGAACGACCCTGATATTGAGTGGGCTTGGAAGTACCACCGTGCACTGCGGCGCCACGTGGCGGGCAGCGGCAGCGCCAGGGCACATGAGAGCTACAGCAGCTACCTGCGCCGGGTCAGTGAGAGCGAGGGTCTCTCAGCAGAGGCACGCTTCGCGTCGGAGGTGACAGTGGACGAAATGGTTGCCATCCACGCGACCGCGACCGCACACTTCTCATGGTCGGTGCCGTACGCATGCTCTGCCGTCGTGTGTCTTGAGGAGCTCGAAGGCACAGTCGCCTCATGCATCGCAGCGTGGTCGCAAAGGCTGCAAGTGCTACAAATCCCAGTGGCCGTCGCGGACCAGCTCGCGAGAGCGGCGAGCAGCCACTGCCCTGGTGGCTCAGGCGCCGCGTCGGCGGCTGCGCACTCTGGTGCCAACAGTATTGGCCACTCACCGCTCTACGTCCTGGTGGCGCAGCTCGAGGAGTACGACCTCACGCACGGTGGTGGTGCGCTCACCCGCGCCAGCCGCACAGTCGGCTGTCAGATGGGCCGCAAATATCGAGCTCCCGTGTCGCCACTGCCAGTACCATCGCCACCACCATCGCCGTCGCCACTACCGCCGTCACCGTTGCCGCCACCGCCGTCACCTTCGCCGCCACCGCCGTCACCTTCGCCGCCACCGCCGTCACCTTCGCCGCCACCGCTGTCACTGTTGCCACCACCGCCATCGCCATCATTGTCATTACCATCATCATCAATATCGTCACGATGGTCACCTCCATCGCCCTGTCCTCTGCTGCCGCCTTCATCAGTCCCAGCTCAGCCAGCCTCACCGAGCGAGCCGTCAGCACCAGGCTTCATTGAGACTCGTTCGCCGCCCCAGCACTCACCGATGTCGCCACCATCCTCAGCTGGCGTTGTCAACCGCCTCGTGGCACCCGTATCGAGTTCGCAAAGCTTGCTGTTGCCGCTCTTGACACAGTTTCAGGCGGCGAGCACGCTTACGATTGCTGAGACGGTACTTGGTGGCATTGCGTGGAGTGCAATCCTGATTTTCGTGATGATGAGGCTGACCCGTTGGATCTGTGTGCGCACCCGACAGAGCAGGACGACGGGCGCACAGAGAATGCCCAAAAGGGCTTTCACTGCGCTTGATAGTGAAGAGATCACACGTGATAGCGAAGAACGCTGGGTCCTGTGAGCTGTGAGTCAGGTCAGTTTCATATGTAAGACTCACGAAGACTCACACCGCGCGCACACGTACCCTTGGGACACCACACCTTGCATGACAAGTCTCTCTCCAGTGCCGCATCATCAGAGGCTTTGCGAACCCATCAAGATCTCTTGCGGAGGGGCGACGTCCTTGGTCGGCATCCGGCGCGGTGGAGGTGGGGGTGCAGCGGAGTCGACCACGTCTACGGACGCGGGCGCCGGCTCAAATGTCGATGCCCATGGCGACGCGGAACCGCGGCCAGCCGAAGGCCGGCGCGGTGGCAGCGTCATTTGCTTCGGCTTCGGCTCCGTCGCCACGTCCACCGCGTCGCTCGGAAGGAGGACTGCTGTCACGGTCGCCACCGACTCGTCCTCCTCGTCCGCCTCGACCTCCACCTGGGCCTCCTGCTTCGCTACCCAGTCGCGCTGCGCTCTCTGCACCGGCGTCGCCACGGTTGCGCCGCCAGTGGCGACCCCATCACCGCTGTCGTCGTCATCGGCGATTTGCCACGACCCAGAGGCTCCAGCCGAGGCCTCGGGTGCTGCATCGCCGTCCGTGGTGACCAATTTCGGACTGGGCTTGCGCGGGGCCATGCACATGCCGAAGCGCGGCGAAAGGAGGTCCTGCAGGCTACTCGACCGGAACACATTCGCGCCGATGACCGATGAGCCCTGCTGGCCCTCACCGCTGCCGCTGTCACCCTCGCTTCCCGCAGCCGGTGGCTGCTGCACCTTCCTCGAACCGCCACCCACGCCCGTGAACCACTTGAGCGGAGAGTGCAAGCGCTCCTGCTCCCGGCGCGCGTCCTCCGCCTCGTAGGCCTCGACCTGCTTCTGCAGCCGCGCCACCTCTGCCCTCGCCTCCTCCACCTCGCCCGCGTCCAGCTCCGCTGCCTCCGCATCGGCTGCCATCTTCTCGGCCGCCTCCAGCTCCAACTCGAGCATCTTCGCCCGCGCCTCTTGCGTCGCAATCGAGTCTTGCAGGCCCTCCGCCACTTGCTTTGCGGCCAAATCCAGCTGCAGGTAGGTGTCAGACGCATCGCTCTCAGAAGGCGCGCGGTGCGCGCCCTCGACGGAGAATTGCCACCGCTCCACCTCGCTCAACGTCAGCTGCTGCTGCGACTCGTCGAGCGCCCTGCGCAGCGCCGCCTTCTCCTCCTCCGCCTCGGCCAGCTTCAGTTGCAGCGCCGTCAGCCCCCCTGGCGCACCGCTCTGCAGGCCACCCACCTCGATCGCGCCCGCCTCGGCTGCGGCGGCCTGTGTCTCCGCCAGCTCGGCACGGAGCGTCTCACGCTGCATCGCGGCGGTCGCCGCGTCGCGCCGCACGCCCACCAGCTCGGCCTGCAGCACCTCGATCTTGTCCTGCGCCGCGATGGCCGCGCGACGCGCCGCCGACAGCTCGGCCTCCGCCTTGGCCTTGTCGGCCGCGAGCGCCGCGGCACGCTCCTGCGCCTCCTGCGCCACCCGCTTCTGCTTCTCGAGCTCGGTCTTCGCCTTGATCGCGAGCCGCTCGACCTCCTCCTTCTCGCACGCCAGCTGCTCCGCCTCCATCGACGCCATCTGGAAGGCGCCCGTATCCTCATTGATCAGCGGCCGCAGCACACCCTTCTCGTCCATCACCTGCTTGATCACGAAGCTCTTCTTCGACATCTGCCGGGCCGTCGCGCCCAGCGTCGGCGGCGACCGTGGCGACTTTGGCGACTCCTCGCCCGAAGACAGCGCCTCGCTCGATGGCTGACGCTCCTTGCGCGGCGAGCGGGGCGGCGGCGGCGGCGGCGGCGGCTCCGCTTGGCGCGCCGCCTCGGCCTGCTGCTCGTGCCGCGCCGCCGCCTCCGCCTCGGGCGTGAGCGTCGCGTGGCGCATCATCTGCGACGAGCTGCGCCCACGCGGCGGCAGCGGCGGCCGACCGGAACCGCGCGGCAAGCTGCCCGTCGACGACACGGCGGCTTCGACCGCAGCCAGCTCCGCGGCGAGCTGCGCCGCCGCCGCCGCTTGATCGGCCTCCTGGTCCGCTTTGGCCTTGGCCGCCGCCTCGGCCTCGGCCTGTGCCGTGGCCTCCGCCTCCGCCACCGCGGCGCTGTTGGCAAGCAGCGCCTCGGCAAGTTTGCGCAGCGCCACCTGCCAAGTCAAGTCGGGGGTGAGGGGGGGGGGCATACATACGCACCGCGCCACACAGGCAGGCTCTCCCATTGCCCACGGCCCCGAGGCGTGCCAACGCGTCTCGGACGCCGCAAGCGCAGGCCTCGCGCACCGCTCGGTTGGCGTCGCTGAGGTCCGTGTCGCGGAGGATCTCGTCGTACTCGGCGCGCGCCGTCGAGTGCTCGCCCATCTTGAGCGCCATGTTGGCCGCCGAGATGCGCGCCACCGCCGTCGGGCTCGACGCGTAAGCGTCGAGGAAGCACAGGCGCGCGCGCGTGAAGTCACCCGCGCCGTTGGCGTCGTGACCGCCACGCATGAGCGCCTTGTACCTGCGTGTGCGAGGCGGTGCGATCCGTGGCTGGGCGGGCGGCTACAGGGCAGCATTGCCCGAGCCGAGCCACAGGCACCATTCCGCGGCCGGCGTCCCGCACTACGGCTGCCAACGCGGAGAATGCGACGCCCCTGAACATGCCTCTCGTACAGCTGATGCTGCTCTCGTGCGCCGTCCCACGACGACGACGACGCCTTGCTGATCTGGCGCGGCAGCGGCGGCATCGGTGCCACCGCCTCCGTCTTTTTGCTGCTGCCGTAGAAAGCAGCGGCGCCTGCGGCGGCCGCCACTTCTACGAGAGCGGGCATCGGAGCCGGAGCAGGCGCCATAGCGGGCGCCGCCACAACGGCGGGCTTGGGCAGCAGCGCATCCGCAATGGCGTCCAGGCTGATGCGCCCGAAGGCGTCGGGCGTGTGGTATGCATGTGGGAAGGCCACCGCGTGGCAGTCGTGGATATTCTTGACGTCGTCGTCAAAGTAGAGCACCGACGACTTGTCGGCGACCTGCGGGCTGAGGTCGCACAGCAAGTTCAGCAGCATCGGCTTGCCGTGGGCCACGTCGGAGCCGTCGTGATGGCCGGGCAGCACGCCTGGGGTGAGCACGTTGGCGGCGGTGAAGCAGTCGGGTTCGTCCGAGAAGATGTGCCGCATGTACTCGAGCACCACCTCGCGCCGCCCAAACGAGGCGATGCCGACGCGTGCGCCGGCTGCCCTGGCTGCCTTGACCATCGCGCGGAAGAAGTCGAGGTCGGCGACGTCACGTTCCCACCGCTCGGCCACCTCCTCGACGCGCACGCCGCGGCCAAAGGCGTGGATGCGCAGCACGGTCTTGTCGAAGTCCCACACGACGAGCGTGGTCGGCTGCGTGGGCGCCGCCAGCAGCCGCTCGACGAGGGCTGGCATGTCGACGCGCAGCTTTGCGGTGTTCTGGCGCGTAAGGTGGCCGCGCGTGGCGGCCTGCATCTTGGTTGCGCTGTCGACCGACTCCTTTCGCTCGCGCCTGGCCCTCCGGCCGCGTTGCGACGCCGCCACCTTGGTCGCAGCGGCCTCCTGCTCCTCCTCGGTGGCGTGTCGCCGGCGGCGGCCTGAGGAGGAGCCAGAACGATGCCGCTTGGGTGAGTCTTCCGCCGAAGACCGCTCGCGTGGGGAGCTGACTGTCGCCGGGTCCTTGGTCGGAGAGAGCTTGCCGCTGCTGTTGCGCTTCTTGAGCAAGTACTCCACGCGGTCCTTGTCCAGGCGGCCATTCGTAAGAGTCATCACGCTGTCGTCCGGGGAGCTGCCGTTGGTCAGAGACGGATCGGAAGGCAGGCGCGCCGGCAGAGTCGCGTAGAGGGGAGGACTACTCGAAGGAGGTCGTCCTGCTGGCTTCGCAGGTCGTCCTGCTGGAATCGCAGGTGGCCGTCCTGCTGGGACGTTTCGCAAGACCTCTTTGCGGCGGGAAAGGTCCGAGGAGGACATTTCGGCACGGGTATCTCAAGGGGTACGCAGCTCGGGCGTCCCAATCGGTGCGCACCTAAGGAACCACCACCTAAGTCTTCTACGTGTGGTGGTTTGCTTCCCCACATGACGATGCCAAGTTTAGAAAATACTGTCAAATGAACGAAGAATTTTTTGCTGACGCTGGGCGATGCGTGAGATCTAGAATGAAATCATTGAACACCATGTAAACCGCTGATTCATGCGACAGTCCCCAACTCCCCATCATCACGCGGCTAATGGGTCCGTTTGCCAGTCCTCCGCAGGCGGGCTTGGAGCCACAGGCGCCGGGCTCGCAACCTCGTCTGCCGAGGCCGCGCCTGGTGTTGCGGCCTCGCCAGCTCCAGCATCGGGGACATCGCCCTTTTTCATCTTTTGCTTCGTGCGCTTCTTGGACTTCTGCTTGAGCTGCCCGTCGGGGGTCTTGGAGCGATCCTTCTTTCGCTCACGCTCGCCCCCCTCCGACGGCTGCCGCGTTCCGCCCTCGCCCTCTCTCGACGAGGAACGGACATTCGAGGACTTGCGCGGCGTCCCATCACGCTTCTCGCGCTTGTCGCCGCCACCTTCGTCCTGCGAATCGCGCTGGGGCGAGTTCGCGCGGGGGGGTACCTCGCCCTCCCCATCGCGCTCGCGCTCGCGCGAGCTCGACCGACGATTGGGCACGCCCCCCGCCGCCCGATTCGACTCGGCGCCAGGAGAGCTCGATTGGCGTCGGCGCCGATCTGTGCCGCCGCCGCCGCCGCCGCCGCTGCCGCCGCTCTGCGCGCTGGCGGGCCGCTCGCCCGGCTCGGTACCACCACCGCCCTGCGCGCTGTCTGGGCGTTCCCGTTCCCTCGACTTGGGGCGCTCCTTGTCCCGCTTCTTGCCGCCGCGCCCCTTCTTCTCGTCCTCGTCGCTGCTGCTGGAGCTGGTGCCGTCCGACTCGTGCCGGGGCTTGAGCTTCAGCGTGAACGACACCTCCGACGCGCGCCCATCCGGCACCTCCTGCAGCGGCAGCACGTAGCTCTGCTCGAGCTGGTGCGCCTCTCCCAGGTCGTCGGGCACCTCGAACCACGCGCGGCCGAGTGAGACGTCGATGCCGTCGCGCGAGTAGTCCACCACCTCGACTATCAGCGTCGCGCCGGGCGCCGGCACGCGCAGCTTGCCGTTGAAGGTCTCGCCGGCCCACTCGGGCTTGCTCGTGCCAGAGTGGCCCATCGCGTCCTTGATGACCCCCGTCTTGGCGACGCGCTTCCGCTTGGGGTCCAACCACCGCACGTAGGGGTCGCTCGCGCCGGCGCCGCTGCGGGTCGCCTCGTCAACGTTGGCGAGGTTGTCGGCTGAAACGTTGGAGAAGATCACCGCGGAGTCGTCGTCGCGATCGCGGCCATGCCGCCCTCGCCGCCCTTTGCTGTCCTTGCTGCGCTCCTTGCCCTCCCGGCTCTCCCTGCCGTCTCGGCTGCGCTCCTTCCTGTCCTTGTCGTCCTTGCCGTCCTTGCCGTCCTTGCCGTCCCTACCCGCTCTGTCCTTGCGGATCTCTTCGACGCGCCTCTGCGCCGCCTTGCCGCGGTAGCGCGCCTGGATGCGCACCGCCGCCGCCGCCTTCTCCTCCTCGCTGCTGATGTCCGCCTCGAGCTTCTTGCTGCTGCCGTGCAGGTGCTTCCTGCTGCCGTGCAGGTGCTTCCTGCTGCCGTGGCTGTGGTGTTTGCGTTGGTGATGGTGGGGCTCTTCGCTGCCCGCGTCGCCCTTTGGCGGCTCTGCCTCCTGCGTGGATGGCTGGTTCTCGGGCGCGTTGTAGTGGTCAGACAGCGCCTCCTCCTCCTCCGCCCGCGGCGATGGCTTCGTCTCGTCGGTGGCGGTGACCGCCGCCGGAAGTCCGCCACCGCCGTCGATCAGCGCGGGCGTGGGGTCCGCCCGCTCGGGCGCATCCTCATCGGCAGGTGCCGCCTCGCCTGCGCTGCCCTCCTCCACTTTGGCCATCGGCGCCTGCCTGCCGCCCGGAACGTCCGGCTGGGTCTGGCCACCGTCGACGCCGCTGGACATCATCGGATCCTCCTCGGTTGCGACGGCGGCGACGGCGGGCGGCGCGGCAGGCGCCTGCTCCGCCCCGTCGGCGGCCTCGGAGACCGATGGCAGGTGGTCGGGCGCCGGCGTCGTGTTGCGCGAGTTCTGCTTCGATTCCGGGTTGGGCCCGATGACGCCGTCGTCGTTGTCCGGGTCGATCTCCCACCACGCGTCGCCGTCCTCCTTGGGCAGGCTGCCCTTGGCGGCGAGCGCGAGCAGCTGCTGCATCGTCTTCTTTGGCACGGGCTTGCACGCCTTGAGCTCGTTGGGCTGCGAGATGTAGTGGTGGCGCACGCACGCGATGACGATCTTCTCGGGCACTTTCTTCTTGGTGATGAGGAACTCGATCGTGCGCGCGTTGAGCTTGCGCGGCAGCAGCTTCATCGCCTTGAAGATCTCGACCTCGAGCTCGTCGAGGTAGATCTCGGTGTGCACGCGGTCCGCGTTGTCCTCGTAGAAGTTCTGCATGACCGACTGGACGAAGTCGCGCGTGTAGCCCTGCGCGACGGCCTCCTGCACGTGCCGCTGGTTGTTCTTCGCCGTCGTGTGCGCGTGGTTCTCCCACGGCGACTGCGCGCGGTGCGCGACGGCGCTGTCGTGCCGATCGCGGCGCGACTGCGCGCGCGTCGTCTCGCGGTCGCCGACGCTGTGGCCGTGGTCGCCGAGCTTCTCGCGCAACAGGGCGTTCTCGGCGCGCAGCCGCATCAGCTCGTTGGTCAGCTCGTCGCCCGAGATCGGCACCCCCACCGCCGCGCCCTGCCCCTGCGCGGCGGCCGCGGTGGCCGCCGCGAGGAGGCCACCGCCCGTCGCGAGGCCGCCGCCATTGGCGCAGAGCGGCTCGAGGCCGGCGCCATGCACCTTTCGGAAGCGCAGGACCTGCAGCATGATCCGGCGGTCCTCCGCGTCGTAGTAGTCGTTCGGGTCGACCTTGACCTTGTCGATGAGCACCGCGATCATCGCCTGGTCCGGCGTGCCGCGGCCGCCGCCGCTGCGCCGCGACGAGGCGCGTCGGCTCACATCGCCCAGCGCGCCGTTGGCCGCCTTGGCGATGCTCGCGAGGTCCTTCCCCGCGAGTGCGCGCCCCTTGCTCCACGAGCGGCCCTGCTTCTCTTGCACCTGCTTCTCCACCTTCTTGCGCGCCTTGACCAGCTCGAGCAGCTTCTCCTCGCTGAGCGGCACGAAGGACGGGTTCTTTGTGTAAAACTTGCGCACGCACACGTGCACCTCGTGCGAGCTGTAGCCGCGCGCGATGATCGCCTCGATGACGGGCTCGTTCTCGGTGACCGCCTCCATGAGCCGCTCGGCGCGCCCCTTGAACTTCTTCTTGGTGAAGATCAGGTTGCAGAAGGTCGCGAGCAGCAGCAGCGTCGCCGCCGGCAGCGCAATGTATCGAATCACCGAGACCTGTCAGGCGCGGTGCGAGGTGGCTGAGCAAGAGGGAGGGCGCGGGGGGGATGGCGGGGAGGGGTGGGAGGGGGCTGTCGGCGGGGGGCTGAAGAACGAGGGGGCGCGCGCACCTGGCAGCGCGGCCCAAACCACATGTAGTAGCACTCGCACGTCGTGTTGAGGATCGAGCAGTAGCCGACGACGTCGTCGGTCGGCATGAACGAGAGCTCGAGCCCAAACGGCAGCGAGGCGAAGACGTACTCGAACGAGCAGTCATACCCCAGGTAGCCGTCGTGGCACTCACAGCCCGCAGGCCGCCCGCCCTCGGCCGCCAACTCGACCGACATGTCGCAGTTGCCGTGGCCCTGGCACTGCGAGGGGCAGTGGTTCTCCGGCATCCCCAGGCAGTCGGTGTCGCCTATCGGGGCGGCGATGGTATTGCCCTCGCCGTAGCCGCAGTAGATGGCGGCGTCGGAGCCGTCCACCGAGGCCGCCGCGTAGTACGCGTAGCACTGATCCCAGTAAGACAGGCACATCGTGTAGCACATCCTCACACCCTGGCGCGGGTGCGTCATGTTGATCAGGGACAGCCCCTGCGCCTCCTGCGACCAGATGGACGCGCTGGGCAGGCAGTCGTTGCTGCAGTCGAGGTAGTCCTCCTGTGCCCGGCAGCTCGTGAGGAAGTTGGTCGACTCGCCAGTCGTGTTCTCATAGCAGCACGCTCCGGCGGTCGTGTCTGTAAACTGGCACTGCGGCACGTCGTGGACGAGCGGCGCCGGGAGGATTTGGCTCGTGGCGCAGGTGGCCGCCACCGCGCTGCCCGTCGCCTCCGTCGCCGAAGTTAGCCTCAGCTGGGCGAGGATGAGAAGGGCAACGCCCTGGTGGGTCAAAGCCATCTCGGCGCCGCCTCTGCCTTGTTTTTGGATTTGGCCTGGGTGGTGTGCTCCCCGAGTAGAGTTCCCGGCGTGTTTGTGTGCGTGTGTCTGGTGAAAGACCGGACCAAAATACAGCTCAACAGAAGCGAAGATACCATAGGACAAGCCAACCAGCCATTGAAGGTTTGAAGCGAACAGTGAATTGAGCCCGTCTAAACTGGTAGACTGGTTGACTGGTAAAATGGCAATCGCGGGCAGTAGCAATGTTCCAGCAGGAACAAACAACGCCTCGCTGGACCGCTTGGTGGTTGTACTCGGCAACGCCGAACTTTTTTTGACTGCCACCGCTGGTTACAGCGAAATTGTGACGCTCGCGAGGTGCTGCGCAGCTGGTCACCACGTCGTTCACAACGGTGGGCTGGCACGCCTTCAAAGCGCCCTCGAAGGCCGCCAAACACTGACGCCTAGCCCGTCCTTCTCGTGCGCC